>Ga0210409_10000672_pt1 | contig 50955 bp, 40 predicted proteins | sample IncBWH17MmetaG_FD_161649 | JGI IMG/M metagenome (GOLD analysis project Ga0210409, IMG submission 161649) | Forest soil microbial communities from Barre Woods Harvard Forest LTER site, Petersham, Massachusetts, United States - Inc-BW-H-17-M | ecosystem: Environmental > Terrestrial > Soil >... | reverse complement strand
TAGAATCATCTCTCGCAATGTAAATCTGCGACAGTGGAACCATAGTTATCTCGTATGCGTCTGTCTCAAAGAGAATCCTTATGATTACAGTCAATGGCCTGACGAAAAGGTACGCGCACACGATCGCGGTCGACCAGATCTCGTTTGAAGTCAAGCAGGGCCAAATCGTCGGGTTTCTCGGGCCGAACGGCGCCGGGAAAACGACGACCATGCGCATGCTCACCTGCTTTCTGACGCCGACCGGAGGCACGGCTACCGTGGCCGGGTTCGACATCCTCGAACAGCCGCTTGAAGTGAAGAAGCGAATCGGATACCTGCCGGAAACCCCTCCGATTTATCCGGAGATGAGAATCGGCGAATACCTGTCTTTCGTGGGCCAGCTCAAGGGGCTGTCTGGATCGGAATTGCTGGCCCGCGTGGATTACGTCTGCGAGCGCTGTGCTGTTGCGGACGTTCGAAACAAGATCATCGGGAAACTTTCGAAAGGGTACCGGCAGCGCGTGGGCCTGGCCCAGGCGATCATTCACAATCCGGACGTTTTGATCCTGGACGAACCGACAGCGGGTCTCGACCCTAAGCAGATCAACGAAACGCGCGACCTGATCAAGAGCCTGGCGGGCGACCACACCATCATCCTGAGCACGCACATCCTTCCGGAAGTAAGCCAGACGTGCGAGCAGGTCATCATCATCAACAAAGGCAAGATCGTGGCCACCGATTCGGTGAGCAATCTCCAACAGCGCGCGCGCTCCGGAGAATCGGTCCTGGTCGAGGTCGCCGGGCGCAACGGCAGCCTGGATCCCGCAGCAGTCCAGCGCAAGCTTGAGCAGATCGCTGGAGTGAGCCGCGTCGTCGCCAAAGCAGACGGCCAGAAGCGCGTCATTTTTGAAGTCGAGGCGACCAAGGCCGTGCGGGGCGATGTCGCTCGCGCCGTGGTCGAATCGGGCTGGGATTTGAACGAGCTTCGGCCTACTGCGCTCAGCCTCGAAGAAATCTTCCTCCAACTGACGGGAACGGAAGCGCCCGCGGAAATGGAAGCTGTGGCAGCGGGAGGATCGAAGCAATGAAAAACATCTGGATTATTTGCCGCAAGGAACTTCGCAGCTATTTCGTCTCACCCGTCGCCTATATTTTGCTGGTGATGTTCGCCGTTATATTCGGGTTCTTCTTCTGGAACTCGCTGGGCTATTTCGTGAACATGGCCATGGAAGCGACGCTCGAGGGCGAACAGTTTCCGATGAACATCAACGAGCAAGTCATGCGCCCGCTGCTCGCCAACGTCAATGTGATTGGATTGTTTTTCATCCCGTTGATCACGATGCGCCTCTTTGCCGAGGAGAAGCGCAGCGGCACGATCGAATTGCTCGCCACCTCGCCTATCACGGACCTGGAAGTGATCATCGGGAAATGGCTTTCCGCGGTGATCATGTACGCATTGATGTTGCTCACGACAGTGCTCGACGTGCTCTTCCTGTTCCGGTACGGCAATCCGGCTTGGAAGCCGCTGGCCATCGGATACCTGGGCCTGCTGCTGCAGGCGGGCGGCTTGATCGCCATTGGGACGTTTATTTCCACGCTGACAAAAAATCAAATCATCGCCGGGGCCGTGACTTTCGGCGTCTGCCTGCTGCTGTGGGTGCTGGGCTGGGTGAGCCAGTATGAAAATGCCACATGGGCGCAGGTGCTTTCATATATGTGCGTGATCACGCACTTCGATTCGTTTGCCAAGGGAGTCCTCGATTCAAAGGACGCCATTTTCGATGTAACGGTAATTTTTCTGGGATTGTTTTTTACGGCGCGATCGATGGAATCGATGCGGTGGAGGTCGTAAGTGAATCGCCAGTGGATGGAAGCACGACAAACCAAATACGCAGCCTACGTGACACTGTATATCCTCGTGATCCTGTGCATCGTCTCGGTAGCCAATGTTCTCGCCAACCGTTACAACAAGTCGTATGACTCGACGTCGAACAAGAGGTACAGCCTCTCCGACCAAACCGCCAAGATCGTGAAGGGGCTGTCGCAACCCGTGTCGATCACCTACTTTGACAAGTCGACCGGCTTCCAAACCGGCAAGGACTTGCTGGACCGATATGCGACGCTGTCGCCGAAAGTACGTCTTGATTACGTCGATCCCGATAAGAATCCGCAGGCGGCGCGTGCCGCGGGCGTGACCAAGTACGGCACGACAGTCGTGCAAATTGGCGCGAAAAAAGAAGAAGCCAAGAGCATGACGGAGGAAGACGTCACGGGCGCGATCATCCGCAACCTCAAGAGCAGCACGCGGACGGTTTGCTTTCTGACAGGCGGCGGCGAACGCCAGATTGACGACGCCGATCGCCCGGGCCTTTCGCACCTCAAAGATTTATTGAGCAAGGACGACTACACATCGAAGTCGATCAACCTGCTCGAAAAGGCAGAGGTTCCCTCGGACTGCACGGTGATCGTGGCCGGCGGACCCAAGAGCGATTATCAGCAGCCCGAAGTTGATGCCATCAAGAAATATGTGGAAGGCGGCGGGCGCGCGATGTTCCTGCTGGACCCGCCGCTCAAGATTGGGCGGCCTACCGCGGATAACGATGCGCTGGACAATGTCCTGCAAGGCTGGGGCGTCAGCGTGGAAAAAAATCTGCTGCTGGATTTGAGTCCGGTGGGACAACTGCTGGGGATGGGGCCGACCGTCGCCTTGGTATCCACGTACGATCCGCACCCCATCGTGAATGAAATGAAGGGCACGGCCACGGGATTTCCTCTTTCACGGTCCCTGACGATCAAGAACACGGACAAAACGACCGTCCAGAAGTTGTTTGAATCTTCGGATTCGAGCCTGGCGACAAACAAATTGGACACGCCGAATGTGAATCCGAATGATCCGAAGAACACTCACGGACCCCTGACGATCGCCGCCGCTGGAACCTACAACACCGGCAAGGAAAATTCGGAGGGGCGCTTCGTCGTGGTCGGCAGTTCATCCTGGGTTGCGAATTCCTTCCTTTCGTTCAACGGCAATAGCGACCTCGCGTTGAACGCAATGAACTGGCTTTCGTCGGATGAAGACTTGATTTCGATCCGGCCGAAACCGCCGGAAGACCGCAAAGTCAACATGACCGGGGCGCAATTTAACTGGGTTCGCCTCAGCACTCAGTTCCTCTTGCCGGGAGCGCTCTTGCTGGCAGGTCTCTCCGTGTGGTGGCGGAGGAGATAGCGGGAGCTTCGATTTCATACCATTCACAGCGAGATTAAAACATGATGAAGACGCGACAACTCATCGTGGCGACCATTGTGCTGGCAGCACTCGCCGCAACGCTCTATTGGTCCAATCACCGCAAGCCTGCGAACGACAGCGTCAGCGCCAGTCCGTCCGCAACTAACGCCAAGGTTATTGCTCTTACCCAGGACGACATCTCCAAACTGGAAGTAAAGAAAAAGGGCGGCGACGACGTGGTTCTCAATCGCGCCGGCGCGTCCGGTTGGAAAATCACTTCGCCCAAACCTTTGGTAGCCGATCAGGAATCGGTTTCGACGATTCTGTACAATTTGTCGCCGATGGATGGCGCCACTCTGATCGATGACAAGGGCACCGACCTGAAGCAGTTCGGCCTGGCAGAGCCCGAAGCGCAGGTATCGGCCACAGGAAAAGACGGGAAGACACATACGATTCTGGTTGGCGACGAAACCCCCACGGGCGACTCCGCGTACGTTATGGTTTCCGGCGAATCAAAAGTGTATTCGGTTCCCAAAAACACAAAAACGAATCTGGATAAGGGACTGAAAGATTTGCGCGACAAGCGCCTGATGCCTCTTAATTTCGATGCTTTGTCCGCCGTGGAAATCAACGGAGCGAAATTGCACCTGACTTTCGGCTCCGACGATGGAAAGTGGACCGTTCACAGCCCTGCGAATTTGCGCGGAGACACTTCCAAGATGGAAACGATCATCGAAAAACTGCGCACGGCGACCATGGACCCGAGCACTTCCGACGCGGACATGAAAAAAGCCTCTTCCTTGTTTGCCTCGGGCGCGCCGATCGCGATTTTGAAGGCGACCGACGCGTCCGGCTCGCAGGAGCTGCAAATCCGCAAAGCCGCAGACGGCTATTACGCAAAAACGACAGCGATGGACGGCGTATACAAAGTGCCGAACGAGCTCGGCGACGCGGTCAACAAGGATGCGGAGGATTTTCGCGAGAAGAGAGTCTTCGATTTCGCGGAGGAAGATCCGGACAAAGTGGAACTGCACGACGGATCGAAAGCATATTTTCTGACGCGCAGCGGCGAGGACTGGTGGTCCGACGGGAAAAAGATGGATGCCGTAACCGTTCAGGAATTCCTGCGGTCGATTCGCACGCTGACGGCCACGAAATTTGCGACGTCCGGATTTTCAGGCGCGGCGCTTTCCCTTGTGGTGACTTCCAAAGATGGCAAGCGCGTGGAAAAAGTGGATATCGCGAAGAGCGGAAATGGCTACCTCGCTAAGCGATCCGACGGGCCGGCGTTGTTCGCATTGGACTCAAAGGTGGTCGAGGATATTCAAAAAGCCGCCGGCGAATTGAAACCAGCGGAAGCTCCTCCTGCAAAAAAGTAGCACAGCCACTCCTGGCTGTGCGGTTTTCTGGGCTTTCGCGCATCCGGGACGCATTCAATCGCGAAAACCGCACAGCCAGGAGTGGCTGTGCTACTAAATCCTTCCCGGAACCGACTTTTTCCACTGCCTGTTCAGTCTGTGGGTTTCTTTTAGTCCTTCCAAAAAACTAAACCCCACCGGCTGAAGCCTGCGCTACTTGATTCCAAACCTGTTTACGCCTTCGGGTACCAATCCAGCAATCGCACATCGATCCCCGTGCCGTCCAGCGCTTTCTTGAACACCGTCGTATCAGTCATCTCGTTGCCTCGGTAGTGATACGGGATGACGACCTTCGGGTGAAAGGCTTTGACTGCATCGGCCGCTTCCTCCGCTGTCATGGTGTAGGGCAGATTCATGCAGATGAAAGCGACGTCGATATTCTTGAGCGCGCGCATCTCCGGAATGCCTTCGGTATCGCCCGAAAAGTAGAAGCGCTTGCCGCCGTAGGTGAGCACGTAGCCGTTGCCGCGCCCTTTATCATGAAACACCATGCCGGGTTTGGGGCCACGCGAAGCCGTCGTGTTGTACATGGGGATGGCTTCGATGGTCCAGTCGCCCCACGTTGTTTTTTCGCCGTTGCCGACGACCTTAGCGGTCGTGACGGTCTTGGCTACCGCGGCAGGGGCGATAATCTCGGTGCCGGCTTTGCTTTCAGCCTTGATCAGGTCAGGGTCCATGTGGTCGCCGTGAATATCCGTAATCAAAATCAGGTCGGCTTGCGGGAGCCCGGCGAAACTCGCCGGCTTGGCCGGATCGATGATGATGACTTTTCCGCCGGCTTCGATTTCCAAGGACGCGTGGTACACGGGCGTAATCTTCACCGGTCCCTTGGAGGAATCGAACGTTTGAACCGGCCGCATCTGCGCGTGCGCGCCTGCCGCGAAAGTGAGCATTGCGGCGGAAGCAAGAACACTAACAATCGATTTCATATTTCACTCCTGTGGGGAATTCCACCCTAAGCGTGCGGAATCTTAACACGCGCGCCGCGGGGCATACAATCCTAGGCGCCCGCTTCCCTCGTAGCGCCGGAATCTTGCCCAAATACCCGGTACAGGCACTACCTGTACCAAAGGACAGCTAGCTCTTTCGCAATCATTTGCGCACCTTTCCGCGCAGCCCCGCTTCCCTGCGTACAATTGAGTGTAAGGATCCTTGGCCAAATCATCCTCGGAGCGAGACAACACTATGAGCGACACTCCCTACACGGTGGCTCGAACGACTCCCCGCTTCGCGTTTATCGCCGAAGCGGAAGTCGTGGGATTGAGGGATCACGCGCGCGTCTCGGAATTAAGCGCGCGCGGCTGCTACATCGATTCCATCAACCCGCTTCCTAAAGGGACCGACGTCCGCCTACGCATTCGCTACGGCTGCAGTACGTGTGAGTTTTCCGGCGTAGTCATCTACACGCATGCCGGCTTCGGTATGGGCGTGGCGTTCGGAGAGTTGACGGCCGAGCAACGCTCAACACTGGACGTCTGGCTGGATGAGCTCGCCCGAAAACTGGACTGAAAATGCGCGACCTCAGGCTTCGAGACCAGTCCCAAACCCACTGCATTTCAAGGTATGCAATCGCATCGTAGGAGGCTGTCATGCCGCTGTTCATGCAAAACGATCTTGTTTTTCTCCTTCTGAAAATTTATGGAACGCTGTTTCTACTCGGGCCGATCGTGCTGCGCGTTACGTTCCGATTCAAAGCCAAACTCGATCCTCAACTCGTGCCCCAGGAATCACTTCCACCGGATGTCAGGCAATTCATGACGCCGCGCGTTTCGGCCATTGCGGGTCTCGGATTTGATCCAGTCGGCTACATAAACCTGGGGACTATGGCGGGCGGCACGCAAAGCTACATGGCTCTGTTGAGCAATTCCAGAACACTCGAATGGGCGGACGTTTCCGTCGTCAAATCCTCGAAGCAAATGAAGGGATACTCCGAATTTATTACGCGGTGCTCGGATGATGCGCAGGTGGATACGAATACAAATGCCACGGCTCCGGTCTTGTTTCCGTGGCCTTCCTATCATATTTTCCGTTTCCCTCAGGTCAAGGACGCGTTCACGCTATACCGCGTGCATCGGATGCTGGTACAACAAAACACGGGTGGGTCGAGACCAGAGTTGCCGCTAAAGGGCCAGGAGTTAGTTGAATTGAAGCGGCGTCTCGAGCGGTTTGGCGTGCGCCAGCAGGAGCGCGGATACATGTATCTGGATCCCGCGGGCGACTATTTCCGTCTGACGTGGAAAGGGGCTATTCTGGGAGCCTGGCGATCGATTTGGCCGATTTCCTTGCTCAGGAATTTGTGGATGCAAAGCCGGAGTCAAACGCAACTCCGCTCACTAGGAGTTGCACAGGTTCGCTCAACCTAGTCAATACTTTACATAAACATATCTCTGTCGATAAGAATCGCGCGCCATTGCGTCCCTTGACGTTGGGTTTCGCGTCCGATAGTGTTGCCTTGTATCTCGAACAAATGTATAGACTTCTCTACTTTTCTCAAACGAGGAAATAATTCCACATGCCTACTTCCTATCGCTCTCAACATATTGGCAGTTTGCTTCGTCCACCGTCCTTGCTGCAGGCCCGCGCGGCTCACGCAGCGGGAAGTCTTCCCCTGGAACAGCTTCGCGCCGAAGAAGACCGCGCGATTCTTCAAGTCCTCGAAAAGCAACGCCAAATAGGACTGGACGTCGTGACCGACGGCGAAATGCGGCGAGGCTCCTGGCTCACGGACATGGCTGAAGCCGTCGACGGCTTCGTTTCCGAACGCGTGCCTCTGGAATGGAAAGGGCCCGGCGGAGGCGTGGAGGGGAGCACGGCGCTTGCCGCCGGCGCGAAACTCCGGAAGCTCCGAAAAATGACGGGGTATGAAGTCCCCTTTTTAAAGAAGAACACGCACGGGCCGTTCAAAGTGACTCTGCCAGCGCCCTCGAATTTCATGCTGGCAAGCTACAAGAAGGGCGTCACCGACAAATTCTATCCCACGCATGCCGACCTGCTGAAAGACCTCGTGGAGATCGTTCGTGACGAAGTGAAATGGCTGGTCTCGGAAGGTGTTCAGTACATCCAGTTCGACGCGCCGTTCTACTCTCACTATCTCGACCCGCTGCAACGCGCGCGCATGAGGCAGGAAGGCCGGAACCCGGACAAGGAACTTGAAAATGCGGTCGCCGGCGACAATGCCGCGTTGCGCGAAGTGCCGCGCAGCAGCGTCACAGTCGGCTTGCACGTCTGCCGGGGCAACAACAGGAGCCGCTGGTTCACGGAGGGAGGCTACGGCGCCATCGCGGAAAAACTTTTTGGGAAGCTGGAAGTGGACCGGTTTCTCCTCGAATATGACTCCGAACGTTCCGGCGGATTCGAGCCGCTGCGCATGGTTCCGCGAGGGAAAAGCGTGGTACTCGGCTTGATCACGACGAAAGTGCCGAAACTGGAATCGCAAAGCGAGTTGCGGCGGCGAATCGACGAGGCTTCCAAGTTCGTGCCGCTGCAAAATCTGGCGCTAAGCCCACAGTGCGGCTTTGCATCCACGGCTGCCGGAAATTTGCTTTCCATGGACGAGCAATGGAAGAAACTTGAGCTCGTGGTGGACACCGCGCGCAAAGTCTGGGGCTCTTCGTAACTCCCGTCGGCAATCGAGCAACATTAGAGCCCGGCATGCGGCGACCTGCGATCCCCGCGTGCCGGGCCTCGCTCTCCGATCAGAGCGAGCGCAGGAACAAGATCAGGCTCTGCTTGTTCTGGGGCGAAAGCTGATCGAAGTTCTGGATCACCCGGTTGGCCTCGCTTCCTGGACCTGCGTGCTCCTGGATGGCTCGGGCCAAGTTCGACGTACGCCCGTCATGCAGGAAGAACACCCGCTGACCGACCCCCCACAATGGCGAAGTGCGAAACTGGTCCGGACCGGCATTGCCCTGCGTGATTCCGTCCGCGAGGTTCCCCCCCATATGATGCAGCGCCAGATCGGAGAAGAGATTGGCTTGCACCTGCGAAAGGCCGGGCGTCGTTTCGGAGACGCCTGTGGTTATCGACGGGGTATGGCAGTTCGCGCAACCTATGGACACGAAGAGGGCCATGCCCGACTGAATCTGCGGCGAGCAGGCAGTTCCCGTGCATGCCGGAGCGGGCTGGTCCAGGAAGCGCATGAATTCGGCGAACGAATCCACGTCGGATGAAACACCGACCGGAGTTGTAGCCTCGAAAATTGTGCGGTCTTCCGGCGTTGGGTTAACAAGGCAGGCAGGCGGAATTGGATTTGGAGGATAGCCGCGCTCCGTGGGGAACAGCTCATTCGTTATACCCATCTCCACGTTGTAGGCTTCGCCCGCGAAGATGAGCAGAGACTTGTTCTGGGCTTTCCAGCCGAACCGGGTGATGGAACCATCGTTGCCGCTGCGATTGGGAACGCCGGCAATTCCCAACTGCCGGCTTGCCGAATTGGCGAGGTTGGTGAGGATGGTATTTTCAGGGATGTTCTCGATCAAGCCCGCACCGAAGACTGGTGTAGGAATGCGAAAGCTGAGGTTCCCGATGGCGGCTTCGGCGGCAAAGTCGGGCTGCGCCAATGCGCAGCCTGGCGCGTCGGGACTGCCACCAATCGTGTAGAGGTCGTGCACACCGCTATCCGATTTGAAGCGCGCCTCTCGCACGGGGCCATCGGCAGTGACAAAAAACGGGATTGCGTTGTTGCTACTGATTTTCTGGCCCACCGTAAATTGCGGATTTTGCCCGACATTGGGAAAGGCGTTCAAGTTGGGGGAAGTCCCGCCCGTTGCGGGCTGCGAGTGGCAGGAACCACAGGAGTTGCTGTTGAACGTCGGCCCGAGCCCGCCGTTGCCCGGCGAGGGCAATGTGACGCCTTCCAATTCGTTGAACTGCGACAATCCATTTTGAAAGAATGTGAGCTGCTGTGGCGTAAGGCCCTGGATCGGATTTCCCGGATTGCCCGCCACTGCAAAACCCGTGCGAGGGCCCGGGTCAAGGCTATCCAGGTTAGCATCTCGCGCTCGATCCCGGTCAAATTGCTGGGCTAGAGTTCCAGCCACAGCGAAGCAGAACGAGAGAACGAAGACTGTCACGAAGAAACCTCTCACAATGTGGATCTGATGTTTCAGGTCCGTCTCACGGGGCTTGCCCGAGAGCTGCACAACGTGGACTTTTTTCATGGCTATCCCTTTCATCGCCTGACGTGAGCTGGGAAGTGGTGACCACCAGGCGAGGGTTGAGGTTTCGACCTCGCATGGGCCCACCGATAAGGCCGATGCCAACATCAAAATCCCGCCGTCTGCCGGAATTGCCTGGTGAACGGCATTCGACCCGCCCTCCGCACAGGTCAAGACAAGCGGTTCTGCTTTGTGAGAAAACAATTATTTGAAGCAACGGCTGCTTTCTTTCCCCTAAATGCTTGCTTGTTGAGGCAGACGATATTCGTATCGAAATGCGAAGTCAGCTGTCCTGAGGGACAGAATCAGGAGGGGGCAGGGGCTAGCCGTGAGGTACTATCGGCAACCTGTACGTCGGCTTTGATCAGTTGATTTGTACTCCCTCAGCCACCGCACACAAGGAACCGGGAGACCAGGAAAACTCGACAGGAATCGGTGGCTGCAATTACACTGGGGCTCGCACCGGTGCAACACGAATCATGCCAGGGGATATTGGATGCCTTGCGTTACCTATGTTTCGTCAGGCGGGATTTCCAGGAAGATTGATGTTCCACTGGGAATGTCGGTCATGCAGGCTGCCCTGAATCACAAAGTCGTGGGGATTCTAGGCGAGTGCGGAGGCAATGGCATGTGCGCCACCTGCCATGTCTATGTGGACCCTTCGTATTTGAAACGGATTCCGCCCGCACAAGAAAATGAGAAATTCATGCTGAGCATCGCCGCGGAAGGCCCTGAACCAAACAGCCGGCTGAGTTGCCAGATCAAAATGACGGAAGAGCTGGAGGGGATCGTCATCCGGCTTCCCGGCAGACAGAAGTGAATCGCGCGGAAACGTTTCAGCAGGAAGGATATGGCGCAATCATGAAACTACGCGAATATGTGAAGCCTTTTCAGGTCGCGGATGGATCGCATTTCCGCCTGAAGAATTTCGATCCGGCGGACACACTCGGCCTCAAGTCCAAAGAGTACGCGAAAAAAACACTCGAGCGCGGGATCGCCCGCCTTGCCGAATTGCAGGAAAAACTCTATGCCCAGGACCGCCGGGCCATTCTCCTGATCTTGCAGGCCATGGACGCCGCGGGAAAAGACAGCACCATCAAGCACGTCATGTCCGGAATAAATCCTCAGGGATGCCAGGTCAATTCCTTCAAGACTCCTTCCGCCGAGGAATTGCAGCACGATTTTTTGTGGCGAACCTCGCATTCTCTGCCGGAGCGCGGCAAGATCGGCATTTTCAACCGGTCGTACTATGAGGAAGTCCTGGCTGTCCGAGTGCACCCGGAATTGCTCGCCCGACAGAGGATCCCCGCGCAGTTGGTGTTGGATAATATCTGGCAGAAACGCTTCGAAGACATCAATGCGTTCGAACATTATCTAACGGGAAATGGGTTCATGGTGCTGAAGTTTTTCCTGTATCTTTCGAAAAAGGAGCAAAAGCGGCGGTTCTTCGAACGGCTGGAAGATCCGGATAAAAACTGGAAATTTTCGATGAGCGACGCACTGGAGCGGCAACATTGGGATAAGTACATGCGGGCGTACGAGGACATGATCAGAAATACGAGCACAAAACACGCTCCCTGGTACGTCGTTCCCGCCGATCACAAATGGTTTACGCGCCTGGTAGTGGCGGAAGCCACGATCAACGCGATGGAGAGTTTGGACCTCTCGTTCCCAAAAATGGACGCGGAGAAGCGAAAAGAATTGAAGGATGCCCGCGCCGCGCTCGAGCATGAGGGCTGAGTGCGGCCATTTCCTTGGCGGACCGCCTGCGAGTCCATTAGCATGACAAATTATTTACAACTCGCTCCGTGGCCGGAGAACAACTTCGTCCGCAAGACCGGCATCTGATGATCAGGTTATGACGAAACGTAGCGAGGCGATCATTGTCGGAGCGGGACCGGCGGGCATCGTTGCGGCGATTGCGGCTCGCAGACTGGAATTACAAGTTACCGTTCTGGACGGCCGAATCCCTCCGATCGACAAGCCCTGCGGAGAGGGCATCTTACCCCAGGGCGTTGCCGCACTGAGAACGCTCGGGATCATCTTGCCGCCTGATAGCGCCTTTCCATTCCGGGGAATTCGGCTTGTGGACGATGAACAGTCTGCGCGCGCGGATTTTGCGTCCGCCACGGGCTTTTCCGTCCGGCGAGTGAAGTTGCACCAGATGCTCATCAACCACGCAATCGAGGCGGGCGTGGAGTTCCGCTGGGGCGCGCGAGTGATGCAAATCGATACACAGGCCGTGACGACGGCAAAAGAAAAATTCTCCTATCGCTGGCTAGTCGGCGCCGATGGCCAGACTTCGCAAGTCCGCAAATGGGCAGGGCTTGACCCGCGTTTCATGCAAAGGAACCGATTCGGCTTATGCAGCCACTTTCGGTTGAAACCATGGTCGGACGTGACGGAAATTCATTGGGCGCGAGACTGCCAGATTTTTATCACGCCAATGGCTGGGCACGAGGTTGGCGTTTCTGTACTCTCGCGCCAACGTGGACTACGGCTTGAAGAGGCGTTGCTGCGATTCCCGGCTCTTGCGGAAAAGCTGGGGGGAGCGACGCCGACAACCAGAGAATTGGGAAGCACAACTAGCCTTAGAATCTTAGCGGGCGTTACACGAGGGCGAGTGGCGCTGATCGGAGACGCATCGGGAACAGTGGACGCGGTGACTGGCCAAGGTCTCAGCATCTCGTTTCAGCAAGCCATTCCTCTGGCGGAAGCAATGCGGCTGGACGATCCGGCCCACTATCAGCATGCCCACAAACACATTATGGCCGTACCCGTTGCGATGTCGCGTCTTATGCTTATTATGGCTGGAAGCGATTGGATCCGCCGCAAAACGATTCGCTTCTTTCAAGAAACGCCGGGTTCGTTCTCAAAAATGCTGGCCATTCACGCGGAGACGACGCCGCTCTCTTCGGTTGGCATGGCTGAAATCGCCGGTTTTGGTTGGAAACTCTTGAGGACCTAGCTCCAATGACACGTAAAATCCGTTCGCTTCGGCGATTCGGTGATCTATCCATGCTCGCGGTCTTCGTAGGGCTGGCCACACTGGTACTCGCGCCCGCGTCCCGCGCCCAGGAAATAGTCGTTCGACTTGACCCGGCGCAAACGAAGATTGAATTTTCACTCAACGGAAACTTCCACACTGTCCATGGAAATTTCGCTCTCAAAAGCGGCATCATCCGGTTCGATCCTCCCGGCGGCAAAATCAGCGGCACAATTGTCGCGGACGCGACCAGCGGCGACAGCGGCAACGATGGCCGCGACAAAAAGATGCATCGTGAAATCCTGGAAAGCGCCAAATTTCCGGAAATTATTTTTAAGCCGGCGCAATTTACCGGCAAGGTCGCCCCGGAAGGACCTTCCAAAGTGGAAGTGTCCGGGCAATTTCGCTTACACGGTCAGGATCATGACGTGACGCTTCCGGTCGACGTCCAGGCGGACGGGAAGAATCTCCAGATCACGACCCACATCGACATACCATACGTCCAATGGGGACTGAAGAACCCAAGCAATTTCCTTTTGCGTGTCAGCGACAAGGTCGCCGTCGAAATCCACGCCACAGGCCGCGTCCAATCCGGCGAAAATCCCTAACTTAAGCGGAACGGATCCGCGCCGCCTGGATGGCCTGGGACATCGCGCCGATCAGCGGCGCCTCTTCGTTCAAAACCATTCGAATCGGAATTTGTGCCAAGAGCGCGGCGAATTTTTCCTTCTCGCAGAACGATCGGAAAAACGCGCCGTCTTCCATCTTTTTGCGTATTTTGACGGCAATGCCGCCGGCTACCCAAACTCCTCCCCTCGCCAGAACCTTCAACGCCAGATTGCCTGCCTCTGCGCCGTACATGGCCACCCACAGGTCGAGGGTCCGAACGCAAACCGGGCACTCCCCCGCCAGAGCCAACCGCGTGATCTCAGGGGCGGCATCCTCTTCCGGATCTTCAAAGGAGGGATGCTGCACTGAAGCGTTGAGAAAAGTATGGATCGTGCGAAAGCCTCGTCCTGAGAGAATCAGCTCCACGCTTACAAATTCATCATGGTTTTTCATGTATCTTAACAACTCAATTTCCTGCTCTGTCCGTGGCGCAAAATCCGTGTGGCCCCCTTCGGTACTGGCTACCAAGTGCTGTTTGCCGTCCCAGAAAAGAATCGCCTCTCCCAGCCCGGTGCCTGCGGCGAGCAAGGCCTGCGTGGATTGCGGCGAAGGTACGCCTGGGTTGAGAGTGGAAAGCTCTGAAGGCGCCATCAGAGATAAGCTATGCGCGGTGGCTTCCAAATCGTTCAGGAGGACAACATGTGGGGTCCCGAGTTGCGTGGCAAGCGTGGCGCGATCGACAATCCAGGGAAGATTGGTCGCCTTAACTCGATGATCGATCACTGGCCCGGCTACGCCAAAACCCGCCGCCTCGATGTAATGCTTTCCGGCGCCTTTTGTTTCGGCGAGGGTTTCCGAAAGGAATTTCGAAATCACTTCGTCGAAGGTAGGAAATTTACGGCTTTCATAGCGCCGATCGATAATTTTTTGGCGGGATTTGCCGTGGATTTCATATAGCGCCAGATTGCACTTGGTGCCACCGATGTCCCCAGCCAGAATCACGTGCTTCTCTCCGGTCTGCCCCGGGTGCTGCCGGCGGGCTTCTCCAGGGGCGCGGGTTTCGTGGACGCGAAAGGCGTGAGCTTCGCCGCTGCGGCTTTATCCGCCAAAAAGAGCTTAAGACCAGGATTCCGCGGCTGCACGAGCTGCGCGGGATAAGGAGGATCGGACTTTCCCTCCAATACGGCGTGCAGGATATCCGCTTTTTCCGAACCTACGACCAGGAATACGACCCGCAATGCCGCGTCGAGCACGGGCAGCGTCAGCGTCATGCGGCGCATGTTCAGTTTCGTGACCATGGGAGTGCTCACCCAGCGCGACGTTTGACGAGGCGCGCGCGTCCCGGGAAACAAGGACGCGGTGTGGCCGTCTTTTCCCAAACCCAGAAAGATCAGATGAAATCGAGGAAATCCGCGGTCATCAAGCTCGAGATATTTCCGGAGCACCTCTTCATGTTCGTGGGCCGCACGGCCGATATTCGCCTTTTCGGCCTCCATGCGATGCACGTTGCCCTCGGGAATCGGAACTCGAATGAGCAATTCGCGCCGGGCCATTCCGTAGTTGCTCTCGGGATTTTCTGGCGGGACCGCGCGCTCATCACTCCAGAAGACATGCACCTTGGCCCAATCCACCTGGCCTCGGAATTCATCGGATGCGAGATGTTGGAACATCGCGCGGGGCGTATTCCCGCCCGAGAGCGCAACCATGAACTGGCCGTCCTTGGCAATCGACTGCCACGCGTAGTCAACGAACAATCGGGCCGCGCCACGCGCAACTTCGGCGGGGTCAGCATACACTCGCACTCCCGGAAGAATCTCCTGCGGGACGCCTTTACTTATTTCGCCAGTGTCGGCCATCGCGCTCCAGCAATTCGTCGGCTTCGTGTGGGCCCCATGTGCCCGCCGCGTAGTTGGGAAATTTGGGTTTATTCGATTGGAAATAATCCAGAATGGGATCCACCAGCGCCCACGCCGCTTCGACGCCATCGGCGCGGTCAAACAGCGTAGCCTCGCCGCGCATGCAATCATTGATCAGCGTCGCATAAGCGGATCGTTCACCCGCGCCAAATTCCGCCTGATAGCTGAAATCCATGTTCACCGTTTTCAACTTCATTTCCTGGCCCGGAAGTTTTGCATTAAACGAAATCGAAATTCCTTCATCCGGCTGGACATTCAGCACCAGGGCGTTCGTGGATAAATCCTGTCCGCGGAACACCAGGTGCGGCGCACGGCGAAACTGGATGGCGATTTCGGTCACGCGCGAGGGAAGGCGCTTGCCGGTCCGCAGATAAAAAGGGACGCCGGCCCAGCGCCAGTTGTCGATTTGCAGGCTTGCGGCGACGAACGTTTCCGTAGTCGAATGTTTTGCTACGCCGGGTTCTTCTTGGTAACCGGCCAGCATGGAAGAATTTCCCGGATCGCCACCCGGCCCGTATTGTCCCCGCACGACGTCCTTCTTGATGCTTTCGGCACTAAACGGCCGAATCGATTGCAGAACCTTGATTTTTTCGTTCCGCACGGCGGTAGCGTCGAAGGCGGCCGGCGGCTCCATGGCCACGAGCGAAGTCAGTTGCAGGACGTGGCTCTGGATCATATCGCGCGTCGCACCCGCGGTTTCGTAGAACGCCGCGCGCTGCTCGACGCCCAGAGTTTCCCCGGCGGTGATTTGTACGTGGTCCACATAATTGCGGTTCCACAGCGGCTCGAAAATGCCGTTGCCGAACCGCAGCACCAGGAGGTTCTGGACCGTATCCTTGCCCAGGTAATGATCGATGCGGTATACCTGCGATTCGTCGAATACTTTGAGCACGGTTTGATTCAGCTTTCGTGCCGAGTCCAGATCGCGCCCGTAGGGCTTCTCGATAATGATCCGCGTCCACGATTTTGCACTTGGGTTTTTGGCGAGGCCCGCTTTATTCAATTGTTCGATAATTACAGGATAAATATCCGGCGGCGTGGCCAGGTAAAAGAGCCGGTTTCCGTTCAGTTTATGCTCCCGGTCGAGCTCTTCGAGCCGGTTCCTTAATTTCTCGAATGCCTCCGGATTGTGATAATCGCCCGACACATAGGCAAGAGCGGTGGCGAATTCCTTGCATTCATCTTCCCGCAAAGTGTTGGCGTCGGCGAACTTCTTTACCGAATCGACGGCTGACTGCTGGAACGCCTCGTCGGTCATGGGCGTGCGCGCAAAGCCGATGATGGCAAACCGCCGCGCCAGGCAATTCTGCGCGGCCAGGCCGTACAGCGCAGGAACCAGCTTTCGGCGCGCGAGATCGCCCGAAGCGCCGAAGATGACGAGGGTGCAGGGGTCGGCCGGCGAGATCGAACTCTGCCTGGCCGGCTCCGCCGTTTCTATCGCTGCGCTCTTGCTTGCCGTCATGTTCGGGGCCTCACTTTTTCGCGGCCGCTTTGATGGCGTGGCCGCCAAACTGATTCCGCATCGCAGCCAGCAGCTTGTCGCTATACGAATCGGAATCGCGCGAAGTCAACCGCTGCAGCAACGATAAGGTGATGATCGGGGCCGGCACATCGAGATCGATCGCTTCCGCCACAGTCCAGCGGCCTTCTCCGGAATCCGCAACGTAAGGGGCGATGCCCGCCATCTCAGCGTTTTCTTTCAGCGCGATGCTCAGCAAATCCAGCAGCCAGGAGCGCACGACGCTTCCCGTTCGCCAGATTTCCGAAATCTGGTGCATGTCCAGAGCAAATTCGCTTTTCTTTTTCAGGATCGCGAAGCCTTCAGCATACGCCTGCATCATTCCATACTCGATGCCGTTATGAACCATTTTCACGAAGTGCCCCGCCCCGGTTGGCCCGACGCGGCCCCATCCCTGGTCCTTGGCCGGCGCGAGCGTTTCCAGCAGCGGGCGCAAATACTCGACCGCGGATTTGTCTCCGCCCACCATCATCGAGTAGCCTTCCTTGAGACCCCAGATTCCGCCGCTCGTCCCTACATCTACAAACTGGAATCCCTGCGCGTTCAGGCTTGCTCCGCGGCGCTGCGTGTCTTTGTAATTGCTGTTGCCGCCGTCGATCAGAATATCATTTTTTGAGAGGTGCGGAATCAGCGCTGCAATTGTTTCATCGACTGGCGCGCCGGACGGGACCATGATCCATATAGCTCGCGGCTTTCCCACCAGCTTCCCCGCGAGGTTTTCAAGCGAATCAGCGCCTCCGCCACCCGCGGACGTAACACGCGCCACGGCGCCGGCGTCACGATCGTAGCCCACGACGCGATGTCCGCCGCGCACGAGCCGCTCGACCATGTTCGCGCCCATGCGCCCCAGCCCCACCATACCGAGTTCCATATTCGCCTCCGCCACTACGTTTTGGGTATCACTGTCGGAATCAATATGCCATTCGCCGCCAGCTCCTGCCGCAATTGCGCCGCGTTCTGAAAATGTATCGTATGCATCCCCAATTGCTTCGCGCACTCCAGATTCAATTCCCGGTCGTCGATGAATAAGGATTCTTCGGGAGCGCGCTGGGTTACTTCAAGCGCAAGCTTATAGATGCCTTCATCGGGCTTCCGGACGCCCAGGTAGCAAGAGCTGAAAAATGCCTTAAACTCCCGCCGCAAATGAAATTCGCGGATCCTCCGTTCGTTGATTTCCAGCGGCTCGTTATTGATCGTCGCCAGCAGATATTTTCCCGTGGCGGCTACATCGGACAGAACCGCGCGCGATTCCGGAAATTCCCGCGACTGCGCAAATATGAAATTGATGAATTCTTCGCGAGTGAAACTTCGCTTGCGATAGAAAATGGTGCGCTGGAGGTAGGTGTCGAGGGTGATGCGCCCGGTCTCAAACGCGGGGAACGCCAGGTCGTGCCGGTCTTGAAACTCTTCCCAATCGAGTCCGAAGTTCTTGGCCGCCGCGGCGCGCGCCCCACGATCCCAGCCGTTCGACAGGATTACTCCGCCCACGTCCCAAAACAGCGCCGTGACGTCCGACATCGCGCCCCCTCAGAGCCGACCGCGTGACCCGGATATTGTAAGCGAACCTGACATCGAAACGCTGCACTCTTCGAAAATCATTTGTAGCATAGCCACTCTTGGCTTTGCGCCTTTGTTAACTGCTGCAAAACCGCACAGGCAAGAGTGCCTGTGCTACTTCAACCTCACCGGTTTGGATTTCTTCCAGTCTTGCAGTATCGTAGATGGGAACAGATTGCCCAAGTTCCCCGGTGGAGGATGCAGATGGCGGATGAATCCTGTGGCCCGACAAATCCCGTGCCTGCGAGCGCGCCCGCAAAGCCCGGCCAGCGCATGGTCCATTGCGTAAAGTTCGACAAGGATATGCCGGGCCTGGAACGCGTCCCGTGGAAGGGAGAGCTGGGCAAGCGCGTGTACGAGAATGTCTCCGCGGATGCCTGGAAATTGTGGATTGAATATTCCAAGATGCTGGTGAATGAATACCGCCTGAACCCGCTCGACCCGCAGTCGCAGAAAATCATGGAAGAGCAGATGGAGCAGTACTTCTTCGGAGAGGGCGCCAAGCTGCCGGAAGGATACGTCCCGCCGAGAGCTAAGGGTTAGCTTCGTTCATCACCGTAGGACAGGCTTAAAGCCTGTCCTACTGGCTGCTCACCGTTCCCGTCACTGGATGCTGCACCGGCAATCGCTCGGCAATCTCAAATTTTAATTGGCTGTGCGCCTGGCGGAGCGCGGCTTCCACTTCGGCCGGCGATTTGGCGTGCGAGAAGAGGAAACCGAGATACGTCGCGCCGTCGGGCCACGCCGCGATGTGGTCGTGCAGGCGCGCCGTGATTTGCACATCTTCGATTCCGGGCGTGGCGCGGGCTTGCTCTTCCCCCTCCACCTTTTCAAAAATGCCGGACTTGGGCACGGGAATCATCATCACGCCGGACGCGTCGTCTTCCCGGTCGAGGTCCGTTCCCGGCATCCCCAGAGCGTGCCGCACCAGCAGTTCTTCCAGGAAAATCCGTTGTGGACCGAATCGCAGGGCATGCGCACACAGGCCGCCAATGGGCCTCGGCGCCGCTTCCAGCACCCACGGGCCTTCGTCGTTGATCCGAAACTCCGCGTGCACCGGGCCGTGCGTGAGGCCTAACGCGTGAACCGTGCGCTCGGCGCAGTCCAGCAGGCGGTCGTAAATTTCATCGGGCAGGCGCGAGGGCGTGACGTAGAGAGTCTCTTCAAAATACGGCCCTTCGAGCGGATCGGGCTTGTCGAACACGCCGAGAATTCGCAATTTTCCGCGCGTGAGCAATCCTTCGACAGCCACTTCCGCGCCGGGAATGTAGCGCTCGACGAGCAGGCGGTCGAGGTCCGGTTCGCGCGTGACCTTTACTTCCGGGGATTCCAGCAGATCCTTGATGCGCGCCACGGCGGCCTGAAACTCTTCCGGCTGATTCGCACGGATCACGCCCTGGCTCGCGGCCAGGCGCAGCGGCTTGACGACGCACGGAAACTGGACGCGCGGAAGAATCTTCTCCACGCGCTTGTCGAGGCGGAAAGAAAAAAATCCAGGCACCGGAAGCCCCGCATCGCGCAAGACCTCGCGCTGGCGTAATTTACTGCGGCAATTTTCCACGGATTCCGGAGAATTGTAGGGGAAGGCCAGCGCGCGCGCGGTGTAGGCCGCCGTCGACGTCGGCGAATCGCCCAGCGCGATCAATCCGTCCACGGGGCGCACGAGCGATTGCTTTACAATGCGCCGCGCCGCATCCTCGGGCTCATCGAAACGAACCGCAATCGCGCCGTCCGCCCACGGGTCTTCGAGCTGGTGGCAGCGGTCGCTTGCAAATACGACATCCACTCGCAGCGCTTTCGCCGCTTCCGCGAAGCTGCGCGTCTGGTAACCCAGCTTGCTGGCAAGAATCAATAGTCGGCTCATAGTGGCTGCATCGGCTGTTTCCGCACCTTTCGATTTTGATTGTTTTCCAGAACACACCAACCGGAGGCCAAACTGAATTTGCACAGGCCAACGGATGGACCGCTTGCGGAACAGCTCTTAAGTAGCACAGGCACTCTTGCCTGTGCGGCTATCGGAGCGGCTGCAGAATAATTACTCGATCCAACTGCGATTGCAAAAATCGCACAGGCAAGAGTGCCTGTGCTACTTGAGAGCTCCCCGATTCGACTTGCATCACACAAATTGGTCCGCCTTGGCGACCGATTCGTTCACGCTGCCAATGGAAACAAATTGGACATCCATCGGTTCGGCGCAGCAATACCAGGGCTCATCGAGATATGGCACGGTCGCGCTCTTTAATACGGAATTCGCGGCGCCATTCGTCGAGCGGATTCCGGCGGCGGCGTGCGCCGCGCGCCGAATGTGCGAAAAAATTTCCGTCCGCGAAAGTTTGAGGCTGTCTCCGCGCTGCACGAGCTGAGAAATTTCGCGCGCCAGCGCATCCACACGCGCGTCTTCATGTTTCCAGGGAAAGACGAGCGCCGCGGAATCAAACGGGCCTACCATCGCGCTCACTTCGGGCAATTCCAGAAGGCGCGAGCCCGCCGGGATCAGCAGACGAATCGCGAGCTGAATGGGCGCCACGTTTTCGGACAAACCCTGCTCCGCGAGCGCATCCAGCAAATCCGCGTACCCCTCCAATGTCGTCCACGGCGTGAACGGCACGAATGTCGGCAAGAGCGTCATCCCCAATTCGCGGAAACGCGCGACGACCTCGAGGAAATCGGCGCGCGTGTGGCCCTTGTCGAATTTTTCGAGCACTCTGTCATCCACCGATTCCACGGCGCTCGTCACGAACAGGCACCCAGTATCGCGCAGCGCCGGCAATAGGGAGTCGTGTTTGCGCAAGTGCTCGATCTTGATGGTCACATCATAGGTGAGTTCCGGAAACTCGCGGTGCATCGGCTCGACAATGGAAATCGCGTGCGCGGGGCCGTTGAAGAAATCGGGATCGCCAAAGGTGATGTGCCGCGCGCCCGCGGCCACTTGCTGCCGAATATCTTCGAGCACAACCTCGCGCTCCACCACGCGAAACGCGCCGTTATAAACCGGCACGATAGGGCAGTGGCGGCAAAGATGCTTGCAACCGCGCGTCGCCTCGGTCGAGCCCGCAACGCGATGCTCGCCGCCGGGCATCACCACGCGCGCATATTTCGCCGGCTCCAGCATCCCCGCGCGGTCGGGCACAAGAAATTTCTGCCGCGCGAGAGAAATCACCGGCTCCGCCTGTTTCACGGAGCCATTGCCGTTCGAGGCGCCGCGCTCGAGGCGAGAGGCGAGGCTTGCGAGGCCTTCCTCAAACTCGCCGCCGAGGATCGTCCCCACTCCAAGGCCACGCAGGTATTCTTCATTCACCGGAGCATAAAGCCCGTAAAAGCAAAGGTGAGCGCGCTCATTCATTCCGCGGATTTTCGGAACAAGGCCGGCTGCAAGCCGCGTGGCCGTGTGCATCGGCACATAAAAGGAAATCAAATCCGCGGCGAGGATGGCCTCTTCGTCGAGCGCTTCGCGCGTCAAATCGAGGCAGGAGACAAAGTGCCCGCGAGCGCGCAGCCACGCCGTCGGAGAAGCCAATCCGAACGGCTGCCTGCCAAGTTCATACGTGGAGATGAGAAGGATGTTCATCCGGCTATGCGAGCGCCCAACGACATTCTAACCGAAGCGCATCGTGGAGGAACAAGTTTACAGAAAAACGCCCCGTCCCGGCGGCTGGGCCGCCCGGGACGAGGCGGAAAGTGATAACCATTTTGGACCGTCGTGCTGCGGACAGACCGACGACCGCGAAAATGGAAAATTCAGACCCTTACGGGCAGGTCGGTGAAACCATCTTGATGGCCGTCACTTTCATATAGTGAGGGGCCTTTTCAACGCCCTTCATTGCCTCAGCGTCAGCAGGAGGTACCGCCGTGCCGGTGATGTCGATCTTGTGTCCGACATGCGGGGCCAGGTTGGCATCCGAGGACACAATTCCGACCGTCTTCGGACCCTTTTCAAGATCGGAGAGGTAGTAGGAGCCGGGGGCCGTGCCAGCCCTCAGGCATCCCGTCATGGTATGCGTCTTGGGAGCATCCTGGGCGCTGGTACCCATGGAAATGGTAAATGCGCACGCAACAACCAGAACCGCGAAAATCAATTTTTTCATGTAGGTCTCCTTTTGAGAGGATCGCCGGGCATGGTATCACATATTCTACCAGCAAAATGGAAATCTGTTCACATAGGAGCGTAGCCCGCCCGGGTTCTCCGGACCTGCGCTGACGAAATCACTCGTCCTACTCCCGCGTGCAAGACGCTGTTTCCCGGACTCCCGGGCTGCAGGGAACATCAGGATGCGTTATGATTGAGTCCTGCAACACTCGAGAAAGGAAAATGATTCGCATGTCTCCCTCATCCAAAAATTCGTTTGGCACACGCGACACGCTTCAGGTGGACGGCAAATCCTACGAAATATTCCGGTTGAGCGCGCTGGAAAAAAAGGGAGTGGGGCATGTTTCCAAGCTTCCGTTTTCGCTCCGCGTGCTCCTGGAAAATCTTTTGCGCCAGGAGGACGGCCGATTCGTTCATCCCGGAGATATCGAGGCGCTGGCCGGTTGGGATCCCAATGCAGCGACGCAGAAAGAAATTTCCTTCATGCCCGCGCGCGTGCTCCTGCAGGATTTCACCGGCGTGCCCGCCGTCGTCGATTTCGCCGCCATGCGCGAAGCGATTCGCACGCTGGGCGGCGATCCGAAAAAAGTGAATCCACTGCTACCGGCCGAACTCGTGATCGACCACTCCGTGCAAGTCGATAAGTTCGGCTCCGACATGGCCTTCGCGTTCAACGCGGAACTCGAATTCCAACGCAACGTCGAGCGCTACGCTTTCCTGCGCTGGGGACAAGAAGCCTTGAACAATTTCAAGGTCGTTCCCCCGGATACCGGCATCTGCCACCAGGTGAACCTCGAATACCTCGCGCGCGTTGTATTCGATGCCGCGGAGGATGGCAAGACGCTGGCGTTTCCCGATTCGCTCGTCGGCACCGACTCGCACACCACCATGGTCAACGGCCTCGGCGTTTTCGGCTGGGGCGTCGGCGGCATTGAAGCAGAGGCCGCGATGCTCGGCCAGCCATTGTCGATGCTCATCCCCGAGGTCATCGGCTTCAAGCTGCATGGCCGTTTGCCGGAAGGCACGACCGCTACCGATCTCGTCCTGATCGTCACCGAAATGCTGCGCAAAAAGGGCGTGGTCGGAAAATTCGTCGAGTTCTACGGCACGGGTCTCTCCAGCCTGAGCCTGCCGGACCGCGCGACGATCGCCAACATGGCCCCCGAATATGGCGCCACCATGGGCTTCTTCCCCGTCGACGCCGAAACCCTTTCCTATTTGCGCTTCACAGGCCGGACCGAAACCCGCGTGCGCCTCGTTGAGGAATACTCCAAGGCGCAGGGCATTTTCCGCACAGATGCCACGCCGGACCCGATCTACACCGACAAGCTCGAACTCGATCTCGCGACCGTTGAGGCCACGCTGGCCGGGCCGAAGCGCCCGCAGGACCGCGTCCCGCTGCGGCAATCGAAAGCGTCGTTCGAAAAGTCGATGGAGGGCGCAGCGCAGAAGCACGTCGCCGTGCGCAACAACGGCGACAAATTCGAGCTTTCGAACGGTTCGGTGGTCATCGCCGCGATCACCAGCTGCACCAACACTTCGAACCCCTCCCTGATGCTGGGAGCGGGCCTTCTGGCGAAAAAGGCCATCGAGCGCGGCCTGCACAGCAAGCCTTGGGTGAAGACCAGCCTCGCTCCCGGTTCGAAAGTGGTCACCGATTACCTCAAAGCCGCGGGCCTGGGAAAATATCTCGACGAACTGGGCTTCCAGCTGGTCGGTTACGGCTGCACCACCTGCATCGGCAACAGCGGACCGCTCGAAGAGCACATCGGCGCGGCAATCAAGGACAACAGCCTCGTCGCTGTTTCAGTTCTCAGCGGAAATCGAAATTTTGAGGGGCGCATCCATCCGCTGGTGCGCGCAAATTATCTGGCGTCGCCCCCGCTGGTGGTGGCCTACGCGCTCGCGGGCCGCATGGATTTTGACATGGCCACGGAGCCGCTCGGCAACGACAAGGCCGGCAAGCCGGTATTCTTGCGCGACATCTGGCCCTCGCCGCAAGAGATCGAATCCACTGTGCGCGCGAACGTCACGACGGCGATGTACCACAAGGAATACGGCGAGGTGTTCCAGGGCGATGCACACTGGCAGGGACTGAAGGTGCCGGTGGGCGATATTTACGCCTGGGATAAGAAATCCACGTACATCAAGAATCCGCCGTTCTTTGAAAAAATTACGAAGGCCCCCGCGCCGCTCACCGACATTCATAATGCGCGAGCCCTCGCCGTGCTGGGGAACAGCATTACCACCGACCACATCTCGCCCGCCGGATCGATCGGCGTCGACAGCCCGGCCGGAAAGTGGCTCATCGAACATGGCGTCAAGCCTGTGGACTTTAACTCCTACGGCGCGCGCCGCGGCAATCATGAAGTGATGATGCGCGGCACGTTCGCCAATATCCGCCTGCGCAACCAGCTTGCTCCGGGCACCGAGGGCGGCTGGACCGTGCACCAGCCCGATGGCGAAAAAATGTCGATCTACGATGCGGCCATGAAATATCAAAAGGAGGGCGTGCCGCTGATCGTGCTCGGCGGCAAGGAATACGGCTCGGGATCGTCGCGCGATTGGGCGGCGAAAGGCACTCTGCTCCTCGGCGTGCGCGCCGTGATCGCGGAAAGTTTCGAGCGCATCCACCGCAGCAACCTGCTCGGTATGGGCGTTCTCCCGCTGCAATATTGCGCGGGCGATACGGCGCAGTCGCTCGGCCTAACAGGCTTTGAGGAGTTTACGATTGAAGGCATTTCAAAACTCGCCCCCGGCATGGCCGTCGAAGTTCGCGCTCGCGATAAGAACGGCAAGGAAAAAGTGTTTCAGACGGTAGCGCGCGCCGACACACCCGAGGAAGTCAACTACTACCGTCACGGCGGCATCCTGCCGTACGTTTTGCGGCAAATGCTTTAGGGTTGAAGTGGCACACGCTTCAGCCTGTGGGGGCTCGTACAATCTGTATCGATCTTGCTGATACCAACACCCACAGGCTAAAGCGTTTGCCACTGGACTGATTCCCCAATTTTGCGGACCCAGGACGATCATGAAAAGCAGCGTCGAAGCCCCGGATTGGTCAGCGATACCAAAACCGACGGATGATGGAGCGGCATCGCACCTGGTAGGTAGGCGCGTACCATCTGTCCCTTTGCCCGCCACGGATGGGACAACTGTTGACCTCTCTTCCCTGCCGGGCCTGGTCGTGGTCTATGCCTACCCCCGGACGGGAATTCCCGGGATAGAAAACCCTGTCGGTTGGGACTTGATCCCCGGCGCTCGGGGATGCACGCCGCAGTCGTGCGCTTTCCGGGATCATTTTGCGGAGTTGAAAGCTCTTGGCGTCCATCATCTCTTTGGTCTTTCAACCCAGGACATTGCCTATCAGCGCGAGGCTGCAGACCGCCTGCACTTGCCGTTTCCGATTCTCTCCGACCAACTTCTGAGGCTTACGGAAGCGCTGCGCTTGCCGACCTTCCAGACCAACGGGATGACGCTGCTGAGGCGCTTAACCCTCATGATCAAGGGCGGGAAAATCGAACACGTTTTCTATCCTGTTTTTCCTCCCGACCGGAATGCGAGCGATGTCATCACCTGGCTTGCGGCTGGAACTCGGTAAAGAGCGGCAACGTTAAGTTTGGACTCGACTGCCTTTCGTTGTGCCTTTCCATCCTCCCCAAACTTCTGTTAGCTTCTTTTCTTTCGTGGAAGAGGAGCCAGCGATGCGCCCGCAAATCAAATCGGTTTGTTTTCTGACGATTGCCCTTCTTTCTTTATCCATAGCGGCGGCGCGGCTGGCGGCGCAATACCCGCAACCGGGGCCTGACCGGGTCTACGCCATCAAAGCGGGCCGACTCGTCGATCCGGAAAAAGGCACGTCAGAAGCGAATCAAATCATTCTGGTGCGCGGAAAGAAGATAGAAGCCGTGGGCGCGAATGTGACGATCCCCGCGGATGCGAAAGTAATTGACCTCGGCAAATCGACTGTTCTTCCGGGTCTGTTCGACGCGCAAACGCATCTCTGCATGACCCTCAAGAAAGATCGCGACGGCAACAACTATTTCTTTACGACGCTGGTGGACCCGACTCCCTACCGCGCGATTGAAGGCGTGGCCAACGCCAGAGACATGCTGGCCGCGGGCTTCACCACGGTGCGAGACGTGGGCAACGCCGGCAATTACGCCGATACGGCGCTGCGCGAAGCCATCGAGCGCGGCGTCGTGCCAGGCCCCACCATGATCAACGCCGGGCGCATCATCGCGCCGTACGGCGGGCAATTTCATTTGCAGCCCGAGAAGCGCGATCTCGCCACGCCGGAATATGCGTTCGCCGATACGCACGACGAAATGATCAAGGCCATCCGCGAAAATATTCATTACGGCGCGACTGTGATCAAGATCGTCGTCGACGATCAGAAATATATTTACAGCGCCGACGACATCCGCTTCATGGTGGAAGAGGCGCACCGCGACGGCCTGAAACTCGCCGCGCATTGCTGGACGCGCGCCGGCGCGCACAACGCGGCCGAGGCCGGCGTCGATTCGATCGAGCACGGCGAAATGATGACCAACGAAGATTTGCAACTGGCGAAAAAGAATCACGTCGTTCTGGTCGGAACGGATTTCACCGAACGGGCCGCGCGTGAAAACGGCTTCCCCGAACTTCACAGCGTGTTTGTCGACCGGCTGAAGCGCGCATATCAGATTGGAGTAACGATGGCATTCGGCACCGATACGTTTGTGTACGTGCCGGGAGAAACACGCGGGACGCTGGCGGTGGAATATGTCGACTCCTGGGTGGAGGCGGGCGTGCCTGCCAAAGACACGCTGCGCGCCATGACGGCAAACGCAGCGCGCCTGCTCGGCGTCGACGCAGAGCGCGGCGCAATCAAGCCCGGCCTCGCCGCCGACATCATCGCCACACCGGAAAATCCGCTGGAAGACATTCGAGCCGTGCGCAAGGTTTCCTTCGTGATGAAAGACGGAAGCGTTTTTAGGGCTGAGTAGGACAGGCTTCCAGCCTGTCGGGTTTCCTAACGCCTAGCGGGATGTAACGAAAAGCGACAGGCTGGAAGCCTGTCCTACTTTTACGGCACTCGCACTACAGTCAGCGACTTGACCATCTCCACCCACCGCGCCGGGCGCTTTTCGTGAGGAGCAACCAGGCGGAACGGCCCTAGTGCGCCGGGGATGGGCGCGCCATCCATCGCGTCTGCCACGATGATCTCCGAATCCATGAAGCTGGAATTGAATTCCTCAAGCGCAAAGACGACGCGATAGTTGTCCGCGGCTTCCACGAGAACATACGTCGCCATGGCTTGCCCGCGAAGTTGTTCGCCTTGCGGCACGCCGGCCTTATGCAACAGATCTTCGACCAGCACGCCTTCGTACACTTCCGTTTTCTTGGAATGCGCGTTGTCCACACGCAGCGTCTTCCGCGGCATGGCCTTAAGGTCGGCAGCCGTCAAGTCGAGAGGCGTGGTCACAGCGCCGCTGATCTTGAAATCAGATGGCCCGGACGAAGGTTTTGGCGGGGCGGCTTGCTGCGCCCACGCGGAAAGTCCGAGCAAAATAACGATCGCAGCGGAAGTTACAATTCGGCGCATGGGGAATCCCTTTCCAATCCGAATCGAATGAAACTCGGTGCTGCCGTCACCCCTTTTGCAACATGACTTCGGTCGATTTGATCACGGCGGACACGCGGTCGCCGAGCTTCAGCTTCATTTCCTCGGCGCTTCTCCGGGTGATCACACTATCAATCAGATTTTTGCCCACTTGGACGGTGACGTGAGCCATGACGCCGTCCACTTCAAGTTCCACAATCTTTCCTTCAATTTGATTTCTTGCCGAAAGTTTCGCAGCCAATGGAATCTCCTCGTTTCTGCCAATCGAGCTGGGCGACGCGTCTGTTCCGGGCCAAGCTTCGGATTTTTCCGCCCCTCTGTCAAATCGGCTGGAATCGACTATGAATTACGCATATCCATACGATTTTCACTTGCCCGAATCGCGCCGCAACGGCGCGATCGAAAGCGGCCGAGATTTGCCGGGGGGTTGGGCGTACGATTTTTGGCATCGGGCCATACCAATCCATATACTTCCTATTCGTATTAAGTCGATTTGACATGTCGGTTCTGATTGTATTAAATCGACCATCCATTCACGCTTCCTGAGCCATTCAGGGGAACTATCTAAATACCGCGCGCTCCAGGGCGCTTCAGGGGGGAACGTTTCATGAGTCGTTTTGTCAGGTCATTTGTCCGCAATGCTGGAAAGTATTCAGCCACCCGGCCCATTCCCGGGCATCTGCGCGCACTCGCCGGAGGCTGCCTGGCAGTTGCCTTGCTTTGCGCCCCGGCGGCTTGGGCGCAAGTCTCCGCTTCCATTTCCGGCAGGGTGACAGACCCCACGGGCGCGACCGTTTCCGGCGCCTCCGTGATGGCAAAAAATGTGGAGACCGGGGAAACACGGAGCGCCGTTACGAGCGATGCAGGACGCTACTGGGTGCCGGCGCTCCTCGTGGGTGAGTATGAAGTGCACGTCACAAAGCAAGGCTTCCAGGAGGAAGTGCGCGAGGGGATTCATCTCGTCGTCGGACAAGAGGCGAGCGTGGACATCGCGTTAAAGCTTGGGCAGGTCACCGACCAGGTAAAGGTAAATGCGGACGCCCCGGTGATCAGCGTGACGGCTGCGGACATCTCAGGCCTCGTAGGACAACAGCAAGTGAAGGACCTGCCGCTCAATGGAAGAAGCTACGACCTGCTTATGCAGTTGAATCCAGGAGTAGTCAACTTCACATGGGAAAAAACCGGCGGAATCGGGATCTCCAACTCAACAACTGCAAATATGTTTTCTGTGGCGGGGAACAGGCCGCAGCAAAACATGTTTTTGCTCAATGGGATTGAGTTCACTGGCGCTGCCGAAAACAACATGCAGCCCGGCGGCGCCAGCGGGCAATTACTGGGAGTCGACGCGGTTCGGGAATTCAATCTCTTTCGGGATACATTCGGAGCAGAATACGGAAAACATCCGGGGGGCCAGGTAACAATCCTCACCCAATCCGGCACAAATCAGTGGCATGGGTCGGTCTTTGAGTATCTGCGAAACAGCGCGTTGGACGCGGCCAACTTTTTCGACCAGGGCGGCACGGCCCCTCCTTTTTGGCGAGACCAATTCGGAGGATCGATGGGCGGGCCGATTCAGAAAGACAAGACTTTCGTCTTTGCCAACTATGAGGGGTTCCGCCAGAATTTGCATCAAACCAGTTTGACGTATGTTCCCGATGCTGGCGCCCGCAACGGCACGTTCGTGCCTCTCGGTTCCGGATGCCCAGCGGCTCAACAAGTGGCCTGCGCGGCCGAAGTCACTTCGCTATTGAATCTCTGGCCTGTGGCGAACGGCCCGGATAATCCAGCCGCCGGGATCGCTCAATATTTCAGCAGTCCCTTGCAGACGATCCGGGAAGATTTCGGAACCGTGCGAGTCGACCACGTATTTTCAAACAAAGATTCGGCGATGGCAACCTATACCATTGATGACAGCGGGAGCGTGACGGCCACACCGCTCGACCCGTTCTCGACCGATATCATAAATTTGCGCGAGCAAGTATTCAGTCTTGAAGAAACTCACGTCTTCTCGCCGAACTTTGTCAATACGGCCCGGTTTGGATTTTCCCGTGCAGGGTATTTCTTCACTGGAGAACCAACACCCGGAACCCCATCGGCCAGTGTGCCGGGGTTCGTCGGCACGCTCCCCGTGGGAGCCGTGGTCGTCGGTGGCAGCCAAGCCTCCAATCCGCAAGCGCAGTTGGGATTGGCAGGAAGCAACAATGGCAGCAATCTCCGCATCGCTCGAAATCTTTTCACATATTCGGATCAGGGCGCTCTCACCCGAGGACGCCACCAATTTACGGCCGGAGTTTGGTTTCAGCGCCTCCAGTCCAATGAGCTCATAGCTCTCAGTCAATATGGACAGTTGACCTTTTCCGGGGTGCCGGGCTTCTTGGCCGGGGTTGGAAGTTTCCTGTACGATCCGGCGCCTACGCCGCTCAGTTGGCGCTCCCTCTATGGCGCCTGGTATGTGCAAGATGTCATCAGGCTACGGTCAAATCTGACACTATCCTTGGGTTTCCGGGACGAATTTACTACCGGATGGAACGAAGCGTACGGCAGAGCCGCCAATTACGCGCTGAGCAACGGCATCGCGCAGTGCGCGACGCTTACGGGAAATTGTGCCTTCCGGTCACGGGGACCTCGTTCCTGAGCACGGTTCGCTCCGGCTTCCTGGCCCAGCCGCGGCTTGGTTTGGCCTGGAGCCCGTTCGGAAGCAAGACCGTCATCCGCGCCGGCTTTGGTATGTACAATGACTTGCAGGATGCGCTCGGCTACCGGGCCGATCAGAATGCCCCCTTCAACCCAACCTACACCATTGCCTCCGGCTCCATAGCCAATCTACAACTCCCGATAAATCCCAGCGCGCCGGCAGCCAAGAATGCCCTACTCGTTCCCGGAGGAGTTCAGCCCGACATGCAGACGCCTACGGTCATAACATATTCCCTCCGGATCGAACGGGAACTGTCTCCCAACACATCGTTGAGCGTGGGCTATGTAGGCAGTCACGGATACCACGAAGTAATCGGTGTGGATGCGAATTCGCCGATGCCGGTCGTATGTCCGGCGTCGCCCTGCCCCGCTACATTCCCAAATACGCCCGTATGGGGAGCGTTGGCTGGCACCGCCGTCCCGGCCGGAACTTTCTTCATTGCTCCAGGCACAAAGAAACCCAATACAGCCCTTGCAAATACATGGACCTGGTTTTCCGAGGGTACGAGTTCGTACAATTCTCTCCAGGTGGATTTGAAGCGCCGATTTAGCCACGGTCTTACGCTCCGTGGCGCGTACACGTGGTCGAAATCCCTCGATGACGGAGATTCGCTGAATGCCACTGCCGCGGCCAACGCGGTCGCCCTGCTCTCGAATCCATATTTTCCCCGCGCGGATTGGGGACTCTCAACCTACGATGTTCGAAATATTGGAGTGGTCACCGCGACCTATGAATTGCCGTTCGGCCAGGGCCGCAGATATCTTGGGAGCGAAGGGGGCGTCTGGGGGCAGTCGGTAAGCGGATGGACGCTAAACAGCATCGTAACCGCGCAGTCCGGATTTCCGTTCACTCCACAGCTCAGTTACAACCCGTCGAACAATGGAGACACGCGCAATCCAGTCCGCGCATTTTTGAATCCCGCGTTTACAGGCCCCGTGGTTCTCGGAAAACCGAATGAGTGGTTCGATCCAAACGCTTTCATCGCCCCGCCGAATAACAGTGGCTTCTTCGGAAACGTCGGGAGAGACAAATATATCGGCCCGGGGCTGGCTACTTGGGACTTTTCCGTGCTAAAGGATACGCACCTGTTCGAACGGCTGAATCTCCAATTTCGGGCGGAAATTTTCAATCTCCTCGATCGCGCGAATTTCAACACGCCCAATCTCATCACGCATGTGTTGCTGCCGGGAGCGGCGCCTGGCACAACATCGACGACCCCCGTGGTATCGCCCGCCGCTGGTGTCATTACGAGCACGTCAACCACGGCTAGACAGGTTCAATTCGGATTGAAACTTCTTTGGTGAAGAATTGAAACGCATCCACTAAATCAGACGTGATCATGTACGCAACTCAAAAGCTTTAACACAGAGAACGCAGAGAAAAGAGGAGCAAGACAAACCCAATTCTTTCGGGTCAGATCGCCGGCCGTTCCCCCTTCTCTGCTTTGCTTTTCTCCGCTTTTCTCTGTGTACTCTGTGTTGAAGCTTTTGGATTGCGGCCTTCCGGAGGCGCGCCGAATTTCAGGTGACGATCGTCGGGTAGAGCTTTGTCGCCACGACTACCAGCACCGCAAACGCGATGAATTGCATCAGGAAATCCCTGCCCAGGCCGAAGGAAGTGCTGCTGCCCACGATCATCAAGGTTCGCAGCGCGTCCACTTGATAGGAGAGCGGATTCAACTTGGACACGGCCCGCAGCCACGACGGCATCAGGCTCAGCGGGTAGATGGCGTTGCTCGCGAAAAACAGCGGCATGGTAAGCACCTGGCCGATTCCCATGAAGCGTTCGCGCGATTTCACGAGGCACGCGACGATCAGCGAGAACGTCGAGAAAATCGCCGAGCCCAGCATCACCGCCAGCACAACGCCCGCCAGCGCGAACATTTCGATCCGAAGATGAATGTGCAGGATGTAAGACAAGAGATACACGAATATCATTTGGCATAGGCTGCGCACTGTCGAAGAGATCGCTCTTCCGAGAACCAGCGTGCTGCGCGGCGCGGGACTCACCAGAAATTTCTGCACGATGCCCAGGTCCCGCTCCCAAATCAGCGAGATCCCATAAAAGATCGCTCCGAACAACACGCTTTGCGCCAGAATTCCGGGCGCCATGAAATCCAGATAGCTGATCCCGCCGGTGGGGATCGCCCGCGTGCGATTGAAAACCTGGCCGAAGATCAACAGCCAGAGAACGGGCTGCACCATGCGCGTAAAAAGCTCGATGGGATCGTGAATCAGTTTGCGAACGTCGGCTTCCGCGACGGCCAGTGTCTGGCGCACGTAATTCGCGCCGGGAAACGGCTCAACCCACTCGTTGAGATGTGATTCGTGTACGAGCGGCATCTCTCAGTTCGCCTCCCTCGGAAATCGTGGCTCCCGTGAAATGAATGAAAACGTCGTCGAGCGAGGCCTCCGCTCCGACTTGCGCCTTGAGCGTCGCAGGCGTGTCCATCGCAGCGAGCACACCGCGGTGCATGACGGCCACCATGTCGCACAAGTGATCCGCCTCTTCCATGTCGTGCGTGGTCATCAGTATGGTCGTGCCGAACTCGCGGCGCAGGTCGCGTATGCGCTCCCACACGGAGCGTTTTGCGGAGGGATCGAGCCCCACGGAGGGCTCGTCCATAAATAAAACGCTGGGGCGATGCAGCATGGATTGCGCGATTTCGAGGCGGCGAATCATCCCGCCGGAATATTGCCGCACGAGTTTGCCGCCGACGTTCGCGAGGTCCATGAATTCCAAGGCCTGCGCGATCCGGCGGGATCGTTCCGCCCTCGGCATCCCGTAAAGCTTCGCGGAAATCAGCAGATTTTCGTAGCCGGTAAGATCGCCGTCCGCGGACAGCATTTGCGAAACGTACCCGATCTTCTTTCGCACTGACTCAGGATGCTTCACCAAATCAAAGCCGGCGATTTTTGCCGTGCCTTCCGTGACAGGCAGCAGGGTCGTCAGCATTTTGATGAGCGTGCTCTTCCCCGCTCCATTTGGCCCGAGCAGGCCGAATGTCGCGCCGGAGGCAACAGAAAATGTCAGATGATCGACCGCTACGAGCAGGCCGTAACGCCGCGTCAGGCTTTGAACCTCGATGACATTGGTACCAGTGCCGGTTTCCATGGACGTTAGAGTTTACCTCGGAGAAGGATTGGATGCGACATAGGGGTTCCACGGCATGTTTTGCGACACAGAACGAAACAATTGCTGCCGACAGGCGTCTACAGAAAGTAGGATAGAATGGCTCGCAGAAACAATCATGACCGGAGCGCGACATGAAGAGTTTCAGTATCCTTTTAATCACCGGGCTTGCTCTAACTTTGGGAATCGGAGCCGTCTCGATCGCAGCAGCGCCACGAAGTTTGCCGGCGCGTGCCGCCAATGCACCCGCGGCTCAGGAAGTTCAGATTCCCATCGAGCAATACACACTGAAGAACGGTCTGCGCGTGGTGCTCTCGGAAGACCATGCCGCTCCAACGGTATCGCTATGCGTCACCTATGACGTCGGATCTCGAAACGAGCTGGCCGGCCGCACCGGATTTGCGCATCTTTTTGAACACATGATGTTCCAGGGCTCTCAAAACGTGGGCAAAGGCGAACACCTCATCCTCGTGCGCGTGAACGGCGGCGACGTGAACGGCACCACCAGCGACGACTCGACAAATTATTACGAGCGCGTGCCCGCCAATCAACTCGACATGGCTTTGTTCCTTGAATCCGACCGCATGCGCGCCCTGCGAATCACTCAGGCCAATCTCGACAACCAGCGCAGCACGGTCCAGGAAGAGCGGCGCCTGCGCATGGACAATCAGCCATACGGAAAGACGAGCGAAATTCTCGAAGACCTTGCCTACGACAATTTTGCCTACAAACATTCCACAATGGGTTCGATGACCGACCTGAACGCTGCGAGCCTCGATGATGTTGCTCAGTTTTTCAAAACTTACTATGCCCCTGACAACGCCGTCCTGACTCTGGTTGGCGATTTCAGCTCCGTCGAAGCCCTTGCCAAGATCAAAAAATACTTTGAGGATATACCTGCGCAGCCGGCCCCTCCTGCCGTGGATATGGCCGAACCCGCGCAAACCGCCGAGCGCAGGACAGCGGTCGAAGATTCCTTCGCCCGTCTGCCGCGCCTGGATATTGTCTACAAAACGGTCCCTGCGAATACACCGGATTTCTACGCGCTGGATATGCTGGGCGATATTTTATTTGGCGGTCCGTCTTCGCGGCTGTTTCAAATACTCGTGAAGGAAAAAGCTGTGGCTTTGCAAGTCGCCGGAGGAGTCGATTTCCGCCGCGGACCAGCGCTATTTCAAGCGTTTGCCTTGCTCAAGCCCGGGCAGGACGAAGCCGAAGTCGAGAAACTGATTTATGAGGAGTTTGAGCGTGTCGAGAAGGATGGCGTTACTGCCGCGGAAATGCAAAAAGTCCTTATCCAGGACCGCTTGCAGCAGGCCGAGTCCATGAGGAGCACAGTGAGTCGCGCGCGAACTATGGGCCAATACGCCGTGTACTTTCACGATCCCGGCCTGATCAATACAATTCTCGCAAAATACAGCGAAATTACTCCGTCGGACATTCAGCGCGTGGCGCGCGAGTATCTGGGCGCAAAGCAGCGAACCGTCGTATTGACTAATCCAAAGACACAAGCGCAGGCTGCGCCGACTCGGTAACAGCTTTGAGAAATTCGCCCGATAAGGGCGAGAGGAAATTCGATGAGACGCAATGTAAGCACCAGGTCTTCCATGCAGGCAGCAGCCGTTATGGTTCTGGCGGCCGCTTTAGCGGCAACGGGATGGGGCCAGGGTGAATCCGCCCACGACAAGTCCATCCCCACCAGCAAAGTCGAGCGGCTGAATCGCGCGCCTGTTTCGAAAGACATCCTGAAGGTGAAGCTGCCGCGACCGATCGAGACCACCCTTCCAAACGGCATCAACCTGATGATTCTTGAAGACCACCGGTTTCCGCTCGTCTCCGTGCAATTCGATATGGACGGCGCCGGCCCGATGTATGAACCCGCCGCCCAGCCCGGCCTGGCCGCCGCGACAGCACGCCTACTGACCGATGGCACAAAAACCCGCACGAGCAGGCAAATAGCCGAGCAAATCGATTCCCTGGGCGCTTCGCTTTCTGCATCTGCGGCGTTCGGTTCCGGCTCAACCGTGGTTTCCGCCTCTGGATTGTCGGACACGTTCGAACAGTGGTTCGCTTTGACGACGGATGTCCTCCTCCATCCCAGTTTTCCCGCGGATGAACTGGCGCAATACCAGGCGCGCACCAAACCCGCACTGATGCAGCAGCGCTCGCAACCGGGATTTTTGGCGAATCAAACCATGAGCCGCGCATTGTACGGAGCGTATCCCGCGGCCGTCGTCTCCACGACGCCGGAGTCTCTGGATTCCCTGACGCCGGCCATGCTCGCGGATTGGCACGACAAACATTACGCCCCGCAAAACTCGATTCTGGCGATCTCGGGCGACGTACACCCGGAGACGCTCATTCCCAAGCTGCGCCAGTGGCTGGCGGAGTGGCAGCGTTCGAAAGCGCCCGTGAATTTCACTCCCGGTCCACCGCCTGTGAGCAAAGAGAAGATTTTTCTCGTCGATCGGCCTGGATCGGTGCAAACCACGCTGCTGATGGGCAACCTGGCCATCGATCGGACGAACCCGGATTATCCGGCCCTGGTGGTGATGAATGAAGTCCTGGGCGCGGGATCGGCGAGCCGATTATTTTTGAATCTGCGCGAGGAAAAAGGCTACACCTACGGCGTGTACAGCAATCTCGTCGCGCGAAAATATGCCGGGCCCTGGACCGCGGGCGGCGACTTACGCACGGAAGTGACGGATGGAGCCATGACGGAATTTCTGCGCGAACTCAATCGCATCCGCGACGAAAAGGTACCGGATGATGAACTCGACGCGGCGCGCCGCTCAGTCGTCGCGCGTTTTGCGCTCTCACTCGAATCGCCGCAGCAGCTCATCGGCTACGCCATTACGCGAAAAGCGTACAAATTCCCCGCCGATTATTGGGACAAATATCCCGCACAGATCGCGGCCATCAGCGCCGACGACGTGCAGCGCGCGGCCAGGAAATATATCAATCCAACGACGATGCAGGTGGTAGCCGTCGGAGATGCGGGTAAAATCAAGACGATACTCGAGAAATACGGGCCCGTGGAAATCGTGGACGCCTCCGGGAAAAATGCAGCGCCAGCGGGCAAACCAAAAGATGCGAGCGCGCAGTAACGCAAAGCACAAGTTTTTTGTGGCGCCGGCGTCCCGCCGGCGTTGTTGGCTTGTGCGGACGTTGGAAAATCGCCGGCGAGACGCCGGCGCCACGGCACACTCGTTCTCTCCAGGGTCATTTCTTTGCATCCAGCTAAATCAATTTGATGGCGCAGCAGCGGTGAAAAAATTGATGCTCACTGTGGCTAGATCCGAGGCTGGAAATCTGCATTGATAACGCGGATCGGCGTGCAAGCCGGCTTCGCGGGCACAGCTCAAAAACACCGGCAATTCCACAAGATACTGATCCGAAAATCCGTGCGTGCCGTCGTAGGCCACCGCGGGCGTCTTCGTCAAATTTGCCGCGGTAAGTTCCGGCGGCAAGGTATGTAGCTCGAGTATGAGCAAACCGAACCGCCCAACGTACGGCGCCCAGCGGCGCAGATGCCGCACCAAATTCTCTTCCAACTCGTCGCAGGGAATCTCTTCTCCCAGGTGGGCAAACGCGCCGCTGGATTGTCCGGTTCGCGTCCCCCGGACATAATTCGCCGGAGGCAAGTACGGCCGGTTGTGATCCAGAAACGACCGGACATGCAGCAAATTGTGAACGTCGTGTCCAAGCGCCTCGACATCTCCTGCCAAAAGAGCCGGACGGTTGATATCTCCGTGAATGACGAAATGCTCGGGAATCTCCGCTTTTCGCAATCGCTGTTTGGTAATGCGCCGTGCCACTTTATTGAAATCCGCTCCGATGACCAGCAGGGGATGCTTGTCCAGCACAGCGCCTCGCGCGGTGCGAGTCTTGATCACGCAGTACAGATGTTCGAGCAGAGTGCCGTCTCCGCACCCCATATCGCAGATGCCTTCGGGCTGCTGTTCGAGCGGCCGGTTGAAAATCTCCACGATAATTTCGTCCACTTTTTTGAAATACGTATTATGAGCGCCGCCGCTCCCCCAAACATTCATCCCGCGATTCACCAGCAGTTCCGAGCCGGTCTCATCGACGCGGGGAATGCGCGCGTTCCCAAAAAGAAGGGTATCGACAACGTTGAATTGCGGAAGATAGGAAACGGTTACACCATACGAGGTTGCGATCTGGGCCGCATAGAATCCGGTAGGCGTAAGGCAAATTTCATTTCCCTCCCGCGCCATCCATCCCTGAGCGATCAACAAGTCAAAGACCAGCTCAAGACTTGCAGGATTGCCCGACCCCGGATCGACCAGGAGCGGCCCCTCCGCGAGCAACCCCAAAATTCCGCCGCGAGCCAAGGCCACCATGGCTGGACCCACCAGCACGCCGTCAAAATATTGCCGAACCTGATGGCAGACGCCCGCCTCGAAGGAATCTCCCTCGGCAGTTAGGCCCCAGTGGGCCTTGGCCTTTTGAACGAGCCCTTCCAGGGAATGAAGAATGGCCTCATCGGATTTCCCGAACAGGAAATCTTCGAGGAAAATTGCCTTGGGGAGGAAGGAGATCACTTCTCCGCAATGGCCTGCGGCGACTTTCGTTGCGATCCGGCCCTTGGCCGTCAGCGAGTAAACCACATCGCTGCCGTTTCTTCCGGCACGCTCCACCATCCATCCGCATGAAGCCAGAAGGCGAAGCGCCACACGCAAGTAACCCCGGTTGCCATGGGTCCGATTCACGATTTGATTGAGTTCCACGGGTTCTGTCGAAACAGCAAACAATTCGAAGACCTTGCGGTCGAGAAGAGATTTCAAAGTCGGGATTACGACGATTCCGGCCAGGTGATGGAATAAAGTGGCGCGAATTCCGGCCTTGTCGTCGTCCGTCAGCGATAAGTTAGCCATATCCGCAGCCTCGTGCGGCGAATGCCGGTGGTTCCGTCACAATCGCCCTTCGAACAAGTCCCTTCCCTCGACCAGCGCGCGCATCTTGCGGTCCGCAACGCTTCGCTGCAACATCCAGAACCCGCAGTCCGGATGAACGTACCGGAGCCGGTCAGGCCCCAGCGTTTTCACAATCTTCTCGATGCGCGAGGCGATCAGCTCGGGGCTCTCCACCTCGTTGTCCTTGATGTCGACCAGGCCGATCCCCAGGCTGATCTTTGGATCGAGGTCGTTGAAAAACGACAGCTCGTCGTACCCGCGCCGGGCAAACTCCAGCACCAGATGGTCCGCGCGCAGTGAATTCAGAAATGGAATGAGGTCCCGCCAGAATCCCTTGAGCATCGGCTGCCCGCCATAGTTGCCGAAACAGATGTGCACGGCCTTTTCGTTCAGGACTCCATCCAGCGCGCGGTTGATGGCTTCCGCAGCCCAGGGGGCGTCCTGCGGATAGCCGACAATGCAAGCCTCATCCAGCTGCACCACGTCGGCCTCGATCAGTTCGATCTGGCGGCGAAGAACTTCCGCCAGATCCATTGCCAGGTCGGGCACGTCGTTGTAGTAGCAATTGGTGAGGACTCTGGAAAGCATGTGCGGGCCGGTGCAGGTGAATTTGAGAGGCGACTTCGTGAGAACGCGTACGAACTCGTAATCGCTCGGGAGGTTGAGCGTCCCTTCCTGGATCTTGCCGACGGCCATGCCCGCGGTGAGGAGCCGGAATCCAGGCGCGCGGTCGGCTCGGAAGCGGTCGAAGTCCGAAAGGGTGAACTCCTTTCGAATGCCCTTCATCTGCGAGGCGAAATAATCCACCATCCCGTTTGTTTCCGGGTGGCTCGGGTCGAATCGCATGAGTTCCCCGTCGGTAACGAGGTCCAGCCCAGCCATTTCCTGCGTTTTCAAGACGGCCATGACGGCGTCGCGGAGGACCAGGCGCGAGGTGTTCCCGATCATCCAGGAAGGAACGGGATAGCTGCCGACGCCTGTAGTTTTGATTCGTGGAGGCATTGAACTCTCCCCTTGGCTCCGAGTAGGACAGGCTTCAAGCCTGTCTGCATTGTGTCCTTGAACAAAGGTCAAAAGCAGACAGGCTTGAAGCCTGTCCTACAGCGTCTTTAGTGACGGTAAGCGAGGCGGTTTAAGCCGTCAAGGGCGGATCTTTTGAAGGAGGCGCCTTGCGCCGATATACGAACAGGCCCACGCCCGCAATCACCGAAACCACGCTCGCTGCCTGCGCGTTCGTGAGTCCGTAAAACGAGCGCGGATTGATGCGGATGATTTCGACAAGAAACCGCGCGATCCCGGTGAGCACGAGGTAGGCTGCGAAAATAATTCCGTTCGGAGCGTGTGTTTTCAAGCCGCGCGCGCCAAGCCGCCAAAGAACCCAGAAAATTAATATGGCCACCAGAAATTCGTAAATCGGCGTGGGATGAACTCGCTCGGTCGTAGGCACGATGCCATTTGGAAAACTCATTCCCCAGGGCAGCGTTGTGGGAATGCCGTAGTCGCCATCGCCGGAAATCAGGCAGCCGATGCGTCCGATGCCGTAGCCCATTGCCGCGGCGGGCGATGCGGCGTCGAGCATGAGCAGCGGAGACATTTTGAAGCGCTTCGCCAAAAGCACGAGAGCGATGAATCCGCCGATGATCGCGCCGACAAACGCAAAACCCATGGTGCTGAAAAGCTGCGGCCACGGATCGGCAAAAAAATCGGCGGGGCTTTCCAGCAAGTGGTAAAGCCGCGAACCGGCGAGGCCAGAGAGGCCCGTGATCCCGATGATAGCCTCGGCGTCGGCGGGAACCCCGCGCCGCACAAAATCAGCGCGCAGAATAAAAAACGCGCAAATCAGCCCTATCGCCACCATCAAGCCGTACGAGCCGAGCGTCAGTGGGCCAATGTGAATGAAGGGGTACAAACGGGCTCCCGTCCTCGCGCGAATTCTTCTTTCGAGCTACCAGCCGCGACAGTATAGCCGAGATTCCGTAGCGCAGGCTTCAGCCAGTGGGGTTTCGTCCGTGCAAGCACTAGATCCGCAGGCTGAAGCCTGCGCCACTTCAGTGAACTACGGTTTGCTCGCCCGTTGCAGGCCGGTTTCTCTTCATGATCAGGAGAAATGGAACGAGGCAAAGAATAATGACAGCCAGAACGGAAATTACTTCGACGTAAGCAAGTGTCGTTGCCTGACTGTCGATGATGTTTGAAACGAGGCCATAGGCCTGGTGCGTAGCATCGACGCTGCCGGCTCCTTTTGACTTGAAAGTCTCGGTCAGCCCGGCAACGAGGCTGTCGTACTGCGGCGTACCCGGCGTCGCGTGCGCGACCATCGAAAAGCGGCGCCGCTGCGCCACGCGCGCGATCGATGTCGAGATGAGGGCGATTCCGATGCTTCCCCCGACATTGCGCATGAAGCTGTTCATGGAAGAAATCTGATTGTTCTTCTCGCGCGGAACGCCTACGTACGCGAGGACATTCTGCGGAACGAAGATGAACGCCAGGCCGAACATTTGCAGCGTGCGCATTAAAAATGCCGCGCGGAAATCCATGGTCAGACTGAACAAAGTCGACATGTAATACATCGCCGCGGAAATCGAGATAAAACCGAACGCCATCATTTTGCGCGGGTCGACGCGCGAGACCATAGTCCCAACGAACGGCAGAACGCACATCATGACGAAGCCGCCGCCGGCTAGCGCCTCACCGGCCACTACCGCGGGATATCCCAATTGCACCTGCAGAAATTGCGGAATCATGACGGTCGTTCCATACAGCACGATCCCCACCGTAAAGCTGAAAAACATGGCCGTCGCGAAATTGCGCCTCTTGAACATGCGGATATCGACCACGGGATTCGGGTGGTGCCATTCCCAGACGATCCAGACGAAGAACGCATAGGCCGCGAGAATCACAAGCGAGGTAATCCAACGCGAAGAGAACCAGTCGGACTCCTGTCCCTTGTCGAGCGCGATTTGCAAGCTGGCAATGGCAAGCGTGAGAAGTCCAAGGCCCACGTAATCGGCGCGGATGCCTCTCCTTCGCTCCTGCTCGCGTTTCAAGAACGGCGGATCTTCCACGAGACGATTGGTCAGGAATAGTGAAAGGAGACCGATCGGAACGTTTATGTAGAAAATCCAGCGCCAGTTGTAGTTGTCCGTGATGTAGCCGCCAAGCGTCGGGCCTATGGCCGGCGCAAGCACGACGGCCATGCCATACACCGCGAACGCCATGCCGCGCTTGGATGCGGGGAACGTATCGGCCAGGATCGCCTGCTCGCTGGGCTGCAGCCCTCCTCCGCCAACGCCTTGCAAGACTCGAAAGAATATCAACATGCCCAGGCTCGGCGCCAGCCCGCAAAGAAAGCTGCTGGCCGTAAACAGCGTGACGCACGTCATGTAAAAGCGTTTGCGGCCAATGATGGTGGAGAGCCAGGCGCTGATTGGCAGAATGATGGCGTTCGAAACGAGGTAGCTCGTCAGGACCCACGTGGATTCTTCCTGGCTGGCCGAGAGGTTGCCGGCAATGTGCGGCAGGGACACATTGGCGATGGAGGTGTCCAGCACCTCCATGAAAGTGGCCAGGGTAACCGTCAGAGCGATCAGCCACGGGTTATATTTTGGCTTCCAGGGAGCGTCTAGAGTGTCCGTCACGCCATTCTTCCTGTAGCACAGACTTTTTACCCTGAGTGAAATGAAGGGCAGTCTGTGGGGGATTCGTTTGCTCGCTTGAGCTCTGCCCTTTACCTGCTTCGGGAAAAGTCCGCGAAGGAACGGTTTTCGTAGCACAGCCACTCTTGGCTGTGCACCTTTATTGACTTCCGCAAAAACCGCACAGCCAAGAGTGGCTGTGCTACTTCAGCCAAACTTTCGGCACTACCGACATTCCCGGCCTCATGCGTTCAACGCCTTGCTGCCCCGGCTTGAACCGGATGCGCACGGGGAGGCGCTGGACCACTTTTACGTAATTGCCTGTCGCGTTCTCGGGTGGAAGCAGGCTCGTAACTGAGCCTGTCGAGCCCGGCATGGCTTCGACGGTCCCGTCGAAATTCTGGTCGAACGCGTCCACGGAAATCGTAACTGCTTCGCCGGCATGCATTTGCTTCAGCTGGCTTTCCTTGAAATTGGCCGTCACCCACAAATCGCCCAGGTCGGCAACCGTGACGAGGCGCTGCCCTTTGCTGACGTGTTCGCCGACTTCGACCGTACGCTTGGTGATGACTCCCGCCACGGGCGCAACAATCTTGCAATAGCTGAGGTCGAGTTGCGCGCGGTCGAGTTGCGCCTTCATGGCCTGCACGTCAGCTTGCTTGGATTGCAAATTCGCCCTGGAGATGGCCATCTGATTGGGCGCATTCACTTTGGCTGACTCCATCATGCTGTGCGCCTGGTCGAGTTGCGCGCGCCGCTGCTCCACGACCTTTTGCGCAGCCCCGGCCGAAGCCCGCGCGGAATCAACAGAAGCGGCAAGTGCTTTGGCTGTCCCCACCACCTGATCGTAATCGGCCTTCGAGACTTCGTTCTTGGCCACCAGCGCGGTGTAGCGCGCAACGTCGGCCTGGGCTCTGGCGTTATTCGCCTCGACCTCCAGCACGCGTGACTGGGCGGCTAATTGGTCCCTTTCCGCAGCCGCTACCGCCGCTTCGGCGTTGGCCACTTCGGACGTGGTCGTCGACACGCTGGTCTGCGATGTGGATTGCGTGATCGGCAGATTCGGATTTTCCGCCCGCTCCCCGGCCTGCGCTTTCAGCAGCTGCGCTTGCGCCTGCTCCACGGCGACTTCGTAATCGCGTGGGTCAAGCTCGACAAGCACGTCTCCCGCCTTTACGGACTGATTCTCTTCCACGTGGACCGCTTTCACGTCGCCGTCGATCCGCGCCGTGATCCCATTGAGATGCCCGTCCACCTGAGCGTCGTCGGTGGATTCGTAGGTGCGGGAATACAGCCAGAACGAGGCCGCTGCCAAAAGAATCACGCCGCCGATGATGGCCGCGAACAGAAGCGTCCTGCGCCGTCCCTCGGCGTTGCTGCCGGTCTCGTTCGGATCATTCGATCTTCCGGCAGGCTCGGCTGGCCGGGACGCGTTGGATTGCTGCAATTGGTCGACGGCCATGATTATTGGCTCCTCAGAAGATCGCGCATGATTTTTTCCGCCTGGCCCACCGCGCGCGCCACGCTGGCTTTGGCCAGGTTGTGGGCGTTCAAATCGGCGATGTATTCCGACTCCGCGCTGGCCACCACTTCCTGGGCCTGCGTCACTTCGACTGTGTCCGCAACTCCGGACGAGAAGCGGTCCGTCGACTGAGTCAACTCATCCCGCGCAAGTTCCCGCCGGCTCTGCGCGACGCGCACCAGCTCGGCGGCGGCGTTGAGATCCAGATAAGCATTCCTGACATCAGCCTCCACCCGGGCGCGCACGTTTTCGTATTCAGCGCGGCGCTGCTTCAATGTTGCCTCCGCTTCGATGACATCGCCGTGCGTGTGCCCTCCCGCCCAGATAGGAAACAGGAGTTGGCCGCTTACGTCAAAGGTTCCGTGAGAATTCGCCGGGTTGATACCGATCACGCCGTAATCCGCCACGATGCCAAGCGTGGGATAGTGCTCCGCCACGGCCGACTTGCGGGCAAATTCGGCCGCGTGCAACTGCGCTTCCGCGGCTTTCAGGTCGGAACGGTTTTGCGCGGCCAGTGTGAGCGCCTGCTCGAGCGTGATATTTTCGAGCGGCGCATAAGGCAGTTTGTCCGCCAGGTTATAAGACTGCGCGGGCGACAACCCGATCAAACGCGCCAGCGCGATTTTCTGCTTGGCGTACTCCGCCTCTTCCGCCGTCAGCCTCTGTTGCTCCGTTTGCAATTCGACCTGGCTTCGGGTCATGTCAATTTTTGCGCTGAGGCCCGCGGTAAAACGATCCGACGCCTGCTGGAAAATCGTCTGGGCGCTGTCCACTTGTACTTTGGCTGAATCGACGCGCGCCGATTCGGCCAGCACCTGAAGATATGCCGACGTCACCACGTAGACCACGATTTCCCGCGCGTCCGCCGCGGAGAGTTCGGCCGCTCGTTGCGCTTCGCGAGAGGATTGAAAGGATCGGATCGCCTGCAGATCGGCGACGCGCTGCGTCAGATAGCCGCGCAAATCGAAATAGTTGAATGGGCCCACGATATTTGGAATATGGATCCCTGTGCTCGGAGGAAACGAGAATTTGAAACCGAAGGAGGCCAGATCGATTTGTTCCACGTTCTCGCGAAGCACGCCGGACAAATTGGGATACAACGCGCTGCGCACAACAATGTTCTCCCCCACAGCGCGCTGCGAGGACTGCTCCGCAGTAATCCCGCCCAGGTTATACCGCAGCCCCATTTTCAGGGCTTGGTCGAGGGAGAGCAAAAGCGGTTGATCGGAGGGAGGGCCCGAACTCGCGCTGCCTTGATAAGGGCTGGTCTGCGCCAGGCCAGTCATGGCGAGGGCGAATATGCCGATCATCAGAAGGGGGAAACGAATCCAGGAAATTCGCATGAGAACCGCTCGATTCTTCCGGAAATGCCAGCTGCGCCTGCCGCACTCGAGAATCCGGATCCAAGGGGGAGGCAAGGTGGCTGATCCGATTTTGCAATTAGGGCTTGCGTCGCCGGGCACGCCCAAGTAAGATACATACACGCATGTATCCTGTCAAGGGAAGCGCTGCGGAAGTATGAGAGAACTCTTAATCCCCGCGGGCAAAAAGAGGGGCCGGGCGCGCCCTTCCCTTCCCGCGCGATCCCGCTCCCGCCAGACCGAGCGCACCCGGGCCACCCGCCGCAAATTGCTGGACGCCGCCAAACGCATTTTCGCCCAGGATGGTTTTGAAGCCGCTCGCCTGGAAGACATCGCGGCCGGCGCCGGCTACACCCGCGGCGCTTTTTACGCCAATTTCAAAAGCAAGGAAGACATTTTCTTCGCCCTGTTCGAGGAATGGGTGCGGGAGCGCATCGAAACTTTCACTGGGGCCGTCCGCCGCCACTCCGATCCAGCCGAGAAGCTCGCAGCGCTGCGCACCCATTACGCGGAGCAGGCCACCGACCGCCGCCTGGTGTTGATCTCCATGGAATTCAAACTTTTTGCCCTGCGCCACCCCGAGGCGCACGCCCGGCTGCGCAATCGGCACCGCCGCATCCGGGCGTCTTTCGGCGAGCTGTTTTCCGAGATCATGAGCGCTCTCGGCAAAAGCATTCCGGTCGATTATCCGGCGGCCTCGGCCTGCCTCGGAGCGGTCTCGCAAGGATTGCTGCTCGAACACCTGTTGGACCTCAAGACGGTGTCGGACGAAGATGTCCGGCGGGTTCTAGGCCTTTTTTTCGATTCAATTTTTTCAAGCTGCGCCCACGCCGGCTAATCGCCACGCGGAGTGGCCACTTGGAAATGAATTTGTAACGGGATTTTAGGGTCTGGCATCTGAAGATTGTAGGCTGGATGCACCTCGGGCCATCACCCGAGAGACGCGAGTTGGGGAAAGAAAGACGCAGGCAATAAAAATTCTTCAGAATCGCCAGCGAAGACCGGATCTCAAGTGTGGGGAAATCGGACAGAAAAAGCAATCGCTGGAATCGCTTACGATGATTTTCGCGCTTGTGTCTGAAATGCCGGGCGCGGGCAGGCCAAGGAGTTAAGAGCACTATATGTGGATAGTTCGTTTAGCCCTGCGCAGGCCATACACCTTTGTGGTGATGTCCCTGCTGATTCTGATTCTCGGGACGCTGTCGGTGTACACGACTCCCATCGATATTTTCCCGAACATCGATATCCCGATTCTTGCCGTCGTTTATGGGTATGCAGGGCTTTCGGCGGAGGACGTTTCCCAGCGGCTTGTCGTCAGCTTCGAGCGCGGGCTAACCGCGACGGTCAACGACGTGGAGCACATCGAATCGCAATCGTTGAACGGGCTCGGCGTCATCAAGATTTTTTTCTATCCCAGCGTGCGCATTGATATGGCCATGTCCCAAGTCACGGCCATCGCGCAATCCGCCGTCCGGCAGGATCCCCCGGGAACGATTCCGCCGTTCATCCTGGCGTACAACGCCTCCTCCGTCCCGATCATTCAACTCGCGCTTTCCGGCAAAGGCCTCTCCGAGCAGCAGTTGAACGACCTGGCGGCCAATTTCCTGCGCTCACAATTGGCGACCGTGCAGGGCGCCGTCTTCCCAAACCCCTACGGAGGCAAGCAGCGGCAAATCCAGGTCGATTTGAATATTCCCGCGCTCCAAGCCAAGGGACTCTCGCCCAATGACGTGGTCGCGGCGATCGGAAATCAAAACCTGATCTTGCCGGCAGGCACAGTAAAAATCGGCTCCAAAGAAGACGACGTGGACCTGAATGCGAGCCCCCAAACCGTTGAAGAGATGAATGATTTGCCGATCAAGACAGTGGGCACGAACACGATCTACATTCGGGATGTCGCGCACGTCCGCGACGGCAATCCCCCGCAGACCAACATTGTCATGGTGGACGGACAAAGAGCCGCGCTGATGACGGTCCTGAAACTTGGCAACACGTCGACTCTGGACATCATCAACAAAATCAAGCAACAGTTGCCTGTCGTCCTCCAAAGCCTGCCGCCGGAATTTCGCGCCCGCCCGATCGCCGACCAATCGCTGTTTGTCCGTGCCTCCATCAACGGAGTCGTTCGGGAGGCGGTCATTGCCGCTTGCCTTACCGGCCTGATGATCCTGATTTTTTTGGGAAGCTGGCGAAGCACGCTGATCATCGCGGTTTCCATTCCTCTTTCCATTCTCACGTCGGTCATCGTTCTGAGCGCCATCGGACAGACCATCAACATCATGACACTTGGGGGCCTCGCGCTCGCGGTCGGCATCCTGGTGGATGACGCCACGGTGGAAATCGAGAACATCAATCGAAACCTGGCTCAGGGAAAAGAAATTATTCAGGCGATCCTGGACGGGGCGCAGCAAATCGCCGTGCCGGCGTTCGTGTCCACGCTTTCGATCTGCATCGTTTTCGTGCCCATGTTCTTCCTGACGGGCGTGGCGAAGTATTTGTTCGTGCCGCTGGCGGAAGCGGTGGTATTCGCCATGCTGGCATCGTATTTGCTCTCGCGCACGCTGGTGCCGACGATGGCCCGGTATCTTCTGAAAGCCCACGGCGAAGAATCCGTGGAAACGTCGCTGGCCAGCGGAAATCCGCTGGTGCGCTTGCAGGGACACTTCGAAATGCAGTTCGAAAGACTCAGGAACTTTTACCGGGGGATCCTGCAATCGTGCCTCGCGCACCGTGTGCTCTTTCCGCTGATCTTTCTCGCGGTCTGCGTTGGTTCTTTCGCCTTATACCCCTGGCTTGGTGAGGATTTCTTCCCGAGCGTCGATGCCGGGCAAATCAAGCTGCACCTTCGCGCCCCGACCGCCACTCGCATTGAAGAGACCGCGGAACTGTGCAGCGAGGTGGAGCGAACCATCCACGAGCAAATTCCGGCGAACGAAATTGAAAGTCTGATCGACAACATTGGACTTCCCTACAGCGCGTACAATTACGTGTATAGCACTTCCGCGCCAATCGGCCCGGAAGACGCCGACATCATGATTTCCCTGAACGCGAACCACCACCCCACCGGCCAGTACATTCATGATTTGCGCCAGAGACTCACGAGGGAATTTCCGGGCGTAATGTTCTACTTCCCGCCCGCCGATATCGTCAGCCAGATCCTGAACTTCGGCCTCCCCGCGCCGATTGATATTCAGATCATGGGACGCGATATCGAGGCGAACCATCAGTTCGCGAACGATCTATTGAAGCAGTTGAATACCGTGACCGGAATCGCGGACTTGCGGATCCAGCAGCCTTTTAACCAGCCAAAGTTGCACATCAACGTGGATCGCACCAAGACGCTACAGGCGGGCTTTACGCAACGGGATGTCGCCGGCAACCTACTGGTTTCGCTGAGCGGCAGCTTTCAGACTTCGCCGTCTTTCTGGCTCGATCCAAAATCAGGGGTCAGCTACCTCGTCGCCACGCAAGCGCCGCAGTACGATTTTCAATCTTTGCAAGACCTCGAAAACATTCCGGTGACCGGGGCCAGCAGCGGCGGCAACACCCGCGCGCCCTGGCAGCAGCTTGCAAACCTGGGAACTGTGTCCCGAGGCGAAGGAATGGCAACGGTATCTCACTATGACGCGCAGACCATGATCGATATTTTTGGAGCCACGCAAGGGCGCGACCTTGGCGGCGTCGCAAAAGATATCGACGCGATCGTGAATCGAAACCGCAGCCGTCTTCCGCGCGGCTCCCAAATATTCGTTCGTGGACAGATTGACACGATGCGCAGTTCGTTCGTCGGGCTACTGGCCGGCCTGGGATTTGCGATTCTCCTGATTTATTTGCTGATCGTGGTCAACTTCCAGTCGTGGCTCGATCCGTTCATCATCATTTCCGCGTTGCCGGCGGCTCTGGCTGGAATTGTCTGGATGCTGTTTGTGACGCACACCACGATCAGCGTGCCGGCACTGACGGGCTCGATCATGTGCATGGGCGTGGCCACGGCGAACAGCATTCTGGTGGTCAGCTTTTCCAAGGAACGGGTTCAGGAAGGGCTGGACCCGATTCACGCCGCCGAGGAGGCCGGATTTACGCGCTTCCGGCCCGTGATCATGACGGCCATGGCGATGATTATCGGCATGATGCCGATGGCTGTGGGCCTCGGGGAAGGCGGCGAGCAGAATGCTCCGCTCGGGCGCGCGGTGATCGGCGGTCTGATCTTTGCGACGGTCGCGACGCTTCTCTTCGTGCCGTCGGTCTACAGTTTGATTCATGGAATGCGCGAAGACCCGGGCAATTCTGCCGTAATCGAAATCCCGGGCGAGTAGTGACGATTAATATTTAAGCGGGCTCGTCGCCGCGACGACAGCCCGCACCCGTTTTCGGAGGATCAGATGGAGGTTGTTTCGAAACAGCGGGACCAGGCGGAATTGCCGGCCAGTGAACGAGCGACGAATGGCAACCCGCCTACGCCGGGCAGCAGGGTGACCCGCGCCGTAATGCTTCTGCTCGTTGTGATTATCGTCGCCCTGGTTGTTCTCTGGGGGATTTCAAGCCGTCGCAAGGCCAATGCACAGCTCTCGCAGGAGACGCAAGACCTGGCGATTCCGACAGTCTCCGTCATTCACCCCAAGGCCAGCGCGCCTCAACTGGAAATAGTCATCCCCGGAGACATGCAACCGTACACGGATGCCCCTATCTTTGCGCGGACCAACGGATATTTGAAAAAGTGGTACGCGGATATCGGCGCAAATGTGAAAGCGGGGCAACTTCTCGCTGAGATCGATTCGCCGGAGGTGGATCAGCAATTGCAGTCGGCGCGCGCGGACCTTTCCACGGCCCAGGCTAATCTAAGCCTGGCGGAGATCACCGCGACTCGCTACAAGGATTTGCTGAAAACGGATTCTGTCGCGCAGCAAGACGTCGACAATGCCAACGGGAACTTCGAGGCTCGCAGGACCACCGTCGAGTCGGCGCAGGCCAATGTGAAGCGGCTGCAGGATATGCAATCCTTCGAGAAAGTTTATGCGCCCTTCGACGGCGTGATTACGGCCCGCAATACCGATATCGGCCAGCTGATCGATTCCGGCAGCAGCGGCGGGACAGCCCGCGAACTGTTTCACATTGCGGCCGTGAATCCTCTGCGTGTCTACGTCAACGTCCCGCAATTCAATTCACCTGAGATCAGGCCGGGACTGCACGCGGAGCTGGCTCTCACCGAATTTCCCGGCCGGCGATTCCAGGGATCCGTCGTGCGGAGTTCCGGAGCCATTGACAACACGTCGAGGACATTGCTCACCGAAGTAGACGTGGACAATTCCGCCCGCCTGCTCAAGCCGGGAGGCTACGTCGAAGTGCATCTCAAGCTGCCTTCCCCCGTGAACACGTTCACGCTTCCCGTGAATGCAACTATCTTCAAGTCCGCGGGCTTGCAAGTGGCGATTGTGAAAGACGGCAAGACGATTTCATTGATCCCGGTTACGCCCGGCAGGGATTTTGGAACCGATATCGAAATCGTCGCGGGTCTCAAAGGGGATGAATGGGTCGTTCTGAACCCCTCCGACTCGCTGACCGATGGCACGGTGGTCCGCGTGGCCGAGACTCCGGCTCCCGCACAGAGGAAGCAG
>Ga0210409_10000671_pt1 | contig 50964 bp, 40 predicted proteins | sample IncBWH17MmetaG_FD_161649 | JGI IMG/M metagenome (GOLD analysis project Ga0210409, IMG submission 161649) | Forest soil microbial communities from Barre Woods Harvard Forest LTER site, Petersham, Massachusetts, United States - Inc-BW-H-17-M | ecosystem: Environmental > Terrestrial > Soil >... | reverse complement strand
ATGACGCCGATTAGCGTTTGATTAGCACATCCGCGCGGCCCCAGAAAGCAGCTGCTCTTTCTGGTTGTCCACACGAAATGGATTCCGGCTTCATAGCTAGAAGAAAATGCCAAATCCAAAGATCGGCCCGTGCAAGGTAGGACTGATCGTGAGAGTCCTGCCATGCACAGTGTCACTTTCGCTAAAATGCATACCGCCGTACCCCATCGCAATCCCGAAGTGACGGGCAAATTGCCACTCGGCGCGGCCTGTGGCGGTCACGTCCACGTCTGAACCTAGGCCGAATCCCCCGCCATCGCCGTGGATTAGAATCCGCCACTTTTTGCCAAGCTGTCGACGGTAAGTGAGACCAATGAGAGGATCCCAATAACCCGGGGAGCGGTTCGCGCTTGATGACTCGACGGTGGCATGAATGTCCAAGGCCAACCGCCGGACTCCGCCCTCCACATAAAGGTTAGGAAGCATTTCACGGCCTGCCATCGCGTTCCCGAAAACAAAATCAAGTTTGACGTCGACCAACGGGTTTTTGCGTTGAGCGGAGAGAGCTGCCCACATAAACTCGGCGTCCGCAGACCACTTACCCTTTTCGAAACGCGCACCTCCAAAGTATGCGCCGTTAAAGGAACCAGATGTGCTTCCGGATGGACCGGGAGCAGCTATAGGTTGGCCGGGAAGTGGGGGAAGAGTAACGCTGGCACCGAATATAGGGGCCCAGGCCAGCACCGGATAGATCGCGATGTGCCAGCTATACGGCTTCTGTGCAGGCGTGCCCGACGTTTGCGGAGGCGGAGAAGGTGCTTGGCCATCAGGCGCTAGCTGGAGTGGAGCAACGGTCTCCTGCTCCATGGTCCAGGAGATGTTGGCAGAGCCAGTATTCCCGTCACCGGCGATGGTAACGGCCTGCGGGAGCGCTGGGGGGCAAAAGATAAATAGAAGGAATAGAGACCAGCATTTTTCTTCAAGCTCCACAGGCCCCTCATTAAAAACGATAGCAGTGATCTTTCCTGTTTGGCAGCCATGCCGGGCCCCGTTTCTTAACCATTAGGTGGGTGGCAATTCAGAGTCGGCTCTCGGTGTTGCCGGGGAAACTGTCAAAAATGACAGAAAGTCTCCGTGTCCAAGCCCCCGCCAGAAGAATAGAGAAAGATCCAGCGGAAAAGGTTCGTAACGGTTGTTAACGGCGATTACACTCATCGACCCACGGTCAGAGGGGGTTTTGAGTGTAATTGAGGGGATATTTCAACAGTTGCGGTCGTTGCCCTTGGCAGCCAATTTCGTTCCAGCGCTGGATGGCCCTTTCCGCAACAACGACTGCCAACAACACAATATTGCGACAGCAGCAACGACGACAGCGCGGAAACCGGGTGTGGTCCGCACCATCAGCGCGAGTGCGAGCAGACATGCTGGTATTGGAAGAAAAAAGCACTCCCGCCCCTTTAGCTGGACCAACTGTTGTTTCGGCTGCGACGCTCGTATGTTCTGAGTTGTTGACGGAGGTAAAGTGTTGTACAGGTACTTAACAATGCGTTTCGCAAAAAAGCGACTTTGCTCGATGCGGTTCACATAAGCCTGCGATTCAGCTGGAACACAGTGGCAACGGTCAACGGCTCGCTCGCCAGAGTTGTAGGCAGACAGTGCCAATCGAGTATTGTTCCTGTATTTGGTGAGCAGATGGGAGAGGTGACGAACTGACGCTTGAACGTTTTCAGTGATGTTTGTCCTATCTTGCACACCGAGCGTGGTGGCGGTCGCGGGTGTCAATTGACCCAAACCGACTTCGCCCCTTCGGCCCAAAGCGAGCGGATCGTACTTACTTTCTTCCCATATCAGTGCCCAAGCGAGCGATTGTTCTACTTTGGGATAAAGCCGACAAGCAACCTCGACAGCTTGGTTTACTGATAGGAACTCATCATCTGTCGGCCACTCCGGATTCCGGTGAAGCCTTTGCGTCGACATAGAAGGAAGGATGGATAGAAATAGAAGGAAGAACAACACTCTGGCGGAGGACCGACGCATAGTTTCCTCCATCAAGTACCGGATGACCCCACCCACGGAGCCTAGGGGGCCGGTCAAAGCGCTTGCAACTATCAATTTTGACAGGAGCGTACTACCACCGGGCAGTACTAGGGAGAAAATTGCCCTTCCACATCATTCGCAAGATATGGGGAGAAATTTTGGTTTCCGGACGCAGAGATAATGGAAATCCGATGCGCCTCAGTTCCAATTTTTTTCCCAGAAGGACCTTCAGGACCCGTTGTTCGCTTTCTCCTTCGACTAGAACTACCTTATCCGCAAAGAATAGAACGGTGTTTACGTCATTGCTGTAGGCATCAAAAGTCTCCTGTTCGACACACGCCGGCCTTCAGCCATTTCTGGATGAGCCGCACAACGCGTCGGTCCGCGACTCGATGCTCGACGCACTTCACCAGCCATTCGTGCGAACTTTTGTCAAAAAAGCTGCGAATGTCCACATCAAGCACCCAGCTCACTTTCCTCGTCAGCAGTCCCGTGTAGAGCCACCTCGCCGGTTTTGCCGGCGCACAAGGAGCCGAACATGCTGCCGCCAGGAGCGTCCCTTGGCCGGCCAACCTGTCATTTCTGCGGGTGTCTGGACGCCGGGCGGCCGTCTACCATCTGGTACTTATGCGCCGTAGCTTGATCGTTGTTGTTGGTCGCTCTCTACCCCTGCTGCTTGCATTTCCTCTTTCCCCCTTGCGTTCGCAGACGTCATTGCCTGATCACCCGCAGCCTCAGGAATCTTTGCCGGATGCACCCTCTGCTGTGCGTCCACTACCCGAACATCTGAAACATCAAGTTTCCACCCCAGCAACGCAAGCCGAGCCACGTGTTGACGAGGCATGGCCGCGCAAAGCCACTCGCCTAGATGAGACGATCTCCATGTACCAACCGCAATTAGAAACTTGGAAAGACGACGAGTTGCGTGCCTATGCAGCGCTTGCGCTGGAGAGCAAGACCAATAAGACAACCAAGTATGGAGTGGTGTGGTTCACTGCACAAACGGAGGTGGACAAGGTCAACCGCCAGGTAACCCTAGACAACTTCCAGATCACCAAGGTCAAGTTTCCTACGATGGGAACCAAGGAGGCTGAGTATCAGGCCTTCCTGCAAGCCAAGCTGCCCGGAAAGTCCAAGGTGATAGCCCTGGACCGATTGGAAGCTGCGTTGGCGGTGAGCGATTCCGAGCAGACTGGGGTCGAGGCATTTCAGGTTAATAATGATCCCCCCAAGATAATTTTCACCACCCAACCCGTTTTACTTGTTCTCATCGACGGCCCACCGCGATTCAGGGATCTCGGTGGCACCGACTTGCAGTTGATGCTTAACACCCGAGCCACCATTATCCTCGACACCAAGAAAAATGAGTACTACTTGAATGTGATGGATGGCTGGCTGCGAGCTTCCGATCTCACGGCGGGTCCTTGGTCCTATGCTTCGAAAATTCCGGATGATATGAAAACAATCACCGAGGGGATCCAAGAAAATCAGAAGGCAAAAGCTGCGAAAGGGACCACTCCACCCTCACTGAAGCAGGCGAACAAGGCAGGGACGATTCCGTCGATTTATATCAGCTTGGGTCCTGCTGAGCTCCTGGTAATCGAAGGCTCGCCAAAATTTGAGCTCATTCCAGACACTGGATTGGAGTACGTCAAGAACACGACGGCCAATATTTTTCGGGATACCAGCAGTCTCGATTACTACATCCTTCTAGCGGGTCGCTGGTTCCAATCGAAATCCCTGGAGAGTGGTCCTTGGGTGTTTGTTGATGGGAAGAACCTACCCAAGAAGTTCGCGGCCATTGCCGAAAGCAGTCCAAAGGCCGGTGTATTAGTATCCGTCCCTGGAACCGCACCAGCCAAGGAAGCGCTGATCGCGAACTCAATACCACAGACAGCGACTATAACTCGCAATGAGGCCCACTTGGAGGTTAAGTACGATGGAGACCCCCAGTTCAAGAACATCGAAGGCACAGACCTGCAGTACGCGGCAAATACCGCGACCCCCGTCATTCAGGTAAACGACAAGAATTACTACGCCGTTGAGAATGCAGTCTGGTTTGTGGGGGCGGCACCAGTCGGGCCATGGGCAGTGGCAACCTCTGTTCCGGCAGCGATCTACTCGATACCTCCGAGCTCCTCCCTGCACTATGTCACCTACGTCAAGGTGTACCGCTCCACGCCGGAAGTCGTTTACGTAGGCTACACTCCCGGTTACTACGGCACGGTTGTGTCTTCCACAACCACTACGGTTGTGTACGGCACAGGTTGGTACTATCCGCCCTATGTCGGCAATTATTGGTACGGAGCGCCCTACACCTACGGAGTTGGCGTGGCCTCTACCTGGAGTTCGGGGACGGGTTGGAGCATCACGATCGGTGTCGGCTATACCTATGGCTATCCGTACTACTATCCGTGGTGGGGGCCATGGGGCTACTACGGGGCTTGCTGCTGGGGCCCAGCCTGGGGATACGGCTACGGAGGCTACGCGAGCGCGAACGTATACGGCCGCTGGGGCAATACCGCATACGCGAGTACCGGCGCCGCCTGGGCGAATCCCTACACTGGGAACTATGGGGGCGCAAGCCGAACCGCTTTCCAGAACACGCAACGTGGCACTGTAGGCGTAGCCGGTCGCGGTGCCAATGCCAATGTGTACACCGGCAACACCGTCGCAGGACGTGGAGCTGCGGCCTATGATTCGAAGACGGGCATTGTGGCTGGCGGTGGCGCCGGATACGCGGGCAACATGTACAGCGGCCAAGGGGCGGCTGGCCGCGGCGGATTTGCCTACAACACAAACACGGGCGCCGGCATTGCTGCAGGCTCTAACAACATTTATGCGGGAAAAGATGGAAACGTTTACCGCTATGACCGGCAGAGTGGAGATTGGTCTCAGAACAGCGGCAACGGATGGAAGTCCACGTCCAAGCCTCAGGCCAATCTGCAGCAGCAACAGCAGGCACGCGCTACAGGCCAACAGCGCATGCAGAACTTCGGCGGCTCGATGGGTAGCGGAATGCGTGGCGGCGGAGGCCGGAGAAGGTAGCCAGAACCGGAGTTGCTAATGGAATACACCGATCCGGACGATAATGTCCGAGTGACCACTTCATTAGAAAACTACACTTTCCTAACGTTCTGCAATTAGACGGACGTACCCACTGATTACAAGGGTCCGCCCTGGACGATTTTTCGAAGGGTTTTCTAACGAGCTTCGCGGCTCGGCTACGACCACATATTTAACGGTGAGGCCTACCCCAAGACGATCATCCCGAACTGTCAGTGCTACTCCGTGAGGGTTTCGGGGATGTAGACACTGCGGAGCGGGATCATGCCTTTGTATTTTGCGTCGAGTTGTGGGTAATACTTGTAGACGAGTTCAACGAGTTCGTCGCCATCAATGAGCTTTAAATTGCGCTTTGGAAAGGCAAAATCCCTCGCTCGCTTATTGAAGCCAGCAGCGGAGACGAAGAGGCCGAAATCCTTTTCCGATACCTTGCCGGAGAGTTCGGATACCGCCGCTTCGTTAACGTCACCTTCCCCGCTTTTGACCTGAACAATGATGGTGGGAGGGGTCACGCCCAGGTCATCCTTATGCGCCACGATGTCGATGCCACGGTCAGGACCGGGTTCACTCACCCTCGTCTTATAGCCCATGAGGTTGAGGAGATGTCCGACGAACTCTGCTAGGCCATGGCCATTGAGTTTCTGGTGGATCTGCTTCAAGACGAAGTCCCGCGATTGCCGCTCGATGTCGTCGGCAACGAAGCTGATAGCTTCGTCTTCCTCCTCTGCGCTTGGCGCTGGGGCTGCTTTTCCTTCAAGTGCCGCCTGGAACTCGTCGGCGTAGTTCTTCACCTGGAAGAAGCTCATAGCGGAGCCGATCTCATACAGCGCACCCTGGAAAAGTGGGTGCGCGGGAACTTTTTCAACCACTCAACACTGCGGAACTGGGGATAGCTGAGCGACGGATCGTATTGGAACTCGCCGGTCACGCGGCCGAGCCGAATCTCCGCGCTGCGTTTCAAGGGAAAGATGACGATGTCTCCCACCTTCATCTCCCGAACAAAGCGGAAGAGCTGGCCCGCGCTGACGGGAATCGCACCGGGCTTCGCGTTCGGGTACACCTGTTCGTACTTCTTCTTAAAACCCTCCCGCGTCTTTAGTTGTGAGAGGTCGCCCATGTTTTCCTACGCGATCGCAACTACGTTTTTCTGCTCAAAGAGGGACTCGGCGTCGCGGTCTTACCCGCGTGGATACCCCAGAAGGTTTTTTCTTTTTCCATAAGTGTTTTGTTTATCGGTTATGCGTTAACTGTAACTGTGGATAGGAGGATGTCAAAGGGATGTCTTCCTTACTCTGTTCCGGGACCTGTCCCGTCAGAGGCAATAGCGAGACCTGCGAACAGCGCCCCGATTGCTCCCTTAACACGGTCATAGTCGATCAGACCGCCTACGTCGCCTTTTAGCACTTGGTCCACGAGTTGTCCCAGCCTACCTGCACGCTCGAACGCCGCCCGTGCTACTTCTGGCGCCACTGACGCTGGGGTACATGCAACGCTGCCATCGCCTCCGACACGGATATATAAGGCGTCCTGCTTTTCTCGATCAAAGCTGCCATCTGCTACGCTCTTCGCCGTCGCATGGTAAGTTGGCTCTTCCGCCCAGAACCAATTCTTTGACTTCCATCTCTCTACTTTCTCATGTCGAAGAATATTCATCGCATCGGCAACATCGCGGCGAAATCGGTCGGCCGCGCGATCTTCAAACACAAATTTCAAATTCGTGAGGAATTCTTCAAAATCGAGGTTGAGATAGTCCATTACTAACATCATCAGCTGCTTGCACGTGTGGTCTTTCGCCATTCGCAGAACCAGCGGAGCCGCTGGTAACGCTCCCTCACCGATGAGGTGAAATAAGAAACCTTTCGCAAATTCCTCCTGCGCGATGACAGCGAGAGCGAAGGCAGTTGATGGCCGGGAGCCCCGCCAGAGTGTCTCGCCGCGTCAGTCAGTTTGCGACGATCCATGCTGCCTTCACCCCCCAATCGTGGGCTCGGCCTCTGGATCTCGGATTCTCGAGGTCACCTACGCGTTCACTTTTGTTACAGCCCGATGACCCCATGGATGGCTTTGTCGATCGACTCCATGCGCTTCGTTTCCTCCGCGCATGCGATCCTGGCTACAAGGTTCTGACTCTTACCCTGGTGGGTTTAACTCCCACTGAACACATCTGCCTTCTTCTGGACATACGATTGGGTATCCCGCTCCCTCTTCGCGGGGGAGTTCGAAGTAGTAATCATGATCGAAGGTTGGATCGAAGAGATGCATGGGTCGGACTGAGTTCCTGACCTGAAACGGATTACGAGCGAGCCTTAGGTTGGTATGGCACAGCTTCAACTAGAGCGAAATGGCGCGCTCTTCGGAGTGCACGGGTTAGCACGCCCAAAAAGTACTTGACGGGAACGACATTGTCAGAGATGCCTGTTAACAGCAATCTTGTTTCACTGAGAGATAGCATCTCACTGAGAATTGGCCGACCGTCACTGAGTTCAAAGGGGATATTTCAACAGTTAACCCCTCCCAGTCCTGCGAAAGTTGGCGACAAGAGGAATGATCAGCTCTGACCTGCCTGTGCTGTTCCGGCCTCACGTTTAGGCTCTCGGTGGTCAGCTATCTTATAGCGACCGCCATATGGTCTTACCGGTTGAGACGAGCGGCAGACTGGGCATGCGGTAGTGTTGCGAACGGTGACGCTCCACTTGCCTACGAACTTGCCACCGCCCTTGCATGCAGAGGTCATTTGGACGTCTCCAGCTTACGAAATGAATTGGAACGGTTCGAGAGTCCTAACTTTTTATGTCTGGCAGAGCTTACGGTGGGGACATGTTGGATGCCCCATAAAGGTGGCGGAGTGGCAATTGCACATGTCCAGCTTCACCGGTTCAACAACAGACCAGCGACCAGGATTAGGCACAGTGTTGGCAGCAACCAGGAATACCCATCTCTACTCGGATCAGCGATCACTCTTCGCCTGCTTGCCCTCATCGCTCGCTCCCCAATCACCGATCAGTCTGAGACAAAGCCCACAGCTCGACAATGGCTCTGACGTGGTGTTACTGAGGTCTAACGGAGGTAAGGCGGGATCGTAATTCTTCATCGAGTTCACGCTAGGCTCACGGAGTGCCGTGCAGTAGGAATCGGCTCGTATCGCTTGCGGTATCAGCCGGTCTTCTCAGAACGCGATTGTGCTGCCTACCCCCGAGATCGTTCGGCCCCTTCATTTGAGTGAAATAGAGAGATTTTTCGCCAACAATCGCGCCAAGGACCGCTTGCTGTGTGGCAACATTGAAGACGATGAAGGACATGACTCAGATCGGACGGTTGAGCCCAGTGGCCAGGCTTGGCGCGCAAATCTGTCGCCAGACGGAACCAAGCTGGCCTTCTGCCCCATGCGCGCCGGCAAGTGGGAGCTGTGGGAAAAATCGCTGGTCGATGGACGGGAGGCGCCCGTTATCAGCGACGATCACGTCCGTGATTTTCCGCAATGGTCGCCTGATGGAATGCGTCTTGCTTATACGCGGAGCAACTTTATTGATCAGGGGGAGACGCAAGTCATGGCGTGGTCCGGCGAAAATCGCCGTGAAGAACCTGTGATGGCGCCGAACACGAGATATCCCTTGGTGTGGGATTGGTCACCGGTTGGCCAGTTGTTGCTGGTGGGCCAGAACAACGACAAGAACAGATCTGAAATCTGGGTGGTGCCGCTGGCCGCAGCACCGCATGCCGAAACAGCCGCGCGAAAAATTGCTTCTGACCCCGCTTACGATCTCTACCAGTCGCGCTTCTCTTCAGATGGTCGCTGGGTGGTTTTTGAAGGCGTGAGGAACACTCCTACAGGTCTGGAATCCGCGCTCTACGTGATTTCCGCTGCGGTCGGACCATGGATGCCTATCTCGCACGGCAAGCGCTGGGACGATAAGCCTCGCTGGTCTCCTGATGGAAAGACAATCTATTTCGTTTCCGACCGCGGCGGCTTCTTCAACGTTTGGGCGATTCGTTTCGATTCCGCCAAAGGAAAACCGGTTGGGGAACCGTTCCGCGTGACCTCCTTCGAGAGTCCAGAGCTAATGGTTTCGGACGCCATTCCTAAGGTAGATTTCTCGCTTACTCAAAATCGCTTCGTTCTAACCATGGAACAACGTTCCGGCAGCATCTGGCTGCTGGACATTCTGGGTCCGTAGCGAGCAGACGGCCCATCGAGTCGACTAGACAGTCTAGACCTGCTTCAAGCCATTTCACCAGCACGGACCTCAAGACCAATCGATCGCGTTTTTGAGCAGAAGCCAAGCTGTTGGCGAGGAGTACTTAAAGAGCCCAGCTCTGCGGTAGACAAAGGGGCTCTTTGGGGGAAAGAGAATTCCAAATTCCGCGTCCGTGTCAGGCTAAAGGGTCCCATCTGATGAAATACCCCACCCGCCTGGCGGAAGGTAGAACTTCAGATTCCTCTGAGGACAAGTCATGCGGGCATCTCCCGGCACGCGATTCGGAAAGCAGCGCAAGTTCCACCTCTCGAGGTCTCGGGTATGGGCGAGGATTCCGCGCGGTCCCTTGTGCGATTCAAGAACAAATTCAGTAAGTGATGGGGGATGTACCTGATGGCGACATTGAGAGCAGCGTAATAGTGTCCACGATATAGCGAAGGGGGACACATGAGTAGAACTTTGAAGATGCTTCTTCGAACGGGTCTCAACATTTTGGAGCAATCAGATCGGGCTACCGAACCCGTACGCGAACACGTTGCCGAAGCGGCGGACCTACTGCGACGTAAAATTCGCGGCGAGGATCACACAGTGCGTTACTTCCTGACTTTTGCTGCCGGTGTCGGTGTCGGGGTTGGAGTTTGTATTCTCACGGCTCCAGGTATCGGTGCACAAAGCCGCAATTTTATTTCTGAAAAGGTCCGAGAGGTCGGCAACCGAATCAAGACTCAAAGTGGCGTGGAGGGAAATTTTGCTACTGGGAGCCACGGTTAAAAGGCAAATGACTCAAAGAGAGACAGGGTGGTTGCCAACAGCTTCCAAATGTTCCCCGCCACAAGCATCCTGTGGGATGGGTACGAAATGGTAGGGCATGGGCATCCGTCGGCGCTGCGGCAGTCATGTCTAGCAACGATGAAAAGCGGTTTGAGGCGTTGTGCGAGCAGGCGTCCAACGAAATGGACTCCGAGAGGCTGAAGCAGCTTATATCGGAGATCCTCGCTGTCCTTGAAGCTAATCAGAAGCGCTTGCGAGAACGCAGGGCTGAATCATCCGACGACCAGGCTTCGTAGGGACGTCGGCGCACCACCCCGCTGTATTGAAACAATGTTTCGCGTTCTGGAAGGGTGACGTACAGAGCCATTTGGCAGGTTCCGCATGAGTTGTCCTCGATCAATTTTCCGGCGGATACTGCTACTTTGCGTCGCTGTGGGATGGCGGAGACTTGGCAACGCCGCTTGTTGTTCTCGAGAAGCACCATTGACGACCGCGGTCAATGAGTAAATGGCGAGTTTTCACCAAACAACTGGGGACACCGGCGACAACAATCAATAATTCGTCGGATCTGTTCCAATGCTCTATATAAACGTCAGAAGACTCTGTCAGTCGAGTCAGTGTGGGCAACAATGCTAACTAAGCTGCCGCTTCGTTGTTGCTGGCACTCGAAATCGAGCGGCCCGATGCGCTGTTTCGTGATCCGCTGTCTCGTATGGTTGAAGAGGAGTAGAAGAGGAGTAGAGGAAAGAAATAGCGCAGACGCTGCGCAAGATTGCAACTACAGTGATCCCTGTATTGTTTGGAATGAAAGCTTGCGATTGGAGGACGACGATTCACATAGCCCTGCATCTAAGCCATTGGCCACTTCAGGAGGTGCGTATGAAACGCACACTTTGGGTAATGGTTTTGGGGTCTGTGGCCTCAGCTTTCGCGCAGCAGTCGCCCCCGGCTAACCAGCCACCGTATACCACTCCTCCAACTTTCCCTCGCCAGCAGATGCCGCCGGACACAAAGGCGCCTCCGCCGCAACGTTTGTCCGCCGCCCAGGTCGAGCAGCAGATTCAGGACAAGCTCAATAGTGAGCCTGCCTTGGCCAACACGAAAGTCAGCGTAAGGACCAACGATCGATCCGTGACGCTGACAGGTGCCGTCAATACGGAACAACAGCATGATCTTGCGCTCCGAATCGCTCGATCGTACGCGGGCAATCGAAAAATTGTGGACAAGATCAAAGTTCAAGAAAGGACATGAGAGAGTCGACGCATCGTGCACTGCAAGATCGAGAAGATGTCCCAAAATGCCGCGTTTTCCGCGCTAGAACTCCCGGCAGGCAGACGTTCGGCCAGCAGTCGTTCGGACCAGCGGGCCTGCCGCCGCTCCAACTCTCCGATAGGCCGGGAGCTTCTTCCGCACACAGCGTTCACGATTTGGGCACTTTTCGGGATGTTCGCTCTCGGCGAGTCGCTGCCTATTCAGAAACGGATTCTATCTGATGACTCATTGCAGAGGATGCTTAACCGACTGTGGACGCAGGCGATGGCGAGCGTTGCGGCTTCGGTTGGTCATTCAGCCTGATCATCACCGGTACGTCGGTTTCTACGCTCAAAGGGAGCACTAATGATTCATTTGCAGTCTTGCAGATGATTCGTTCAGAAAAGATCGCTGTTGCGGTGATTGCGAACACTGGGATCACGGTTCCGTTCGAAATCGTAGAGAAGATTCTCAGCGACCTACTGCCGCACTACCGAGCAACACTTGCGAATGAGAAGCCATCGGCACCGGCGCGAGACGCTAGCAGCGTTACATCAAATGCTCTCGTTGGAAGTTGGACCGGAGCACTCCAGACTGGGAAGGGCAATATCCCGCTTGCGGTAGAAATTTCGCTGTCCCACCAGGTCCGCGCAAAATGGGCGATGGGCGAAGGACCAGTGGATCACGGCATCGGACGTCGAAATTAAGGATCTCTATGAAAAACAAACTGGCGGGAGCGTGTGCGAGTCGACATGGGGCGATACCGTCACTCCGAAAGCGCTTTGGTTGCGGGTCCAACAGCCTCCCACAGGACCGGGCGGAACGGGTCTTCCAACATATCGCAGATACAGGACACGTTTACGATGGAGCGTCTTTCTCGTGTCCGATGCTTGCGAACCCACACCAGCGCCGTAAAGAAACTAAGCAGAACAAGCACTACCAGCACCACCATATAACGTCCCGTGCATCGATTGCCTGCGATCATGCCAGGGGCTTGGATGCCGTAGGACAGAGTCAAAGACGGCATTGTTTTGGCGACTAGTTCGCGCTGGGGCTCTTCGCGTGCGTTCCCGAGATGAAGTTTCGGCGCTCATCGAGCACAGCAAGTAATTTCTCCATCAGCTCCAGCAATTTCACCCGATCATTTTCCTTCACAATAGCGGCGCAGAGTTCGCGCCAGTCCCGCATCTCTTCGGTCATACAGCACCTCCGGAAGCAAGGGTTCGCGTCTAGTAACAGCAACGGTTGTGCCAAAGTGTCCAACTTGTTGATCCTGAGGATGGACCAGAATCGCCTACGGTCGAGCCTTGACATCTCTAAGGGGGGAGATTTTCGCCAGTCTCTGAAACTCCTACACATCCCTGTGTGGGTGAAAAAGAGACCTAAAATTCGTGGTTGGAGAGGACTGACGAGCCGTCGTTTGACTCGATAACTCAAAGTAGGAAAAGACACAGTTTTTGCATGACCTTCGTCACTAGAGGGCGCGCCGTCTTCCTTGTTAAATGTGTGGCGGCGACAAGTCTGACACGAGCATGGCGAAGTACTATTGGAACATACCTCAGGAACGTGAATGCGCCCTCCGTGTTTACGAAGAGATCTTCAAGCGGCCCGGTTCATCATTCAAGGACTTGCTGAAGGGGCACGCTCTCGAATCGCTGAGACCATCTCTTGAACTGCTTATCGAACACGGCAAGATTCGGCGTGAAATCGTTCCCGGCTTCGACGACCCTCAAGACGCCGAGCGCTTTTATCCCGTTCACAGCAAAGTTGAGGATTGAACCGACGTTCAAGCGGCTTTGGGCAAATACGAGTGAGTAAACGCTTTTGATGCCATCTGTCGGACGTATTCAGTGTGTTCCCGAAGAGCGGCCCGCAACTCAATAAGAATAGCCTCAACCTCAGAGTCATTTGCCAACACTGCCTTCGCGCAAAGCACCCTGATTCGCTCATCTATAGGATGAATTTTCACGCCCGGAATTTCCACTGTCAGGGAATGTAGCGGATTGGCTGCCTAAGCGGCAATACGGCCCACACCGTAGTGCATACGACACAACTCCCATACGCGCTTACAACTTCCCGGGTCCAGAGGCGCTCGTGGGTCCACTGGTTTGCTTCTTGGATTTGCAAGCCGGACATTGTTCCAGATGAATCTCGATATCGGCGCTTGCACCGGCGGCTTCCTCTAACAAATGGTCAAGTGCAGTTTTCCCCGTAGCCCCTTCCTTCTGCTTGGTCCAGTACACGGACCATGCATGCTTCTCGCGGTCCAACAATTCCTTTTGGACAAGGCATTGGGCATGGTTTGCCATCGTCGATGAACGGTCTCCGACGAACGGGCGTATTTTGCATCCGAACACGCCCTAGGGCAACCTTTATCGCGTTTCGCGGTACAATGCACCGCCCTGAGGGGAAGGCCGCCCGCTGAGATGAAGCCTTTCGTATTAGCGTATAAGCAAATGGGTGGCTTGGCGGATGGGAGCGGGCCGAACTCTGCCAGGTTTCCAACTCCCCAAAAGAAATTGGTGTATCGGCTTTACCGAGAGGAAGGCCTAACAAGTCTAAGTGACCGAGCGGTTTACTGTGGCTCACTTCGCCGTGTTTGGCTCCGCCTCCGCAACTCAACAAGTATTTTCACGTCCCCGGCAATCCCCGTATTTCCAAATCAACGAAGTTGTGCAATTAGTAGTGGCCATCCGGCTGCTCATTATTTGTGTCGACTCCATGCGAACGCTGGTTACCATGTTACTTCTGTGTGGGGCGGTGGCCTTCAGTCAAGAGCTACCCGATGCCCCATCATCCTCAGTAACTAATCAGACTCGAACGCTTGACAGAGCTTTCTGGTTCACAACCGGAGTTTACGGGGCATCCGTTGCGGGAGATGCGATTACAACGTGGGCCGGTCGAACTTCAACCTGCTCCCACCAGGGCGCGGCAGTAGGACTCCACGGAACATCCCCTAGTTCTCCCCGCGCCGCTCTGACTATGGCCGGGGAATTTGCGATTGCGAGCGTCGCCAGCTACGAGTTCAAAAAACATAATCTTCACATCGGAAAGCTTCGGCTTTGGGAACTGCCCTTCGTCGCGCGAACCTATACCCATAGCCACGACACCATTAACAACATTGTAGGCTGTCGCTAGAGGTGGGAGGGTCCGTTCAGCAAAACCTGATGCTCTGGTTGTAGCCGGATTTGACCTGGTGTCGCGAAAAACCAAAAATGTTGGCGGATTCTTAAATGCTGAACGGAGCCCTCTGGCGCCCTCCTTTGGCGTGCACCCGGACCCCTTTGGAGCCGGCCGACCGCTTGTCATCGTTGAATGGGAGATCGCAGTGATTCTGATTACCGGAGCAAATGGAAATGTCGGCCGTGAAGTGGTGAAGCAGGCCCTCTCAGTCGGGCTGACGATACGTGCCTCCTTCCAGTCGGCTGAGACAGCCGCCAAAGCTCCCGCTGGACTGGACGGAGTAGTCATGGATTATACGAAACCGGAGACGATCCGTCCCGCATTGAAAGGAGTGGAAAAGATCTTTCTGGTTGGTCCGCCGACTCGGGACCTGTTAGCTCTGGAAGTAAGGTTCATCAAGGAAGCGGTGGCGAGTGGGAGGAAGCATATTGTCAAACTCTCGGCGCTGGGCGGGCACGGATCCATGTTCCCAAGTGGACATCGCGATTCGGAAGAAAACATCGAAGTCTCGGGCCTGCCCCACACGTTCCTTCGCCCCAACGGGTTCATGCAGAACTTGGTCAACTACAACACGGCCACAATCAGATCCGCGGATGCGTTCTATGGATGCCAGGGAAACGGTGGCGTCAGTGTCATCGATATTCGGGATGTCGCCGCAGTGGCGGTGATCGTTCTCGCCCACCGGCCATGAAGGAAAATCGTATGCTTTAACCGGAGGTGAAGCTCTCATCAATGAGCAAATTGCGGAGAAGATCTCCCGGGTCGCGGGACGCAAGATCCGTTATGTCGACCTGCCACCAGCCGATTTCAAGGAGGCCATGATCTCATCTGGCACGCCCGAATGGTCCGCAGAGGCGATCCTTGATTTGCAGCGTTTCTATCGCGACGGAAGAGCAAGTGGGACGACAGACGATGTAGAGCGGCTCCTTGGACGTAAGCCAATCACGTTCGATCAGTTTGCGCGCGACTATGCCTTCGCGTTCCGAGAAGAGGAAAAGGTGGCAAGTTAGCAATGACTAGCTTTGCAAGATGTTCCGTCTCTTGTTGAGTTCAGCAATTAGCGCCTCATATTCACCTGTTATAGTCGCTCGTAATCGCGAAGCCTGGGGATGCGTTTTGACGGACATCGACGACCGTTAAGCCAAACGCAAACTCAAAGTGAAGCCTAAGCTTTCTGTTCTCCTTATCTGCGACAGGCAGGATAAGCGGCCGGGCCTTGATCATTATCGTGGTTGCTATCGTAGCGGTCATTCTGATCATTGTGGCGGTTCGGTAACACGAAATGAGTTCGCAGAAGGAGGATTTGGAAGCTGGTTGGTGTTTGGGCGATGATTGTCGGCTCGATATTGGGCGTTGCCTTTTTGGCACTGCATAAGACTCGGCCTCCTGCCACCTCGACCTCCCCAACTCTAGCAACAGCGCCGATCCGGACGCCTCAAACCATCGCCGTTCTGCCTCTTCAGAATATCGGCAATGAGACGGACATTGATTTTCTACGATTCGCGCTCGCCGATGAGATCGCAGCTGTGCTGACATACAACAGGGGACTCGATGTGCGACCTACAGGGGTCACCATGAAATTTACGGGCGCCGAAGTTGATCCGCAACAGATCGGTCGCGAATTGCGGGTGGCACATGTCGTTACTGGCCACTACATTCGACAAGGAAGTCGATTGCTGGTGACGCTGCAGGCGGTGGATGTGGAGTCTGACAAGGTAGTTTGGCAGAGCGCGACAATTACCGCTCCGACCTCGGACTTGATTACGCTGCAGGGTTCGCTAAAGAACCAAGTGCGAACTGGGCTTTTGCCCACTGTAGGCGCGAACAAAGAATATCTCGAAACGAGCATTACCCCTACGAACCAACAGGCCTACGATCTCTATCTGCGAAGCACTGCCGTACCACATGACGAGAAGCCGAATCGAGAAGCGATCGCGATGCTTGAGCGTGCCATAAAGATGGATGCCACCTATGCGCCAGCGTGGCAGGCATTGGGGATCCGTTACTACTGGAATTTCCAGTACTCCAATGGAGGGGAAATCGACTTCGAAAAATCGAATAGTTCATACGAGCAGGCTCTTTCCTTAGACCCCAACCGCGTCTTTGCAGCCGGCCAGCTGATCACAAATCGTGTGGAGCGAGGTGAGCTCGCGAAGGCATATCAGGAAGCGCGCACATTGGTCAAACAGCGTCCTGATAGTGCACAAGCCCACTTCACAATGGGCTACCTGTCCCGGTACGCGGGATTCTTGGACGACGTGACGACAGAGTGTGACACTGCCCTCCGGCTTGATCCTGGGAACTACTTTTTTCGTTCTTGTGCATGGGCGTTTATGTACACAGGCAACACCCAGCGCGCGTGGCAATACTTAAGTCTAGATGCTGGGTCCGAGTGGGCAAATTGGGCAACGCCGTCGATCTTGCTGCGAGAAGGAAAAATAAGCCAAGCGCGTGACGCGGCGAAGAAGATGTCTTCCCAGCCCAGATTCAATCGTCCGCTGATGGAAGCCGCTGTAGGATTGCGCTCTCAACAGGAGTTGGATCGGATCTCTATCGAAGTAGCCAACACGCAGTCCGAAAAAGGAGATCCGGAGACTTTTTATCAGGTAGGATCAATTCTTGCTTTTGCGGGGAAGGAAGATGCAGCTGTACGCATGCTGCGTATGGCGATCGAGGGCAATTACTGCGCCTACAATTCACTGATGAATGACCCCTTGCTTATCAAGCTACACGCGGCGCCAGAGTACAAGCGATTGCTGGATGCAGCCCGCTCTTGCCAAGAGCCGATTCTTGCCCTGCGAGCTTCTAGTGAGAATTGATCAATCCATCGGGCTAGGCACCCCCAAAAAGCTGCAAATCTGCCGATGGATTTATCACGTTTTTATCACGTCAACCCTATTTTGCTGTTGCGATCTCAACTTGCGACGCGAGCTTTGATATCCGCATCCCTCTGAAAACAAATTGGCGGAAGCGTGTGCGAGTCGAACGCACCGACGACATCAGAGATGCCGTCCGCCGGTTTTGAAGACCGGGACCGTCACCGGACGACAAACGCTTCCTGAGACATTTTGTTAGATGCCGACCCAACCTGCCAGTATCAATCTGCACGCCCTAACAGAGGAGCGTTCTCCACCCTGGCCACAAAATTCTCACTTGCACCACGATCGAATTCGTCGACGCCGATCTCCGCAGGCGACACTTACGCGATGCAACTCAATCGAGCAGAACGGAACTCACCATGTCCAAGCACGACGAGGGTACGGGCAAAGCAAAATTGCTGTCAAACCAAGAATCTGATCTTGTCTAGATCCTGGTTTGCTGATGCGCATCCAATGTAGCTGATTGCGTCCAAACGAATCTGTTTCAAGTCTCACGGAGACCGAACATCCCTATGGTCCAACGACTTTCCACCGTACAGGTCGATGTGTTCACGGCCCAGCCATTCGAAGGCAACGCGCTCGCGGTCGTTCTGAATGGCAACGATTTGTCCGATGCGCAAATGCAAGCGATTGCCAAAGAAACGAATTTGTCCGAGACCACATTCATCCTTCGTCGCGACCCGGCCATCGAGCAAGATCGCGGCATTCGGGTTCGCATCTTTACCGTGCAGGAAGAATTGCCGTTCGCCGGACACCCGACTCTTGGCACAGCTTTTGTTCTGCGAGGTTCGACCGCCTCCACCCGGGTCCGTCTCGACCTGAACGTAGGCACCGTGGCGGTTCAATTTGAGGCGAAAAAGAACGAGCCCCTATTCGGCGAAATGACACAGAACGACCCGAAGTTCCTGGCGAGACACGAGCACCATGCGGTGGCTCGCGCTCTTGGACTGAACGAAAGCAATTTCGACACGAGTCTTCCCATCGAAACGATTTCGACCGGGCTGCCATTCACCATCGCAGCCATCCGATCACTGGAGAAATTGCGCAACCTGCGTTTCGATCCGGCCCGTGGCGCGGAGTACCTTGAGCCCACGGGGGGCAAGTTCTTCTACTTCGTATCGCGTGAAACGACCGATCCATCGGCCCGTCTGCATGCCCGGATGTTTTTCTACAACGGCGAAGATCCGGCCACCGGATCGGCTGCGGGTTGTGCAGCATCCTGGATGGTGGCGCACGGAGTCGCCCACTCCGATGAACGCGTTCTGATCGAGCAGGGACTCGAAATGAAAAGACCGAGCGAAATCTTCGTGCGCGCCGTGAAAAACGATAACCGTGTGGTTAACGTCCGCGTCGGGGGCCATGCTGTTGAGGTTATGCGCGGAGAGTTTTCTTTCTGACGAAAATGAAATCGATGCGAAAAATCAGCTAACGCATAAGCGCTCGAAAACTTCAATAGCAAAAGTTTCCCATTAGCAGCGGCGTCACTTTACAGCGACGTGCGGTCCACGTAGGATTTTGGGCGCTCTGAAAATCTTTTGGACGTTGCGGCTGCCGCCGCCAGAAAGTTGCAAAAGCCGGCGGCGGGCGCGGTCATGGTCGGATTTATGAAGCCAAAGCGCACCATTCTCTGCGTGGACGATAACGAACAGTCACTTTCCATCCGCAAGGTTCTTCTCGAGACGCGAGGCTATCGCGTTATTTCGTGCCATAACGGGGAGGATGCGCTGGTGCGCTTCAAGAAGGGCGGCATCGATCTCGTGCTGACCGACCTCATCATGCCCGGTCTGGATGGCGCCAAGCTGATCGAAGAAATCAAAGCGCTCTCACCGCGAACGCCAGCCATTCTGCTCTCCGGAAAAGTCCGTATTTACGATCGTCACACGCAAGCCGATGTGTTCCTTCCCAAGGGAATGCACGTACCTGCGGAACTTCTAGAGCGTATACGGCTCTTGCTGGTCCGCAAACGAGGTCCGAACCGTATGCAGGCGCCTCATGAACCGCAATCCCGCGCAGGCGCTGCCTGAACCCATCCAAAGGCCGTCTTGCTCGCCGTGTAGTATCGTTATTCTCCATGGGACCCTTTATCGGAGCGGTCGATCTGCGCAAAACGTATCGCGTGGGAAAGATGGAGGTTCCCGCATTGCGCGGAATCACGTTCAGCGTGGAAAAGGGGAAGTTTGTGAGCATCGTGGGACCATCTGGGAGCGGAAAATCGACTCTCTTCTACCTATTGGGTGGCCTGACCAGGGCAGACTCCGGGAAGATCGTAGTGGACGGTGACGATTTTTCGCAGATGTCGGACGCGGAACGTACGCGCATGCGAAAGCGCAAGATCGGTTTTGTTTTTCAGAAATTTAACCTTTTACCGACACTCGACGCCCGCTCGAATATCGAGATTGCCCGGGATATCGCGGGAAATGGCAGTTTCGATGCTGCTCACTTCGCACGCATCACGGAATTGCTTGGCTTGACGAAAAGGCTCGCCCACCGTCCCGCGGAGCTGTCGGGTGGAGAACAGCAGCGTGTGGCACTGGCGCGCGCTCTTATTAACAAGCCTTCGATTGTGCTTGCCGACGAGCCCACGGGGAATCTGGATTCCAAGAATTCGGAAGTCGTTCTCAGCATGCTGCGACAGTCCAATCTTGAACTGAATCAGACGATCCTTATGATCACGCACAACCCAGAGGCTGCCAGCTACGGCGACCAGATCATTCATATGCGGGATGGTCAGATCGTTAGCCCGGAGCAAGACCCTCAGTGGGCGGCACGCCGAGGCTGTGACGTTGGATAGAATGCGCCGGACCCTTCAGATCGCGGATGGATCTCTCCAATCGCGCGTATCAATCGTGCAAAATGCCTGGAGTGTCATTACCTTCGGTCCGTTTGCCCCTGTAGAAACCGTCGTTTATAATCAGGTGCGCTGAGCGGGAGTAACTCAGCGGTAGAGTGCGACCTTGCCAAGGTCGAAGTCGCGGGTTCAAATCCCGTCTCCCGCTCCAGATTTCCCTGACACTGCCCGCAAGCGTTCGAGTTTCCTGGTGGCCGACCCGCAGGAGTCCCCATAGACAATTTAAACGCATGGGGTTAACTTATTCTCGGGGCGCGGTACCCAAGTGGTAAGGGAGAGGTCTGCAAAACCTTTATGCGTCGGTTCGATTCCGACCCGCGCCTCCATCGATCCGACCTTCACAAGCTTTCTTGCCAGTAGTCTCTGTTTCTGCCTGCACTCTTACCCCAACCCAGCATCGTACGCTCACGCCGAGCGGCACAGCATTCCCGGTGGTAGCCTGTCACAATGGCAGAAAAGGAAGCCAGCGAAGTCCTTTCGATTGATGGCCGTGAAGTGCAAATCACGCATCCTGACAAGCTCTATTTTTCAGCGCAGGCGCGAATCTCGAAGCTCGATCTCGTACGCTACTACCTTTCAGTTGCTCCAGGCGCACTGGCCGGGATTAAGGACCGTCCGGTGGTTCTCAAGCGCTTTGTGAATGGCGCCGAGGCAGAACCCTTTTACCAGAAGCGCGCACCCACCCAGCGGCCGTCGTGGCTACGAACTGTCACGCTTTCGTTCCCTTCCGGACGCACTGCAGAAGAAATCGTCGTCGATGACACCGCCGGTCTCGCTTGGATCGTGAATCTCGGATGCATTGAACTACATCCGCACCCCGTTCGCTCCGGCAACCTTGAGCATCCTGACGAACTCCGAATCGATCTCGATCCTATTCCGGGGGTCCCCTGGGCAGACGTGCGCAAAGTCGCGCTCGAAGTGAAAGCACTTCTCGAAGAGGTAGGGCTCCGAGGTTGGCCGAAAACCAGCGGTTCTCGCGGCATGCACGTAAATGTCCGGATCGAACCGCGCTGGACCTTCTCGGAAGTTCGCCGGGCAGCAGTTGCCTTGTCGCGCGCGGTAGAGCGGCGAGCGCCGGCGCTGGCCAGCTCAAAATGGTGGAAAGAGGAGCGCCATGGCGTGTTCCTCGACTACAACCAGAATGCGAAGGATCGAACCACATGCTCCGCGTACTCGGTACGACCACTCCCCGACGCCCGTGTTTCGGCGCCACTCGACTGGAGCGAAGTTCCGGAGTGCGATCCGGCCGACTTTACCATCTTCACGATGCCGGAACGCTTCGCCAAAATAGGCGACCCGCACGCCGGCATGGATGCACAAGCGGGTGTTCTGGATAAATTGCTCGAGCTTGCTGAAAGAGACGAAGCTGCCGGTCTGGCCGACGCGCCCTGGCCACCACACTTTCGCAAAATGGAATCGGAAGCCCCGCGAGTCGCGCCCTCGCGCGCGAAATCGGCAGCTAAGAAACAACGCGTAAAAATGCCGCTGATTACGGTCGCGAATTCTACTGACAAATCGGCTGCGCTTCAGGGCCTCGAAAGGTGGAAAAACAAGCACACTGAGGCAGCAGAATTCCTCGCAGTCGATGACGTGCTCGTCGACTCGATGCGGGGCAGGTCGTCTACCTGGACACGCATCCGAATCAACTTGCGCCATGTTCCGGAGGGATTGCGCCCTCCGCAGGAAACTCCCGACCCCGACGATGATCCAACGCGCGAATGGCGGGAACACAGCAGGAAGAAGAGCACAAAAAAAGCCGGCGACCTCGAGTGATTCAGCGGCCTTGCGGGAAAATCTCCTGCAACTCCTGCGGCGGAACAACTTCGAGTTGAGCATACGTGCAGTCCGTAGGCTTCTTGTCTTTGCGCCATCTGCGGAATTGCGCCGTATGCCGGAAGCGGTCTGCTTGCATGTGGTCGTAAGCCACCTCAACCACCAACTCTGGGCGCAGGGGTTCCCAGGTTAAATCCTTGCCCTGACTCCAGCGACTCTGCCCTCCCGGCATGCGGCTGACGCCTTCCCCTTCGCCTCCATGATCAGCCCACGCCTTCCACGGATGATCCGCGAGCGCATCTTTCCTATAAGGCGCGAGGAACTCCGCAAGTTCCTTGCGCTTCGCCGTGGAAAAGCTCGCACATACTCCAACGTGCTGAAGAGTACCCGCGTCGTCGAACAAGCCCAGCAACAATGACCCCACCAGCGTGCGATCCCCCTTTTTATGCCAGCGAAAACCGGCAACCACGCAGTCACAGTCGCGCTCATGTTTGACTTTGAGCATCACGCGCTTGTTGGGCTCGTACGTCCCTGATATCTCCTTGGCAATGACGCCGTCGAGACCAGCGCCCTCGAAACGACGAAACCAGTCTGAAGCTAGAGTGCGGTCTTCAGTTGCGGGTGTCAGGTGGATTGGCGGCGGCGCGGATGGAAGCAACGATTCTAATGCTCGTCGTCGATTTTGAAATGATTCGCCCCGAAGATCGCGCGCTCCCTCGCATAGCAAATCGAAAAACACAACCGAGGCCGGAGTTTGCTCCGACAGGAGTTTCACCCGGGACGCAGCGGGATGCAGGCGCAATTGCAGGGCATCAAAATCGAGCGAGTTTTGCTGCACAATCACAATCTCGCCATCGAGAACACAGCGGCTCGGTAAGGATGAACGCAACGGCTCGAGCAAATCCGGAAAATAGCGATTCAGGGGTTTCTCGTCTCGGCTTTGAATGAAGATCTCCTCGCCGTCGCGAAAGACCAAAGCGCGAAATCCATCCCACTTCGGTTCGAAGATCCACTCTTTGCCTTCGGGTAGCTCGCTCACCCGTTTGGCGAGCATGGGCAAGATCGGCGGGAGCACGGGCAGGTCCACGCCTCATGTTATACCGCGCTTTTGGTTTTGTGGATGGGCGGGGTCGTGAGATTTCTCAGATGAGAACCTTTGGTCTTGGATGATTGCTAAGCCGGCAGTGCGTGTTCGAACTGGGGAAGCTCGACGGAACTGCATCCCCGGGAAGGTAACGGCCAGTTTTATCTTCGATTCGACTTGGAGTCGAAGCGATATCCAAACGTGAATAACCACTGATCATAGTTCTGTGCCGCGCCACGGTTCCAGGTGTATCCCGTCTGCACAAAGTAGTGTTGTCCCAGGCCAGCCTCAATGTTCCCGGTGACAAAATGCGAAGTGTCGTTGAGCGTAGGCGACACGAAAGACTGGCGTCCGCCAAGCACTTCCCAACGAAGCGTCTCATGGAAGTTGCGCGAGAACGATATCGATTGATACGAACCATTGCCGAAAGAACTGGCAAATTTGGTGTAGTGGACGTCAGCACGAACACCCAGCCACGGCAATCTGCCGGCAGTCACACCGTACAACTGGTTCCATGAGGGAGTCGCGTCACCGGAGCGATTGCTTCGTCCCAGCGTCGTGTATACCCACCAATCGTTGAACAGCTCTACCCGCGCGCCCCCGCTGAACCCCTGGAACAGATACTTGTCGAGAAGCCCGGTTCCGATGAGCTGCGCATTGTAGGTCGGGATATCCCGAAAATACGTGTGGTTCAGATTGAACTCGAGTCGTTGGAGAGGCTGGACACGAACTGTCAGGAAGCTGCGACTCACGCCGGCTCCAGGCGCCGCCACTTGCGAATTCCCGCTTGGACTATCTGCCTGCAGCGAGTGATAGATCGACAGGTATCGCTTGTAGAAAATGCCATTTTCAAAAAATACGAACGGGCGATCGATCTTCCATTTCAGCATGTTCAGACCGAAGCCCGACGTACTCGTGTAGCGGAGATCATCAAAACTTCCACCCTGGAAATTAACGAATGCGCCGCCAAGCCTCAAGTCAGGGTTGTAGTTCCACGATGTCGGGTCAGGAGAACTGCCAGCGAAAATTCCTGCAGTCACAGTCTTAGTGAATCTGCGTGCGATATAGCCTCCATCAATCGAATCCAGACTGGTCGCCCAAGGAAGGTACAGGCGTCCGAAGCCAGCGGCCCAATTCGAGTGAGGGTTGTCGTAGGTTAATCCGATCGTGTAAGTCCGGTTGATCAGATCCTGCAGCGTGGTCTGATTGGAATAGGACTGCTTATTGATTCGGCCGCGCCAGAAGCCGTTCAGGTTCCAGTAAGTTCCGCCAATGCGGGTGATATCGGTACGAATCATCATGCCCGCATTCGAACTGAGGCCGCCGCCACCGTCGTGGCTCGCGACGCCGGAATAATCGAAACCGATGCTGCCCCTCGCGCGATTGATCTCAGGTAGCGGAGGACGGGGAACTTCGACACGTGCTTCGTCGTCCAACGTATCTTCATCTGTGAAAGCGACGACCACAGGATACTTGCGGGTGGCACTCAGAGAGCGCTGCGCGATCATCGCCTGGGTATCTTCCGAAGATAGATAGGCCCAGTCACCGACCTTAACCGGTTGAGACGCATCACGAATTTCGCTGACTGCCGAGGCCTGCGCCACTGAGGCCACTTGCAGGTCGGCGATCGGTTGAGCATCTTCGGTCTTACTCGCGGTTGGCTTGGAACTGGGATCGATCTGTTTCACGACTAGCTTCATGCCTTCAGTCAGGCCGTCGTTGCTACCTCCATTGAGATAAACCACACCCTCGGCGACATACTTCACCTTGAAGGCCATGCGAACGTCCGGGTTTGCCTGGGTCGGAGCGGTGCTCGCATCGGACGAAGAGGGATTCGGCGCTGTTCCAGTCGCTTCAGCGCTTACCCCAGGGGCAGCTTGCGATGGGGAGGACCGCAGAGTGCCGCCGTTTGTCGGTGTCGTGCCCGAGGTCCCTGCCGCGGACTTGTCGTCCGGGAATGAAATGGGGGGAAGGGCGGGCGGCGGAGTGATCGATGCCGATTCATTCGCGTTGGATCCTTGTGCATTTGGCGGTTGCGGTTGCTTGCGATGCAGCCGGCCGAGGACAGGAGCCGAAGCCGCGGGTACTGCGCCGCTGTGCTTCTTCTGGGAAGCGCTTTCCATGGGTAGAACGTGCAAAGCGATCTTGCCGTCGTCAGTTGTAACCGCGTATTGTCGCGCTTCATTGAGATAAACAACGATGCGGGTCAGGACGGCGCCGCTAGTCCCGCCGACCTCCACGCGCACGGACGTAACACCATTCTTGTTCACGTCGATCGGGGCGGGTTGCGGGTTCGGAACCGTGTCCGCCAACTCCATCACCAAGCGGTCAGGATTCGCTTCCAAGGTCACCCGCGGAGTGACGGGCGAGGTGAGATCGACTTCCACCTTCACGCCGGCCTTTTCCTCCACCGCAGACACGCTTTGCAAAATGGCCGAACTATCGCTTTGCGCCCAAGCGCTCGCGGCCACTAACAACACGAAAAGTACATTTCTAAACGTCACAGCCACTCCACTGGGGGGCGTGAAAATAGCTTGCCAGTACCTTCTCCACGCAGACTGACACTAACCGCCGCCACCATTCCGGTGGCAGTTGTAGCAATTCACACTGTTGTATACATAGCCGCCAACGCCTTGGTGCCTGTTGTCGGTCTGTGTTTTCGCGTGGCAATTCGTGCATTGGAAAACACTGTAATCGTTCGGGTTTGTGTGGCAGACGGAACAAACTCCGTTGGCGCCGCCGTGATTCACGTTGAAATACGTATGGTTGAAAGTGGCGCCAAGCCAGCTTGTGGTCGTATGGCAGGTGACACAAGTAGTCGGAAAGCCCGCGCTCACGTGGTTCGGATTGTTGGTGCCTTTATAGTCCGTCTGATGACAGCCGTAACAGTCCGTTGGCAGCGTCGTGTAGTTATTGTTCACGTGGCAATTCGCGCACGCCACAGAAGTGTGCGCTCCAGTTAGGGGAAAGCTCGTATTGTTGTGATTGAACGTGGCGGGCATCCATGCCGTAGTGCTGTGGCAAACGTCGCATTGCTGCGGGAAACCAGCCGAAACGTGGCTCGGATTGTTCGTATTTTGAAAATCGGTTAGATGGCACGCGACACATGCCGTGTTCGTCAGATTGTAGTTCCCATTCGCGTGGCACTGGCTGCATTGCAAAGAAGTGTGCGCACCCGTCAAGGGCCAACCCGTGGCTGCATGATTAAATGTTGCCGTCGTCCACGTCGTTGTGTTGTGGCAAACCTCGCATTGTTGGGGGAAGCCCGCCGAGACGTGATTCGGGTTGTTGGTTCCCCGAAAATCCTTCAGATGGCAACTTACGCAAGTGGTGTTGCTGATGTTGTAGTTGCCATTCAAGTGACACTGGGTGCATTGAACGCTCGCGTGCGCACCAGTAAGAGGAAATCCCGTCTTCGAGTGATCGAATGTCGCCGGCATCCACGCCGAGGTGGTATGACACACTTCGCACGTCTGCGGTATTCCCGCGGTCGCATGATTCGGATTCGTCGTTCCCTGATAATCCTTCAAGTGGCAGGAAACACATGTCGCCGAAGTGAGATTGAAGTTGCCATGGGTGTGGCACTGATCGCACTGCAAGTTCGCGTGGCCACCCGTCAATGGGAATCCCACCGCGTTGTGATTGAAACTGGCCGGCTGCCATGCGGACGTTGAGTGACATTCCTGACATGTTTGCGGGATACCCAGCGCGATGTGATTCGGATTAGACGCCTTCTGAAAGTCTGCTAAATGGCATCCGACGCAAGTCGCCGGCGTGCCTTTATATTTCCCGCCCACATGGCAAGCGGCGCAATCCAGGGTCGCGTGCATTCCCGTCAGCGCGAAGCCGGTGAACTTCAAATGATCGAACTTCGCTCCCAGCCATGTATTGATCGTGTGACACTGCTCGCATTGCGTAGAGAAGCCGCTGGCAACGTGGTTCGGCGCTGTCGTCTGCTGAAACGTGTTCTGGTGACAGGAATAGCACTGAATCGATAGTCCCTGGAACTGCCCGACCGCTTCGCTCTTGTGGCAGTCGGCGCAATTCAATCCTGCATGCCCTCCGACTAACGGGAAGCGATTATCATGTTCCTTCACTCTTTGCAGAGTAACGTTCCATCCCTTCACCGTGTGGCACTGCTCGCAATTCGCGCCCATCTGTCGACGGTGCAGATCCGCATGGCAATCCGCGCAGTGCATACCCGTGTCGGAAAACACAGGTTTCGCGTGACACTGCGTGCAGCTCACGCCCGCGTGTAGCCCGCGCAGTGGATACTTTGTCTTATCGTGATCGAATTCGGGGAAGGCGCGGATCGGCTTCCAGCCTACCGAGGTGTGACAGTTCTGGCAGGGGATGCTGAGACTGCCATGAGGGCTGCGCGATACGGTCTGTCCGCGCGACTGTCCGCTGGACGGCGCCGCACACAGTAGCCCCAGCAGCGCGAATACGGCAAACGCACTGAGGCGTACGACCGCGTTCTGATCTTTAAGCCCCAAGGGTCTCCTACCACCTCTTTAGAATGGGAGAAGCACTTGAAATGCCACGAAAAATGGCTGATTTTATGCTCTTTTGAGGTCATAAGCGTCATTCAAACAGAGGGTATGCGAGGGTTGCTGTGTCGGTTGGACACAGGTCAGCAACCCGGCCGACTCATCCATGACCCAGTCCAAGCAAGACCGGCGGGGCGTAATTTTCAGCGTGGGAAAACTTCGGACGTGCCGCAACAATCTTCGCAATTCACCACCGACAAGGCGACAGATCACGAAGCTTTTTAGTGATCTTCTTCGTGCTCGTGTTCCGGTGATCCCTGATTGTTGGAAGGTTGGTTTCCCGGCTTCTGATGGTCGTCGCCTCGATCTCCATGATTGACTCCTCCAAAGCCAGAATTCGCGCGGTCGTCATTCATGTCACGATTCTGCATCCCACGGGGCTGTTCCGGATCGCGGTTCTGATCCACACCGGTTGAGAATCCCGGATGCAAAAGCACCGGGGCACCAAGCTGCCCTCCGTGAATTCCGGAGACCTCGACCAATCCTTCGTAGACCTCTACGGAGGTTTTCTGCTTCTTGTTCACATCCACGGAAAACTTGGTGCCACGAACCGTGATGACCGCGGTCGGTGTGCCCATACGGAAGGACGGCGCATTGCCGAGTCGTTTTTGAACTTGCGCGTTGATTTTGCCAAGCAGCAGTTCCAGCCAGAATCCCTTGTCCGGCGTCGGAGCCTTGAGCACCACATGGCTGTTGGCTTTCACGAGGACCTGCGAGCCATCTTGAAGACTCAGAAGAACGCTGCCCTTGGCAGTGTCGATCTTGCTCTCAGCAGCCAGCGCTGTTCCTCGCTGCGCGGTGAGTGAGTCCCCCACAGCCGAGTGGAACGTAACATCCCCTTTAAGTTCGGCCACCGTGGCGGACCCTATCGGTAGAGCAGTGGGTTCAGGATTCTGCCCGCTTGCACACGCCAAAACAACCAGAGTCATCAATCCGGTCAGAAATTTTAGTCGGGCGGTCATGACTTCTCCTTCGCCACCACCACCGGCTCAGTATTCGCAGGCAGGTGAATTTCAAACTGGGCCCCGTCGATCAGACTCTCGGCCCGCACCGAACCGCCATGCTTTTCGGCGATTCGTTTCACAAACGCCAGACCGAGGCCCCAGCCGGTCTTCGTTTTCTCAACATTGGATGCGCGATAGTAGGGATCGAATAGCCTCGCGACATCCTGTTCCGCGATCGGCTTACCCACATTTTGCACGCTGATAATAACTTCTTCGTTATCTCGAAAACAATGGACGTTTACAGGGGATCCGGGCTGCCCATACTTGATCGCGTTGCTTACCAGGTTAAGAACCGCGCCGCTGATGAGTGGGGCGTCCCCCATAAGTACCCCGGGGGCCTCATCTTTGAGGATCAATTGTATCCCTGCCGCGTCCGCCAACGGCTTCAATATCTCGAATACCTGCAACACGATGGACTCCAAGTCGATATACGAGAGCGACACCGGCTTGGACCCGGCGTCCAATCGAAGGACGTCCAGATAACTGCTAATCAAAGCGAGTAGTCTTTTCGACTCCCGGAATATGGTCTCAGGCGCGCCGACACAAACCGGGGAATTGGGGTATTGGAGCATCAACTCCGCAAATCCCTGTATGGAAGACAGCGGAGTGCGTAATTCGTGCGTGATGAATCCGAGCGCCTCGGAACGGGCTCGGTCGCGCTCCACCCGGGTTCGAAGACTGGTAAGAGTCACGATCGTGCCTCCACTCGGAGACACTTTCGTGGGAGGCAAGGGAGCGATGCGCACCGAATAGAGTTCTCCGTCGAGGCTGATCTCCCCCTCTTCAATCTCACCGGAGAGGACCAAGGGCGATTCATCGCTCTCTCTCCAACTGGAACGCACTTGCGCCAGCGTGAGGATCGAAGTCTGATCCAAGCCGTAGGCAGCTGCAAACGCACGATTGCGCAATAACAAGTGTCCGTCTTTATCGAAGATAACGACGAGATCCTGCGTCGACTCCAGGATCGTTTTATGCAGCTCGTACAGAGAGCCAAGCTCGGTTTGTAGTTGTTGCAACAGCTCGAGCCGCCAGGACAGATCCGTTCTGTCACGAACGGCTCCATCCTTTCCGCGCAACGACAGCCATGATCGAAGCCCTAACAGCTGTTGGGTCACACTTCTTTCCACGCGGATAAAGTCGGCCGTATACACGAGCAGCGGCGCCACCAGCACCGAGAGCATCATCGGACCCGCAGGTAGAATTCGTGCGCCCCAGACGAACATGGCAAGTGCGACTGCGTACGTCGCGGCGCCGAATGCGATCAGCGCAACCAGGGCAGCTGAGCCCCGCCACCGCCGGAATACAAGCACCGCTGCCAGGCAGGTCGCAAAGAGCACGAGCGCTTTCGCCCAGAAGGGAATTTCTAGCAAGATTCTTCCCGTCAGAACGGCATCGACGATCTGTGCGTTCACTTCAACGCCCGGGGTTGGAAACTCCGGATGCAGCGGAGTATTCAGTCGATCACCAATTTCGGTAGTTCCAAATCCCACCAGAACCGGGCGATTCTTAACGGATGGCAGGTCTGAACTCTCCAGCGCAGTTTGCGCGGAGATCGCATCGAAACCGTCTCTCCGGTAGGCAATCGGGATGAGCACCGGCTTGGCCGCTATAATCGTGGAGGCATTATCCGTAGACGGAATCCCATATGCTTGCAGAAATGCCGCCGTCCGAACTGGATCATGCTGGCGCGCAACCTCCACTCCAAATGCCCATCGCGAACCATCGAGGGTTAACTCACGGGCGGGATAAGTCCGGCACACACTGTCGACATCCAGGGGAGCCTGCGCATGCCCAACCGCAGCCGCCACCTGAGTAAATTGTGGAATTGGCTCGACCCACCGGGGCCCGTCTTCGAACGCTGCGACTTTGTCGACAATGACGGCTCTCGACGCGGCCAACGCGGCCTGCAAAACCTTATCAGCAGCCGGATCTTGCGGCTCCGACAGCAAGACGTCCACACCAATCACGCTCGCCCCGGCTCGATTCAGGTTATCGATGAGTTTTGCAAGAAGAGTGCGCGACCAGGGCCATCGTCCGATTCGCTGCAGGCTTTGGTCATCAATTGTGACCAGAATTACCCGCGAGCGCGGTGTTGGTATTGGGGAAAAACGAAAAAAGGAGTCGTTGAAACGCAACTGCCAGTCGCGAACAGTGGGAATTGCCACCGAGATCAGGGCTACGAGCAGGAACAGTACGACCGCCAAGCCTGCCGCCTGCAACCATCCGCGGTTTGAAGACGCCCCGCTGATCATTTTTCGCTCGTCGACTGTAGATCGATCCCGAGACGCAACGCTTTTCGATAAAGCGTCTTTCGCTCGATCCCCAGCCGGCGTGCTGCCTCGGACCGGTTGCCTCCAGTTTGTTTCAGGATCTGCAAGATGTGCTGCCGTTCGAGTTCGAGCAGGCGATCGGGAGCTACCGGCACGGCTGCTGCCACAGACTCCGTTTCTTCTGGGGAGCGTTGCGTCTCCGCTTCAACATCCGCAAGCGTAATCTCTCCGGTGGGCGCGAAAATGGCCAGTCGATTCACTGTATTTTCAAGCTCCCGCACATTGCCCGGCCAAGAGCGTTGCTGTAGCGTGCGCACGGCTTCGGGATCGATGGTTACGTGCAGTCCATTTTTCTCATTGAACCGCCGCAGAAAATGCCCGACCAACAAAGGAATATCGTCGCGGCGTTCTTCCAGAGAGGGCAAATCAATCCGCACTACCGCCAACCGATAATACAAATCCTCGCGAAATTGTCCCTGCTTTAAGACCTGCCCTATGTCGCGATTGGAAGCGGCCAGCCACCGAACATCGATCGCCGTGTACTTATTGGAACCAACTCGGCGCACCTGCTGCTCCTGGATTACCCGGAGCAGCTTCACTTGAAACGAGAGGGTGGTCTCAGAAATTTCGTCGAGGAACACGGTTCCCCCGTCGCTGGCCTCAACCAGCCCACGATGCGCATTGGCCGCTCCCGTGAAGGCGCCTTTTTCGTGCCCGAACAGCTCGCTCTCGAGGAGTGTCTCCGTAAAAGACCCGCAGTTCACGGGGGTAAAGGGCTGGTCTTTTCTCTTCGAATGCTGATGGATCGCGAGGGCCACTAACTCCTTACCAGTGCCGCTTGCGCCAGTAATCAAAACGCTGACGTTGCTGCTAGCAACCCGCCCGATGGCTTTATACACCTCCAGCATCTTGGGACTTCTGCCGATGATCGATGAATCCGGCTCGTCGGAAGCTGCGATTTCTCGCGCAGGCTCGCGCTGTTGGCGAAATGCGTCGGCACGAGCGGCGATCGCGCGAACCTGATCAATCGTTAGTGGCTTGCTGACGTAGTCAACCGCGCCCTCTGAGAGTGCCCGTGCAGCGGTCTCGACACTGATATTCGCGGTCATGATGACCGGATAGATCCTGGGCTGGAATTCGCGGAAGCGGCGCAAAAGGTCGATGCCGTTCACGGCACCTAGATAGACATCCACCATGACAAGATCGGCAGGATTTGTGGCGAGGTGTTGTTCAGCTACATCCGGGCGGAGAAAAGTATGGCAATCGTGCCCTTCCGCGGTGCAGATCGCCCGCAGAAACTCGCACGTGCCTGGATCGTCATCGATAACCACTACCCGCAGAGCTTGCATACCCGTGGACTAGCTTACTGCAAGTCTGATGCGGAGTAGGGCAATTCCGCTGCCAAATCGGCCTCGAAAGAAGGCCGATCGAATACCATTAATTTGCTCAGGACTCTGCCGAGGAGCAGATTCAGTGCGCGCCCCCCCATCCTCGGGGGAGGGGGAGGGTTGAACACTGGCAGGGCAGACCGTCAGTCTGTCTGCCCGATCTCTCAGTTACCGCTGCCCGAGCTCTTGTCTGCCGCTGGAGACGAAACTTTTCCGCCGGAGCTTTTGAGCACTTCGTTCTCTTTGCTCTTGCGATGGGTCTGCAATGTGCGCAAGAAATGTACGAGGTCCCAAGCATCGTTTGGCTGAATGACATCGGCAAACGACGGCATCGGAGTTCCATCCACGCCGGTCATAAAGATCCGGTACACGTCCTGATTACTGGCACCGCACTTGAAGCGCGAATCGTCGGTCGCTGCCGCGAAGTCATACGGGCGAATCGGCTGATCTTTGCTGTCAGTGAGTGTCGCTGCTGACGGTCCATCTCCCCGGCCTTGCTGGCCGTGACACTTCCAGCACTCCATCTTTTGAAAGAGCTCGGCGCCGTGATTGATGCTCTGAATCGTCACCGGCGGCTCCGCTGGAATGCTGATCGGGTCACCCGCCTTCTCCGCCTTCCAGCGCGGAGAAAACGTCTTGATGAACGCCACTAGGTCCACGCGGTTTTGCTCCGGGAGAGCATCCCAGTGCGGCATATTCGAGTTGTAGAACCCACGGGTGATCGCGTTGTAGAGATCCTGATCGGTCGGCAAAGTACCGGTCGGAGTCGAACGGCACTTAAAAGTCGCCCCAACGAAATCCCTCGGCTTGGGATCAATCCAGGGCGCGTTCTCCCCGTTCCCGTCGCCTGTCGGACCATGACAGCCAACACAGTAACGCCGATAGAGCTTCTTTCCGGCCTCTGCATGCCCTGTCAGATTTCCAACGCGAGCTTCCTGAGCAAGTACAGGCAATCCCACAGCAATGATTAGTGCAACCAACTGTAACTGTCTCCAGCTACGATTCATAAAGGTCCACCGTCCACCAGTCGATTTTGCTGCATCTACCAGTCACGCACTGATTTCGCCGAAGTTTAGTAATCGAAGTCGAAACCGATCATGACGCTGCGGCTGGTCTGATCCGATCCAGTCAGCAGCGACGTGTTGCCAGTCTTCGCCTGCGCGTACTCGTTATGAAATGCCAGTCCGCCACGGCTGAACATGATCGGGTACCAGCGGTAGCCGACCGTGAACGAATCCACGTTGCCCAGATTCGGCGTCGCCTGCAACGCCGTGTTGGCCTGACGCGACATGTGCACCAACTCGTAGCGTCCCGTCAGGATGAACTGCGGGTTCACCGTGTAATGCGCCTCGACGAAGCCGCCGTTCCACGTCGGCCCCGCTGCTCCCGCCGGCAACGACGCCGGATCGTTCGCCGCTACTGCATTCCCCAGAAACACATTGTCCTGCCCGTGCATGTACAGCGTCTCGATGTCCAGGTTCTTGATGAACCACCACCCGTACGCTCCCACGCGCGAAAAGCTCTTGTTGCCTTGCGCTTCCAGCGGCGTAGTCACGCCACCGACGGTCTGCGTCAGGAAGAAAGTCGGCGACTGCCCGACGTAGCCGAACAGGCCCACCCGTTGCACGCCCAGTCCCTTGACCTGGAAGCCTTCGTTCACGTTGGCGAACACGTCGTAGGTGCGCGCCGTCCCCGCCTGTCCGCCCGAAGTCAAGCCGGGATTGCCGTCCACACTGCTCAGCAGTGCGATCGAGTAGCGCGCGTAGCTGTTCTTCGAGTGACCCGACAGCTCCACGCCCAGCTGGTTGTCGCCGATTCCACCGAAGCCGTTGATATCGCCCGGCGGCAAAAACTGGTAGTTGTACCAGAGTCCGCCTACGTTCGACAGGGTCAGGAACCGCTTCTCCGAAAGCAGCATGTCCAGTTCGAACTTGCCGAACTTCAGGTTCATCCATGGTGTCTTGAACAGGTTATCGAAACGGACCCAGGCATTTTCGAAGTGGAAGGTGTCGCCCTCGCCCATCGACGGCAGCACCGAAAAGGAAATGTTCTTGTAGAGCGTGCCCGCCGTCCAGATGTCCAGGCCGGACAGATCAAAGCCGGTTGTGGTCACCGTCTGCTCGGCGCCGGTCTGGTCGACCAGCACCTTATTTTGACTCTCGAGGTGCCATTGTGGCGTCACCCGGAAGGTGATTGGCCAATAGGCCGGGTTTTGATAGATCGGCGAGTCACGATCGTTACCGAGTTGGTAGCCGTTATCGCGGAACTGCTGCCCAAAGACGTTCAGTATCGGCCAGCCAATATGACAGGCCGAACAGGGCAATCCATACTTCCGCGCAAACGCCGGTATCGCTTGACTCGGTTGGCTGCTCGAAACAACAAAGGAAAGAATAAGGACTAAGAAATAAACCAGAGACCCGGGGAGTGCCGCTCCGAGTTTGCGGACACTCCCCCCGAATTGACCATGCATGTGTTCCACCTCCGCAGAATGAACTGTGCTGCGTACTTCCTGATGCTTCGTGCCAGGTCTTACCCCGGCACAAACTCTCGCGCAACCAAAAACCTCAGTGCGCTTTGAACGTAAAGTCCACCGTCTTGCTTTCGCCCGCGGCGATCGTGATCTTCTGCGTCATCGTACCCAGCTTTTCGTGCCAAGCTTCGACCGTGTACTCCCCGGGCGGAAGATTCGGCAACTGGAAGGTTCCGTCTTTGCTGGTGACAGCAAAGTAGGGATGTTTGAACACCGCAATGTAGCTCTTCATCCATGGGTGCACATTGCACTTCACCGGAATTGCGATTTCTTCCCGCGGGAAGCTCTCTTCCATGCTCGCCCCTGCTGGCTCCGCCTTATTCCATTCGCGGTTGTTGGCGGGAAGCGGATGCACGTTGTGAGTGGTGTTGTCGCTGTTAACCATTTTCATCTTCTGATTCGCGCGCAACGCAATCACATGCGGTTCGTAGATGCACCCCTTCTGCTCGAACGTTACTTCCTGCGTCGGCACATCGAAGCTCCGGTTGCCGAGCCCGTCGGAGATGAACACGATCACATTGCCGAGCGAGTTATCGCTTCCCGTTACGAATTCCTGGCTAACCGCGGGAGCGGGATGCAATTTGGCGCAACTTGGGTCAGCGTTCATGCTCACCTTCGCCGGTTGCGGTAATGTGCCTGTGAATTTCACCTTCCCGACCACCGACGCGCCTGAACTGGCGTCGGGGTGAGGGGCCCCAGAATTCGCGGCCGCTGCTCCACTGGCCGCAAAGGAACTCGCCACCAGCATCGCTACACTTGCACTGACTGAAAGAAACTTTTGCTTCGCATTCATGAAGGTAGACTCCTCCCACCACCCGCAGAAGCCTTACGCTTCTCCGGGGCCTGTAGTTGTTCACTAGCGACCCTTCGGCCGCTGTTGTAAGAAACGCCGGCTGCCGTCCTTTAGAACGGGCTCGACGCCTGGCTGATCGTCTTCAGGTCAGCGCTATCAACCGGGGAGTAGTACCCCTGCTGATATCCGTTCGAATACGCATCGCGATAAGCGTTCACCTCTGCGTATCCAACGTTGCGGAAGTTGTCCGTTTTGTTGACCTGAAAAGGTTGCGCTGCTTTGCGATGGCGTGCACCGTCGAGCAATCCATCCCGGAAGCCGGCCACTTCAGCCGCCGATGGTTCCGCGACCTTCGAAGTGCGAACCACCAACTCCCGATACGATTGCTCGTATCCCGCGATGAACGAAGCGCGGTCTTGATCGGTGTTCCACCGACCGCTGGAAAGGTGTGGTCTCCTTCCCTTCGCGACATCGATCTTTGCCTGGAAAGAACCGTCCCGGTAGGCCGCATCGGCCTGCTTGATGTCCGCGGAACAACGCGATCCGCGATAGCCGACTGCGCCTATGCCCACACAGAGAAATAGCGCCAGCACCCACCACAGTTGCTTTTTCATTTTGACTTCTCCTCTTGCGCGCAGCCTGCTGGGAACAAGATCTGCACGCCCCCAAATTGCTCCGTACGCTCGTCGAAACGAGCGGACCGTCACCGCCCAACAACTCGTGAAGCTGGCTGCTTTCGGAGCAAAGATCTCCCTCGTCGCGAAAGACAGCATTCCGCCCTCGAATCGAACCTTGGGGAAGGTGCCTGGCGAGCGACTGCTACACGGAAATCGAGCGCCTGGCTACGGTGAGGTGTCCGAGCAATAACGCCAGAACCCGAACGCAGGGTTTTTGGCAAACACTATGAGGAGCACTGAAAACTCAGGGGCCTGGGTTTCAATTGATGTGCTGCCTACGGAAATGGGGGTTTCCGTTATAGGGTCCTTGTTACTCGAACGCTTTCACCAACTCTTCTTAACGGGGGAAAGAGTACTAGCAACATAGTCGAACGAACGTCGCGAAGGACCCTCAAAACAGATGAGTCATTGTAAAAACCACTTCACAACTCACGTCCGCTCAACGACTGCTGGCTTTCTCTGCAGGATCGTCTCTTGAAGTCTGAGTCGATCCGTTGCGGCTGGTGCTGCCAGCGAACTACGCACTTTCCACAATAAGCTAGAACGGTCGTACTCGTTGTCAACGAGTTGTTAAATCTTTGTAAGACTCAGAGGCCCGAAAAGCCTTGCTGGACGCTGCTTTTCACGCCATCCATCTGTGAGACGAGAGGGACACAAGCAGTGCGTCTCGCTCACGCAAGAGATCTGCAGCAAAGCGTAAAATGTTTTCACCCACGAAAGTGGGGGCAAGAGCAAATCTTTCGACTGCCCGGCTAATCTATGACCATCGCGCAATTCGTCACGAAGAATGCCTTCCGCAACAAAAGGCGCAGTGTCCTGACCGCGCTCAGCATTATGTTTTCACTTCTGTTGCTCACCGTGATGATGACCATCTGGCGCGGGTTCTATATCGATCAGGGGGCGCCCGATTCGGCGCTTCGCATCATGACGCGACATCGTGTCTCCCTTGCCTTCTTCCTGCCCGCCTACTACCGCGACAAAATTCGCGCGGTTCCCGGAGTTGTGCACGTTGTTCCAATGACGTGGTTTGGCGGGAAATATAAAGATGATCGTCCCGAGAACTTCTTCGCTCAGTTCGCCACCGATCCTGACGAGTACATGGAGGTTGCCGCTGACAAAGAAGTCCCCCCAGGGCAAATCAAGGCCTGGCAGAAGGACCGCGTCGGTGCTCTCGTTGATCAGGCGCTTGCGCGGAAACACGGCTGGAAGCTCGGCGACCGCGTCGTTCTGCAGGGGAACATCTTCCCGACGAATCTGGAATTGACCATTCGCGCGATGTACAAAATTGACCCACCCAACAACTCACTCTATTTCCACGCGAAGTACCTGGAGGAGTCCGTGGGCTTCTTCAAAGACCGAGCTGGTTTTTACTTCACGCGTGTCGAGAACCCGAGCGCGGTGGCTCGCGCGGCGCACGATATCGATGACATCTTCCACAACTCTCCCGAACCGACTAAGAGTGAAAGCGAAAAAGCCTTCCAGCTCGATTTCATTGCGGGCTTGGGCAATGTGAAAGCGTTCATTCTCGGCATCTGTGGCGCGGTCGTGTTTACGATTCTTATCGTCTCCGCGAACACGATGGCGATGTCGATCCGCGAACGCACTCGAGAAGTTGCGGTGCTGCGCACGCTCGGCTTCACGCGGCAGCAAATCCTCTCGCTCTACTTGGGGGAATCGGTGACGCTGGCCCTGATCGGCGGCGCTGCCGGAGTTCTCGTCGCCGCGGGCCTGATGCTTCTTATTACCCGGCTTCCCGGGGTGATCGTGCCTGCGTCCATGAAAGTTACATTGCCGATCGCAATTCTCGCCCTCAGTAGCGCAGCGTTGGTCGGACTCGTCAGTGCGATTCTCCCTTCCTATAACGCTGCCCGCACGAATATCGTGGACGGGTTACGCCATATTGGCTGAACTCGCACTTCCTCTGCCTTGCATGTAGCTGATAAACAACTGGCCGATTCGTCAATGCAAGGTTATCCGAGACAAATTTGACATAGAAAAGACCTTAGCTTTACATCGATCCTGGTTATTCCGCGCATCTGACTTAAGGAAGGAAGTTCAGCCATTCGGCATGAATATTTTTCACGCGATGGGGCCTGAAGCTTGAGTAGACTTTCTTTCAACGGGGTTTGAGTGACGGCTTTCATTTCATATCGCTGTCGACGATTTGCATTGCGCGTGGTCTGTGCAGCCACGACGGCTTTGCTTCTCTATGCACCCTCGGCTCTTGCCGCCGACCAGCCGGACCGGACCACGCTCGATTCCGGATATCGCCAGATGTACAATCTGGACTTCGATGACGCGCACCAGACGTTCGCCGCCTGGGAAGGTTCGCATCCCCAGGATCCCATGGGGCCGGTTTCGAACGCAGCCGCTTACCTGTTCGCGGAGTTCGATCGCCACCACATCCTCGAGTCAGAGTTCTTTACAGATGACAAAAAGTTCGAGCACCGGCAGAAATTCGAGCCCGATTCAAGAACTCGCAGCGCCTTCGAATCTGAGCTGACCCGGGGTGAACAACTCTCGGATCTGATTTTGTCGCATGCCCCGAAGGACGCCGCTGCTCTGTTTTCGAAGGTGATGGTCGGCGGCCTGCGTGGCGATTACATGGCGCTGGTCGAGAAGCGGAACATGGCGGCGTTGAGCACGATCAAGACCGCTCGCGCCTTGGCCGAGCAATTGCTCTTGCAGGACCCCTCGTATTACGACGCATACCTTGCCGTTGGCGTGGAGAATTATCTGCTGGGAAGCAATTCCGCGCCTGTACGTTGGATCCTGCGGCTTGGTGGAGCGCAGACCGACAAAGAGGAAGGCATCGCGAAACTTCGTTTAACTGCGGAAAAAGGTCATTACCTCGCGCCCTACGCTCGGCTCCTTCTCGCGGTCGCTGCTCTGCGAGATCACAACCTGGTACAGGCGCGCAGCCTGCTCTCGGGCCTCGCCGACGAATTTCCGAGCAACCCGCTTTATCGCCGTGAACTGGCTCGCCTGGACCGCTAGCCTGCAACCCGGATCCTAGCGCTGCCGGTCAGATCAATTGACGCCAGTTGACTTTGATTTTTGCGACTCGTCGAGCGCGGCCAGCACCTCGCTGCTGTGCTTCGAAGGATCGACGCTTGTATAGACGCGAACAATTTTGCCGTTCGGATCGATCAGGAAAGTGTGGCGAGCAGCGAATTTCACAACGGCGAGATTTGTCAGCGATCCGTAGGCCTCGGAGACTTTCTTGTCGGTATCCGCGAGCAGCATGAAATTCAACCCTTCTTTCGCGCAGAACTGTTTGTGCGAGTCAGCAGTATCCACGCTTACCCCGAGAATGACTGCGCTCCGCTCGACGTACTGCGCCAGATCCCGCTGGAAATTGTGCGCCTCCCGCGTGCATCCGCTCGTGAAATCCTTGGGATAGAAATAGAGCACAACCCACTGGCCGCGAAAATCCTTCAGGCTTACGGACTTTCCTTCTTGCGACGTCAGCGTGAAGTCGGGTGCGTTGCTACCCACGGCCGGTACATCAGTGGCATGAGCTTTATGCAGCGCGACCGCGATGAGGGTAATGATTACGACCGCCAACAATAGGTAACGAACCACAACCACCTCCGCCCCAATCAAAGAACATCGCTAGCCGATCTCGCTCACACGATGCTGCTCCCCCATAGCCTAGCTCGCAGCGCGTAGTGAATCCCGGTCGAACCGGGTGCGTCGACAAACAGCGCTGCAGTATTCGATATGGTCCCAATCCCGCGCTGATCGCCGGGTATACTCGATCGGATCCCCGCAGGTCCGGCAGCTTCTAGCCGAAATGTTCGACTTCCTCTTCCCCTCATCGATTCGCAAAATCTCGCTCGACATCTTCCGTCCTTGTAGTGAAGCAGCGCAACATTCCGCAGAGGCCGCAACTGCCTTGCGACTGTATTCTCGCCGCTCACTAATATTCGATTCACGAGCAAGGAAATTGGTGACGCGAAATTTCGGGCTCCCAGCGCGATGAAATCCTGCCTCTCTGCCGAATTTCCCCACGAGCTAACTCGCGGCCCGAGAAGTGCTCTTCCGTCAAAAATCAGTTCTCCGCTCCAGCAAAAATCCGCAGAATTGAATATCATAAAGAGTTCAGCAATCAACGTGGGGGAACCTAGACGTGTCTCAGACGCAGACGGATGGTTTGGAAGTCCTTGAAACCCGGGAGTGGTTGGACTCTCTCGATTACGTACTCTCCAAGGGAGGTCCCGACCGGGCGGGACGACTGATCCAGCAACTTGCCCTGCACGCTCGCCGCGCGGCTGGCGTCAATCTGCCTTTCCAGGCGACAACTCCCTACCAGAATACGATCCCTGCCCGCACCCAACCGCCGTTCCCCGGCAGTCAGGAAATGGAGCGCCGCATCAAAAGCCTGGTGCGCTGGAATGCGCTGGCCATGGTAATGCGCGCCAACAAGATCCAAGAAGGCATCGGCGGCCACATCTCCACCTTTGCCTCCGCCGCCACACTCTACGAAGTAGCGTTCAACCACTTCCTGCACGCGCAGACCAAAGACGGCGATCGCGACATTGTCTACTTCCAGGGACATGCTGCTCCCGGCATCTATTCTCGCGCCTTCCTCGAAGGCCGCATGCCCAAGCAGAAATTGGAAAACTTCCGGCGCGAGTTGAAGCCCGGCGGCGGTCTCTCGTCCTATCCCCACCCGTGGCTGATGGAAGACTTCTGGGAATTCCCCACCGTCTCCATGGGACTTGGCCCAATCCAGGCGATCTATCACGCCCGCTTCATCCGGTATCTCGAGAACCGCGGCCTGAAAACCACAACAGGCGGCAAGGTTTGGGCCTTCATGGGCGACGGCGAAATGGATGAGCCTGAATCGCTCGGTTCCATCACGCTGGCCTCGCGGGAACGGCTCGATAACCTGATCTTCGTCGTCAATTGCAACCTGCAGCGCCTCGACGGTCCCGTGCGCGGCAACGGAAAAATCATTCAGGAGCTCGAAGCCATCTTCCGCGGCGCCGGCTGGAACGTCATCAAGGTGATCTGGGGCAGCGATTGGGACACGCTGATCCAGAGCGATCGCGATGGTCTGCTCGTCCGTCGCATGGGAGAAATCAGCGACGGCCAGTATCAGAAATATTTCGTCGAAAGCGGCGCCTACTTCCGCCAGAATTTCTTCGGCACCGATCCTCGCTTGCTGAAAATGGTCGAGCATCTCTCCGACGAGCAGTTGGCCCGTATGCGTCTGGGCGGCCACGATCCCATCAAGGTCTACGCCGCTTACAAAGCTGCGGTCGAGCATCACGGCCAGCCCACCATCATCCTTGCGAAGACGATCAAGGGCTACGGCATGGGGGAAGCTGGGGAAGGCAAGAACATCACCCACCAGCAAAAGAAGCTGAATGACGAAGAGCTGAGTATGTTCCGTTCGCGTTTCGGGATTCCCATCCCCGACGACGAACTGCACAACGCGCCGTTCTATCGCCCCGCCGACGACAGCGCGGAGATCAAGTACATGCAGGAGCGCCGCAAGCAACTCGGCGGCTACATGCCTGAGCGCAAAGTGCGGGCCACCCCGCTGAAGAGCGTTCCGCATTCGCACTTCGAAGAGTTCTACAAGGGCACCGAGGGCCGAGAAGTTTCCACTACCATGGTCTTCGTGCGGCTGCTCGCCAAGCTGCTGCGCGATCCTGAGATCGGCAGGCTGATCGTTCCGGTGGTTCCCGACGAAGCTCGCACGTTCGGCATGGAAGCGCTCTTCCGCCAGGTCGGTATCTACTCCAGTGTCGGGCAGCTCTACGAACCGGTCGACATGGACACGCTTCTCTATTACAAGGAAGCGAAAGACGGTCAGATCCTCGAAGAAGGCATCACCGAAGCCGGCTCGATGTGTTCGTTCATCGCGGCAGGTACCGCGTACTCGAATCACGGCATCAACACGATCCCTTTCTTCATTTATTACTCGATGTTCGGATTCCAGCGCATCGGCGATCTGATCTGGGCTGCGGCCGACATGCGCACGCGCGGCTTCCTGGTTGGCGGAACCGCCGGGCGCACCACCCTCGCGGGTGAAGGCCTGCAGCATCAGGACGGCCACACCCACGTGCATGCGCTCACCGTTCCGAACTGCCTTGCCTACGATCCGGCGTTCGCCTATGAGATCGCGGTCATCATCGAAGAGGGGATCAAGCGCATGTATGTCGACGGCGAGTCCATCTTCTATTACCTCACCGTCACCAACGAGCCTCTGCCGATGCCCGGGATGCCGGATGGATCTGACGTTCGCGATGGCATCCTCAAGGGGTTATATCGCTTCCGGGCCGCGCAGAAGAAAGACGCAAAGCTGCGCGCTCAGCTCTTTGGCAGCGGCACTATCATGTTCGAGGTGCTCAAGGCGCAGCAGATTCTGGAAGAAAAGTACGGCGTCGGCGCCGACGTGTGGAGCGTCACCAGCTACAAGCAACTCTATCGCGACGCGAACGACGCCGACCGCTGGAACATGCTGCATCCCGGGCAAACTCCCAAGATTCCCTACGTGACGCAAGTCCTGAAAGATGCGCCCGGCCCGTTTGTCGCCGCGTCCGACTATATGAAGGTCCTCCCCGAGAGCATCGCGCAATGGGTTCCCGGTCGCTTGGTATCGCTCGGGACCGATGGCTTCGGACGAAGCGAAAATCGCGTTGCACTCCGCGATTTCTTCGAGGTTGACGCCAAGCACATCGTGCTTGCAACTCTGACCGCGCTCGCGCGCGAGAACAAGCTCCCATTCGACACCGTAAAGCAGGCCGTGAAAGATCTGGGCATCCATCCGGAGAAGGCGAATCCGGCCATCAGCTGAGAAAGGCTCAAGGACAGTGACCGAATTCAAATTGCCCGAGCTGGGCGAAAACATCGATCAAGGTGACCTGGTGCGGCTGATGGTTGCGCCCGGCGCTGACGTGAAGGAAGGCCAACCGGTCATGGAACTCGAGACGGACAAGGCCGTGATCGAAGTGCCGTCTTCCGTGAGCGGCGTCGTTCAGGAAATCCGCGTCAAGGAAGGCGACAAGCTCAAGGTCGGACAAGTCATCTTCACCGTCGAGAATGGTGCCGGCACGAAAGCGCGTGCCGAAGCGCCAGCTGCGAAGGAGACGTCCGCGCCAACGACAGAAGTCCCTGCCCGACCAACGGCGCCTCCTCCGCCTGCGCCAAAGAGCGAGTCTGCTCCGGCAGCCGAAGAAAAAAAGCCCTCGCCCTCACGGCCCGCAGTGCCATCCACACCATCAGGTTCGGCTCCATCGAAGGTCGGAGCAACCGAATTCAAGCTCCCCGAACTTGGCGAGAACATCGATCAGGGAGACCTCGTCCGTCTCATGATTTCTGCCGGATCGAGAGTTTCCGAGGGCCAGCCGGTGATGGAACTCGAGACCGACAAAGCCGTCGTCGAAGTTCCTTCTTCCGTCAGTGGGGTTGTGAAAGAAATTCGCGTCAAAGAAGGCGACAAGATCAAAGTCGGTCAGGTGATTTTCACCTTAGAGGGTGGCTCTGCGGCCGCCCCAGAACGTCGTACTTCTGAACCGGTCGAGCACGTCTCCGGACAGCAAGCGGCGAGGCTCTCATTCGAGATCGCCATGCGTGCCGAGGGCAAGACCGAACAGCAGGCCCTGCCTCCGGACCAGCCGCTGCAAGCGCCGCCGATGTTCGCCATGCCTGTGCAACTCGGAAAAGTTGCCGGCACCGAGCATCGCGAACCCGTCCCTGCCGCGCCGCACGTGCGCCGCCTCGCTCGTGAACTCGGCCTCGACATTTACAACGTCACGGGCAGCGGGCCCGGCGGCCGGGTCAGCAAAGATGACGTCAAGGCCTTCGCCAAGGCAACGCTTGCGGCTGCCGTCACCGCGGCGCAGATACCCCAAGCCACGCGGTTTGCCGAGCCCAAGCTCCCCGACTTCACCAAGTGGGGCAAAGTCGAGCGCGTCTCCATGCGCGGGGTTCGCAGGAAAACTGCCGAGCATCTGCGGGAAGCCTGGATCACCGTTCCCCATGTCACGCAGCACGATCGCGCGGACATTACCGAACTCGAACAACTGCGCGCCAAGTTCGCGCCCCGCGCTGAAGAAGCCGGTGGCAAGATGACCGTCACCGCCATTGCGCTCAAGGTCTGCGCCTCGGCTCTCAAAGTCTTCCCGCAGTTCAACGCGTCCATCGACATGGAGAAGGAAGAGATCGTCTATAAGCAGTACATCAACATCGGTGTCGCCGCGGACACCGATCGTGGCCTGCTCGTGCCGGTGATTCGCGATGTCGATAAGAAGAACATTGTCGAACTTGCCGCTGAGCTCTCGCAGTTCTCCAGGAAAGCTCGCGACAAGAAGCTCACTCCCAATGAGATGGAAGGCGGGACGTTCACCATCACCAATCTGGGCGGCATCGGCGGCACAGCTTTCACGCCCATCGTCAATCATCCGGAGGTCGCGATCCTCGGCCTGTCGCGTGGCCGCATGGAGCCGGAGTGGATTAATGGCAAATTCGAACCGCGCCTGATCTTGCCCCTTTCGCTTTCCTATGATCACCGGTTGATCGATGGTGCCGACGCGGCGCGCTTCCTGCGCTGGATTGCCGAGGCATTCGAGCAGCCTTTCCTATTGTCAGTTCAAGGTTAGATTTCAAAGGACAAATAAAATTCATGGCGGAAAATACCAACTTGCACATTGCGGTTGTGGGCGGCGGACCGGGCGGGTACGCGGCCGCTTTTCTTGCAGCTGATCTCGGCGTCAAAGTCACTCTTATCGATCCGGAAGTAAACCCGGGCGGCGTCTGCCTGTATCGTGGGTGCATTCCTTCTAAAGCATTACTCCACGTCGCCAAGTTGATCGAAGAATCCCACCAATCGAAGAACTGGGGCATCGAGTTTAGCGACCCTAAGATCGATCTCAACAAATTGCGCGGTTGGAAAGAAAGCGTCGTGCAGCGCCTCACCGGCGGCCTGGGACAGCTTTCCAAGCAGCGCAGAGTTCAGTACGTACAAGGCAAGGCCGCCTTCGAGAACTCCACTACCCTGCGCGTTTCCAAGTCTGCAGGTGCTGATGAGAAACTGACCTTCGATCGCATCATCCTCGCCACCGGATCGCGCCCGGCAGTGATTCCGAGCCTGAAGATCGACAGCCCGCGCATGATGGACTCCACCGGCGCGCTCAACCTGAAAGATATTCCGAAAACTTTGCTCGTCGTTGGCGGTGGTTACATCGGTCTCGAACTGGGCTCCGTCTACGCGGCTCTCGGAACGCGTGTCACCGTGGTCGAAATGTTGCCCGGCTTACTTCCCGGCGCCGACCGCGATCTGGTGCTGCCTCTGCACAAACGCCTCGAAAAAATGTTCGACGGCATTCTCCTGAACACAACCGTGAAATCCCTCAAAGAAGAGGACGGCGGGATTCGTGCGACCTTCGACGGAGCCGACGTGAAGGAGAAAGAAAAAGTTTTCGAGAAGGTTCTGGTTTCGGTCGGACGCAAGCCCAACTCCGAAATTGCCGGACTCGATAAAACCAGAGTGAAGGTCGGCCCCAAGGGCTTCATCCAGGTCAACAAACAATTGCAGACGGACGATCCCGCGATCTACGCAATCGGCGATGTGGTCGGCGAACCCATGCTTGCGCACAAGGCTTCGCACGAAGGCCGTACCGCAGTCGAGGCGATTATCGGGCGCAAGGTTGCTTTCGAGCCGCACGCGATTCCAGCGGTCGTCTTCACTGATCCGGAGATCGCCTGGGCTGGCCTCACTGAAACGCAGGCCAAGGAAGCCGGTCGCGAAATCGCCGTCGCGAAATTTCCCTGGGGCGCCTCCGGTCGCGCAATTACGCTCGATCGGCCTGACGGCATGACCAAGCTCATCCTCGATCCAAAAACTGAACGGATTCTCGGTGTCGGCATCGTTGGTATTGGAGCGGGTGAGTTGATCGCCGAGGGTGTGCTCGCCATCGAGATGGCCGCACTGGCGGGTGATTTGGAGCTCACCATCCACCCGCATCCGACTTTGTCGGAGACCGTGATGGAGGCTGCCGAAGTCTTCTTTGGCACCAGCACGGACGTGTATCGGCCCAAGCGTGCCTGAGGAGCGGAGACGGGGACAGAAGCCGGCACAGAAGCGGTTAGGGGGAAGGGCTCGAGTTTACTCGTGCCCCAGAGCCAGCACGCGACGCATCAGCGCCGGAGGTAAGCGTTGTTCGGTGCACGATCCTTTCGCGCTATCTGCGAATAGTGACATACCACGGCCTCAGTCCTTCGCGGTTACGACGGGCAAACACAGCGAGCCGGGGCGATTCCGCAGTTCTTTGCGCGTTTTGTGGTTAAAGTGTTTTGGGTTCGTCGCGAGTAACCAATGGTTGGAGTTCTCCATGAATTCTTTCCGACAAATGTTGTCGATTCTGCTCGCGCTGAGCGCCCTCGCGTCGCTCTCCAGCCAACCCTCGTTCGCCCAGATCCTCCCTTCTCCTGCGCCCGCGCACAATGCCCCTGCGGCTCCGACGGATCCGCTTGGGCGACAAACGCCAAATGGCACGCTCTTTGGATTTCTGCAGGCCACCCAGGAGGTGCAGGCCACCCAGGCGGGCGACTATCGCACCGCGGCCCAATACCTGCAGATGAGCCCTGCGCGCCGGGAGGCGCAGGGCGATCAGCTGGCCAGGGAACTGAAAGTAGTGCTCGACCGCGCCTTCGTGGGCAGTCTTCGCTCCATCAGCACCAATCCCGAAGGCACTCTTCAACCCGGCTTCCCATCCGATCGCGAAAAAATCGGCACCCTCTCCATCGACGACACGGAAGTCGACGTCCTCCTGGCGCGCGTCAACGATCCCGCTGCGGGCAAGATCTGGCTGTTCTCTTCCGAGACACTCTCGAAAATCCCGGAAGTTTATGAACTGGTTCAGAGCCACCAGGTAGAAACCCACGTTCCCCAAACGCTGGTAAAGCACCAGTTTCTCGGGATGTCGTTGTGGATGTGGTTTGCTCTGCTCCTCGGCATTCCTGTCGCCGCCGGCATCGCTTGGGTCCTGATGGAAGTGTTCGTCCTGCCCCGCACAGGGTGGCTTCGCTACCGCAAGAAGGCCCCGGTAATCTTCGATTGGCACTCCGTGTCAGCGCCCGTGTGGCTGGTACTTGGGGTGATGATTCATCGTGTCCTTGTCGGCTACATCGGGATGCCGCTGCTGCATCGGCACTACTATTACATCACCACGCGCGTGGTTCTGATCATCGCGCTTACCTGGTTGGTGTTGCGGCTGATGGCGAGCGTTCTTGATCGCTGGCGCATCCGCGCGATCACTCGCGGACACACGGGCACGGGCTCGCTTGTTCTCTTGGGCCAGCGCATCGTCAAGGTCGTCATCGTTCTGTTCGCGGGGCTCACCATCCTCGGCGTCCTCGGCTTCAACATGACCACCGCGCTCGCCGGCGTCGGCATCGGTGGAATCGCCATAGGCTTCGGCGCACAGAAGACGATCGAAAACCTTTTTGGGGGACTCTCGCTTCTCGGCGACGAGGTGATCCGCGTCGGCGACGTCTGCAACTTCAACGGGCGCGTCGGCAGCGTCGAAGACATCAGCCTGCGTTCCACGCGCATCCGGACTGTCGAGCGCACCGAACTTTCCATCCCCAACGGATCGCTTGCGACCATGAACGTGGAAAACCTATCGCGTCGCGATAAATTTCTGTTTAATCCGAAGATTGGCCTGCGCTACGAAACCACCCCTGACCAGCTCCGCTACGTCCTCGCCGAGACCCGCCGCCTGCTCTACGAGCATCCCAAGGTCGAAACTGCCTCGGCTCGCATCCGCTTTACTGGCCTTGAAGACAGTTGGCTGGCGCTCGAAGTCTTCGGCTACATCCTCACTCGGGATGCGGCTGAGTTCAACGCCATCCGCGAAGACATCCTGCTGCGCTTCATGGATATCGTCGCCGACGCGGGCACGGGATTCGCGTTCCCGTCGCAAACCTTGTATCTGGGCCGCGATCCGAAGCCGGACGAAGCGAAAACCAAGGAAGCGGAGGCCCGCGTCAACCGGTGGCGCGAGGAGAGGCAATTACCCTTCCCGGATTTTGCGCCCGCCGAGATCTCCGAATTCCGCGACTCGCTGCCCTATCCGCCACCGGACTCGGCCCTGAACAATCCGAAAGAATGAGAACGTAGCGCCGGCGTCTCGCCGGTTGTCGCGCGGGCATCTTGCCCGCGCTCAAAAACAAAACACTCTCGATGCACGAGTTATTGGAAGTTGTGAGCACGACCTCGTTAGTCAGAGGAACAACCGCCCCACCCGCGAAGGGCGCAAGAATTTAGCCCAGGGCGTAAGCCCTGGGGAAAGGAGCTATATTGACCGAGTCCCGTGGGGACGGCACCTCCCTCCGACGACGCGCGTCCGAGGTTATACTGACCGAACGTCCCCATGGACCAGTCCGCAACTGCAACTCTCATAATCTTCATCTACGTAGTCGCCTTACTGATGCCCCAGGAGAAAGTCATGGCCCAGTCTTCCGTTGAAACTCCTACCCGCACGGCACTGACCGCCGAGCAGATGAAACAAACAATGTCCAAGCTCCAGGCAGAGCTCACCGCCAAATACGGCCAGGATCAGGCCATCCGCATTCGCCGCGGCTTGCATCAGGTCGTGGAGTTTTGGCGGGAAGATGACGGCAACACCGCGGTTTACGAAGACTTCGTAAGCAAAAACTTCGCGGGTGATCAGGCCTCGCTCGACATCATGTTCGACCGCTTCCAGCGCCTCCTCGAACAACTCGATGGTCACATGCACGAAATCGTGCGCGAGTTTCGCAACCAGCAGGACCTCGATATCGGCCCCGTGAGAGCCTACGACGAAACCTTCGGCGGCTACGACCCCTCGGCGCACGTGCTCGACGACTTCTTCCAGAACAAACTGGCATTCACTGTTCTCTTGAATTTTCCACTTACCACCCTCGACGAACGCATCAATTTCGGTCCCAAGTGGACGCGCCGGCAGTGGGCCGAAACTCGCCTCGCCCAACGCTTCTCCAAACGCATCCCTGCCGACGTAAACCTCGCCATCGCCCAGGCCGCCGCCGAATCCGACAACTACATCACCAGCTACAACATCTGGATGCATCACCTTGTCGACGACCAGGGCCGCCGCCTCTTCCCGCCCAAGATGCGGCTTCTCAGCCACTGGAATCTGCGCGACGAAATCAAGGCGGACTACGTCGATAGCAAAGATGGCCTCGCCAAGCAACGCATCATCCAGCAAGTGATGGAACGAATCATTACGCAGAGCATTCCTCAGGCCGTCGTCGACAATCCGCACGTCGACTGGAATCCCTTCACGAATCAGGTCACGCCCGCGGGCGTGAATGATTCGGATTCGACGGCCCAGGACGGCGACAAAATCTCAGCGACTCCGGAACCCTCCACGCGATATGCCATGCTTCTCAAGACCTATCACGCCGCGCGCCTCGCTGACCCTTATTCGCCAACCGAGCCCACGTTGATCGCGCGCCGCTTCGAAGACAATCGCGAACTGCCCGAAGACCGAGTGCAGGCGATGCTCGAACAGGTTCTGACTTCACCGCTCGTTCCGCAGGTCGCAAAACTTATCGAGTCGCGCCTCGGCCGGCCGCTCGAACCCTTCGATATCTGGTACAGCGGCTTCCGCCCAGGCAGCAAGCACAGCGAAGCGGAACTCGATGCCCTCGTCGCGAAGAAATATCCGGCTGCTGAGACCTATCAGAAAGACATTCCGAATCTGCTCATGAAGCTCGGCTTCTCGTCAGAACGTGCCCAAAATCTCGCCGCCCGCATCGTCGTCGATCCCGCGCGCGGCGCCGGTCACGCCATGGGCGCCGAAATGCGCACAGAGAAAGCACACCTGCGCACACGTGTCGAGAAATCCGGAATGAACTACAAGGGATTCAACGTCGCTGCGCACGAAATGGGACACAACGTCGAACAGACGATTTCGTTGAACGAAGTCGACTACACGCTCCTGCAGGGCGTGCCCAACACGGCCTTCACCGAAGGCTTCGCGTTCGTTTTTCAGGCACAGGACATGCACCTGCTCGGTCTCGCTTCGCCCGACGCGCGCAGCGAAGCGCTCAAGACGCTCAACGATTTCTGGGGTACCTACGAGATCGCCGGCGTCGCCCTCGTCGACATGGCTGTCTGGCACTGGATGTACGACCACCCGGAGGCCACCCCGGAAGAACTCCGCGAGGCAACGCTGCAAATTTCCAAAGACCTCTGGAACAAGTTCTATGCGCCTGTCTTCAACCAAAAAGATGTCGTGCTCCTCGGCGTCTACTCACACATGATCGATTCGTTCATGTACCTGCCCGACTATCCGATCGGCCACCTCATTGCATTCCAGATCGAAGAGCAGATGAAGAAAGCCGGCAACATCGGCAGCGAATTCGAGCGCATGGCCAAGATGGGGCGTGTGACGCCCGATTTATGGATGGAGAACGCAACCGGCAAGCCGGTCGGCGCCGAAGCGTTACTGAGCGCGACGGACGAAGCACTCAAGCAAGTGAAAAGCCGGCCGTGAGCGAATAGAAAACACCTTCCTCGAAATGGCGCGTGCCTTTGCGGCATTTCTTTTGCGATCTTGCCTGCTTTTCTCTGCACGCTCAGGGATTTCTCTGCTCCCTCTGCGGTTCAAGGTTTTCTTGAGCGAGCACCTCGCGACTCGGTACTCCGGACTCGTGACCACCCGG
>Ga0210409_10000670_pt1 | contig 51020 bp, 47 predicted proteins | sample IncBWH17MmetaG_FD_161649 | JGI IMG/M metagenome (GOLD analysis project Ga0210409, IMG submission 161649) | Forest soil microbial communities from Barre Woods Harvard Forest LTER site, Petersham, Massachusetts, United States - Inc-BW-H-17-M | ecosystem: Environmental > Terrestrial > Soil >... | reverse complement strand
CGTGCTGGTCTGGGAGCTCAATCGGCGAGGCTGTTCGCAAGTGGCGATTGCGGATTATCCGGCGCGGGATGAAAAATGTGCCAATCTCCCCGGTCTGTGCTACACGGAAATTATCGAGCCTGCGGAATTGCCGACGCGGCTATCGTCCGAGGCGATGGGAAAGCTGGATTGCATTTTTCATCTGGGCGCGTGTTCCTCCACCACGGAAACAAATGAAAAATATCTGCGCGAAAATAATTTTGAGTATTCGCGCAAGCTCGCGGAATGGGCGCTCGGAGCGGGCGTGCGATTTGTTTACGCCTCCTCTGCGGCGACATATGGAGACGGCAGCGCGGGCATGGACGATTCGGATCCGCGCCAACTGGAACGATTGCGGCCGCTGAATCTCTACGGGCAATCCAAACACTGGATGGATTTGCACGCCTGGAAGCAAGGATGGCTCGAACGCATTGTGGGACTGAAATATTTCAACGTCTTTGGTCCCAATGAAAACCATAAGGGGGACATGCGCAGCGTTGTCTGCAAGAGCTACGCCGAGGCGCTCAAGACCGGCGTGATTCATCTCTTCAAGAGCTATCGCCCGGAATACCGGGACGGCGAGCAGCGGCGCGATTTTCTATATGTCAAGGATGCCGTGGCCATGACGCTGCACCTGGCAGCGAATCCCGCGGCGAACGGCATCTTCAATATTGGTTCGGGAGTGGCGCGCACGTGGAATGATTTGGCCGGCGCCGTCTTCGCCGCGCTGGGGCGCGAGCCGCGTATCGAGTACATTGACATGCCGGAGACGATCCGCGACAAGTATCAGTATTTTACGCAGGCTGACATCCACAAGCTGCTCTCCACAGGGTACGATTTGCCCATCACTTCGCTCGAAGACGCCGTGCTCGATTATGTCGCAAATTACCTCTTGCCGGGGCGCACGATTGGCTCTAGGTAGGACGGACTTCAATCAGTGGCACCAGGGGAAGTAGTTAAATCAAAACCGGCAAGCTGAAGAGCATGTGCGGCAATCTCGCATCTTTGTAGGGCACGGCTTCACGGGCTGCGGAAAAACTCAAAGCGCTGTCATTCTGAGCGAAGCGAAGAATCTCTCCTTGTTTCTTTTCTTATACTTAAATCGAAGAGAGATTCTTCGCTTCGCTCAGAATGACAAAACAAAACATTTTTTCCGCAGCCTGTTCAGCCGTGCCGTAGAGATTGCCGAATCAGCGCGGCTTCAGCCGCTGAACAGTTCAAATTCAAGTTGCGACAAATGCTCTGAAGCGTGGGCTACTCGACCCAATCGGCGACGAAAATATTTGTTTCGTGCGGGGCGTTGCCGTTGCGATTGGAGGCCCAGACGAGGCGCTTGCCGTCGGAAGAGAACATCGGGAAAGCGTCGAAGTCAGGATGATAAGTGATCTGCTCGAGGCCGGAGCCGTCAATGTTGATGGCGTACAGGTCGAAGCCGCTGGGGTCTTTCTGATTGGCCATATTGGAGGCGAAAATAATGCGTTTGCCGCCGGGGAAAAAATACGGTGCGAAATTCGCGGCGCCGTTGTGCGTGACCTGGCGTTTGTGGCTGCCGTCCGCGTCCATCATCCAGATTTCCAGGTTCCCCGGACGAATGAGGCCGCGGGAGAGCAAATCCTTGTAGTCGGCGATTTGCTCCGGGGTTTTCGGCTGCTCCGAGCGGTAGACGATTTTCTTTCCGTCGTCGGAGAAGAAAGCGCCGCCGTCATAACCGAGCTCGTGCGTGAGCTGGCGGACGTCGCTGCCATCCGAATTCATGGAATAAATATCGAGATCGCCGTCGCGCGTGGAGGTGAAGAGAATTTTCTTGCCGTCGCGGCTGATGGTGGATTCCGCGTTGTAACTTCGGGGAGAATGGGTCAGCGGGCGCAAGTCGCTGCCGTCCGGTTTCGCAGTGTAAATTTCGTAGGAATTGTAAATCGGCCAAACATAGCCGTGCGAATAATCGGGACGCGGCGGGCATTCGGCGCTGGCTTCGTGCGTCGAGGAAAACAGGATGCGGTCGCCTTTCGGGAAAAAGTAGCCGCAGGTCGTGCGTCCCTTGCCCGTGCTTACGAGTTTGGGCGAGGCGGGCTTGCCGTCCGGCGTATCCAGCGGCATGGTGTACATCTGGTCGCACGGAACGCCCGCGCCGGAATGCATGAAGATCAGATATTTGTCGTCCGCGGAAAAATAAGCCTCGGCGTTCGTGCCGCCAAAAGTGAGCTGGCGTACGTTTCCCAGATGCTTTTCGCCTGGAACAGTCAGCCGCTCTGAACTTGTCTTCGCAGGGCCGGGGGCTTGCGAATAGGCTACGAAAGTCGCGGAAGCACTCAGCAGCAATAGGAAAAGTACAGGCCGGACAATCTGTGATTTTGGCATGATCTTTCGATTCTCTTGGTTTTTGTAGCCCGCGTCTTCAGACGCGGGGAAGTTTCCAGCGACACTCGGACAAAACTTCGTGCTTGAAGTATCTTGCCGATCGCACCAAAAACCCTCGCCTCTGAAGAGGCGAGCAACAAATCTATTTCCTCTGTTCCAGCTTCACGGAGGCCTTGACGGACTTGCCGTCGCGCAATACCTGGACGTCCACGACGTCGCCGACCTTGCTGCGGCGCAGCGCGTCGGTAAAATCGTACAGATTGTGGATCGGCTTGTCGCCAAATTTCACGAGGACATCGCCGGCCTTGAAGCCCGCCTTCGCCGCGGGGGATCCCGGGCGAACGTCGGAAAATTTGACGCCGTTTTCTTCCTGGCCAAAATCCGGAATCGAACCGAAATAGGGGCCGTAACCTCCGCCGCCCCCGCTCGCGGCCTGGCCGCCCGGCTGTTCTTCCTTTACGGTGACAAACGCGACCCGCTCGTTCGCGGAATCGATTTTTAAAGCCACTTCGTCGATGAAATCCAGAAGTTTCGCCGCATCGGGCGCATTGATCTTGTCCCAGGTGTCGGAAGGCTTGTGATAATCGGAGTGCAAGCCCGAGAAAAAGAAAAGCACTGGAATTTTCTTTCCGACAAACGATGTGTGATCGCTCGCCGCATAACCGCTGGCGGAATATTCGACATGAAATGGAGACTTGCTCTTTTCTTCGTCGAGGAGATCTTTGAACGTTGCGCCCGTTCCTGTCCCACCGATAAACACTTTTTCGTCTTTGATCCGGCCGATCATGTCCATGTTGATCATGGCCACGGCTTTGTCGAGTGGCAGCGTCGGCTCCTTCACCCACTCCGAGGAACCGAGCAGGCCGAGCTCTTCCCCCGCAAAATCCGCAAAGAGAATGCCGCGCTGGAGTTGGCCTTTCCGGGGAGCCAGCACGCGCGCGAGTTCGAGAACGCCCGCGGTGCCTGAGGCGTTGTCGTCGGCGCCAGGATGAATTTTTCCGATCTGCGAAGGCGCGAGCGAATCGACGTTGCCGTAGCCGAGGTGATCGTAGTGAGCGCCGATGATGATGTACTCATCGGTCTTTCCGGGAAGGTAGGCCAGCACATTGTTCACGGTCGCGCGCGTCTTCTCGATATTGACGTTGAGCGAAATCCGCAGCTTTTCCGGAAACACAAAAGACGAGGAGGCCGAGGACATATTGATCTGATTTTGAATGTCGACGAGCGATTTCCCCGCTGCCGCAAACCACGCCTTCGCAGCGTCGTTTTTCGCCTGCACGATCACGATGCCGGCATTCTCGGGGCCGTTCACGCTGCCGAATTTCGTTAGCTGATCTTCTTCTCCCTCTCCCAATTTGCCGTTAACCAGGATTACGGCTTTTGCGCCATGATTTCGGGCGTTGATCGCCTTGGTGATGAGTTGGGAGTGTTGCGTCAAGCCGGCATTCCCGCTCTTTGCGGCGAAGCCCGCCGGCTCATACCGGAGGATGACCACGATCTTGTCTTTGACGTCGAGATGCGCGTAATCGTCGTAGCCAAATTCGGGCGCTGTCGCGCCATAGCCGGCAAAAACCACGGCGCCGGCTGCGTCGCCGGAAGCGGAAAAACTGAAGGGGACAAAATCCTGATTCAGTTTCAATGCCTGCTTCGATTTTCCGTCTTCCACTTCCATGCGATTGCCTTCTTTGAATTTTGCGCCAGTAATCACAGTGAAGGGCTGGAAAAAAGATTTGACTCCCGCCGGTTGCAGTCCCAAGGCCAGGTAGCGCTGCTCGATCATGTTCGCGGCGCGCTCGATGCCCTTGGTACCCGCCCCGCGGCCTTCCATTGCTGGAGCAGAAAGCGCCTTGACGTCATCCAAGTATCGCTTGGGATCGGCGGAATTTGCATCGGCCGCTACGCGGACGGCAACAAAAACAAGCGCAAGCGCCAAACCGGCTGTCCGCCAGCGCGCGGGACGAGGTGCAGGGGGTACGATGGAGCAATTCATTCGAATGAGGCCAAAGAAAGACATGTAACATTTAGAATCGTATGCCGGGGTTGCACAGGTGTCAAATATGCGCGGAGGGCAAGGCGTGCGGGCGGCCCTGGGAACGCCAATCTCCCGATTGGCGCAGCGAAAATCGCCAATCGGGAGATTGGCGTTCCCGGGTTAGAAACCCACTTTCAGGCGGGCACTGGCGCTGGCTGGCGGCGCCACCGCGGTTCCGGAGAACAGGCTGGCGAAATTCAGCACGTTCACCTTGCCGGTCAGGTTGTGGCCCTCGATTTCAAACGTGACATCTTTTCCTTCTTTGTGGAACAGCGTGGCGCCCGCACCCGCATCGAGCGAGAAATTGGGGCGGACTCGGCCCGCGTTGAAATTCACACCGTTCAATATAGCGGGGCCATATTGCTGCAACAGGAAATTGATTTGGCTGGGGCCGGCTGGGCCGTTCAAGTCCACGGGCAAGCCGCTCCCGTATTCCGCGGATGTGGCCAGCCAAATGCGTTCCGTGGCCTGAAAGCGCACATGCGCGCGCACCGTGTTTCTCTGGTCCTGCGACACCGGGAATTTGCTGTTATCCGGAATGTTCGCCGTTTGATCTCCAAGAAATAATCCCCCGGTGAGCGGTCCCTGACCTATGCCATTCTGATTCGAGTAACTCAGAACTCCAGTGAAGCGGCCCCAGCGTGGGACAGCGATTTGAATTTCCTCCCCGTGAATTTCCGCCGAGGAAAAGGCAATCGGAAAGCTGATCCCTGTGTCGAGGAGCACGTCATCATCGGAATAGTTTCTGAAATCGCGGCGGAAGATGTTGCCATCAATGCGCAGCTTGCCGGCAAAAGATTTGGTAAAACCCACTTCATAATAATTCGCGCGAGCCGGTCGCACCGGCAACCTCACAACCAGGCTGCTGACCGAGTCGAGTTGCGGCGAACTCGCGAGCAGCAGATTTTCCATCGCCGGCGTCTGAAAAACGCGATCGTAAGAAGCGTGAACCAGAAGATTAAGAGAAGCTATGAACCGCGACACGCCGAGGCGAGGGCTCCAGGCCGATTCGTTCACCACAAAGCCGTAATGATCGAATCGCAATCCGGCGCTCAAATTCCATTTGCCGAGGCGAACCTGGTCCTGCACGTAAGCGGAAGGCTCGATGTCCCAGCGGCGGTCGGAAAATGGAAAGTTGATTGCGGTTCCGGGGTCGAATTGGGAGAGATCCGTGATGTGATATTGCAAGTTTTCATTCACGGGGCTGAAAATTCCGTCCACTCCGGCCTTCCATTCGTGCCGCCCGTGATGGCCGGCAAGGTCCGCGCGCGCGTATCCCTCGCGGTAGCCGCGATCCTGGTAGATGATGATCGGCGTGGATTGCCCGTTGGAATTCAATTGCGCGGACGCATCGCGAACGCTTCCCGCCACGCTTAACAGAATGTCCGCCGAAAATGCATGTGTATAGCGAACCTGGCCGGATGTTTCCTTCTCCCGCGAATCCTGACGCTGGCGCGCTTTCTGCTGGACCAATTCGTTTGGCACTTCGTAGCGGACCTCGTGTTGCGCGAAGGTCAGGAAAACGCGGTCGCCGTTTGAAAAATCGCGCTCGTAAGAAGAGGAGAATCCCCCGGCGTTGCCGGCATTTGTGTAGTTCTGGAGAACCGGCGAGTCCAGGTACCGGTCGGAATGAAAGCCGTCTCCGGTGATGGAAAAACGGTTTCCTCCGCTGGAATAGAAGAGAGCGGCGCTCCCAGAGGCCGTGGCAAAACTGCCGCCTTGCGCTTCAAACTCTCCGTGCAAGCCCGCGGGATTATTTTTGGGAGAACTAACTTCCACGACGCCGCCAAGTTTTCGCCCGTATTCGGCGGGAAAGCCGGCGGTCATCACGCGCATGGATTCGACGTCGCTGGATTCGATCGGGGGCGCAAAACCGGGGGACCGGTTTTCGGTCATGGGCAGGCCGTCCATGACGAACTGGACGTCATATTCCGAGCCGCGCGGGTGCAAAACGCCGTTGGCTTCCTGCAACCAACCCGGCTGCGCGTCTACTACATCGAGAACTCCGCGACCCGCTTGCGGCGAGAGCTGCTCGCCAATGGTTTGCGAACCAATCGTATAGACCGCACTGGTGCGCGTCGTATCCACCAGGGTTTCCGTCTCGCTGACTTGTAATTGAGTTTCGACAGGCTTCAGTCCCAGCGTCAAAGATAAATGCTGGGGGACAATGGATCGAATTTCCACCAGCTGAACAGCGGGAACAAATCCGGAATGCGACACGCTGACGCGGTAGACGCCGAAGGCCAGGTCTTGCGCGGCGTAACGGCCGTCATCGCCAATCGTAAAGCTCAAATGAAATTGATTGCCCTGGCTGATTATTTCTCCGGACGCGCTGAGGGTCGCCCCTTGAGGATCGCGCACGTCGATCTGCAATTCTCCGCGATCCCGCTGCGCGGCGGCAGGCAGCGCCAAAAGCCACGCGCAAACCATCAAGCCGATGATCCGAATGAACCGCGCCATCATGATTTGAACGCCACGTCGAGGCCCGTTATTTGCACGCCAGAAAAGCATTGATCAAGTCACCCGGTAGGATGGCCCACCTATAAGCATATCGTAAAAAATTGAACGATACCTTCGGGGAGTCCTAGAGCGATGAGATTCGGTGCAAGGCCGGTACTTTTGTGAGCCCAGCCTGACTAAACTGGCGTCTACCGTTAATTGAGGGGCGACTTCTCCAGCGCGGCGCGGTCCCAGTGTCCGAGATCGGCAGCGGAATCATACGTGCTCTGGCAAAATTCGAGCAATGAATCGCGGGGAGATTCGCAGGCGCGCGCATCGTCGTACATCAACAGAAATTCGCCCAGCTGTTTGTTGAAGAACGCTGGCGCCGGGCGCACCGGCCGCTCGCCAAATCCATCCGGCGTCGGCGCCGCGTAGGAGTAGAAAGCCGCTCCTTTGATATCGCCGCCACCCGGCCAAAAGCCCACGCTGCTCACCTCGTGCGAGTAAGCCTCGCGCGTCATCGCGTCGGCGCCAGGGCGTTCCGGAGCGCGCCGCCCGGAAAATCGCGTGACAGCGAGATCAAAGCTTCCCCAAAAGAAATGCACCGGGCTGACTTTGCCGAGATAACGGGAACGAAATTCCTTGAAGATGGCATCCACGGTCACCAGGATTCGCCAAAATGCGTTGGCGTATTGCGGATCGTACGCGCCGTGCACGCGGTCCTGATCGAACCGAATCGGATTCGGAATCTCCACCGGCACATTCCAAATCTTGACGTCAATTTCGAGAGATTTCAGCAGCGAGAGAAATTCCGTATGAAAATCGGCAACCGTGCGCGGCTGGAGACGCATACTTTTCGTTTCGCCGATGGAAGTGGTGATCTCAAGTCTGTGATGGATGAAGTCGAATTGAACTTCAAAGACGCCCCTGCCGTACGGAATCGGAGAAGTCGTCAAACCTCTGGCACTGACGTAGAGCGGGACTTCCCACCAATGATTGACGTGCGGGGATAGAGCCAGGCGGACCTTGCCGACAATCTGGGTCCACATGTGCAGAGTGGCGTACGTATCCGCCCAGGCAGATAGCGGCAGGGCCGGCCAGGATTCCGAGGAGTTCACTAATGATTTGGCAACGGGCATGTTCTCCTCATTGCTACTTTGTGCTAAACCGCGCAGCCGTCAGTCCAGCATGATCTCATCCACGTAACACCAGCGCCAGTCCTCGCCGGGCTCGACCGACTGAACGATGGGATGTTTGGTTCGATGAAAATGTTTTGTGGCATGCTTGTTCTTCGAAGAATCGCAACATCCAACGTGGCCGCAGGTCAGGCACAACCGCAAATGAACCCACGAGTCGCCCGTTTCCAAACATTCTTTGCAACCGTTGCCGCTCGGTTGCACTTTCCGAATCTCTTTCATGTGTGAACAGCCTGGCGTTTGCATGGTCCCCTCGTTTTCTGCCGCAGTTAGGGTCGAAGCCATGACCCACAGACTATCTGATTCAGCGCAAGCCACAAAGTTCCACGCTTTAGAAAAGATCCAATCTCATATTTCCCAGTGGGAGCCGGGCATGTGGCCGTATGATGCCGCTTGCGCCGGCGCGTACATGGTTCTGAGCACACTATCAACTCTTGTACGTCGACAGCAAGCGAGTTGGGCTTATAATCGGTGAAGTCTCTGAGGTCATAGAGGAAACTCCAGCTTCGGCTGTGCACGCTATCCTGTTGATTGACGACAATTTGGTTGAGATCGCGACGATGCACTTTTTTTGCAAGCTAGTAATTGCCGTCACTCTTTTGTTTCCCCTGCAACAGTACGTCACTCCGCCTGCGCCCAGCGTCGCCGATGCGGCGCGCGCCGCCCGCGAACACAAAGAGTCCTCCAAACCCAAGCATGTCTGGACTGACGACGATATTTCCCCGAAGGCCGGTTATGCGGCTGCAGGGATCAAGGAGTCCGAGCTTCGTGCGCAATTGGATAGGTACGAGACGGTCCCTCGAGTTCCGACCGTCGAGAATTTAACGCTAGCCATCCGAAGCCTCACCTTCTTGGCGAAAAAAGACGTCGGATCAGACCGATATAGGCAAGCCCTTCTCGACGGCCCTGACAGGACCGTCTTCCCCGACAAGAAAGAATGGGAACAGCAGATGAACACGGCGGTCGATCATCTAATGGAGGAAGCTGGCACTGCCGCAACCCGGCTCCAAGCAATCCTGGACGAGAACAAGAACGCCCTCTCGGGCGGTGATCCCGCAGCCGCCCAAAGAGTCCGCGAAGATTGGGTTGAAACACTCGTTCCGGAAGCCGCTTGGCAGATGCGCATTCATCATTTGATGCTGGATGCCGAAGAACGAGTAAGAGCGAACTCCTCGAAACCACAACCGAATTGAACACCAGACCGATCGGACGCGTACCCCAGTCCAAATCACTTCAATAAACGCTTGGGACCGCTCACAAAAGGACTCCCGTGCTCATAGAACCGGTACGGGCGATCAACGTCGCGCGTGATCCCGATTCTCGTGCTGACGCCGACCGGCCCAGTGCGCCGAACCGCGGCCCCGAGCCACAGTTTGCCGCGGGCGCATAAATTCACTCCATCATAGCGTTTGTCAATGTCCATCGCTTGCGCCAGGCGCCCCGGGCCGCGCGCGAGGTCGAGCAAATGCGTGGCGCTGCGTCGCCGCTGCATGAATGGGATGCCTTCGAGCGGTTCCACGGCGCGCACCAGGACTCCCGCTCCCGTTCCCTCCTCTTCGCTCGAGACGTTCATCATGAAGCAGGAACCGTAGGTGAAATACACGTAAGCGTGTCCGTGCGGAAGAAAGAGCGAGCGCCTGCTGGGCGTAAGGCCTCCAAAAGCATGCGCTGCCCTGTCGCCTACCGGATAGGCTTCGGTTTCGACGATGCGGCCGGCGAGGCGCACGCGCGGCAAATCGTGCACCAGCGTCTTGCCGATCAAGTATTTGGCCAGCTGCACCGTGCCAATCGGCAATTCCGAGCGGCGAAGTCGCCGAATGCGTATGGCTGCGTCAACTCTTTCCTTGCGCATCTCGGTCACTCCGCCGGTTTCACGCTCTCCAGCAAGGCGAAGAATCCTTCGGCGAGCGTGGGATGGATAAACACGGCGCCTTTCAAAATCGTGTACGGAAGATTTCCGAGCATCAGCGTATAAAGCACATGAACCAGCTCGCCGCCCTCGGACCCCAGGATGGCCGCTCCCAGGATCCGGTCGTTCGTCGCGTCCACGATCACTTTCATCAGCCCGGCCGTTTCATCGCGTTCAATGGCGCGCGCTACGAAGGACATGGGGATCTTGCCGATTTTGAGTTTGCGCCCAGCGGCCCGGGCTTCTTTTTCGGTCATGCCGACGCAGCCCAGCTGCGGGTCGGTGAAGACGCAGTAGGGCACGATGCGATTTTCCGTCGAAATATTTTTCCCCTGTGTCAGGTTGGCGTCAATGATTTGAAAATCGTTGTAGGAAATATGCGTGAAGGCCGGCCCGCCCTTCACATCGCCCAGCGCCCAAATTCCGGGAACATTTGTCTCCAGCCGCGAATTGACTCGGATGAAGCCGGACTTATCCGTCTCGATTCCCGCCTGGGCCAGACCGAGGTCGTTTGTGTTCGGACGGCGCCCGACGGCGCAAAGAAGGTGAGTTCCGGCAATGGTCGTCGGCCCCTGCGCGCTCGCGAAGGAAACCTGGACTCGACCCTTAGAATGCTCCACCCGGGTGGCGTTTGCATTCAGATGGAACTTTACGCCCTCCCCTTCGAGAATTTTCTGAAGCTCAGCGGCGACCTCCGAATCTTCCCGCGGAACGATTTGCCCCTGATTGTGAAGGATTGTGACCCGGCTGCCGAATCTGCGGAACATCTGCCCGAACTCCAGCCCAATGTATCCTCCGCCGAGAACGACCAGATGCTCGGGCAGTTCCGTCAGTTCCATGATGCTTTCGTTGGTGAGAACGCCGACCGGGTCGAGGCCGGCAATGTCGGGAATGGCCGGGCGGCCACCTGTGTTGATCAAAATTTTATCGGATTCAAGAAGGGTTTCGCCCACTCGAACCTGGTGGGCGCCGGTGAATTGGGCGTGTCCCTGATAAAGACGCACATTGGGATGCAGCCCGATCTTCTTTTGTATTCCTCCGCGAAAACCAGCGACCACCTTATTTTTCTGCGCAACGATCGTGGAAAGGTCAGCAGTTACGTTTTCGGCGCGCACTCCCCAGCGGGAGGCATTCCGAGCATAGTGCGTGATCTGAGCGCGATGGACCATCGTCTTGGTAGGCGTGCACCCCGTATTGATGCAGGTCCCGCCAAGATTGGCCATTTCGATCAGTGCGACCTGCCATCCCATGTCGGCAAGCCGATAGGACAGGGGATTGCCCGCCTGACCTGAACCGATAATGATGGCGTCGTATTTCATGAAAAGAGACTCCTTGTTGCGAAACTCCCGGCACAATACTTATTCCATGTTCAGTTGGATTCGGCAAGAACGACAACTGGATCCGCGTGCGCGCGGGCGCTTAAAAAACAAAGCCTCTGAATGTTAACCGATTCAATCAGGCCTTTGCGAACCCGGCCCCGCGAAGTGGAAAAGATTGCTTCCCTGTAGTTGTTAAAGTGGAATCCGCAGACGTGACCCCTCTCCGGCAAATCAGTCATTGCCACAATTGGCCCTTTCAGCGGCTCAAGAATCTTCATTCATCACATCGTGGACCGAAGCTGCGCCGGATACTGTTTCGGTTACGGCAATTATGAGCCCTCTTCGCGGTATTTCCGGGTACGCGCCAATCCCGGCAATCGCATTGTGATCACTTCCAGCGAATCGGCCGACGCCATCGAATCGGGCGACTATTTCGTTCAAAGCAGCGACTTGCCAATTTTTCAGATCTATCAGTGCGACGCGGATATGACGGCACTGTGCATGCGCGAACTGGCATCCGGCGAGCGGAACGGCAGCGTCGGCCTGCAATTACTCCGCAAAAAATAGACCACCAAGCCCGAAAGGGTCTTTGTAGTACGCCCGGTGCGGCAGGCGCACCGTTTCCCGACAATCCGCACAGACATTGAGCGCCTCGACGACAGCGCGCAACGCGAAGTGTTGCTCATGCCGCCTATTTGGAGTAAAAGTGTGATCCGTGAACCGTCCGTGCAGGAGCACACACATGAAAACAATCATTCGCGTATTGGGCTTGGGATTGGCGCTGTTCTTTGGCGGATCGGCAATCGCGCAGCAGAGCGCCCCGGCCAATGGGCTGGGCATTACCCGTCTGCTCATTGCGAAACACCAGATCGCCTTCGGCGGCGCTTCCTTTGGCACCGCCGGGCCCTACGAAATTCTGACTGGAACGGCCTACGGCGAGTTGGATCCACACGCGCCGGGCAACGCGGGCATCGTCAATGTGAATCGTGCGCCGGTCAATGCCAGAGGGCATGTTGATTACAGCGTTGACTTCATGATCCTCAAGCCCGTCGACCCGAAAAAAGGGAACGGCAGGATGATTTACGATTTTGTTAATCGCGGCAGGAACACGATCTTGCGGCTGGATGAAAGCGGCGATTCTTTCACGGCACGTGACGCGGGCAACGGTTTCCTGATGAACCGCGGGTATACCGTCGCCTGGAGCGGCTGGCAAATGGACGCGCCCGGTAATCCCGGATTCCTCCGAGCCTACGTGCCCATCGTCATGTTGAACGGAAAGCAAGTCACGGGCATGAGCCGGGAGGAGTTCACCGACGTGCCCGCCGGGCCGGTCTTTACGCAAACGCTCGACTATCCCGCGCTGCTCGATTCAACTGGCACGACGCTAACAGTTCGTGAACGCGAAATCGACCCACGCAAGCCGCTGCCCGCCTCGAGCTGGCATTTCATCGACGAGCGTCACGTCGAGATCACTGCGGCGCCCGGATTCGATCGCGGCGCGCTTTACGAACTGATCTATCCCTCAACGAACGAATCGGTTGCGGATGTTGGCCTGGCCGCCTCGCGGGATTTCGTTTCGTTTCTGCGCTATGCCGATCAGGATGCCACCGGCCAGCCTAATCCCGTGCGAGAACCGGGCACGCCCTTCAAAGCAGCTCTGGCGTTCGGCATTTCGCAAACGGGCCGTGTGATCAACGATTTCATCTATCAGGGCTTCAATGCCGATACCTCGGGACGCATCATCTTCGACGGCGCTTTGCCTCTGCTTTCCGCGACGCGCCGGACCTACACGAATTTTGAATTCGCTCAGCCGGGCCGCTTCTCGCGCCAGCATGAGGATCACCAATATGGCGGCGACCAATTTCCATTCACGTACGCCACGTCGAAAGATTCCGTGACCGGGAAAACCGACGGAATGCTGATGCAGTGCGAAAAGTCCCACACCTGCCCGCGGATTGTCCATTTGGATTCCGATACGGAATTCTGGCAGGGGCGCGATTCGCTCCTGGTGACGGATACCAGCGGCCGTCCCTTCGCGCTTCCCGAAAATGTGCGCGCCTATATGTTGTCCGGGCAAGAGCACAATCCGGCGCCAAACTGGAACACGCGCGGCAACTGCCAGCAGATTCAAAATGCCCTGAGTTACGCGCCCTACGCCCGAGCCTTGCTCGTGGCGCTCGATCGCTGGGCCAGCGAAGGCGTTGCCCCGCCGCCCACCACCTTTCCAAATTTGAAGAATCACACTTTGCTCCCGCTTGCCAAAGTGCAGGCTTCCTACCCGGCAATCCCTGGCGCTCCATTTAGCCCGCTTTACAATCAACTCCAGGTCATCGATGAGAAGAGCATGCCGCCCGAAGCGTCCGGCCCGGCCTATCCTGTGTTCTTCCCACCTGTCGATGCTGATGGCAATCCGCAGGGAGGCATCATTCTCCCCGAGATTGCGGTTCCAATCGCGACATATTCAGGCCGCAACGTCCGCGCGGAAGGATTTTCCGCGGGAGAATTGTGCGGCTTGGCCGGCTCCTACATTCCTTTCGCCACGACGAAGCAAGAGCGCCTCGCCAATGGCGATCCGCGCCTCTCCCTCGAGGAGCGCTACAAGAACGTGCAAGACTACGCCGACAAACGCAAGCACGCCGTTGATGCGCTCGTGCAGCAAGGTTTCGTGTTGCCCGAGGACGCAGACGCCCTAGCGCGCAGTATGCCGCTGCCCGGGACAACGCAGGGCAAGCTCTGATCCTGGCGCTGTGCGAATCCTTCGTGTCAGTGCCATAATGGACTGTTCATCGAGGAGGATCCTGATGGTGCCGGCCAATGAGAGTGTCGTCGTTCGAGACCCGGAAATCCTTAGTGGAGAGCCTGTCTTTCGGGGAACGCGCGTCCCATTTCAGGCCCTTCTGGACTACCTAGAAGGCGGCGAGACCATTGATGAGTTCCTGATCGATTTTCCGGGCGTCTCTCGGGACACCGCCATCGCGGCCCTTGAAGAGGCGAAAGCGCTTCTCATCGCTCGCTTCGTTACATGAGAATCCTAATCGATGAATGCCTGCCCGCTCGCCTCAAGAATTCCTTCGTCCAATCTGGGCACGATTGCAAAACCGTTCAGGATGTTGGTATTGCCAACAAAAAGAATGGCGAACTTCTCTCCCTCGCCGATGGCGAGTGGGATGTTCTGTTAACGAACGACAAGAACATCAAATTTCAACAAAACATGACTGGGCGGAAAATTTCCGTTCTCGTATTGCGCGCGAATTCAAATCGATTGGCAGACCTCCTTCCACTCATTCCCGCGTGTCATTCGGCTCTGGCCTCAATTCGAGGCGGCCAGGTTATCGAGATTGGCCCGATTCGCAATTCCGCAACCTAGAGGGTGAGATTGGAGGATCCTGGCGATACGAATGCAAATTGAGTCTACCGGGTGTCATCCAAGCCGCATGCGAGGCTCCCTTACTTGCGCTTCCATTCGCGCCAATCGCGTTCGGTGGCGCGGAGCATGGCTTTGGCGGCTTTGTGCAGCCAGTTGCCGGGGCGTTTGGCCAGGTCGCGCTTGATTGCGGGAATCGCGTGGGGCGTGCCGAAATGGATGTTGGCGGTCTCCCAGCCCATGGAATAGAGCAAGCGTTCCTCGTCGCGGCTCGCGGGGAGAGTAGCAAGCTCGATGCGCGAGCAGTCCGGTGCGAGGCGGCGCAGCAGCCAGCCGTCATAGGGGCGCACGAACGGATCCGGGACGCGAACGGCGCGGTCTAGAATCTTTCCGTAGCGGGTACGTTGTCCTTCCGCGCGCTTGCCGCGCGCCCAAACGCATGCCGAAGGTGTCAGTTCTTTGGCCTCGCGGGCAACGTAACATCCGTGCCATCGCCCCAGCAGCACCGCGCGCGTGTGTCCCAGGCTTCCCAGGCCGGACATGCGATGCTTTTTCTCGCACGGCAAGGATTGATCGGGGAGCAGTTTGCGAAGTTCCGACTCGACGTCGCGCGGCAATCGAGCTTGCGATTTGGGGAGCCGCTCCAATTTTTGCCAGAAGACTGTGGCATCGCGCAGCCGACTAAGCGCGATCTTGCGCAGCCAGCGGTGATTTTCCGCCAGAACGAATGGCCGCCCGCCCTCTTTCAGCGCATCGTGGTAGCCTTCCAGAATCGCGCCGCTTGCATCCCGCGGGCGAATGGTCAAGTGTTCCTCCACGGTGGCCGCATGCGCGCTGGTAGCGAGGCGCACCAGGTCCATGCTGTACGGCATCGCGTACACTTCGTCAAAGTCATTGATGCCCCAGATCAAACGCCCTTCCATATCCCGCCAGGTCCCGAAATTCTCGAGGTGCAGATCGCCCACGGCTAGGAGAGACGGCGCCACGGCGGCCTCTCCGGCAACTTCCCGCCAGATCTGCACCCAGCGGTAAAACGTCGCGCGCAAAAAAGGGAAAAGCCCCAGCGTCATCTGCTTATGTTTGTAGGAAAGCGCGTGGCGATCCAAAGGGATGCAGGAAGCGATCCACTTCTCATAACTCGTCGTCGCCTGGCGAATGTTCACGTGATGCATGGCCCTCCGCGTTCTAACCTGCCGTTTGCAAATGTACCAGAAAACGAAGTCGCACTTGCCTTCGAGGAACGAACAGTCAAAATTTGGATGGGCTAGACTTCGGCCAATCCTGAATCGTGATGCCTGAGGAGCGATGACAATGGCGAGCCAGCGAGATTGCGCAACGGCAAGTTTGATTTCGAGGAAAGCCACGGCAGGAGACACTGAGGACAAAATATACTGGTCAAAAAAGCGGTTGTCCGCTGCGGCCAGTTTCTCGTGAACGCTTTCTGAAAACGCCGACCATGGTCGGTTGCTGGATTGGTCTTTCTAAGCGAATATCGCAATCATGCTCGAACCGGGCATCCTTTTGCTCTCCCTTGGAATCTAGGGCGGACAGGGTGAGCGTTCCTTGGCAGGAGAGGTGAGGTATGAGTCTCCATGCGCCCAGGTGGACGACACCTTCGGAGCCGTCGTCGAAAATTGTCCTCCGTCCCGGAACGACTGTACCGCGGTTCCAACCCCCACAATTTCGCAGCAACTTTGCGGAGAATCTGAAGGGTTTGCTCAGACCTTCGCCGCGCGGCACTCCGGGCTCCAAGCCAACGATTCTGGCTGAAAACTGGCAGGCGCGATCGCAAAACTTCTGGCAATCCCAAACTGTGGCTCTCGGTATTTACTCCGGCATTGTTCTGCTTCTCCTCTTCCCTGTACCCAAGCACCAGACGAATGGGAACGAAACGCCTGCCAATCGGACCACGCAGTTATTTTCCGACTTGTCCGGTTATATGCGGAAGCTCCCGCTCGGCACGGATATCCCCCGAGGCGGGGGAGGCGGCGGCAAAGGGTCGGTTTTGCAGGTGACAAAGGGCATGGCGCCGAAATTCAAACCGATTCAGTTGGCGCCGCCGTCTCTCCCTCATGATGCCCCTTCGAGCCTGCTTGCCGAGGCGAGCCTGTTGGGCGACCCCGCAATCCAATTCCCCACACCCAACCTGGATAGGTATGGCTATCCTCTGGCCGGATTAGTGAATGACTCCGACGGGCAGGGGCGAGGTGGCGGCATGGGAGACGGCAGCGGGACCGGGGATGGGAACGGACTGGGGCCGGGCTTGGGACCAGGCCGAAATGGCGGATGGGGTGGCGACACTTTTCGGGCCGGCCATAACGGCGTGGGATTCCCCGAATGCCTGTACTGCCCGGATGCAAAATATTCGGAAGATGCCCGGAAGGCAAAGTTTCAAGGCGTCGTTCTATTGCAAATCGTGGTCAATCCCGACGGGCGCGCCACTCGCATTGAAGTTGTCAGCGGCCCCGGACTCGGTCTAGAGGAAGAAGCGGTTGAAGCGGTGAAGACCTGGCTTTTCAAGCCGGCGTTGGGTCCGAATCGTAAACCCGTCGCGGCACAAATTGCAATTGAGGTCCAGTTCCGTCTGTTGTAAACCAGAAGAATAAACCCACAGCTTTCGTCAATGAAGCAAGTTGGGGCATTGGAATTTACATCTATACTAATGATATGTAAGGAGATAATAAGACCTATTGACAGCGGCTACCACTAGCACGCATAATCGTGCTGCACATATTTACGTGCTCACTATGAAAACCAACGTCACTCTCAAACTTGATTCCGAAATCCTGCGCGAGATTCGAATCATCGCTGCGGAGGAAGGCAGTTCGATCAGCGCGCTGCTCGCGTCAAAGCTGCAGGAAATTGTCCGTCAACGCAAGGGCTATGATCGCGCCAAGACTCGAGCATTGGAGCGCCTACGTAAGGGATTCGACCTCGGGTGGGAACGCCCTGCATCCAGAGACGAACTCCATGAACGATAAGGCGTTCGTGGACACCAATATCTTGGTGTACGCGCACGATCGCGTCTCCGGAAACAAGAACAACCGCGCCAAGGCCCTAATTGAAAACCTTTGGAGTACCGGCTGCGGTGTCATAAGCACGCAAGTCCTTCAGGAAGCTTGCATCAATTTGCGACGAAAAAGCGCAAACCCGCTAACGGTAAAAGAGACGCAAAGCCTGATTGAGGATTACATGAAATGGGAGATCGTAGTCAACACTCCAACTTCGGTGATCGAAGCACTGGCGAATGAGACCCGTTACCAAATCTCGTTCTGGGACGCGCTCATTCTTCACGCCGCGGAGAGTGCTGGCGCCGCGATCCTCTACTCAGAGGATTTTTCCAATGGCCAGATTTATGGTTCGGTTCGTGTTGTTAACCCGCTGACTGATTCAGCCACGGATTGATTTGCAGCCCAGTTCCGGAACTCCAACAGAAACTCAACTCATTTGCCGGGAACCATCCCAACTTCTTTGTAAACTGCCATGGCCTCGGGCGAGGAGATGTATTTCAACAGCGCTTTGGCGCCTTCCGGATTTTTCGCGTGAGCGGAGACGAAACCCACAAGAGCCGTCCGCGGTGAAACTTCTTTCGGCAGCATTCCTATCTTGTCCACTCCGGGATCGTTTATCTCGCTATAAAACGTCATGCCGATTTCCACCTCGCCCTTGGCGACCATGGCGGCCACCGCATTCCCGCCCCCGGAACCTCCCGGCCCCGTGCCGCGGGGACGCTTCAGCTTGGGTTCGATCTGGTCGTCGATGCCCATATCCTTCAGCATTTTGTTGATCGTGACCCCGGCAGCCGCTCCGAGCGCCGCGTCCGGGATGGCGATCGATTTCGCCGACAGCAGCATTTTCTTCACGGCGTCTGCCGTCGAGATGTCCGGCTTGGGAGCGCCTTGCTTCACGCAAACTCCCACAGCCACGGAAGCGAGCGGCGCCGCTGTGCTTTCCACCACGTTGCCCGAGGCGATCACATCCGTGTAGGGCGGCTGCACGATGGGCACGTCAAACACATCGCCGTGCACAACTTGCTGCTTAGTACCGCCGCCGGAGCCAAACGTCGCATTGACCTTGTAGCCCGTCTTTTTTTCAAAGCCCGGAATGAGCTTCTCGACTGCAGCGCGAATTCCCCCCGGCGCAATTAGCGTAACCTCCTTTTGCGCGTGGGCGGCGCTGGAAACGCCCAACGTTATTGCGAAGGCGACTACTGGCAGAAGCATTCGTCTCATGGCTCGGCTCTCCAATTTTGGACTGGCGTTTCATTCCGGCGACCGGCGCGAATCGCCGCCGGAAATTGTTGCACTAATCGCCCACGCGCACAACCTCTCGACGCAAAACCTCGTGGCGGGCGCCCCTCGGCCGGATTATGGTAAGGTAGTTTAGAAAAATCTAAAGCTGGAGAGGAAATTATGAAGGTTGGCGTAGCGGGACAAGGCGCGTTTGGCCAGAAGCATCTGGAGGGCATCGCCAAGATTCCGGGCATCGAAGTGATCACGCTGACGGGCGGAAATCAGGCCGCCACGGAAGAAGTGGCCAGGAAATTTAAAATCCCTCATTGGACAGGCGATCTCGGCGAGAGCCTGAAGCAACCCGGCCTCGAAGCGATGATCCTCGCGACTCCCACCCAGATGCACGCCAACCAGGGCGAGCAGTGCATGCGCGCGGGAAAGCACGTCCAGATCGAGATTCCCATCGCCGATACCCTCGCGGATTCCGAGCGCCTGGTAAAAGTGCAGAAAGAAACCGGCGTCGTCTGCATGGGCGGCCACACGCGCCGCTTCAACCCCAGCCATCAGTACGTTCACAAGAAAATAAAAGCGGGCGAGTTGAAGATCCAACAGATGAACGTGCAGACTTATTTTTTTCGGCGCACGAATATGAATGCGGCCGGAAAACCCAGAAGCTGGACCGATCACCTTCTCTGGCACCACGCCTGTCACACCGTGGACCTTTTCCAACATCAAACCGGCGAGCTCGTTTCCGAGTGTTATGCCGTGCAGGGCCCGGTTCACCCGGAACTGAAAATCGCCATGGATATGGGCATCGTGATGAAAACTCCCTCGGGAGCCATTTGCGTGCTGTCGCTTTCCTTCAACAACAAAGGGCCTCTGGGCACATTCTTCCGCTACATATGCGACAACGGCACATTCATCGCCCGCTACGACGACCTGCTGGATGGAGATGAAAAAACAATTGATGTGTCCAAAGTGGACGTGTCCATGAATGGCATCGAACTCCAGGACCGCGAGTTTTTTGCCGCCATCCGCGAAAAACGCGAACCGAACGCCAGCGTCTCCCAGTGCCTTGCCGCCATGGACGTTCTGGACCGGATCGAGAGGTTCCTGAATTCGGCGGCGAAAGCCAGCGCGTAGTGGTTTCAAGTAGCACACGCTTCAGCCTGTGGGTTTTGGCCTCCCATGGACGAAACCCCACAGGCTGAAGCCTGTGCTACTCAAGGTTGCATTAACCCTGCTGAAGGATTATGTTTTCTGCGTAACTATTTTCCAAAGGTTCGGGGACGCTTCACGCAAATATTGCGTTTGCCGCTGCTATTTTCGCTGAAGCAATCCTTCTCCATGGGCATTCATACACGTCGCATTCAAATCACGCAGGGACATCGAAACGCATTTTGCCGATGGCGCCTGAATTGAGGGAAGTCATGACTGGAGTTGCCGCAACTCATACCAAAGTTTTGAACTATATCAATGGCAGTTGGATGGAATCGAAATCCGCGGAGTGGAAAGAAGTCATCAATCCCGCGACCGGCGATGTCATTGCCCTGACGCCATTGTCGACCTCGGCCGAAGTCGACGCCGCCGTGGAAGCGGCCGCCGCTGCCTTTCACGACTGGCGCCGCACGCCCGCGGAAGACCGCATCCAGCCGCTCTTCAAGCTGAAAATGCTGCTGGAAGATTATGTGGACGAGCTCGGCCGCATCATCTCCCAGGAAAATGGCAAGACGTTTGCCGAGGGCAAGGCGGAACTGCGCAGGGCCATCGAAAATGTGGAAGTGGCTTGCGGAATTCCCACGATGATGCAGGGCTACAATCTCGAAGACGTCGCTCGCGGCGTGGACGAGATGATGATCCGGCAGCCGCTCGGCGTGGTGGCCGCAATCACGCCGTTTAATTTTCCCGGAATGATTCCCTTCTGGTTTCTCCCCTACGCCATTGCCACCGGCAACACCTTCGTTTTGAAACCGTCCGAGCGCGTGCCGCTCACGATGATGCGCGTGTTCGAGCTGCTCGAACAGATTGGATTGCCCAAAGGTGTTATCAGTCTGGTAAATGGAGGAAAAGCGGTGGTCGACGCCCTTCTGGACCACCCCAAAATTCGCGCCATCAGTTTTGTGGGCTCGACGCCGGTGGCGAAGTATGTGTATGCGCGTGCCGCCGCCGGCGGCAAGCGCGCGCAGTGCCAGGGCGGCGCCAAGAACCACGTCATCGTCCTCCCCGACGCCGATATGAAGATGGCCACGCAGATCATCAGCGATAGCGCTTTCGGTTGCGCCGGCCAGCGTTGCCTGGCCGTCTCGGTCGCGGTCACCATTGGCGAGGCGCAAAAAACTTTTCGCGACTCGATCACCAGCGCCGCTGCGTCGTTGCGTGTGGGCGATGGACTGGAAGAAGGCGTGCAGATGGGGCCGGTGATCACGGCGCAGAGCAAATCGCGCATCGAATCTCTGATCGGCGTCGGCGAAAAAGAAGGAGCCAAAGTCCTTCTCGACGGCCGGAACGCCAAAATTCCGAAGCGCGAGTCGGGAAACTTCGTAAAGCCAACGATTCTGGATGGCGTGCCCGCAGCGAGCGAGCTCACCGACACGGAAATCTTCGGCCCCGTTTTGAGCCTGGTCCACGCCAGAGACATGAACGAAGCAATTGATTTTCTGGAGCGCAGCCCGTACGGCAACCAGGCCTCGCTCTTCACCTCCAACGGATCGGCGGCGCGCCGTTTTCGTTACGAAGCGCCCGCGGGAAACATCGGAATCAACATCGGCGTAGCCGCGCCCATGGCCTATTTCCCTTTCACCGGTTGGAAAGGCAGTTTCTTCGGCGACATGCACGCGCAGGGACGCGACGCCATCGAGTTTTATACGGACAAGAAAGTCGTCATCGAACGCTGGGGAGAACAGCACACTCGAAAATTCTAAACGCTCGCTACGCTGCCGACCATTGGGAAGTTCCGAATTGGGTAACATGCCTTGGGTGCCCCACTCTTGCGGGTTTTGCATGGGTGGGGCTTTTGACTTTATTCGCTTTTGAATCTCGATAAACCGCGATGGTTTTTGCGGTTTGTCGATGTGAGGAACACGATGCGGTCACCTTCCGATCTCCCTGCCCACAGCGCAATGATTTCTCAAGTTTCGCAACCTCCTTCCGGTCCAAGCGGCAAGAAAAAACTAATCTACGACCAGGACCACCGCGGCCCGCTTTCCACGGATACGGTCGCGACGTTGATGCTTCTGCAGGCAGACAACATCGATCTGCTTGGCATTTGCACCGTGAGCTGCGACATGTGGGCCAAACAGGAGACCGCTTACGCGCTGCGCCTGCTGGAAATCATGGGCCGTCCGGAAATTCCAGTCTACATGGGCGCGCAGGAACCTTTGACCAACACCAAGGCTGAAGCGCAAATGCGTTACCAGATGTTCGGCTCGAGGTCGCTTGGAAACGAAGGATACCTCGGTTGCTTCGCGAAAGACGCTGCGGGCCGCGATGAAGTAGCGCCGCTGCCGCCACCCTACAACCGGTTTGCCCGCATCAAGGCCCAGCCCGAGCCGGCCGCGGACTTCATCATCCGCACCATTCGCGCCAACCCGAACGAAGTGACCATGTATTGCGGCGGCCCCATGACGAACCTGGCTCTCGCCGTGATGCTCGCGCCGGACATTGTGCCCATCACCAGGGAAGTAATTTTCATGGGCGGCGGCATTCATCACTCCACGAGTTCCGTGAACGTTTATTTCGACGCCGAAGCCGCCAAGATCGGCTTTCGCGCGCCCTGGCCGAAATTCACTCTGGTCACCACGGATCTTGCCGAGCAAGTCCACATGCAGGACGACGGCAAAGTGGACGCCATTGTCGAGCGCGCTCACTCGCCGATCGCCGATCTCTTCCGCGAGTACGAACAGAAACCGCAGCGCGCCAATCCGCAACGCCGTTCTTTCCGCATGCCGGATGAAATGATGGCCGCCCACGCGATCGACCCTTCCATTTTTACCGGCTACGACAAAATGTACATCGACGTCGTGACGCACAACGACGGCCACTATGGCGACACTTCCTTTTGGGACGCCAATTGGAAAGACGAACGCGGGGAACTTTCAGGCCAGAACAATCCTTCGCTCAAAGCGGGCCGCGTGCAGGTGCTGAACGGAATAGACAAGAAGCGCTTTCGGGAATTGTTCACGGATTTAATGACGCGACCGATCACGTAGGACGGGCTTCAGCCTGTCTGGTTTTGATTTTCTCGGAGCCGGCAAAGGTCAAATGCAGACAGGCTGAAGCCTGTCCTACACAAAGCGAGGCCCCATGACCACAACACGCCGCGAATTTATGAAAACGGTCGGAGCCGCGATCGCTTCGTCACAAATTCCACCGCAGCCGGCGGCGATGGGCGAGGCCGCCGCTCCTCTCCTGGCGCCGGGATCTGTAGCGCAGCAATCCGCCGCCAAACGAAAAGTAATTTACGACCAGGACAATTCCGGCCCATTCGGCACGGACATTCTCGGAACGCTAATGATGTTGCAGGCCGACAACATCGATCTCCTCGGCATAACGCTGGTGACGGGCGACGCGTGGTTGAAGCAAGAAATGGCTTACACGCTGCGCCTGCTGGAAATGATGGGACGCACGGAAATTCCGGTGTACCCCGGCGCGGAGTTTCCCATGCTCAACACCAAGGAAGAGTGGCAGCTCCGGCAACAACTCTACGGCGGCCACCGATCGGACCCCTGGATGGGCGCATTCAATCGCGCAAATGGCGGCCCGAATGAGATCAAGCCGCTTCCGCCCCCCTACGATCGATTCGCCGACTTGAAGTCACAGGAGGAGCACGCGGCGCGTTTCATCATCAAGACCGTTCGCGCAAATCCAGGCCAGCTGACCCTCTACGCCGGGGGACCGCTCACGAATCTGGCGCTGGCGATCGCGCTCGCTCCCGACATCGTCCCCCTGGTGCACGAAGTGGTGATCATGGGAACCGGCTTTCACGTGTTCACCAATGCCTTCAATATTTTTTTCGACCCCGAATCCGCGCGAAAAGTCCTGCGCGCCGGTTGGCCGAAATGCAGCATCGTCACCGTGGATATCGCCGAGGAGATTCACGAAGGCGACGAAATCGCGCCGGGCCGCAGGATGATTGAAGAGATCGCCGCCCGCGCCCAGAGCCCCATTTCCGATCTTTTCCAAATGCATGCCGTGGAGCCGCTGCGGCGCGATCCCAATCTGCATTTTTTCCGCATGGCGGACGAAATGATTGCCGCGCAAGTGATCGACCCAAGCATCTTTACAAAATCCGAAGAGATGTACGTAGATATTTGCACAACGCCCGGCCCGCGCTACGGAGATTCCATGTTTTGGCCGAAAAATTGGCAGGTCGTTCCCGATGCCGGAAAATCCGTGAGCGCGGCGGACCGCCGTGTCTTCGTGGACCCGCGGCAGTTTTATCTGGGCCCGCCGCCCTCGGCAGGATTGGTGCGCGTCCTCCAGGAAATCGACCACGACCGCTTCAGGAAACTCTTCGTCGATCTTATGACCAAGCCGATCCGCAAAGCTTGATCGGTTAGACGTTATACCAGTCTCAAAATAAAGCGCGGGCTTTTCGTAGCTCCGGCGTCTCGCCGGCAATTTTTGCTGATCTCCCCAGATCGAAAAAATGCCGGCGAGACGCCGGCGCTACAATAGGGTCCGCTCCATCCTCATCTACTGATATGAATTTTCTCGAAGAACTTGTTTCACATTCCTACAAGGAAAGCTCCCTCGACCCATTCGACACTCGACACGGAATATTGAATGCTTCGGCGATCAGCCGGTACGAACGCAGGCGGGCTTGGTAATCGTGCAGGACCGCGATGATCATGATCTCCTCGATGTGCAAATTGCCGGCCATTCGCGCGAGTTCGTCCCGGACCTGCTCGGGCGCGCCCACCACATACCGCGGCCACTCGCCTGCTCCCCGCGCGACTGGATCCGCCCCAAATGCAAAGTTTCCGAGTTCCGCGATGGCATGTTCAGGGGTAGGCACGGGAAGGCGTTTGCCCTGCAGGCGAATGCGTCGAATGTGCAGCTGCGTGCTAGTGTACAAGCGCTTCGCTTCGGTTTCCGTGTCCGCGCAAATCACTCCCAGGGCGACGATTCCTCGCGGCTCGGCCAGATATTTCGATCGCTGAAAATTCGAGCGATAAAACTCCAGGGCCATCGGCGTTTCCTCCGGCATTATAAAGTGCGCAAACGCATACGGAAGACCCAGTTTTGCCGCTACAGCCGAACTCCACGAACTTGACCCCAGCAGCCAAACCTCGGGCGCACCGGGCATGTCCGGCGAAACCTTGATGCGCGCGAAAGGATGATCGGAAGGAAAACCGTGGTGAAGAAACGCCAGCAGCTCCAGCAACTGCTCTTCAAAATCGTCATTCTGCAGTCGCTCGCTGCGCTCGCGCCGCAAAGCGAAGGCTTCAAGGCCGCTTCCTCCGGGCGCGCGGCCGATGCCGAGATCAATACGCCCCGGGTACATTGCGTGCAGCATGCGAAAAATTTCCGCAACTTTGAGAGGGCTGTAATGAGGCAGCAGCACGCCGCCCGATCCGATGCGAATACCGGAAGTTTCGGCGCCAATCCTGGCGATAAGAATTTCGGGCGCCGGGCTGGCCAGCGTCACGATGGCATGATGTTCCGCGATCCAATACCGCTCGTAGCCGAGCGTGTCGGCCAGCCGCGCCAGCTCGATCGTATTGCGCAGCGCGTCCGAGGGAGTAAATCCGTCGGACACAGGTGATTGGTCAAGAACGGAAAGCTTTATCATCGCCTCAATTCTGTTTGCAGAGAAAAGTTCGCCGTTTTGATCACACAGGGCGACGGAAATGTTGAAGCGCCGACGCTACCAAATTCTCTTTCTAGAACGAAACATGCGATCACCGATCCAATAACGCGAATCGTGACTAGATATAAGAGCCAAGCCACATAATAACAGAGCTATTCGCCACGAAGAGGACTACAGTAAGTGGATGAAGTTCCCGTGGACGACCTTGATGATTTGGCTGGGTACTCGCAGTCCTTGTTGCGGAGCCAAGATCGGCTATCACAAGAACTACGATCGAGTTGCCTGCCTCAACTGTGGCCTTCGATGCGAGGTTAAGAAATTCAGGAAACGCTGATAGTGAAATGCCCGTTGCTTCGCACAAACCAAGCTCAGCACCGCAGCGATTCTGGCCAACCATGCATCCAGCGTGGTTGGCCAAAATCAAACACCAGTTCTTACCTGCCGCTCCCGCAAATTAGTTCCATTTTGCGATTCAAATTCACGACGCAGCCTTCGCACGGGCCATCTCCGGCTCACCGACAAGTTCCTCAAAAAGCGTGCGGTAATGGATCATCGCCTGACGCAATTCTTCGGTGCTGGCTTGCCCAAGCGTTTGTCGCACCGCGATTCCGTGACCTGCCCGGTAATTTTCCATTACCTGCGGATGGTCCACCGAAATATCCGCGGCGCGCTGCTCAAAATCACTTACCGGATAGCCGCGCAGGGACATCACATCCCCCAACAGACGGTCGGCTTCCGTCACCGCTCCTCCGGGGCTGTCCACGAACCGTCCTTGCACTTTGCGCCACGATTCCAGGAATCGCGCATGATCGGCCGGAGCAAGCGCACGGATATGGAAATTTTCTACCCGCTCGGCGCGCTTTTCGAGCCTGTTTTCCGCACGGCGCTGGTTCCCGCCTTCCTTGACGGCGCGCGAATATTCAGGACCACCAAACTGATTACGGAGCCTCGCCGTACGGCGCTTGCGCATGAAAAGCAGCGTGGCGATGCCGGCAGCTACAATCACTGCCAGACCGATGATTAAAGCCAATTGCGTGGTGCTCAATGCACTCAAGTTCATGACTTGCCTCCATTCCATCTAATTGTCCAGGATACTGGCCGAGGGGCCGCGTTGAAGGGACAACGCGGGTATCGCCGACTCATGCGGAACTGCTTCATCACTTGCCGAGAACTTTTTTCACCTGTCCGACTTTATTTTGGATTTTCCCGGCGATTTCTTCCGCCTCGCCGTCGGCTTCCAGGTCGGGATCGTTCATGACCTTCCCTACTACTTCCTTCACTTTCCCCTTCACATCGTGGAGCTTGCCTTCCACTTGATCTTGCGTGCCCGGTTTCATCATACGTAGCTCCTTAGCTCACTATTCCCTTTGCGCGATGCATGTTAGGAGAGAGAGGCGGCGGTGTCTGTTCACTATGGGACACTCGTAGGCAGGAGCGGCTAATACCGCGACAATTAATTGGCGCGAATTTCAGGCGAGTATGCTGAACGATCTCTAATGAATGTAATAGCCGTTCTTTGCCAAAATGGAGTAATCGCGCCCCTTTTTTCCAAACGAGGAGGCCAGACGAACCTCCAGCTTGTGCGGCTTGCCCTCCGCCCCATTAGCCATTGTGTAATATCCCAACGTATAACGGGTCTTGATCCGCTGGATGAGGGCGCTGAATACGGCATCCAGATGAGCCACATCCTGCACATCGAATAATTCCCCGCCCGTCGCCTCCATCACTTTGTGAATGTTCACGAGTCCAGGAGTCATGGCCGAGTGCAGCATGGTTGCCGGCGGATTGTATCCGGGTATTTTCAGGTTATAAAGGACCGCGTCCGCGGCGATAGCTTCGGTTACGATATCGCGCGTTCCCTGCCCGCCGGCATCCGTGCCCACATCATCGCTGATCAGGATAATCACGCGTCGGCCCGTCGGCGGCGCCTTGAGCAGGTATTCAGCGGCCACGAAAATGCCGTCATTAATATTGGTGGCGCCGCGCGCGTCGAAGGTACTGATCTGATCGGCGATCTTGTTCTTGTCTTTCGAGAGCGGCAGGCGCATTTCGGCTTCCGTGGAAAATGTGAACAGGGCCACCTCATCGTTGGGCTTTAGGGCAGCGAGGGCAATCGTTGCGGCGTCGCGCAAGGGAGCCAGGAACGGTTCGATCGAATCGCTCAGATCCAAAACCAGCGCGACATCGAGAGGCAATTCGTCCCGGCTGAAAACGTCGATTTTTTGGGCGACGCCATCTTCCAGAACCTGGAAGTCGTCTTTTTTCAGATTGGCCAGAATTTTGCCGTCCTTGGTCTTCACGGTCGCGTCCATCAACACCAGATTCACGGCCACGCGGATGGTGCCCTGGTCCTGGTCTTGCGCGCGGACAGGGATTTGGACGATGAGCGCAGCGAAAATGACCGCGGCTGCGAATCGCAGCGAATTTCGCCAGAATTTATTCATAGTTGTCGCTCAATACTCCATTACGCTGACGGCGATCCCGTAATCCAATCTTGCGCGTTTGGGCTGCGAAATCCTGCACGCCTTCCTACCCTTCAAGCCAAACTTTCCGGCCTCAACTTTATCTTTGCGCAAAGCCACAAGCAAGCTGCCAACTCGCTTGTGCAAGCCCTTCGGTATGCGATTGTGACCAGCCTCCCCAATATAAGATGGAGGCTTCCCTGCGAATTCAATATGATGCAAACGGGGCTCCGAGAGACCATGGTTTCCGCAACGATCGCACCGAATCGGCAAGAAAGTGGAAGACCGCTGCTGGACGCCGCCATTGTAATTGTCATCGGGATCTTCGGCACCGTACTCGCTCTGCCTCACGTGCTCGGCCGCATTCCCCTGCAGAATCTCCTGAAAAATGAATTGCACGTGGATCGGGCCGCGAATGCCGCCTTTTTCTTTTGGATGACTTTCGTGTGGTATTTCAAACCTTTCTTCGGAATCATCACCGACGCTTTTCCGCTCTTCGGAAGCCGCCGCAAGAGCTACATGATTATCGGCGCATCTCTCGCGACCCTGTCCTGGGCCGCGCTATATTTCACGCCTCACCAGTACAGCAAGCTGCTGTGGGTCTGTGTCGCGATCAACATTTTCATGATGTGCACCAGCACGGTCGTGGGCGGCTACATGGTCGAGGCAGCGCAAGCCGTCTCCGGTTCAGGGAGGCTCACCTCGGTCCGCAATTTTGTCGAGCAGTTCTGCTGGATCATTACGGGTCCCACGGCCGGCTTTTTGGCCAGCATTGCCTTTGGGTGGACCGCCGTGGCCTGCGGCAGCGTCATGTTCCTGGTCGTACCGGGGACCGTTTGGTTCCTCCACGAGCAGCGCAAGAAAATTGAGACCAAAGAACTTCTCGACAACGCCGGCAGACAATTAGTCAAAATCGCCAATGCCGGGACCATGTGGGCTGCCGCAGGATTCATGGCCTTGTTCTATTGCGCGCCCGGATTATCCACCGCGGTGTTTTACAAACAACAGAACGATTTGCACCTCACCACGCAAGGGCAAGGAAACTTGCAGTTTTTGAGCGGAGTGTTTGGCGTGCTCGCGGCGTTCTTGTATGGCGCCTATGCCTGCCGCCGCTTCACGCTGCGCACTTTGCTCCTGTGGTGCATAGGATTCGGTACAGCGGCCAACCTTGGCTACTTGTTTTATTCGTCGGTGGGCCATGCGCGAATCATCGAAAGCTTCAATGGCTTCGGCTACACCTTAGCCGAGGTGGCCATGATGCATCTCGCCGTTCGCGCCACCCCATCCGGCAGCGAAGGCCTGGGCTTCTCGCTCATGATGAGCGTCCGCAATCTCACTCTATTTGGCAGCGACTGGTTTGGCTCCAAACTTCTGGAAGCCTACCATTTGCACTTCAGCACCCTTGTCCTCGCCAACGCCGCGACTTCCTTCCTGGCTGTCCCTCTCGTTCTCCTCCTGCCAAAGTTAATCGTGATGACCAGGGACGCGCAGGCTGCCAATTCGTCGGCCGAGCTCGTCGGCGCGCCTGCTCGAGTTATCCAGGAGTAGTAGAATTCAAGGTCCGCGCTGGTTTGGACCGGCCAAATTCCCCGTGCGTTGGCTCCCGGAAGCGGCACAGCCAGCCGCCGGCTGGATGAAGAAGGAAATTGCTTGCTCGAAGATAGCAAATATTTGCCACCGGTACTGTCCCTCCCAGGGCACACATTGTCGGCACGCCACATCGTGTGTCGAATGAATTACTTCCGGAAACTTGAATCCGAATGGTGACTCACCCATTTGGGCCTCAACTTGCTCCGAGACGCTTGCCAATGTCTCTTGTCCTCGACCTCTCAGCCTAGTCTTGGGGACGTTTTGAAGCAAAGGGGGGCTCTGCAATGCAAGAACACGCGATACGCGTCTGTTTGCTGGGCAAGGAATTCGGCCTGGCAGACGCGATTGCCCGCGCATTAGATTTGGGATTTGAGACCCGCCACCGCAGCGATCTCGATTTGAATCAATGGCCCGACTGGCAGGAGTGGTGTGATGTAGTGGTGCTGGACATACGGTCTGGCGGCTCCGGCGCGAACCTCACGGCGGGAATCCAACTCATGGAGAAAATCCAGCAGAGCGCTTCCCACCCTCCCATGATCGTTTTTTGTGATGAAGAAAGCGGCGCATTTGCTGCCAGTATGCTGGAACATGGCGCCTGCGACACCATCACGGACGGCCTGAGTATCGCGGAACTCCGGCAGATTCTGCGCCGGGCGCACAAGACCTCCGTAGCGAACAAGGAACTCGAGACTTTGCGGGCGGCCGCACGCAATTCGGGGCGGATGCACCATCTTCTGGGGACATCCCCCGTCATGCAGGAACTATTTGCATTTGCACAGACCATTGCTCCCTGTGACGTCAATGTCTTAATCACCGGCGAAACGGGGACTGGCAAGGAACTCCTGGCGCGCGCGATTCACCAAATGAGCGCTCGCGCCGCCCACCCCATGGTTGCATTTTCCTGCACCAACTTGCCGGAAACTCTGATCGACGACGAACTTTTCGGCCATGAGAGGGGCGCTTTCACGGGCGCGCTGGCGAACCGGCGGGGGCGTCTCGAGGCCGCCGATCAGGGCACTCTATTTCTCGATGAAATTGGGGACCTGAGTTTAGGTTTGCAGCCCAAATTGCTGCGCGTGCTTCAGGAGCGCAGTTTTGAGCGTCTCGGCAGTAATGCCACGGTCAACGTCAACGTCCGCCTGATCACAGCAACGAACCGGAACCTGGCTGAGATGGTGCAGCGGAAAGAGTTTCGTGAAGATCTGTATTACCGTTTGAATGTGGTCCAGTTGCACCTGCCTCCCTTGCGCGACCGGCGCGACGATATCCACCTTCTCGCGCAGCATTTCCTGCAGGTAGCTGCCCAGCAATTCAACAAAAGGGTCAAAAAGTTTTCAAAACCCGCTTTGCACGCGCTCGATGAGTACGCCTGGCCCGGGAATGTCCGCGAACTCGAGAATGTTGTGCAGCGTGCGGCAGTCATTTGCGATGGACACTGCGTCGAACTCTGGCACCTGCCGACTTCGGTCCGAGGCACCGGTGAGACTTTGAATTTAGATCAATCGTACGAGCAAGAGGTTCGCCAGTTCAAGCGCAGGCTCATCCTGCGCACCCTGCGACAAACCGGCTGGAATAAAACCGAAAGTGCGCGCACACTGGGCGTGGCGCGCGGCTATTTGCACCGGCTCATGAACCAACTGGAGATTCGCGAGTCAGAAGAACCGAGTCTGCCGGTGGCGACCGAGTTGCCGTTAGCTCCCAAGCGAATCATGTGATCCCCCACGGTGACCAATGACAACAGGTCACCCGGTGAAACCACAACCAATTCCATGAGAGAATCTGGAGGGGTCTGGTCTCTAGTGGATCGCGCCTATCTGGCTCGCTTGCGCAGTTTGCAGAACTCGGATGGAGGCTGGGGCTTTTATGCCGGATGCGAGAGCCGCATCGAGCCGACCTCCTGGGCGCTCATCGCTCTTCAGGAATTCAGTTCTTCGTCAGGCCCTGATGAACCTCTCGAGCGTGGCCTTCGTTTTCTCACCGCGGCGCAGCTTCCGGACGGATCCTGGGCATCCGCGCCAGGCCAGCGGGAAGGATGCTGGGTCACTTCCCTGGCCTCTTGGGCGCTGCTGGCCCACCCGCAGCACTCCGCAAGCCTGCTTCGCGGACTGCGCTGGTTGCACGATGATCGCCCGCGCGATTCCGGCTTCTTGTGGCGGATGGCTCAAAAATTGGCTAACCGCCAACGTGTAAGCACTCAAAGCGCTTCTTTCAGCGGCTGGAGTTGGACTCCTCACACCGCCAGCTGGGTCGAGCCAACCTGCTACGCCCTGATTGTCCTGCATGCCGCAGCGGCTGCCCCCCTGTCCAATTTGCCAAAAAGACGCCGACTCGCGGAAGCGATGCTGTACGATCGAATGTGCCCGGGCGGAGGGTGGAATTGCGGCAATCCGCGCGTTTATGGGGTTGCGGGCCAGCCGCAGGTCGGACCGACGGTCTGGGCTTTAATCGCCCTTCATGATGCCGATCGCCATGAGAATCGCGAGAGCCTCGATTGGCTCGAGGGCACTCAAGACACGATTGTGGGCCCGGAGTCGCTCGCTCTGGCGCATCTTGGTTTGGGCCTCCATGGCAGACAAAACTCAACCCTGGCGGAACGTCTGCAAAGTTCTCAGGATTCGGATAAGATTCCTTGGAGCGTCCAGGCCCTTGCATGGACCGCTCTGGCGTTCAGCGAGAGACCTAAGTGGTTGAACGTGCTTTCCAAAACGTCTTCGTGACCTATGCCGCGTGAATCCCCAGCGCTCTTGCCCCCGTTTTCCCGGCCGCAATCACGTGTCGCGATTCGTCGCGTCCCTACCTATCAGTCGGATATTGCCGCGGTACTCTATGAAACCCTGCGCGAGTTTGATCCGCCCGTGCGCGGGAAAGTAGTGCTGCTCAAACCGAATCTCATTACGCTCGATCCTCTGGGAATCACCAACACTAATCCCGCGGTGATTGCCGCGGCCCGTGAATCGTTTCTGCGATTGGGAGCCTCGGAGGTCTTCATCGGAGACGGCTCGGGTATTGATCGGGATTCACAAGCCATCCTTGAATCCATGCGCCTGAGGGAGTTTGCCGGGCCGCTGGCTAAAATTTTTGTGGATTTGAACGTGGACGATGTCCACCGCGTGGGTTTGCGGACGCGCGCCTCGCGCCTGAAGGAATTGTACTTCCCGAAGATTCTGCTCCGTGCCGATTTCGTCGTCTCCCTGCCCAAGCTCAAAACGCACCATTGGGCCGGCGTCACGCTCTCGCTCAAGAACATGTTTGGTGCTGTGCCGGGAGGCTGCTACGGTTGGCCAAAGAACGTCCTCCATTGGGCCGGGATTGACCGGGCTATTCTGGACATCAACGCCGCGGTGCGCCCGGATTTTGCAATCGTTGACGGCATCGTGGGAATGGAAGGAAATGGTCCCCTCCAGGGCGCCTTGAAGCCTGCGGGCGTTCTTATTTTGGGGGACGATCCGGTGGCAGTCGATTCCACATGCGCCCGCGTGATGGGCTTGCTGCCTGAAAAAGTCAAGCATTTGGCCCACGCTGCTACACTGCTCGGGCATATCGATCCGGAAAAAATTCGCCAGCTTGGAGAGACCATTGACAGCGTGCGCACCCCGTTTTCGGTGATCCAGCAATTCCGCCATCTGAGGCAAGATGTGAACACCCCGCTTTGGACTCAAAATTGCCTCTAAGTTATGTGGATTCTGTTTCTGACGCTGATTTCGTATCTATTTGTGGACGCCTGTGTCTTCACCTGGGCTGCCTGCGAACCACTCGGGGTGCCTCGAAAGTACTGTCATGTAAGCAATAGCGCCCTGTCATGCATTGGATACATCGCGGCTTGGCACTCGATTGCAGTTAGGGCACTTAAGGAAAATTCGAGACACACGAATGAGCGACTCAGATCTGACAATTCAGGTTTCCGAAGCCCTTCCGCATCTCCCCGCCGAACCGCTTCGGAATCCGGACGTGCTGGACGGCGCCCTCGCTTCACAACCGTTCGTGCCGGCCTCGCTTTGGCAACGTGTGATTTCCTTCCCCGCATTGTTGGGAACAGTGCTGTTCGGTGCAGTTGTGACCATTGCGCAGACGTTTTTTGTGGACCCTGATGTCTGGTGGCATATCAAGCAGGGCCAATTCATTCTCACAACGCACCATGTGCCCACCAAGGATATCTATTCGTTGACGCTGGCTGGCAAGCCCTGGATGGCGTACGAATGGTTGGGCGACATTCTGCTGGCGACCATGTATCGTCTCGGCGGAATGCGCGGCCTCGATGTCCTTCTGATTGTCCTCGGCGGCGCGATTGTAATTGGGCTTTATACCTTGGCCGCAATTCGCTCCGGGAATTCGAAGGCGGCGTTCTTGGCGACCGCGGCAGTTTTTGTTCTGGCGACTGTATCTTTCAATCTTCGTCCCCAGATGCTGGGCTATTTCTTTCTAGTCCTCACGCTCATCATTTTGGAACGTTTCCGGATGGGCAGGCGCCGGGCAGTGTGGGCGCTGCCCATACTCATGCTGGCCTGGGTGAACACGCACGGATCCTGGATCATCGGCCTTGGCGTGATTGGCGTTTATCTGGCGAGCGGCCTGGTGGAGTTTCACATCGGCGATATCGAAGCGCGCCGATGGAGTTATTCGGACGGGCTGCGATTGACCGTCGTCCTGGCTCTTAGCGCAGCCGCCACGCTGATCACGCCATACGGCGCGAAGCTCGCAAAATATCCGTTCGACGTCGCATTTTCACTTCCCCTGGGTGTGGCCAATGTCGTGGAGTGGCAGCCGATGCCATTCGATCTGGTGGCGGGCAAACTGTTCCTGGTATTGTTGCTGGCCTTCATGGTTCTACAAATCGCATACCGCTTCACGTGGCGCCTGGAAGAATTCGGACTTTTTTTGTTTGCCGCCGCCGTGGCTTGCGTGCATCGCCGGTTTCTTCTGATTTTCGTGCCGATATTCGTGCAGCTTCTGGCTACCATCTTCGCCAGGTGGGCCCCGCGATACGAACGAGAGAAGGACCGTCACGTTCTGAACGCCATCTGCATGGCGATTATTCTCGGGATCGCCATCCGCTATTTTCCATCACAGGCCGAATTACTCGGCAAAGTCGGCAAGACCTACCCGGTCGCCGCCGTTGAATACCTGAACCATCACCCGGTTCCTGAGCCCATGTACGACACCTACGGATTTGGCGGATATTTGATCCTGACGCGCGGACCGGAACATAAAGTGTTCATGGACGGCCGCAGCGAACTCTACGAACGGGGCGGATTTTTGCCCGATTATTACGAGATTTCTGGTATCAAGCCGGGAGCGCTTTCCACACTCCAAAAGTTTGGCATTCAGTCATGCCTGCTCAATCGTGGCGAGGCGCTGGCGACTCTGCTTGGCGCATTGCCGGACTGGCAGAAAGTCTACGAAGATCCGACCAGTGTGCTGTTTGTTCGGCGAACCAGTTCCTCCGCTCTGCTGCAACCCGCCGCGGGTGGAATATCAAAATTGGGACTTGAGTTGCAGACTGCTTCAGAAGGAGCACCCCACTTGGTACGGCAAAATGAGGGGGAACCGTCATGGGCCGTCAACTGATGATTGGCGCCCAGGTTCCGGAAAGCCGCGTTCCCTTCCATCCCGGCTTGGCGGCGAGGCGGAACGCTCATGTCTAGTAGCTTCTCCATGTCGGCGCGCGCCGCTCGCCAGGAAGGCGCCTCGGATTCCATCGCCCCCCCGAGTGTTTTTGCAGGCGCCTCAATTTTCCAAGCCGTGTTCTCCTTCGCCTCCATGCTGGGGATGTGTCTGATTGCGAGAATGTTTTTCAGGTTGCGTACGTTCGAGGTGGACCCGGATATCTGGTGGCATATCAAATACGGGGAGAGCATTCTGGCCACTCATCATTGGCCGGTGACGGAAACCTATTCCTTTACCGTCGCAGGGCAACACTGGCTGGCTTACGAGTGGCTCGGCGACGTCTTGCTGGCCTCGGTTTATCATGTTGGCGGCTTGCGGGGCCTGGGTGCTCTGCTGATCGTTCTGGGATGTCTGTTTGCGATGGCCCTCTACTATTACACGACGATGCGCTGCGGGAATCCCAAGGTAGGGTTTTTGGCCTCGGCGGTCCTTCTCAATCTGGCCAACACGTTCAACTTGCGGCCGCAGATGCTGAGCTACATATATTTAATTTTCGCGCTCATCATTTTGGAACGGTTTCGCCAGGGCAAACGCGGCACCGTGTGGCTTTTGCCGTTGCTGATGGTGGTATGGATCAACACGCACGGTTTGTGGATCATCGGTTTGGGCACGATTGGCGTTTATCTGGCGTGCGGTCTGGTGAGCGTTCGCTTTGGCAGCCTGGAAACAAATCGCTGGACCGCGGCAGAGTGCCGCCAGTTGTCGTTTGTGTTTCTGATGTGCGTCCTCGCGACTTTAGTCACTCCATACGGCGCGGGCCTCGCCAGGTTTCCCTTCATCGTGAGCTCTTTGCCTTCAGGCATTGCCAACATTCAAGAGTGGCAGCCCATGACGTTCTATCTCCCGGGCGATAAACTGTTCCTTGCTTTGCCTCTTGGCTTCCTGTTGGTGCAAGTGCTGGTGCATCCAAAGTGGCGGTTGGAAGAGTTGGGCCTGCTGCTTTTCGGGACTCTAATGGCGTTCACACACCTTCGATTTCTCCTCTTATTCGCGGCTTTTTTCGCTCCATTTTTTGTGGCCATTCTGGCGCGCTGGATACCCAGGTATGATCGCGCCAAGGAAGTATACGCTTTGAACGCCGCCATGATCCTTGGCATTCTGGCATCGCTGGTGTGGTATTTCCCCTCGCGGGGCGATTATGCGCGCGTCGTGGAAAGCAATTTTCCGGTGCAGGCCGTCCGTTATTTGGACACCCATTCCGTTCCCGGCCCCATGTACAACAGGTACGAATTCGGCGGATACCTGCTGTGGGCGCGAGGACCAGAGCATAAGGTGTTCATCGACGGCAGAGCTGAGGTCTACGAGCGCACCGGCGTATTCCAGGACCAGGACGCATTTGTGAACCTCCAGACCGGTTCTTTGACCCTGCTTGACAAGTACGGTATCCAATCCTGTCTGCTTTTGCATGACGAGCCCCTGGCCGTCGTGCTTCAGGCGCTTCCGGACTGGGAAAAAATCTACTCGGACGGCACCAGCGCCCTTTTCGTGCGCCGGAGAAGCAACAGTGCGCAGCGGGTGCCGGAGGCGGAGCTCAACGGTGGGCACTCCTAGACTGGCAGGCCCTCCCCGAAAGCACTCTCAGGGGTCTGTGCAACTCAGGCGTCACCAATCCGAATTTCAGGGGCCAGTATGGTGTACACAGAGGGTAACGTTTTGTGCAGATTTCTAGCTCCCCTGGCGAGGCTCCCCGAGAAGTGGTCCTATCTAGCTCTAAATAGGACATTTAACATAGCTGGGAATCTTTGGCTCGATGGTTACTCAAGTGCTCACCCAAGAAGCTAGCGGCATGCGTCGATGTCGCCATGTTTTCAAATTCGAAAGGAAATTAACGACATGAAGAATTTTCTGAGGCGTCTGTGGAGGGAAGAGGAAGGCCAGGACCTCATCGAATACGCCCTCCTCGTGGCCCTTGTTGCCCTGGCCGCAGTTACTGGGATGAAGGGCTTGGCGAACGCGATCAACACGGAGTTCCTCGCATTGGGATCTTCTCTGACAAGCACGACCACATAAGCGGTTGCTTTCAAGAGCGGGGCCACAAGACCTTATAGGCTTCCAGGGCGCTTGCTCATACGATGCACGTAATGCTCCGGAAAGCTGTGATCAGGGCGTTTGGTGGGTGCCACGGATTAATTCACAGGCGAGCAAATGAGAATCACGATGAGAACACTGTAGCGGCTGGAGCAGGGCCCAGATCCTGTCGAACGTCTCGAAGGATAACTGAGCCAGGGAACTGTTCCCTTAGGCGCTCTTGTTATCCCGGGCATTTTGGGATCGTTGGCGTGGGATTTCACGTCGCGGAGCGATTACGTGCGCGTTGTACAAAACAACTTTCCGGTTGAAGCGCTTCATTATTTGGACTCCCATTGCGTTCTCGGCCCCACGTAGAGCAGATACGAATTCGGCGGATACCTGCTGTGGGCGCGGGATCCCCAGCATAAGTTGTTGTCAGGCGGCAGAGCCGAAGTCTACGAGCGCCCCGGCGTATTCATGAACCAAGTCCCATTTGTGAACCTCCAACTCGGCTCAAATGCCAAGCCTAATCGTGAGAGCTCCTAGCCTGTCAGTCTTTATCCACATCCATAAAGCAAACTCAGAGGCCTCTCCGGCTCAGGCGTCACCATTCCGAATTTCAGGGGGCGGTGCGGTGTACACAGAGGGTAACGCTTTATGCATGCTTTTAACTCCCCTGGCGAGACTCCCTGCGAAATGGTCCTATCTAGCTCTAAATAGGACATTTAACATAGCTGGGAATCTTTGGCTCGATGGTTACTTAAATGCTTACACAAGAAGCTAGCGGTACGCGTCGATGTCGCCATGTTTTCAAATTCGAAAGGAAATTAACGACATGAAGAATCTTCTGAGGCGTCTCTGGAGGGATGAGGAAGGTCAGGACCTCATCGAATACGCCCTCCTCGTGGCCCTTGTAGCCCTGGCCGCAGTTACTGGGATGCAGGGGTTGGCAAACGCGATCAACACGGAGTTCCTCGCATTGGGTTCTTCCATGCAAACCTTGACTACTTAAGAGGTTGCTTTCGAGGGCGGGGGCGCGCAACTTTGCAGGCCTCCGGGCGTTTGGTGGGACGCACAGCTAAACGCTTCCGAGAACTTCGATCAGGTCGTTCGGCAAGCGGAACGAATTGAGGGTCACAGGCAAGCAAATGAGAATCACGATGAAAGCACTGTGGCAGCGGGAGCAGGGCCAGGACCTTGTGGAGTATGCCTTAGTTGGGGCGCTCGTGACACTGGCCTCGGTCGCGGCGCTCAACAACGTGGCCGGCTTGCTCACAACTGCTTTTACGAATGCGGTGGCTAATATGAGTTCAACCACAACGTGAAGGACAAGCGCTTCGAACGGATGGCGAGAGCGATCCGGACTAAGAATCTGTGAAGATCTTCGAGCGATCTAGAAGACACAACTGATGACTTACGGACACTTTGACATGGCACTTGATGCGGCCCTGCTGGTTTGGGGCCTCACCTTGAGCTTTACGTTTTGGGCTGCCTGGCTCGATTGGCGGACTAGCCGGATTCCCAACTGGCTCACCGTATCCGGCTTTCTCGCTGGCATCGGCGTGCGCTCCGTACTCCTGGGATGGCACGGAGCGCTCAGCAGCTTCGAGGGAGTATGTCTGGCCTTGGCTATGCTCCTTCCTCTCGTCCTGCTACGCGGATTGGGCGCCGGTGATTGGAAGCTGATGGGATCTGTGGGAGCGCTGTTAGGTCCCTGGGGCATGCTGGTCGTCCTTTTTGTGAGCGTTCTGGTATCGGGAGCAATGGCAGTGTTGACCATAATGCAGGCGGGTCGCGTGTTCACCACGTTGCGAAATATTGCCGAAATCATAAAGGGCTTTTTCGTTTTCGGATGGCGCGGCAACCCGAAATTCACGATCGACAATCCGGGGTTGCTGAAGTTGCCGTTTGGCGTGGCTGCGGCACTGGCGACACTGATCTGTTTCGTTGCCAGCCGGTGGGCGCAGTGAAAAGGAAACTCTTAGGAGACTGGGTCCATGAATAAGAATCGAGTGCTTGTCGGCCTATTTTTGGCGGTGGTCGTGGCAATCCTGCTGAGCGCCTACGTGTATCGCGCCTTTCAGCAGGCCACAGCCGTGCGGCCGTCCAATACCCAACGAGTCGTCGTAGCCACAACGCCGCTGCCGCTCGGAACGCGTTTGGATTCCAGCAATATCAAGACGATTGCCTGGCCCGGAGACAGCCCTGTCCCCGGAATGCTCACCAGCGTCGAAGCCGCCCAGAGCCGCGCTGTGATTACGACCATCGCCGCCAACGAAATGATTCTTGAAAGCAAGCTGGCGCCGAAAGAAGCTGGCGCGGGCTTGCCGGCCGCGATTCCGGAGGGCATGAGGGCAATATCGGTCGCCGTAAACGAAGTAATAGGCGTCGCTGGATTTGTGACTCCCGGAACCAGCGTGGACGTCCTGGTCACCGGACAGATTCCCGGGGCTACGCAAAGCGGAGCGCAGTATGTAACACGAACAATTCTGGAGAACGTCAGAGTTCTCGCCGCCGGGCAGAAGATCGAGCAGGATAAGGACGGAAAGCCCGCCTCGGTTCCAGTCGTCACTTTGCTGGTCACTCCGAAGGATGCCGGCACCCTGGCGATGGCCAGCACCCAGGGAAAAATCCAGCTCGCACTGCGGAATACGATCGACGGACAAACTCCTGATCCAGTCCCAGTTCTTCAGGCTTCGGTTTTCGGTTCTGGCGCGCCAGCGCCGGCGCCACAGCCGCCAAGCCATCACATCGTTGCGCAAAAGCCCGTCGTCGCACCGCTTCCCTACACTGTCGAAATCATCGTCGGGGGAAAGCGCGAAGACAAGAGTTTCCCAAATGAGTGAAATGGCCACCGGAGAAAAAATGGCAGACCAGGGCAGTGCATTTGACAGGAAGTGCGCGGGCAAATTGGCAATGTTCGCGGCGCTGATTTCTCTTTGCGTGCCTGGCGCTTTCGCACAACAAGTGCCCGCCCCCGGCACTCAGGGCCAGGCGTCTGCCCCGGCGGAGAGCGTGCAAGCGGCGCTGGCCGCACCGCTGGATGTGCCTGCCCAGGCAGCGGAGGGGCCACAATCGCTGCATCTGTTGGTGGGTCGGTCGCTGGTGATCACTTCTCCCACACGGATCAAGCGAGTGTCACTTGCGGATACCACGGTTGCCGAAGCGATCGTCGTAAGTCCGCTTCAGGTCGTACTGAACGGAAAAGCTCCCGGCACAATCTCACTTCTGCTTTGGGATGAGAATGAACAGAATCAGATTTTCGAAGTCACCGTGGATATCGATATTTTGAGCTTGAGCGAGAAAGTTCGCCAGGTGTTCCCGACCGAACCCGTGCAGCTGGAAGCGACCCACGGCGTTGTGATGATCTCGGGAAAGATTTCCTCTCCGGAAGTAGCCGCAAGAATTCTCGACTTCGTGAAAAACGCCACGCCCAAGGTGACCAGCTTGATGGAAGTTCCCGCCCCGCCGATGGGAGACATTCTTCTCGAAGTGAAATTTGCCGAAGTGGACCGAACGGCGCTCAGCCAACTGGGGATTAACATCCTTAGTCTTCCAGGGTCAAAGAACGTCGGTACGATTAGCACGCAGCAGTTCGCTCCTCCGCAGCTTCAAAACTCCCAAACCACCACTACGACCGGCAATACGACCACGCAAACTACGGCACAAAGCTCCTCGTTCACGTTGAGCGACCTTCTTAACATTTTCATTTTCCGACCGGACATCGATCTTGCCGCCACCATTAAGGCGCTCCAGGCAAGGGATGTGCTTCAGATCCTGGCGGAACCCAACTTGCTGACCGCATCGGGAAAAGACGCCAGCTTCCTGGCCGGCGGCGAGTTCCCCTACCCAGTTCTGCAGGGAGGCTCCGTCGGCGGCGGCGCCGCAATAACGATTCAGTTCAGGGAATTTGGCGTGCGGCTGAATTTTACTCCCACGCTGGAAGCCAATGGCAACATCCACTTGAAAGTAAAGCCTGAAGTCAGCTCGCTGGATTTCGCCAATGCCCTCACCATTCAAGGATTCGTGATACCTGCTCTTTCCACGCGCAGAGTCGAATCGGAAATGGACTTGCAGGACGGGCAAAGCTTTGCGATTGCCGGCCTGGTGGACAATCGCGTGACCGAACAACTGCAAAAAATCCCGGGACTCGGCGACGTGCCGTTGCTCGGCAAACTATTCCAGAGCAGGTCCCTGAACAAGAGCCGCAACGAATTGATGGTGCTGGTTACGCCGCGTCTGGTGCAACCGGTGACCAGCGCTCACCTGCCCGCCGGCCCGGCGTTCCCAAAACCGTTCCTGGAGCCCACGGCGCCGGAACAACCGAAGAGCCCGGGAACAAACTAGAGGAGGATTTCGGGTAGCCCTTACTTATGACGCGCTTATCCAATCGGCTGACGGAGACGTGGACCTTATGCTGACCGCGGGAATTGCCAGTAGCGACTCAAGTACGGCTGCTCAATTACTGGCCAGCTTACAGCAGACGGGGCTGGTTACGTCATTGAAGCAGTGGACGGTTCCGACGGACCGCATTGACGCCGGCGAAAATATTCCGGACGTGGTCCTTCTTGACCTGGGCCGCGACCCGGAACCTTTCTTCGCCTTCGGGGCGCATTTGCGGAGACTGCGCCCTACGGTGAGATTGGTCGCATGTTCCGCCCTCAACCCGCCGAATCAGCAGATGTTGCTGGATGCCATGCGCTGCGGTGTCCAGGACATCATTTCCAAGCCGGCCGATCCCGTGGCGCTTCGGGAAATTTTCGCCAGATTCATACAAGAAGGCCAGTCCGTGGAACGGAAATCAGTGGACAAGCTGATTGTCCTGATGGGTTCAAAGGGTGGCGTGGGAACCACGACGGTGGCCGTGAATCTGGGCGTTCAGTTGTCTACTTTCGCGCGCAAACAGGTTGTCCTTTTGGACCTCGCGCGGCCGCTCGGAAACGCCCACCTGATGCTGGATTTGAACCCGCGATTCGGCATCCGCGACGCCATCGAAAATATCGATCGGCTCGACAGCCACTTTTTCGACGGCCTTCTGACCGCGCACAAGACCAAGCTGCAAATTCTAGCCGGGGCTTTGCACCCGGAACAGTGGCAAACCATTCCGGCCAGGCTGTTAAGTCGCGTCGCCAATGTGGCCCAGGCCAGCTTCGACATGGTCCTGGCCGACATTGGCTCTCAGTTCGGGTCGGACTGGACGTCGGTCCTCGAGTCGGCTCGAATGATTCTGCTGGTGACGGAAACGAATGTGCCGGCCCTGTGGAATCTCGAGCGCCGTTTATCGGCGTTGGAAGGATTGGGAATCAACTCGGAAAAAGTTCGGATTGTCGTCAATCGCTGGCACAAGGGCGATCAGGAAACGCTGAACAGCCTGCAGAAAACCATCAAGCGGCCCATTTTCGCATTTCTTCCGAACGATTTCAGCAAGGCCAGCGCATCCGTCAACCTGGGAACGCCGCTGATTGAGAATCATAATAATGTGCTGACCAACCACTATCGTCAATTTGCCTCGCTGCTGACCGGGCTGGGTCCAGCCCCTGCGGCGAAGCGGAGCGGCCTAAGCAGCTTATTCCTATTTCCCGCGAAGAGGTGATTTAGATGTCAACGACAGCACCCATGCCGGGCGCTCGCACCAATTTTGGGGCGGTGAAGATCGCGATTCATCGCAAGCTGATTCAAAAGCTGAATCTCACTCGCCTGAATGAAATCAAGCGCGAGGACGTTCGTCGCGAAGTGGGGCAGATTCTGGAATCGCTGGTCGTGGGCGAGTCGACTCCCATGAGCCTGCAAGAGCGCGAGCGGCTGGCTCTGGAAGTTCTGGACGAGGTTTTTGGACTGGGCCCGCTCGAACCCCTGCTGGCTGATCCGACCGTATCGGACATCCTGGTGAATACCTACAATCGCGTCTACGTGGAGCGCCGCGGAATTTTAGAGGCGACGTCCATCCAGTTCCGCGATGATGCGCACGTCATGAGCATCATTGACCGCATTGTGGCGGCGATTGGCCGGCGCGTGGATGAATCCTCACCCATGGTTGACGCCCGGTTGGCAGATGGCTCCCGCGTTAACGCGATCATCCCACCGCTGGCCGTGGACGGCCCGTGCTTGTCGATTCGGCGTTTCGGCCGCGAGCGATTGACCGACGCCGACCTTCTCCGAAACAGCACTTTGACGCCGCCGATGCTGGAACTCATGCAAGGCTGCGTGAAGGCCCGGCTAAATATTCTGATTTCGGGAGGCACGGGCGCCGGCAAGACGACCCTATTGAACGTCCTCTCGTCTTACATTTCAGACCGGGAACGGATTGTAACCATCGAGGACGCTGCCGAGTTGCAGTTGAAACAGGAACATGTCGTTCGATTGGAAACGCGCCCTCCCAATATTGAAGGGAAAGGCGCCGTGCATCAGCGTCAACTGATGATCAACTCGCTGCGCATGCGTCCCGACCGTATCATCATCGGTGAGGTGCGCGGCGAAGAAGCGCTGGACATGTTGCAGGCCATGAATACCGGCCACGATGGTTCGCTTACCACCATTCACGCCAATAGTCCGCGCGATGCTTTGAGCCGCCTGGAAACCATGGTCGCCATGGCCGGTCTGAATCTTCCGGATACCGCGATACGCCGGCAAATTTCCTCCGCTCTCGACGTGGTGGTACAGGTCTCTCGCCTCAGCGACGGCACGCGCAAAGTAGTCAGCGTGGCTGAAATCACCGGCATGGAAGGCGACATTGTTACCATGCAGGATATATTTACCTATCGTAAGCGCGGCATTCGGGAATCGGGCGAGGTGCTCGGCGATTTCGAGTCCACGGGAATTCGTCCGAAGTTTTCAGAACGGCTTGCGGTCACAGGCATTCATCTCCCTGTGTCCATGTTTCAAGTTCCAGAAGTGCAGTAAGGAGAGCGGCATGGCGCTATTGCTGGCAGTGCTGACATTTCTGATTGTGGTTTGCATCGTGATGGCCGTCTGGCTGGCCGTGCTGAGCGGCAACAAGCAGGACATCATCGGCCAGCGATTGGAGGCAGTGCGCCAGGTGGAGCGCCGCGGAGACATTTCCCCGGATGTGCAAATCCTTAGGGATGAAATGCTCAGCACCGTGCCCGCAGTGAACCGGATCATGATGCAATGGTCATGGACATTCAACCTGAAGAAATTTCTGAATCAGGCGGGAATGAGTACCACACCGGCCAAAGTTCTGCTGTCCAGCGCGGTCTCGGGGTTGGTGACCTACTACATTCTCGGATTCTTCAACGTCCAAACAGCGTTGTGCATCCTTGCCGGAGCCTGTATGACGGCGGCGCCGTTCGCTGTGATTGCCTGGCTGCGCAACAGACGTATGCGGCAGTTCGAGGAACACCTTCCCGAGGCGCTCGATCTATTGGGCCGCGCGGTACGCGCCGGCCACTCCTTCACCACGGGCTTGGAGCTGATCGCTCAAGAGTGCGCCGAGCCAATCGCGGGAGAATTTCGAAGCACTTTTGAAGAGCAAAATCTCGGCCTTCCTTTACGGGATAGCCTTCTCAATCTGGCGGACCGCGTTCCGATCGTCGATGTCCGTTTGCTGGTTACCGCGCTGCTCATTCAGAGGGACACGGGCGGAAACCTCGCCGAGATTCTCGACGAACTATCACGGGTGATCAGGGAACGATTCCGCATTTATCGGGACGTCGGCGTAAAGACAGCTCAGGGAAAACTGACGGCCGCTATCCTGATCGCGCTGCCGGTCTTCATGCTGATTGCGTTGGGGGCCTTGAACCCGAGCTACATTCAGGTTCTCTTCAAGGATCCCACCGGGCGAATGATGCTCACGGCCGCCGCGGCGATGCAGGTTTTGGGGTCCATGCTTCTATGGAAAATCGTGCACATAGATATTTAATCGGAGCGAACACAAAATGATTTGGGCCGTCACTATCGGAACGTTTCTCGCCACCGTGGCCGTGTGTGTCTCCTTGTATTATGCCTTCTCGTCCGGCGAGACTGGAATCGTCCGGCGCCTTTCGCAATTGGCCGAAACTCCCGGGGCCGAGCGCAAGGAGGCATTCGCGGAAAAACAGAAAGAGCGCGTGCAGGAAGCGCTCGCATCGGTCGGGAAACTGGTCCCCGGCGGAACCGCCTCTCGCGCGGAACTCATGATTATCCGCGCGGGTTATCGCAATCCGAATGTGATCCAGATCATACGGGGCCTGAAAGTGGTTCTGCCCATCGCTCTGGTCAGCGGGGTGTATTTTTCAGGGTTCTATCTCACCAATCCCTTTCTGATCCTTGTTGGAGCGCTGATCATCGGGGCGGTGATTCCCGAAATTTGGCTGCTGTCGCGCATCAGCGCGCGGCAGCATCGTCTGCGCCGCGGGTTGCCGGATGCTTTGGACCTCCTGGTCATCTGCGTCGAAGCAGGGCTGGGTCTCGATCAAGCCATGGTGCGAGTGTCCCAGGAATTGAAGGTCGTGCATCGCGAACTGAGCGATGAATTGCAGCTGGTCAATCTTGAAATGCGCGTCGGCAAGTCCCGGATTGACGCTTTGCGAGAGCTGGCGCGCCGCACGGGACTCGATGACATTAAAGCCCTGGTGGCCATGCTCACTCAGACCGAGCGCTTCGGAACCAGCATTTCCCAATCCTTGCGCGTGCATTCGGATGACCTGCGCACGCGGCGCCGCCAGCGCGCCGAAGAGTTGAGCGCCAAGACGACTGTCAAGATGGTTCCTCCGCTGGTGCTGTTCATTTTCCCGGCGCTGATGGTAGTGATCATCGGACCGGCAATACTGATCATTATCCGACAATTCGTGCATGGATTCGGCAGGTAGTGCGCAAGATTATGGCGGGCCTAATCGGTTTCAATAGCAGTTTGATTCAAAAATGCAAAGGAGAAACAAAATGGATAGCGTAACACTGATTCGAGTCGTTGCTGGAATTCTGGCGGTCGTGGTGCTTTGTGTTATTCTCTGGCGCCGCCGCCGGAAAGCGATTGAATAGGCCGGCAAGATACAGTCGCACAATTCATTTGCGGGGCGATGAGGGTGAATATGATCGATGGCCATAAGGGAAGAGCTGTCTACGTTTATAACAAGACGCGGGAGACCTTCGTCGCAACGGAGGCCGTAGTCGCGGACGGCTATCTGCGCCGACTGGTGGGCCTGCTGGGCAAGACCAAGCGTTGGGCTCGCCTGGGAGCGGGACTGTGGATCGTTCCATCTCGCGGCGTGCATACGATTGGGATGCTGTTCCCTATTGATTTGCTCTTCCTCAGCAAGGACAAGGAAGTGGTCCACTTGCAGGAGCACGTGCGCCCCTTTCGCGTTTCCAGCGTTACCTTAAAGGCAAACAGTGTCCTGGAGCTGCCTCCTCACACGATCTACCGAACCGGCACACGGGTTGGAGATCGGCTGGAGATCTCCTCGTCGCAGGCTGCCCGCTCAAACGTGAAAGCCGAAGCGCAGATGTCGCAGTGAAAAAGTACCGGTAGGAAAGCAAGGATGTTTGTTGAAGGGAATCGCAAAAGGTCATGAAACTACGCCCAGCAAAGTACGGGCGTCTCTGCCAAAACGCCCACCTTTGAACGCGATCCGGCGATGTTTCGCAAGGCAATCGCGCACACGCTCACCGCGGAACAATCGCACGAACTACATAAAAACTATGCTTCTGACATGCGATCTAAAGGAGTAGCGCCTAGATACGGCCCCTTCCCCTTCTGAGGACCAATTCATAGGGCAGAGTGTCCGCGTACAATTGATTGGCTTGCGCTTTGCTTCCACCTGACACTGCTGCAAGCTCATCCGCAACTTTCCTTGGCTGGCGCTCTTCGCGCGTAGCTCAACTTCTTGAAGTAACGCAACGTTGCAATATCCGGCGGGTTTTCGACGCGTACTTTGGCAAGGAATCCATGCTCTGCCGCACGGATTCAAGGATGCATCAAGAACGGGGAGAATTCCCGTTCTACTGCGCGACCACCATCTGCGAGGTGCTCTTGAAATTCAACGTAGATTTGGACACAAACGGAAATATGAAATTGAAGGCGTAGTCTACTTCGACCGAAACTACGCTTCCCGGTTTGCGATCGGGAGTCCAGGAAGTCGCCGGCACGGTCACTTTGGCGGGGTCGATCCCCGAAGGCACATTCTTGACGAAGGTCTGAATGTCGCTATCCGAAGCCCGGTTGCAATGTGTTGAAGGGATGCTGCAACCTCGGACCATTGCATAACGCGCCGCTTCTCGAGCCTGGCTGGAAACGAAATGGTAGGCGTATAGCGCGCGGCTGAAATCGGCGATACCCAGCAGCATACTCATGAATAGCACGACGATGACGGCGTATTCAACCAGTCCGCTACCGCATTCGTCCTTCAGGAGCCGCCCGCGCCACTTCGCACCATGCAGCACGAGGGACGAAACAATCGGTGATGAATCGGTTTTCACTCCCTGTCTCCTTGCCACCGCCCCTTGCAGATTCTCGCGGCCCGGCCCGCTGTGCCCGCTCATTCGCCAACCCGCTCCGTCGCCGTACTTGTTATGGTCAGATGGTCGGGAATCCCTGGATAATTGAACAGCGATTTGAAATCCTCGCTGACTGTAACCTGCACCGATGTAACCAGATGGCTGCTGACATTGCAGCTGGTCTTGCAAGCGGAGGAGGTTTCGGGACTCGGGATAATTGAACCCCCGTTATCGCATCCGCAAACGAATGTCGAATTTACCGTCGTAGTAGAAAGACCGGAAATGTCATTGAGGTCGGCCAACGCGGCTTTTCTGATGCCGGCTGTATCCGCCGCAGTCGTTGGGGTTTGCGCGCCAAAGGCGGCTCCTGCCCGGGCGGCATTGCCCACCAGGATGCTCAGCGAAGTATAGCGCCCCATCTCCACCGTACCGATCAAGAGCAGGAGCAAGACTGGCGTTAGAAAAGCGAGTTCGACTAAGCTTTGACCGGATTGGGAGCGCAATATTTCGCGGCATGTGCGGACATTGCCGGGCTTCTTTGTCATGGGCTCGCTTTGCGGTTCAAGTCTCGCGCTCATTTTCATTCCACCAGGACCGAGGAGTGGATTGGATTTCCGTCGACCAGTCCGGAAAAATCGGAATTGATGCTGATAGTCGCACCGCCGCTTATTCTAAGCGCTCCGGAAACGATCAACGTGTAAGCTGCGTCGCTATTGAAAGTCGATCCCGTGCCCCCGAAATCGAGCAATGCATTCGGAAAATACAAAGCGCCCTGAAAAAAAGAATTGTTCGTACCGTTGATTCTGGCGGAGGAGGTATCGTTCGGGTCCTGATAAAACAGGATCCCCTCATAGCTTCCACTGGTTGGGGCGGAAAGCTGCACGTTGGTGTTGCCGTTGATCGTCAGGTCCCCGCCATTGGTGATATAGAAGGTAACGCCGGTTCCCGTGACGGTGGAGTTTCCACTGATTGTCATATCCCCGTTGACGATATACGTTCCCGCGGGAAAATTTACCGTTCCGTTATTAATTGAAATCGATTTGTACGTCGACCCCGGAATGATGTTGTCCGGCCTAAATGTGATCGGCGTCCCCACGGTAGGCGGCGTAAGTGTGGCTAGCGGATCTCCCAAGGGAGCAATTCCAGTAATGGGCGTGGGTGTGACCCCGCCACCCCCGTTGTTCGTAGCCTCTCCCACGACGCCGACGGATCCCGCGGTGACATCCAGGTCCCCTCCGCTGGTATCGAAGTTTCCATTGTCATCGATTCCGCAGGTAGGAGCGTTCAGTGTGGGAGAACCGTTCACGGTGATTCCCTCAATTGCGGTCCCCGGACTACCCAATGTGAACACGCAATTCTTCGCGACGCCGCTGCCCCAAAAGGCGACCGCTCTGGCCGTCACCGTCTGCGAAGTAATTCCCAAAGCCTTCATGAAAAAAGTCGGCTGCACCACCGCTACATAGGCTTCCACATATTCTGGTTTTCCACTGTACAGGCCTGAACAGGGGGGATAATTGATGGTGACTGCAATTGTGCCTACAGCACCGGAGGGGTCGGTGGGAGGACAACCGCTTTGGGTTGAGGCGACTGTAAAGCCGTCCAAAGAGGCGCCGTGGCTACCGGCCGCGCTTATAAATGAGGATCCATAGGGAATCTCGGCCGCGCCTGCCAGTGCCGCGCTGTCGGCCGCGGATTGCTGCAAGCGCTTTTCATAGCGCATATACCCGATATCGATCCCCAGGCCCATAAGGCCGAGCAACAGCAGGCCCAGTGCAAATACCCCAAAAATTAGGGCTTGGCCCGCCTCTTTTTTGCGCATTACGGCAACCTCGCTGAACTTGTGCAGACTAGCAGTTTTGGTACCCGTCAGACCGAGTGGGGGAACTTCGCCCGGCGCAAACGGTGTACGCGAATAGGGACGGAATCTTACGGCAACCGTCAACAATCCGCTACACTTTTTTCCAGCCCTGGAGCAGGCCTGCATGTGTCTCGTTTCAGCCGTCTCTCGCCACCCATTCATATCCCTGTATCTAAAGGAGTTGCTGGATAAATGGGGTGGCCTCTCGCCTTTGTCGTAAACCGTTGTGATTCGCGAAATTGCTCAAACAAATCACGCTATAGGGGGGTGCAATCACGGTACCAAAGGGCGTTGCCGGCTTGATTTGTCGAAGGGGCGCGCAGCTATGAAGACTCGTTGCATTCGGCCTGGATTAGCGAGCAGGCGAGTTAGAAAGTTGAATTCCGACCAAAATCTGCACCGCGACTGTTTTTCCGGCGCGCCGTGCGGGATTAAATTTCCATTTGCTGAAGGCTGCCAGCGCGATTTCGTCCATTTCCTTCAGCACACCTTGATAAATTTTTAGATTATCTACCATGCCATCTTCACGAATAGTACCTTTCAATACGATCATTTTGTTGGGCTGGTCGGCCGGGAAAGGCATTCTCCGAAAATCGAATTCCTCGATGGGATCCGGCGGAAGAAGTCCCGTATCCATCTGAATGACTCGCGAGGTTGCCGAGGTATTTGGCTTCGGTTGCGAATCATCCTGCTGGCAATATTGCAACGTCCAGTTGACCGTTGGCATGGGAACAAAAATGGTGTAGATCCTGCCGCATTGCAGGGCTTGATAAATACCGAGACCTCCGCCGCCCACTGCGCTGGCGGAAACGACCAGGGCATTTTTACGCACGCGGGGAGTGGTAATAACCGGAAAAACCGTGCCCCCGGCAAGCAAGCCGTCGAGATAGCCGCGATTTCCTTGAATCCCTCCGCCGCCACTGACGCTCACAGGCGCACCCGCGATCGCCAAGCCGCCACCACCGCCGCCTGATCTGCCTCCGCCAGTTCCCGTGCTTTCGTCGCCTCCAGGGCCTGATCCTCCCGTCCCTCCCGCACCGCCGCCAGGCATGCCGCCCGGTGAGCCGGGCTCGCCCCCTGCGGGCGAAATCGAAAACGCGCCGTACCTATTTCCCGGGGGCAGTGCAATCGGTCCGCCCCCCGCAATGGGATCGGTGCCAAGAATCAATAAGCCATTCGGTTCTCCACGATTTAGTTCGCCTGCCGCGCCCCCCACCGAGGGTGCGGGCATCCCCGATCCAGCTGGGCCACCCGGAGCGGAGGCTCCCGATCCAGCCGGGACAGCCCCTCCATTCATGGCCAGGGGAACCGGCAAGCGCGGCTG
>Ga0210409_10000669_pt1 | contig 51052 bp, 40 predicted proteins | sample IncBWH17MmetaG_FD_161649 | JGI IMG/M metagenome (GOLD analysis project Ga0210409, IMG submission 161649) | Forest soil microbial communities from Barre Woods Harvard Forest LTER site, Petersham, Massachusetts, United States - Inc-BW-H-17-M | ecosystem: Environmental > Terrestrial > Soil >... | reverse complement strand
CAAGGACGTCCGGATCGACCCCGTGCTGCAGACCGGCTCCGCGACCGAGACGATCACGATCACCGAACAGGTGCCCATGGTTGACACGACTTCCACTACGCTCGGTGGAACGATCAGCAATGAAATAATCAACGACCTCCCGCTGAACGGCCGCAACTACCAGAATCTCATCTCCCTGCGTCCCGGCACTTCGGTTTATCCAGGCGGCGGGCCTTGGACCCAAACCACGAATGGCATTCGGCCCGAAGACACCAGCTTCATCGTCGACGGTGTCACCAACGACGAATCCTTTATGGGTTTGAGTGTCACGAATGCCGCAGCCGTGCTTGGCGATGCGGCCACCCTTATTCCCATTGATGCGATTCAGGAATTTAACACGCAGGTCAATCCCAAAGCGGAATACGGATGGAAACCCGGAGCCATCACCAGCGTCGGCCTCAAGTCCGGAACGAACGACATTCACGGCACCGCTTATGGCTTCGGCCGTTCGGACTCGTTTGACGCTCGCAACTATTTCAATCCAGTTGGCTCCCCCAAAACTCCTGTTGAACTCGAGCAGTACGGTGGATCAGCAGGCGGGCGCATCATCAGAGATAAGCTTTTTTATTTCGGTGCCTACGAAGGTCAGATGTATTCGGTTGGCAATGCGCTTGCCGGAAGCGTTCCGACTGCTGCCTCCGTTACGAGCGGCGGCGGCCTCGGTTGCGTACTGCTCACGACGGGCGACTGCAAACATAGTATTCCGGATGCAACCGCGGACCTCAAGGCACAAGCCGCCGCCGCTGGTAAGACTTTTACAGTGAACCCTCTTAGCGCCTATTTGCTGGGGTTTTATACACCCAACAGTTCGCAGGGAACGGGCGTCGCCCTGAACTTCCCGAACGTCAACAGCTCGAAAAACGCCTTGGGCAAAGTGGATTACCACATCAACGACCACCACAGCTTGAGCGGTTCTTACTTCTTTGGCAACGACACGATCTTAGGGATGGATTCCACCGAGCTGCTTGCGCAATTCCGCACGAATGTTCACTCTCGTGCGCAAGCCGCCTCCGCACACTGGGCCTGGACACCAAGCTCTACCTGGGCCAACGAGCTTCGCGGCGGGTTCACCCACTACACTCTGCAGATTGTCCCGGACGACATCACATTCCCGTACAAAATCGACACTGGCATTTCCAATCCACTCTTGCAAGGGATCCCGAATATCAAGCTCGGTGGTGGTTTCACAGAGCTGGGTGCCTTTCACAACTTTCCCAAGATTGTCGGTCCGGACAAAGTGTACGACTTCATTGACCAGGTTTCCTATTTGCGCGGCAAGCATGCTTTCAAATTCGGAGGCGAGCTCCGCAGGGATTTGGTGCACCAAGGCACTTTCCGCGGTGCGCGAGGGCGCGTCACATTTACGAATTTAGAGGCCCTGCTCTCTGGCGCACCCTCGAGCGCCGGTTTTTTGGCCGGTAATCCTCTCCGAGATCTTAGCCAGTGGCTCTATGCGGGGTACGCTCAGGACGACTGGCGCATCACTCCGAGAATCACTTTGAACCTTGGGGTTCGCTACGAATACCAGGCTGTTCCTACCGAAGCCAACAATCTGCTCGGAAACTTCGATCCTACCGTCGGCTTTCAACAGGTAGGCAAGAATATTGGCTCCATCTACAAAGGCGATCACCGGAATTTCTCCCCGCGTTTTGGCGTGGCCTGGGACGTCACCGGCAAAGGCACCACCGTTGTTCGGCTCGGCGGCAGCATCGTCTACGATCTGCTTTCCATGAGCACCTACATGTCTCAGCAGAACCTCCAAAGCGGCCCTGTTCTTTTTGGCCTCGGCGTTGTTCCCACTGGCGCCACGATCATAACTTGTCCGGCGGCTCCAGTGGGTGGCAACTGCCCCCTTACGCCTACTACTACACCAGGCATCGGAAATATCTTCACCACTGGGGTCACTTTGGCAGGATCTGGCCCAAGCGGCCTCAATTGGCAGAATCAAACTACCCCAATTTATCCTGCCAACGTCACCGGACTTGTTCAGTGCGGAGATGGAATCGGGAGCGACCCCGGCCCTTGCAACACTTTCGCCATGAATCGAAACTTCCGCACGCCCTACGTTGAGAACTGGACTCTCGGCATTCAGCATGCCTTTTCAGGCAAACTCTCTCTCGACGCCTCATACGTTGGGAATCACGGAACCAAACTCCCCGGCGTCGTCGATCTCAATCAGCCCACACCAGGCGGTGTCGGTCCGTTCGCCACTACCTTCCCGTATCTCGGATCAATCAATTACCTCTCAAATTTCTACGGATCGACTTACCACGGCTTGCAGACAACGCTGACCGCTCGCAGCTACCATGGTCTCGATTTCGTCCTTGGCTATACCTATTCCCATGCACTGGACGACTTATCTTCTAACTGGGTGGCGTTCCTTCCGATGGATAGCACGCGTCCTTTCTTGGAACACGCCAGCGGTGACGAAGACATTCGCCACCGATTTACCCTCTCTGTCACCTATTCACTTCCTGAGAAGAAGACTAGATGGCAGCTGACGGAAGGCTGGCAGCTCAACACCATCATCTCATTGCAGAGCGGCCAACCTTGGAACGTCAATGACCAGACGTTCAACTTCAGTGGAACTGGTGAACTTGCCGATCGCTGGGACTTCTTTGGCAACCCGGCAGACTTCAAGTCAGGAGGGCCCAACACCCTTCCCTATTGCAGCACGACGAATCCGAAGGTCCCCACTGACGTTACGTCCGTGTCGTGCGGATACTTGACCCAAGGCGGCGCCGCATCAGTTGGTCTATCTGCCGCTCAGACCACGGCCGCATGGAACAGCTGCTTGGCAAAAGCGCCCGATCCGTCTGCCCTCGGCACACTCGTGACCGCCGGATGCTATGTGAGCTTGAATGGCAAGTCCGTCTTGGTTCCCCCCGCGCAAAACACCTTTGGCACCATGGGCCGAAACATCTTCCGCGATACCGGCTTCCACAACGTCGACCTCTCGATCACCAAGAGCTTTAGGTTCGGGGAACGCGTCAAGGCGCAGTTCCGCGCCGAAATGTTCAATGTTTTCAATCACCCCGAATTCGCGAACCCGTGGGGTGCCACCAGCGGCTACGGGCAAGCTGCCTTCGCTGATCCATCAGTGCCGGGTCAGTTCGGTTGTGGCTGCGCCACTCCGGACGGCGCCTCCTTCAACCCCGTCCTAGGCTCGGGCAGCAACCGCGCCATTCAGTTGGGCTTAAAGTTCATCTTCTAGCCGCCTTGCGCGGATGGAACTCGAAAAAGGGCCGGACATTTATCCGGCCCTTTTTCATGTATAAACACAGGTAAGAATTCTTGGGAGAATGAAAAACGATGAATCGCATCGCGACACGTGCAAGAATGATCGGCATCTTCTTCATTGGCCTGTTGGTCGTAGTCTCCAACAAGTCTGCTGCTGCAGCCGGTGAGGATCAAGAAGTTCTTCAGACCGATCACGACTTTGTCCAGGCCGCTGCGAAAGCCGACAAAGCAACAGTCGCCAAACTCCTCGACGCGGATTTCACGTGGACGGACGCAGATGGCAGAAGCCGCGCAAGAACGCAGGTCCTCGGTTCCATCCCGTCCCCCGCGCTCGGCAGCGAAGCTGGCGCTGAAGTGAGCCAGCGCACCTACGGCCAAGTCAGCGCCGTAATGTCCGGCCGCGACAAAATTCACGTTCTCCGCATCTGGGTGAAGCGTTCCGCCGGCTGGCGATTGCTCGTCTATCACGAAGTCGCTCTCGGCCGGCAGTCCTCCGGCCCCACTGGCTCCGACGTGAAGGAGTGCGAGAATCCTTGCAAAACCTTGCCGTATAAGCCGCGAAACGAATCCGAGCAAGCCGTCGTTGCTTCCTGGCAAGCCTTGGAGACCGGCGTAAACAACCACGACGCCGCAGCCTGGTCTCCCCACATCGCCGACGAGTTCACCATGCTCGGTTCCGCCAACGATCATCCGCTCACCAAAGCCGACCGCATCGCCACTCTCAATCTGCAAAAACAGACCGGTCATGGTTCCGCTCCCGCTCCTCTCGTGTCCGCGCAAATGTTTGATTTCGGAGACGCCATCGTGATGACTTGCCTGCACCAGCCGTACACCGGCAAGCCGATCCACGTCAGTCGCCTGTGGATCAAGCGCGATGGTCATTGGATCATGTCCATTAGTTATCAGACGACCATCCAGGATGCGCCCGTTAAGGTGTCTTAAAATCATTCACTGGTCGGGACCCCCTCCGCTGGAATCGTTGGAGTGAAGCATGAAGTTCCTTGTACGTTCAGCGATCCTCCCAGCCGCAGCCTGCGCTGCCCTCGCTGCCTTCTGCGCCAGCGGAACGTTCATCATCACTCGTGAGGACCAGGAAGTCCTCGATGCCGACCGCTCCTTAATCACGCTCCTGGAGAGGGGCGACGATGCCTCGATGAACGACCAGCTTGCTCTGAACCGGCTCCTCAACGAGGATTTCACCTGGATTGATTCGAATGGCAGGAGTTTGTATAAAGCGCAAGTGATGAAGAGCTTTCCCGCCCCCTCCAACATCGGCGTTGAATTGCAGGAGCGCATCTATGGGAAGACCGCCATCGTCCGGGCCAATCGTGGCAGAATTCAAGTGCTCCGCGTCTGGCTCAAGCGCGCCTCAAGCTGGCGGCTCGTTCTTTATCAGGAAGTCAGAATGGTTGTGAAGTCGGAGCCTCCCGCCTCTTCCGAAGCTGGTGCAGGGGAATGTGACAACCCCTGCAAAACAATTCCATTCCAGCCCGAAACTCCTTCGGAGAAAGACGTGATCGCTTCCTGGCAAGGCGTGATGAAAGCGATGGCCGAAAATGACCCCGATGCCTACGCCCCGCTCATCGCCGACGAGTTTACGGCCACCGACACCCATCACGACGCCCCGTACACCAAAGCCGAGCGGCTCGCGCAAATTAAGAAACAGAAACAAATCGGGGCCCGATCCACGCCTCCAGCCCTGGTTTCCGCACGCATGTTCGATTTCGGCGACACCGTCATGATGATCGCCCGCGAACAGCGCGCCAACGCCAAGCCTTATTTCAATACACGCATGTGGGTGAAGCGCGACGGCCGCTGGCAGATGCTTTTCAGCTTTAATACCAGAATTGAGTAGAATGAGGCCTGCATGAGTGCAACTCCCGTCAAAGTAGGCATCGTCGGGCTTGGCCGCTGGGCCAAGGTGCTGACCCGCGCCGCCGCGAAATCAGAAAAAATCAAAATCGTTGCGGCATACAGCCGCTCGCAAGAAAAACGCCTGGCCTTCGAGCAAGAACTCGGCGTTCCCGCCGTCCCTGACATGCACACGATGCTCTCCAATCGCGGGATCGAGGGCGTCATTCTCACCGTTCCGAACGAGCAGCACTTGCCCGTCGCCAGCGAAGTTGCCAAGGCGCGGAAACACGTCTACACCGAGAAGCCCATCGCCAGCACCCTCGAAGAAGGCCTCGAAATCGCCGCGCTCGAAAAGACTTTTGGAATCACCGTCACCGTCGGTCACAGCGCGCGGTTGATGGCCGGAATCCGGAAAATTCGAGAAGCCATCGACGGCGGCGAACTCGGCCGTGTAGCTTTTATCGAAGCGAATTTTTCCAACGAACGCGCGCTCGAGCTGACTCCCAAAACCTGGCGCTGGTACAAAGACAAAGCGCCCGGCGGTCCGCTATCTCAACTGGCGATTCATCAGTTCGATGTCCTCCACTACCTTGGCGGCGAAATCGTCGAAGCCGGCGCCATGGCTTCCAAACTTTCGCCCGTCGGCGCGGAAGTGGACGACCAGTCCATGACCCTTCTCAAATTCGCTGACGGAAAAGTCGGCTACGTCGGCTCCTGCTGGACCTCTCCCGGTATTTTTGCCGTGCGCGTCTTTGGCTCCAAGGGCTTGATGCACTACGAAATCGATTTCAACACCTGGGACACTCCCGACCAGCTCTACAAAAACTCAACGCTCTACATCCAACGCGGCAAGGATGGCTACGCCAAGCGTGAAGAACTGAGGGTTCCCGAAAGCGACATGTTCCGCACCGAGCTCGAAATGTTCGCCGAGAGCTGCAGAACGGGAAAGCCCGGCGAACTAAGCGCCTACAACGGCAATTTCGCCGTGGCCATCGTCTACGCCGCGCTGCGCTCCATCGAAAAGAACGGCCAATACACACGCATCGCCGACGTGCTGAGCGCCGCGCAAGCGCGCGTTGCGGAGAAAATCCACGATGTCGCCTAGCCGCTATTTCATTGAATTAACCCAGCCGGAAATCGCCGCGCAGTTGAAGAAAAACCCGCTCGTCATTCTGCCGCAGGGCAGCGTCGAACAGCACGGCCCGCATCTCCCCACTGGAACCGACATCTTCGCTTCGAACGTCATCGCCCACGCCGTCGCCGAGCGCATGGACGGCTTGGTCTTGCCCGGCGGCCCGCTCGGCGTCACGCCCTTGCACATGCCCTTCGAAGGCACCATCACGTTGACTCCCGACACCTACATGCGCCTGGTCACAGAAACCTGCGCCTCCACCGCGCAACACGGCGCGAAATATCTCCTGATTCTCAATTGGCATGAACTCAATATTCCTCCGCTCGGCGTCGCCGCCGATTTGCTTCATCGTGAACACGGAATGACCGTCCTCACCGTGCAGGCCTGCTTCGTCGCCGAAGACATGTTCGGCAAGGAATGCGGCGGCCTCACCCACGGCGGCGAAATCGAAGCTTTGGCAGTCCTGGCCTATCGCCCAGATTTAGTGCATCTCGATCGCATTGATAATTCTTCCGACCACTCCCACGGCCGCAAAATGGACGCCCTGCGCCGCACGCGCAGTTATCAACCGGTTTTGTCCGATGTGCGCTCCATCGCGCCAACCGGCTGGTTCGGCAGCCCGCAGCACGCCACTGTCGAGAAGGCCCACCGCATGCTGAACGCCATTGCGGACTCCATCGCCACTCAATCTGCCGAAATCTTCAAGCAGCTCGACAAGCTTCAGGGCGGCGTCGCCGAACTCAAGCAAGTGAGCAAGGCGCGCTGATGGCCCGCCTCTTTACGCAGGCGCAGGCCAAGCACCTTGGATTGCCCGGCCGCAAATCGCTCGAAATCGTCTCCGGTGAAAACGGCGCGAAGGGCCTCACCTTGCGGCTCGTCGAAATTCCTGTTCCACATCCGGGCGAAGTGCCGCGCGGTCCGCATCAGCATTCCGGCCACGAGGAGTGCATCTACGTTTTGTCCGGCCAAGGAACAACTCTCGCCGAAAGCGGCGAATATCCCCTCAAGACCGGTGACACGATTCTCATTCCACCCGGCGAAAAACACGTCACCCGCAACACCGGCAGCGTTCCGCTCCTTTTGTTGTGCTTCTTTCCCTCCGCCGACATCTCCAAAGCCACCGTGGAGCCCGCGGTTTCTTCCGGATCTCCCAAGCGCCAATGACCGCCGATGTCCTCTGCTTGCGCCCCGAAACCGATTTTCAGCGCGCCGGCGTCGTGCCGTCCCTGTCTCTGAAAGTTGCCTATCGCTCTCCGGACGATTCCGATGTTCCCGCGTTGATGAAGCAAGCCCGTGCCCTCGTGATCCCCGCAGTTGGTCCAAAACTTTCTGGCGAATTGTTTGACGCAACGTCCATCCGATTTGTTCAAGTCACTGGCGCTGGCGTAGACCGTCTCCACCTTCCTCTTCTCAAGCGCCTAGGAATTTCCGTAGCGAACGTTCCCGGCGGAAGCAACAGCGCCCTGGCAGAATACGTTGTCACCACTGCCTCCGTTCTTCTGCGCCGTTTCCTGTGGGCCGACGCCGAAATTCGCGCCGGCAAATACGCCGAATTTCGTGCCCGCATGGTTTCCGAAAATCTCGCAGGTCTGGACGGTCTCACCGTCGGCATCGTGGGCCTCGGCGTAATCGGCTTGGCCGTCGCCGAAGCCTTTCACCATCGCGGTTGCCAAATTTGCTACTTCGATCCCGCTCCACGCGACCCACGCACCGCCGATGCACTCGGCACAAACTCGGTTTCTCTAGAAGAGTTACTGCAAATTTCAGATGTCATCACTTTACACGTCCCACTGCTGCCCGCCACGCAAGGTCTTATCGGCGTCCGCCAACTGGCCGCCATGAAGCCAGGAGCTATCCTCATCCAAGCATCGCGCGGCGGCATCGTCGACGAAGCTGCCCTCGCCCATTCTCTGACCTCCGGCCACCTCGGCGGTGCCGCCATCGACGTCTATTCCACCGAACCACCCCCGCCCCATCATCCGCTTCTCTCGCTCCGTGGCGAAGCCGCGCGCCGCATTCTCTTTACCCCGCACATCGCCGGCGCCACCCGCCAATCTTCCGGATTTCTGTTCCGTTCCGCATGGCGCAACGTCGAACGCGTCCTGCTGCAAAAAGAAGCACCTCTGTATCTCGTGCAGTGAATGGTGTTTCGAATCGCCAATGGGTTTAGGCAAGCGCTGTCGAGTTAAGGACCGCTTAACGCATGGCAAAATCACGACGCTGGTACACCGCCCTCTACTTCCAAGTCCTGGTAGCCATCGCCATCGGCATTTTCCTGGGCCACTTCTTTCCTCGTACAGCGGTCGCTTTAAAACCCCTCGGCGACGCTTTCGTCTCCCTCATTCGCATGATGATTGCCCCCGTCATCTTCTGCATCGTCGTTCAGGGCATCGCCTCCACCAACGACCTGAAAAAAGTCGGCAGCGTCGGCATCAAAACCCTCGTCTATTTCGAGATCGTTTCCACTCTCGCGCTGCTCATCGGCATTCTCGTTTCCCATCTCTTGCATCCCGGCGGTGGCCTGAATCTCGATCCCGCCACGCTCGACACCAAATCCGTAACGAACTATCTGACCCGCGCCAAAGAAACCGGTATCGTCCCCTTCCTCCTCGCGATCATCCCGCGCACCGTCGCCGAAGCCTTCGTCACCGGCGACGTCCTCCAAGTTCTGCTCATCTCCATCCTCACCGGTTTCGCCGTCTCGCGCATGGGCGCTCTCGGCGAACGCGTCATCCGCGGCTTCGCCCTCGTCACCAAAGTCGTCTTCGGAGTCATTCGAATCATCATCAAAGCCGCGCCACTCGGCGCTCTCGGCGGTATGGCCTTCACCGTCGGCAGCTACGGTGTCGGCTCCCTCTCCCAACTCGCCAAGCTCATCGGCACCTTCTATCTCACCAGCGCAATCTTTGTCGTGCTCGTCCTCGGCTCCATCGCCTACGCCACCGGCTTCTCCATCTTCCGTTTCATCGCCTATATTAAAGATGAGCTCCTCATCGTCCTCGGCACCAGCTCTTCCGAAACTGTCCTCCCGGACATGATGCAGAAGCTCGAGCGCCTCGGCGCCTCCCCCGCCATCGTCGGCCTCGTCTTTCCCACCGGCTACAGCTTCAACACCGACGGCACCAACATCTATCTAACTCTCTCCGCTCTCTTTCTCGCGCAAGCCACCAACACGCATCTCTCCTTCAGCCAGGAAGCCGGCATTCTGCTCTTCGCCATGATCGCCTCCAAAGGCGCCTCCGGCGTCACCGGAACCGGCTTCGTCACTCTCGCCGCCATCCTCGCTGCCGTCCCCTCCATTCCCATTCAATCGCTCGCCATCCTCGTCGGCATTGATAAATTCATGAGCGAATGCCGCGCCCTCACCAACGTCATCGGCAACGGCGTAGCTACCATCGTCGTCAGCCGCTGGCAAGGTGAACTCGACGCCGAAAAAATGCGCGAGACCATGGCGCACCCCATCGAAAACGGTGAAGCGACTTCCCGCTAGGTGCCCTACGATTCAGATTGAACGAAGCGGTTTACAAATCCGCTCCCAGCGTTAAAATGCGTATGGTGAAGATCACATTCTCTGCTGGGAAGTCCGCGTCCGCATAACTAGGAGGCCCCATGTCCACCACACTTCTCGATCGCCGCACCTTCCTCCGCGTTTCCGCCGTAGCCGGCGGCGGCATCCTCTTCGCCCTCCACACGGATCCCGTCTCCGAACTCTTCGCCCAAGCCCCGCAGGCGCCCACTCCCGCCTTCCTCCCCACCGCCTTCATCCGTGTCGCCGCCAACGGCATAGTCACCATCATGTCCAAAAATCCCGAAATCGGCCAAGGCGTGAAAACGCATCTCCCCATGATCATCGCCGACGAACTCGACGTGGACTGGAAAGACGTCCGCATCGAGCAAGCCGACCTCGACGAAACGAAATACGGCCCCCAGCGCGCCGGTGGCAGCACCTCCACCCCCACCAACTGGGACCCACTACGCCGCGTCGGCGCCGCCTGTCGCCAAATGTTCGTCACCGCTGCCGCGCAAACCTGGTCCGTCCCCGAATCCGAATGCCAAACCTCTTCCGGCCGCGTCACCCATCCTTCCTCCAACCGCACGCTCACCTACGGCGCGCTCGCCGAAAAAGCCGCCGCCCTCCCCGCGCCCGATCTCAAGACCGTCAAGCTCAAGGATCCCAAAGATTACAAAATCATCGGCCGCCCGACTCGCGCCGTTGACAATCCTTTAATCGTCACTGGAAAAAATCTCTACAGCATCGATTTCAAAGTTCCCGGAATGCTGTACGCCGTCTACGACAAGTGCCCCGTCTACGCGGGAAAATGTGTCGGCGCAAACCTCGATGAGATTAAGGCCCTGCCCGGTGTCCGCCACGTCTTTGAAGTCGAAGGCACGCAAGATTTGCTCGGCCTCCATTGGGGCGTAGCCGTTGTCGCCGACACCTGGTGGCAAGCCAATGAAGCCCGCAAGAAATTACACGCACAGTGGAACGAAGGCTCCACCGCGCAGCAAAGCAGCGAAGGCTTCCAAAAGCGCGCCGATGAACTCTCGAAGCAGCCGCCCTCCCTCACTCTGCGCAAAGACGGCGACGCCGAAGCCGCCTTGCAGTCCGCCGCTAAAATCGTCGAAGGCGCCTACTCCTATCCGTTCTTAGCCCACGCTCCCATGGAGCCCGAGAATTGTCTCGCCCACTATCACGACGGCAAGCTCGAATTCTGGTCCCCCAGCCAAACCCCCGAAAACGGCCGTATGCTCGTCTCCAAAGTTCTAAATATTCCCCACGACGACGTCATCATCCACCTGAAGCGCGCCGGAGGCGGTTTCGGCCGCCGCCTCACCAACGACTACATGCTCGAAGCCGGCGCCATCGCCAAGCAAGTCGGCGTCCCCGTCAAACTCCTCTGGACCCGCGAGGACGATTTTCACCACGATCACTATCGCCCCGCCGGTTTTCATTACCTCAAGGGCGGCCTGGACTCCTCCGGCAAACTCGTCGCCTGGCGCAATCACTTCGTCAGCTTCGGCGAAGGCGATAAGTTCGCTCCCTCCGCCAGCATCCCGCCGAATCAATTTCCCGGCACCTTCCTTCCAAACTTTTTCTTCGGCGCTTCTCTTATGCCTCTCGGCGTGCCCACCTACGCCCTTCGCGCTCCCGGCAGCAACGCCTTCTCCTGGGTCTTCCAATCCTTCACCGACGAGCTCTCCCACGCCGCCGGAAAAGATCCCGTCCAATTCCGCATGGAACTCCTCACTGCGCCGCGCGTCCCCAGTCCGCAGCCCTCAACCAATCCCGGTGATGTGGATTTCGACGCCGCAAGAATGCAAGGTGTGTTGAAACTCGTCTCGGAAAAATCCGGCTGGGGCACGCGCAATCTTCCCAAAGGCACCGCCATGGGCGTCGCCTTCCAATTTGCCCATCGCGGCTACTTCGCCGAAGTCGTCCAACTGCGCGTCAATTCCGACAAACGCATTAAGATCGAAAAAATCTGGGTCGCCGGCGACGTCGGCAGCCAGATCATCAATCCACTCAACGCCGAAAACCAAGTTCGCGGCGCCGTCATCGAAGGCCTAAGCTCCGTCATGTCCTACGAAATCACCATTGACGCCGGCCGCGCCGTCCAAAGCAACTTCCACGAATACCAGCCTGTGCGCATGAACCAGGTCCCACCCGAAATCGAAGTCCATTTCCTGAAAACCGACAACTCGCCCACCGGTCTCGGCGAACCTTCGCTCCCCCCGGTGCTCCCAGCCGTCTGCAACGCGATCTTTGCCGCCACCGGCCAGCGCATCCGCTCACTCCCACTCTCCAAACACGGCTACTCCTGGGCCTGAGTCTTCTGGCCTAACTACCCGCTTTCTGTAGAGGCACCCGTCGCCGCGGGTGCCCCTCTTCGTTTTTGGTTTTGTAGGCGCCGGGCTTTAGCCCGGCCCGCCTCATCTGGATTAAATTTTATTTTTCTTCTCTTACTGGTTGATTGCGAACGGTTTTCAGTTGTCAGTGCCCAGCTTTCAGTGAGAAAAAAAGACAAAGACTTAATTTTCAGACGAGGGAAGGCGGCCAGTTTTTGCTTTTAGTTCTTCGCTCACTCATACCGCAACGCCACCAACGGATCCACCCGCGCCGCCCTCCGCGCCGGCAGCCAGCACGCCATCAAGCCAGTAACGATCAGCAGCAACGGCACACACGTCAGCGTCCACGGATCGTACGCCGACACGCCCCACAGTTGCGTCGCGATCACCTTCCCCAGCGCCAGGCTGGCGATCAACCCAATCCCCACCCCAATCCCCACCAGTCGCAGCCCCATTCGTAACACTAACCGAAGGACCTCCCCGCCTTCCGCCCCCAGCGCCATGCGGATTCCAATCTCATGCGTTCGCCGCGCCGTCGTATACGCCAGCACGCTATACACGCCAAGCGTTACCAGCACCAACCCAATCGAACTGAAAATCGTCATCAGAAAAAATCCAAACCTCGGCCCCGCATACGAAAACTGGCTGATGTAGCTTTCCATCGTCCCCGTGAACGTCAGCGCCACGCTGCTGTCCGTGTCCCAAATCTCTCGCTCAATCGCATTCATCATCGTCAGCGGCTCTTGCGCCGTTCGCACCAGAATCCCGCGGAACGCCGAGCCCGTCACCGTATACGGGATCCAGATCTCCGGCTCAACCGGATCTTGCAAGCCGCGGTTCTTCACGTCCGCCACCAGTCCGATGATTTCAAACATCGGCTCCTTCACCGCGTCGTCAAACTCCGTCAGTTGCGCGACGCGTACCTGTTTCCCGATCGGATTCTCGTTCCCCAGGTATTTTTTTACGAACGTCTGGTTCACGATCGCCAGCTTCCGCGCTCCATTCACTTCCGCTTCGGTAAAGCCCCTCCCGTCCACGAACTGGATCTTCAGCACCGGAAAATATCCTTCGCTGACCAGCTGGAACATCGCATTCCATTTCTCCGCGTGCGACTTCCCAGGTATCTCGATGTCGCTCGGGATCCCTCCATATGGAGGCAGCGTGCTCGTCTCCGTCGCCTCCACTACACCCGGCAAAGCCTTTAACCGCTGCAGCAGCGGCCGGTAAAATCCCGCCACCTGGTCCGCCGTTTTATACCGCTCCGGCGGCAGCGGCAGTCTTGCCACAAAAATATGATCCGGCTGCAGCCCCAGATGTACTTCCCGCAGCGCCACAAAGCTCCGCATTAGCAAGCCCGCGGCAACCAGCAACGTCAACGACAGCGCGACCTCCAGCACCACCACGGCGTCGCGCAGCCGTCCGTGCTGAAACCCTCCGCTGATTCCCTTGCCGCTATCCCGAAGCGGCTCGTTCAAATCCTTGCGCGCCGCCTTCATCGCGGGCACCAGCCCAAACACCAGCGCCGTAAGCACCGCCGTCACCAGCGTGAACGCCAGCACCGGCGTATTCAGCCGGATCACCGCCTCCGCGGGAATAATATCCTGCGGCATCAGCGCCACCAGGAACTTCAACCCTCCCCAAGCCAGCAGCGTCCCCAGCGCCGCCCCGCCCATCGCCAGGATCAAGCTCTCCACCAGTAGTTGCCGGATCAACCTCCACCGGTTCGCCCCCAACGCCGACCGGATCGCAAACTCCTTCTCTCGCGTGGTCGCCCGCGCCAAAAGCAGGTTCGCAACGTTTCCACACCCGATCAGTAGCAATAACCCCACTGCGGACAACACGATATACAGCGTGGTCTTAAATTTCCCCACCACATTGTTCGTTAGTGAATCCAGCTGCACCGCAAAGTGTTTCGGATATTCCGTCGGGTACACCGTGGCCAGCCGCTTTGCGATCACCGTAAAGTCCGCTTCCGCCTCTTTTACCGTGACTCCCGGCTTCAGGTGCCCCAGCATCCACCAGTGTTGCTGAAACGCTCCGGCAATGACTTTCGCCGTCGCCGCCCGGCTCGGCTTGGCCGGGATCCATAAGTCCGCATTACCCCAGCCAAACCGCGGCGGCATGATCCCGATCAGTGTTCTCGATTCGCCATTCAGCACAAACGTCTTGTTCACAATCCCTGGATCAGCGCCAAAGCTCTTCACCCACACCTTGTACCGCAGCACAAACACCGGCGGCGCTCCCGGTTCGTAATCCGCCGGCTGCATGACTCGCCCATATAGCGCTGGCATCCCCAAAAACTCAAATGTCCCGGGCGTCACGAAGTTGCCTTCGAATCTCTGCGTCCCTTCTCCCGCCCGATACAACACGTCCGTCTGGTTGTTCCCGATCGCCCGGTCAAACACATGATTCTGCTCCACATAATCCAGAAACTCCGGCCCGATGAACACGGGTCGCCCCCCAGGCTCGCTCCGGTCCGTGTCATGGATGAACATCGAGTAGTACCGCTGCGCATCCGGATAGGGAAACGGCTCCATCAAAATGTTGTCCATCACACTGAATATCGCCGTGGACGCCCCAATCCCCAGCGCCAGTGTCACAATCGCAATCGCCGCAAACCCGGGCGCCTTCCCCAGGTTCCTCAACGCATACCGTATATCCTGCCCCAGTGTTCCCATGCTCCACCCCCAGTTAGACCCTCGCCCTCGCTATCTACTAAGAGACGCATTCCCATCCCCTTTTGTTCGACGGCAACTCTCCAAAGAAGTCGCTTTTCCTTCAAGGTAGGACACGACTGGGCCAAACGCGGAAATATTCCCCGGAAACCGGGGCAATACCGGGGAAAGTCCCCGTTTCCCATGCTTCCCGGCTATCCGCGGGTCACTGTGTCGTAGGTGACCTTCCGATAGCACATTTACTTACTTTGAGATGTTCAATTTGGTGCACCTCGCATGTGGTCAATTTTGCTCATCTAGACGGGGCGCTCCTAATGAGTCTACGATTGTTCACGCTGAACCAACTTCCCCAGCTGAGTGAAGGAGCAGAACCGAATGCCGAGTAAGCGTAGTCTCGGTGTCAGTCACGCATTTCTCCGCAGAAGATTCCGTACGAAGATGACTTTTCGGAACTACCGGGACAAAGAGGTCGTCTTTTCGCAAGGAGATCCCGCTGACTCCGTTTTCTACATCGATAGCGGGACGGTGAAGCTTACGGCGGTCACCACCCGCAAGAAAGCTATTATCGCCATCCTCCAGCAAGGCAGCTTTTTTGGCGAAGGCTGTCTCGCAGGGCAATCTCGGCGGATTTGTACGGCAAGATCCATTGGACAATCCAATGTCGTTCGACTGCAAAAAGAGAGGACGGTTCACGCGCTCAAGAGAGACGCGCATTTCGCGGCGCTGTTTGCTGAATATTTGCTTTCCCGGGTTGTTCGAATCGAGGAAGACCTGATAGATCAATTCTTCAATTTCAGCGAAAGGCGGCTGGCTCGGGTTCTTTTGTTGTTCGGGGAAATAACCAAGGAATCGAAGTCGGACTCTCCCCTGAAGGTGAGCCAATCAACCCTGGCGGAGATGGTTGGTACCACCCGCCCAAGGGTAAGCAAATTCATGAACCAGTTCAAAAGGAAGGGCCTGGTCAGCTACAACGGGGGCTTACAAATAAACAGCGCACAGCTCGCCGCGTTTCTGGAAAATCGCCCGATGTCCGTAAAGAAAACGTAGACCAGCCAGAAGGCTCCGGCTTTCGCCACCAGACGACCGCCGGACCGAACCACGCCCTCGAGCGACGGAAGCAAGAAATGAAAAGTGATGGGGTTTCGGTGAAACATGCCAAAAGGGAAAATGTCGGACGCCGCATTCTTGGGGCTAGTAGCCTGGCTGAAAAAGTTACTTGCAAAGCCGCAGCTTACGAAGTCAGTTAGAAAGAAGGCGACAAAGAAGCAGATTGCAGCATGGACGCGCGTTAGTTGAGCTTCTGCAATAGCGTTTTCAAGGATGAGTGTGCAGTAGGCGCGGGTGAATGTAGCGCGTGGGCGAATGCCTGCCGTTACGCGACTAACCCGGAGTTAGCCGGAGCCACAGGGACCGATTACTCGTGGCGCGCGGAGTTGTCGAAATCCGTGTGCGCGCGAATCTGTTTCCGCTCGATGGCAGCAATGGCGCTAAACCTTCGGTCTACGTGTGGAGCAAAGCGCGGAGCACCTGAATAGAGCACGCAACTATGCCCGGCAGCGACGCCGCACGTAGGACACGGGATAGAAGATAACTGTTTGGCTGTGAGGTTTCTGGTTTTCATCTCGCTACAATAAAAGAACAGCCAGCCTGGAAACTGTTCCATTTTGAACACTCTGGGTTCTGGCTGTTATCCGAGCAATCGCACGGAGACCACCCTTCGCAAGCGTCAGCAAACGCTGTATTCGATCGCGTACTTTTCAGTGGTCCGGTAACCTCAAACTCGGAGTTAAGAGCAGAAATGTGCAATACCGCACAGTTTGGCCATGCCTCTGTCGGCTACAGTATTCACCTGAGGCCCAGCCCACAAGTGAACAAAAAGCGGCTCCTTCTCGTGGACGATAACGACGACGTCAGAACCGTATTCGAGGACGGCATGCGAGCCTACGGGTTTGAAGTCGTCGCTGCCGCTAGCGTAAACGAAGCGTTGAGACTCATTTCTACCCAAAAATTCGACATCTTGCTCTCCGACCTGCACATGCCGGATGCCGGGGATGGATTTACCGTCGTTAGCGCCATGCGCCACGCGCACCCGAACGCAGTAACACTGGTCCTCAGCGGCTACCCTGCGCTTCAAGAGGCCATGGCTGCCATCCTATTGGAGGCTGACGAAGTCCTTGTGAAACCCGTTGGCCTGGCTGCGATTGCCGAAATTATCCATAAGAAACTTGCGAATCCCTCCGCTCGCATGTCCATGAAAAAAGAGCGCGTCTCCGCAATTCTGGAGCGCGATGCGGAACTCACGATCCGCAATTGGATGTCCAAAGTGGAGCGAAACGAGGAATTGTGCAGTGTCTCACTGAGCTATCAGGAGCGGACCGGCCATCTTCCGCTCCTCTTCAACGACCTCGTCCGCCGGCTTCGCCTCCCTCCAAATGCCAAGCTTTCCAATTCCACTGCCGCCCGCGAGCACGGGGTCATGCGGCGCAAGCAGGGTTATACTGTCGCCATGACCGTCGAGGAGTCCCGAATCCTTCAGGTCAGCATCTTCAGTACTCTGCAGAACAATCTTCGATCAGTTGATTTTAGCTCCGTGCTGCTCGACGTGATGACCATCGCGGACGAAGTAGATTCCCAATTGAAGCAGTCCATGCTCGGCTTCATGGAGCCCCCCGCTCCCACATCGGCAAGTTCGCCCGCCTAATTCTTGCCGTGACAGGGCGGACTTATCAGAATTATAGGGGAAGTGGCGGCTTATCTCGCTAGAGGCTTAGCCGCTGGCACTGGTGTCAGTTTAATCGGCTTGATCTCTCCATTGGTCTTTTCGTAGCTGTCAATCAAGCTGATAAGCGTGTCACGTAGATTTTTGGCCGCTGGCCACGCTAACGTTACCGCACCCTGATCTTCTACGACAAACGCATTGGAGGCTCCGGGTTCGCTAGGAACCAATTGGCCCAATTGAAAGCGCACATCGAACAGTGTCCAGCTTGTATGCACAAAGTTTGTGTAAACTTGGGGCGTGGGCTCTTTTGACGTAATCCATGTAGGTTTCTGGTCGTCTGCCATAGTATTAACCCTGCCTCGCTTCTTGCTTTTGCCAAATTTGTGCTCCTAGCATGTAGGCCGGGACATCTGGGATTTGTCCGCCTGCTACTTCATCTGTTGCAAACACTTGGGTCGTACTTTTTGCAGAGTTCATAAACGCGTTTGTCGTGGTCCATGCACTAACTAGATTAGAATCAAGATTGGTTCCAGTGAAGATTCGAACCGAAGCGTTAACCTCCACTTGAGATGGAACGGCCATTGGTGGAACTGGGGGCGCTTCGGGTTGCTTCTCAGCAACAACGATTTTCAGTCCGACAGCATCAAGAACCGCACTGAGCGTATTTAGAGTGGGATTACCTTCACTCGAAAGAGTGCGGTAAAGGCTTTCTCTATTGAGTCCGGTGTATTCGGCTACCTTTGCCACTCCTCGCGCTTCTGCAACATTCCGCAATGCGGTAAGAAACGCCTCTTGGGAATCGTCTAATGCTGTTCTTAAGTAACTCTCGGCAACTTGGGGGACTTTCAGTTTTTCGACAAGCCAAGAGTGATAGCTACTTGTGCTCTTTGGCATTGTAATTTCTCCAGTGTTCTTTTGCTGTGGCTATGTCTTGAGATTGAGTGGCTTTTGTTCCGCCGCCTAGTAGCACTACGAGATCTCCATCTTGCCCGAAGTAAACGCGGAAACCGGGTCCAAAATCTATCTTCAATTCAAATACGCCATCACCGACGGATTCAACATTCGAGAAATTTCCCCTTTCCAATTTATCGACATTGACGATGATTCTGGAAAACGTTTGCGAGCCAACTCCGTAACCATCAACCCATTCCGTGAATGGGCATTTATCTTCGGGTGTTTCATACTTGCGTATCTCCCGTGGTCTTGCTTCGGGCATCAGATACGGCCCACAGCTGTAGCTTTTAGGCTACAATAGTGTAGCACCGCCTCCGGACGTATACAAGAGCGAATTTTCGTCACAATGAACCAAGTGTGTTATGAAAGCAAATGTTATGCGGACGCCGCCGGAGTCGGACCCGCAAATCCCCGGCTGGAGGTCGCGGATTAAAAGTTCGCAGGGCCTACTTATGTCCAACTGTCCAACGCATCTGTTTGTAGCTTATAAGCTACAGATGGGAAAGTCAATGAGAGAGGGCTACGGCCTCAGGAGCAAACCAATAACTGCTCACGCTTGGCGCTTATCAGCTAGCCAGGCTCGTTTCCTTTCATCCATCCTGGTACGAACCTGGTCTGCATCGATCAACTCTCCGCGCTGTGCCGCGGCGTAGCCCTGCGCGATTTTCTCCCGGATCTCGCTGCCATGCTCGGCCAGCCAGGCCTCTTGCTCGTGGAGCAGAGAAACCGCGTGCTCCACAAACTCGTCCACGGTTTGGTACGGCCCCCGCTGCACGTCTTGCTTGATAAGCTGTTCCAGCTCAGGCCGTAGGCGAATCTTCATGACCACAGTTTACCCCATCCTTGTCCACCAGGAACGAAAGCGAAGCGGCGGACTTCAGTCCGGCCAGCTTTTCCCATGCCCGCCGTCTTCCGATTCCCTCCGTGCTGGCCACCCTCCCCGACCGGCGATACCCCCGCAAAATGTCGTCCCGAGCGTAGCGAGGGATCTGCTTTTTCTTCACTTTGCGTTCAACCCGCCACGTCAACGCCGCCATCCCTCAGCATCCAAAGCACTTACAAGTAACTATTGAAAGACTATAAATTGCCCATTTTCTATCCTCTCTGTTTTGACATTCATCCATGTAATGGGGAGGTGGTAGGGGGGTCCCCAGTGGAATCCCTAAAGAATAACTTTAACTGTCCTCGTATCTGGGTGGAACCAATCCACTTGTCGCGTCACTTGCTACCACGGGCCAACGCACCATCACACTGGGCTCCGTTCACGGAACACACGGAACCAGCCGCGAGGCCCACGCGTCCGTTCCTTACATCCTTACCTCCTTACTTCAGTACCTCTCTGCGGAACATTCCAACCTTCAAACCTTCCAACATTCAAACGCTGCCTCGGCCCTTACTTCGTTGCTTCATTACTTCCAGCCTCCAGCTTCCTCACCAAATACGGAATGATCACCTGCCGGAAAATCACCGGATCCGGCCACACTTTCACCTGCCGCCCCAGGTGCCCGCCCTGCGGATTAATCCAAGCTTCCTTCGGAACATCGCCGCTGCTGAGAATCAAGTACGTATCGGAAATCGGCACCTGCGTATCCAAAACTCCCGCGATCACCAGCATCGGCGCCATCGGCTTCCCAAGCAGTCCCTGCGAAACCAGCGACATCTTCGGGAAAATATTCGCCAGGTCATCCACCGTTTTCGCACCCTCGTAAATCGACATCAGCGCCGGGCCCAGCCCGAACAGATACTCGCGATTCCCCAGCGTTTTGTTGATCACAAAATCTTTCTGAAACGTCGCATCGGCCGGCGGCGACTGCGCCACCACCGCTTTCAGCCGCGCGTGCTCCAGAATCGCCAGCTTCGTCGCCCAATACGCCCCGAAACTTTGCCCATCCATTCCGATGCGCGTCTTGTCCACTTCCGGCCGCGTTTGCAGATAATCAATCACCCGCGAAAACTCGCGTTCCGCCGTTTCGCTCGCCTTGATCGGCGACTGCCCCGTCCCTGGCGAATCCAACCCGATAAAGCCAATTCCGTACGGAAGAATGGCGCCGAAATTTTCCGAGAGATCTTCCTTGCGGCTGTCCAGCCCGCTGATGGCGATCACCAGCGGCACCGGCCCTTTCGCATTTTTCGGCAGCCGGAGATATCCGACAATCTCCGATCCTTCAAACGGAATCCGCACCACTTCCAGCGGCGGATCCATCAATTTCGCATGTGCGAGAAACGCTTCCAGCGCCTTCGCATACGCGCGTTGCTTTCCCGGAGACGCCGGCACCGGCCACCGCCCGAACGAATACAGCCGCCACGCTTTCACATACAGCGCGCTTGCCCTGGCGGGGTCCGTTGCCTCCGCTGCTTTCGCTTGCGCCATGTAGCGGTCCGCAACGGCACTGAATGCCGCCGCCCACTCGTCGTAGTCGCTGGTCTTGATCGCCGCGAACGCTTCCTTCACGTCCGCGGGATCGAGCCCGATCAACGGATACATCCCGTTTTCCGCGCGCTTGATCGCCTCGGTCTTAATTTCGTCGAGCGTCCGTTCTTTCTGCTGCGCCATTGCTGCGCTTGTGAACGCGAACGCAAAAAGAATCACGAACACCAAACAACCGATACGCTGAAGTCCCGTTTTGAAATCCATTTACTTTATCCCTTTCATCACTTTTACCAGCGCCGCGTCGTAATACGTCGGCTCATAATATTTCTCCGGCCCCGGCGCACGCCCGCCCCACGATCCTTCCACTTCCGCCCGCAACTTCAGCACGTTCTTGAATCCCTCGAGATCAAAGCGCGCGTCCTTCTCATATCCCCCCGGCCGCGACATATACGATTCGTACGTCTCTGCGGCTACCTCTGGCGCAAGATGCATCTCTTTCGTCATCAACTCGATCACCTTTTTCTTATTCGCAGGCGCCATCAGCCAGCGTTGCGCTTCCACGATTGCCGCAAGATAAAGCACCAACGCGTCGCGATGTTCCCCCGCCCACTTCCGCTCCGTGAAATACCCGGAAGCCTGGTACGGCCCGATAAGTTTCTGAACCGAGCCCAGGCTCACAAATCCCGCATGCTTCGCGACGAGCGACGTCGGCGGCCCGAGCATCGATCCGGCGAATTCCTTGTGCTCGCGCATCGCCGCCAGCCGCGCCGGCGTCGCCCCAAATGGCTTGATTTCGTAATCTTTCCCCGCCTGCATTCCGCTCAGCAGAAGAATCTTTTTCATCTGCAACGCGTACGCCGTGTTCGGCGCATCCACAATCAGCGTTTTCCCGCGCAGATCGTCAATGGATTTAATTTCCGGCTGCGCCATCAATTCATTCTGCGAGCCCTCGCCCCCCATCAGAATGATCACATCCTCATGCGCAAGCTCGACCATCGCCACCGCATTGTCCACCGCAAGATAAGCAAGATCGCCTTTGCCCGTCGCCAGGTTTGCGCGCAGCACATCCGAATTCGGCAAATTTTCCGTTTCCACCTCAACGCCATATTTCGTAAAAATTCCGTGCGATTCCGCCGCGACCACCTGCAAAGGCCGCCCAAGAAGCGTCAGTACTTTAATCTTCTCCGGCCGCCGCGCCTGCGCCCGCGCGCCACCGCCGCAAAGCAATCCAACAACAACCAAAAAACACGCCCATCGCATGGTGCGCATCAGTCCGTGCTCCTTTGCCTGCCCATAAAGTCGCTAGAAAACACGTCCATGGTATTCCGTCTCCGTGCTCTCTGCGCCCTCAGTGTCCTCTGTGTTAATTCTTTTTCTTTCTTTTACGGCGCGCCCTCATTCAACTTATCGAGCGACCATTCCGTAACCGGCATCGGATCCAGAATCGGCTTCCCCAGATTCGGGCAGCTGAGCGCAAACAAACCCGTGTCCGCCGCACACCAGATAATATTTCGATCCCACTCGATAAAAACATTGTCCACGGTGCGATCATAGCTTCCGAACTTTTTCAAATCGCCGCCCTGCGGCGGAATGAAGTAGGCCACTTCTTCTGGCTTCGTGAGGTCGCCAATGTCATAGCAACGCAACCCCGCAATGAAATACGAATATGCGATAAATTCCTGCCGCGGTTTTCCTGGCGCTTTCAGATGCGGCGGATTATGCGCCCCAAACCGCCCGCGCTTGAAACAAAAATCGCGATAAGGCGCTTCCGGCGGCGGCACCGGCCGCGGAAGCTGCGCGACCGCGACGGGGTGCTCTTCGTCGCGAATATCGATCACCCAGTTCGGAAGATAAATTTGGTTGCAATCCGAATTCGTGGTTTCGCCGTTGGTGATCACGAATCCGCGCTCGAGAATGCCGCAATAAATCGTGTGGAACGCGATGCCCATCCCCGAATATTGCGCCGGCGGTTCAAATCGCCCGATCTCCTTCTGATGCGCGGGATCGGAAAGATCGAGAATGATGAATCCGTTGCACCCAAACGCGCCGTAGCCGCGGTTTCCTCCGTCCTCCAATTTCTCCGGAACATAAACCGGCCCATGCAGCCCCGCGAACGGCGTCTGGTCCGCCACCACTTTCGGCGGCACCAGCTTCGACCAAATCCATTTGTTGTACTCGGCCTCTTCGCCTTTGCGCGAACCGGGCACCCACCACATGGAAACTTCTTTCGCGCTCGACGGATCGGATGCATCAATGATCATGTTGCCGTTGACGAGTTCACGGAAATACGACGGCTGGTGAATAAAACTTTCATCCGGCGCGGTATCGAGATACGCGTACTTTCCCCCGTCATAATAATTACGGTGTGTGCCCTGACCGGTCGCGCCGGTACTGAATTCTGATAATTTCACAATTTTCGATGGATCCGTCGCATCATAAAACCGCACGCCGCGCAGTCCCTTGTAGTTTTTCCGTTTGTCGTCGAGATGCGGATCGTCGTACTTGCCCATCGGCGCTTCAGGAGTCGAATCGGTGATCGGTGTTTGTTGCCCGGTCATCAGAATCCACTTCTTCAAACCTTTGTTGTATGCCACCTGAACTTGATAGCCTTCAAATCCTCCCTTGTTGAACATCTGCGGCTTTCGAACGTCGCTGATGTCAATCACATCCCCCTGCTGGAACATGTACCGCCGGCTGCCGATGGACATGACCTGCATCTTCCCGTTCCGCGAGTGCCCCGGCATGAAGTGGGCAAGCAGCTCCATGTTCCGGATGTACGTCCGGCGATCGAGGTAAGAGATGCTATTGGGCGTGGGGTGGCCATGATGATCGGCCCACGCCGGAATCGACGAACCCGCCAGCGCTAGCCCGGCACCCGCCGCGGTTCGAATGAATTCCCGCCGCGTTGGGTTCAGCACCCTCTCACTCGAATCGTGAGTGCGTCCACCATCGGAGTGCGGCTTTTTCTCGTCTCGCGTAGACTTCATCTTTCGGTTCTCCCTGGACCCAGAACTTGCCGCAAATCTCACTCTGCGTAGCTGGCGGGCCCTAACCGGCTGCTACTCTCGGCCACTTGTCGGCTTTATCGCCTATATAATGACCCGCTGCCCCGAATGCTCGCGCCAAACGGATACACGTCGTAATCTGGTTGGACCGCTGTACCACTCGAAGCGGAAAGCTGTCAAGAATATTCTGCTATGAATCAGAGATATTTATAGTAGTATGGCCTGCAAAAGCACCTTCGGGTATAGTGGTTGGACCAAATTCAGAGATCGTCCTGCCCAAACGCTCACTCTGTCGAGACTCCCGGAAGACTCGAAAAGAGGGATTCGCACGCTGGCGAGGACCTGTCAGGGTCCAGGGCAGCTTAGAAGTTTTTAAGGGAGATAGGAAATGGCAATTGCAACGATCAACCCGGCGACAGGGGAATTGCTCAAATCGTTTGAAGCGCTTACCGACGCCCAGATCGAAGTAAAGCTGCAGAAAGCCGCGCATACATTTTCGAGTTACCGGCATGTTTCATTCGCCGAGCGCGCGCGCATGATGTTGAAGGCCGCGGAGATTCTCGAGAAAGAAAAAGAAACGTTTGCCCGCATGATGACCACCGAAATGGGCAAAACGCTGCGGTCCGCAGTGGACGAAGCCGCGAAGTGCGCGTGGGTCTGCCGCTACTACACGGAAAATGCGGAGCGCTTTCTGGCGGACGAAGTTGTGGAGACCGGAGCGAGCCGCAGTTACATCCGCTATCAGCCGCTCGGTCCGGTGCTCGCCGTGATGCCGTGGAATTTTCCGTTCTGGCAAGTGATGCGATTTGCCGCTCCTGCTTTAATGGCCGGCAACGTCGGACTTCTGAAGCATGCATCCATCGTTCCACAGTGCGCGCTGGCCATCGAAGATATCTTTCGAAGGGCCGGATTTCCCGACGGCGCCTTCCAGACGCTGCTGGTCGGTTCGCAAAAAGTCGACAAAATCCTTGGTGATTCGCGTGTTATGGCGGCCACGCTGACGGGAAGCGAAGGAGCCGGAATTGAGGTAGGCATCGGCGCGGCAAAGCGAATCAAGAAAGTAGTGCTGGAGCTAGGAGGCAGCGATCCATTTATCGTGATGCCCAGCGCAAACCTGGAAGTGGCAGCTGCTACCGCGGTCAGGGCCCGCATCTTCAACAATGGACAATCCTGCATCGCTGCCAAACGCTTTATAGTTGCCGAGTCCATTGCTGACAAATTCGAACGCGAGTTCGCGAACAAGATGGCGGCGCTGAAGGTCGGTGATCCGTTCGACGAAAAGACCGAACTGGGCCCAATGTCCACAGCGGACGGCGTGACCGATCTCGATCGCGACGTGCAAAAAACGATTCAGGCCGGCGCAAAAGTTCTGACCGGAGGCAAACCGCTGGATCGTCCCGGGAATTTCTATGCGCCAACGGTCTTGACAAATATTCCCGAAGGCTCCCCTGCGCACAAGGAAGAGTTATTCGGTCCGGTGGCCAGCGTGTTCCGCGCGAAAGACGTGAATGACGCGATTCGAATCGCGAACGACAGCCGTTTTGGCCTGGGCGCGAGCGCCTGGACCAACGACAAGAGCGAGCGCGAGCGCTTCATCAACGATCTGGAATCCGGAATGGTTTTCATAAACAAAATGGTGGCCTCCGACCCGCGCATTCCGTTTGGCGGAGTCAAATGGTCGGGTCATGGCCGGGAGCTGGGAGTCCATGGGATTCGGGAGTTCACGAACATAAAAACTGTGTGGATCGAGGAAGGGACCTGACGTCTTGCCGAGGCGAGGCGACCGTGGTAGATTGGTCCAACAACTCGACCAGAGCAGATGTGGGCCGAATTTGGTTCGGTGAACGTCAATATGGTATGATGGTCATACCACTGACCGAGATCGCTTCCGTCACCGCGGGAGGCTGTCATGTACAAAATCGTGCGCTCCTCTCGACTGTACGAGCAAATCGTTCAGCAGGTCGAGGATTCCATCCACAAGGGCGCGCTCAAGCCGGGTGATCAGTTACCGCCCGAGCGCGAACTGGCTCAACAATTCGGCGTTAGCCGCACGGCCGTCCGTGAAGCCGTTAAAGCCCTGCATGAAAAAGGGCTAGTCGAGGCCTATCCCGGACGCGGGACCTTCATTACCGACGGGACCTCCTATTCCATGCGCCAGTCGTTGGACCGCATGGTCAAGGTTGGGCAAGCCGAGGGTTCTGCGTTTCTGGCGGAAGTCCGCGCGATTTTGGAGCCGGAGATCGCGGCGCTGGCCGCCACGCGGGCCGACGCCGAAGATGTGTCTTCGATGCGCGAGCAGGTTGCGGTGATGGACGGCGCCTGCAAGGATCCGGACGCGTTCATTGAAGCGGATCTTGATTTTCACCTTGCCTTGGCCGAGGCAGCGGCAAATCCAATCATACTTTCCTTGATCGATTCGATTGTGGGACTGCTCCGCGAACAACGCATGGGAATCTTCCAGGTGGAAGGCGGTCCGGAGCGCGGCCAGCACCACCACAAGAAAATCCTGAAAGCCATCGAGCTCCGCGATCCGACGGGAGCGCGCGAGGCGATGAAGGCGCATTTGGTGCAGGTGCGCGAGGATTCGCGGCGCGCGCCGAGCGGGCCGGAAGCTTGAGGCGAGTTTTCAGTTGTTAGTTTTAAGTTTTTAGAAAGAGAGAAAAAGAATTCGGTGGTCCTTGGTTTTTTTTTCGGTTGTTTTTGAGATTTCCTGAGGCGGCACGCGGCGACGCGTCAGAAGGTTGGAAGCGACAAAAGGGGATTGCGGCCGGCGGAAGCGAGGAGAAAAGAAGATTCATGGCGAATCTGGGATTTGTCGGACTTGGGGTGATGGGCAGCGAGATGGTGAACCGGCTGCTCGGCAAGGGCCATAGCGTCACAGGATACAACCGCACGCGCTCGAAAGCGGAGTGGCTGGTCAAGAAAGGAATGAAGTGGGCGGATTCGCCAAGCGCAGTAGTTGCAGCGACCGATGTTACGTTTTCGATGGTCACTAACTCTGCCGCGCTCGGAGCGGTGATGCACGGTGCGGACGGTATGCTGGCCGGGCTCACCTCTGGAAAACTTTTTGTGGACATGAGCACCGTGAGTCCCGCCTACAGCCGGGAACTTGCCGCAAAGGTGCGTGAAAAAGGCGGCGACATGGTGGACTCGCCGGTTTCCGGAAGCGTGATCACGCTACAGGAAGGGAAGTTGTCGGTGATGGTCGGCGGCTGCCGGGAAACGTTCGAACGCGTGAAGCCGCTGCTACTGGACATCGGGCCAAAGGTGACGCATGTGGGCGACAACGGCCTGGCACTGGTGATGAAGATTGGCACGAACCTCAGCCTTGCCGTACAAATGCTGGCATTCTGCGAAGGCGTTTTGCTGGCGGAAAAAAGCGGCATTCCGCGTGCCACCGCCGTGGATGTTTTGACGCACAGCGTGATTGCGTCGCCCATGGTGCAATATCGCGGCCCGTTCGTTCTCAAAATGCCTGAGGAAGCCTGGTTCAACGTCAACATGATGCAGAAGGATATGAATCTTGCGCTGGAACTGGGGCGGCAACTGGATGTGCCGATGCCGACGACCGCGGTGACTAACGAGTTTCTGACGGCGGCCCGCGGCATGGGTTTGGTCGAAAAAGATTTTGCCGTCGTATTCGAAGTTTTGTCGGCTATGTCCGGAGTCAAGAAATGACCATCGCTACCGACTCATCCAAAACCAACACCGGCGCGAAAGCCGAACAGTCCATTCGCATGTACCGCCGGATGATGATGATCCGCTTGTTTGAAGAGCAGGTGAACGAACTCTACACGCGCGCGCTGATGCCGGGGCTTGCGCACCTCTACGTCGGCGAAGAAGCGGTGGCCGTGGGAATCTGCGAAGCGTTGCAACCCAGCGACTACATCACCAGCACGCATCGCGGGCACGGTCATTGTGTGGCCAAGGGCGCTTCGCCGGACCGCATGTTTGCGGAGCTACTCGGCAAGGAAGCAGGGTATTGCCGCGGCAAAGGCGGCTCGATGCACATTGCCGATCCGGCCACGGGGAATCTGGGGGCGAACGCCATTGTTGGCGGCAGCGCCGGCATTGCGACCGGGGCCGCACTTTCCGCGAAGCGGTTGGGCACGGGCCAGGTCGCGGTCTGTTTTTTTGGGGAAGGCGCGTTGGGGCAGGGCGTTCTCTACGAAGTGATGAACCTGGCGGCACTTTGGAAGCTGCCGGTGATTTACGTTTGCGAGAACAATCTTTATACCGAGTACACGCATTATTCGGAGACGACCGCGGGTGACATTCTTGCTCGCGGCACTGCGTTTGGGGTGCACGCGGAGAGCGCGGATGGACAGGATGTGCGGGCAGTGCATGCCACTGCGCAAAAACTGGTGGACCGCGCGCGCAAGGGTGAAGGCCCGGCGTTCTTGCTTTGCAATACCTATCGCTATACCGGGCATCACGTCGGGGACATCAACCGGGAATACTACCGCTCGAAGCAGGAAGAGCAGATGTGGAAGACCGAGCGCGATCCCATCAAGAATTTCGCGGCGTGGATGATCGAACAGAAAATCACGGATGCCGCGAAGCTGCAAGCGATTGAAAACGAAGTGCGCGCGGAGATGAAGGCGGCGGTGGAATTTGCGATTGCCGCGCCGTATCCCACTACCGATGAGGTGGACCAGGACGTGTATGCCTGAGGTAGCGACAAGGGAACTGACGTTTGCACAAGCGGTGCGAGAGGCGCTGGCGGAAGAGATGCGGCGCGATTCGCGCGTTTGCATTTTCGGCGAGGACGTCGCGGAAGCGGGCACGCCGTTCAAAGTTTTGTCGGGGCTCGTTGAGGAGTTTGGTGCGGAGCGCGTGATTGATACGCCGATTTCGGAAGCGGGCTTTACGGGAATGGGTGTCGGCGCGGCGATGACTGGACTGCGGCCGGTGGTGGATATCATGTTCGGCGACTTCCTGACGCTGACGATGGATCAGATGGTGAACCAGGCCGCCAAAGTGCATTACATGTCCGGCGGCACGTGGAAAGTGCCGATGGTGCTGCGGACAACGCTGGGCGCGACGCGGCGTTCGGCGGCGCAACACTCGCAATCGTTGCACGCGTGGCTGAGCCACGTTCCGGGGTTGAAAGTGGTGATGCCATCCACGCCGTACGATGCGAAAGGATTGTTGAAGACGGCGATTCGTGATGAAAACCCGGTGGTCTTTTTTGAAGACAAGATGATGTACAAGCTGAAGGGGCCGGTGCCGGAGGGCGATTACACCATTCCGTTTGGCGTGGCGGACGTGAAGCGCGAGGGCGAAGACGTCACGATTGTCGCGACCAGCAGCATGGTGCAAGTGGCGCTCGGCGCGGCGGAGCTTCTCGAAAAAATTGGCGTGAGCGCGGAAGTGATTGATCCGCGGACGACTTGGCCGCTCGACGAGAAAACGCTCATTGAATCGGCGAAGAAAACTTCACGAGCGATGGTGATTGATGAAGGGTACGGGCGCTACGGCGTGACCGGAGAAATCGCTTCAGTAATTGCGGAAGGCGCGTTCTACAACCTGGAAGCTCCGGTGAAACGCATGGGGGCGATGCATGTGCCGATTCCGTTTTCGCCGCCGCTGGAAGATGTGACGGTGCCGACGGATCAAACGGTATTTGAAGCGGCACGGATGCTCTGCGGGAAGGCCTGACTTGCGCGGGATGGGAGGCGTGTCATGGGACTGAAAACGTACGGACCGATGGCGGTGGATTGGGAAAACCGCATTGACTTTGACCGGCTGCGCCGCGAACGGCTGGCGCGCGCGAAGGCGCTTCTCGCCAAGTCGGAAATGGGCGCGCTGCTGTGCTTCGATATGAACAACGTGCGTTATTTGACGGCCACGCACATCGGGTCCTGGGCGCAGGACAAAATCAGCCGGTTCACCTTGCTGCCGCAGAATGATGAGCCGATCCTTTGGGATTTTGGATCGGCTGCGCGGCATCATCAGCAGAATTGCCCGTGGCTGGGAGAACGTTCGCGGCCTGGAATTCCGTTGCTGCGCGGAGCGATGTCTCCCGAGATGGGCCGCGCGGAAAACGTCGCGCGCAAAATTAAAGTGGAATTGGAGAAGCGCGGACTGCACAAGGAACCGCTGGGAATTGATGTGGTCGAGCCGCCGATTCTTTTTGCATTGCAAAAAGAGGGAATCAAGATTGTGGACGGCCAGCAGTTGATGTCCGACGCGCGCGTGATCAAGACGCAGGATGAGATTTCGCTGCTGAATCATTCGGCGATGATGGTGGATGCGGCGTACGACGAGTTGTACCGCGCGATGAAGCCGGGCATGAGCGAGAACCAGGCCGTTGGGCTCGCCAGCAAAGTGTTGTACGACCTCGGCTCGGAATACGTCGAGGCGGTGAATGCGATTTCGGGCGAGCGTTGCAATCCGCATCCGCACGTGTTTTCGGACCGCGTGCTGCGGCCGGGCGATCCGGTGTACTACGATATTCTGCACTCCTACATGGGCTATCGCACGTGCTACTACCGGTGCTTTACGATTGGCTATGCTTCACACGCGATGATTGATGCTTACAAACGCTGCCGCGAGTATCTCGATGCGGCGATTTCTCTCGTGCGGCCGGGCCGAACCACCGCGGAAATCGCTTCAGTTTGGCCGAAGGCGGAGGAGTTTGGATTTCCGGACGAGGAAGCGGCGTTCGCGCTGCAGTTTGGCCACGGCATCGGGCTGGCGATTTGGGAAAAGCCGGTGATCAGCCGGATGGTTTCTCTCGAGCATTCGCACGAGATCAAGCCGGGGATGGTGTTCGCGCTGGAAACGTTCTGGCCCTCGACGGACGGCTGGAGCGCGGCGCGCATTGAAGAAGAGATCGTCGTTACCGAGACGGGTCACGAAGTCATCACGCGATTTCCCGCGGAGCAGTTGATGGTAGCGGGCGCGCACTACTTCACCGTGAATGGGCCGCTCTCCACCACGCGCGAAAATGAAGCGGTGCCCAGCCGGCGCGTGAATGAAATGGTGGAAGCCAGCGCGAAAATCGAAGGAGTGGCGGCTACGGACTGAACGCGCGTCCCCGGCTACCAAAAACTATGGCGATCAGTGTTGTAATGCCCGCGCTGGAAATGGCGCAGGAAACTGGAAAACTGCTGGCGTGGCGAAAAAAAGAAGGCGAGCGCGTCACCAAAGGCGAGCCGCTTCTTGAAATTGAAACGGACAAGGCGGTGGTTGAGATCGAAGCGCCAGGCGATGGAATTCTTGCTGGAGTGACCGCGGACGTGGGAGCGGTGATCCCTGTTGGCGAAACGATTGCCTGGCTCGTCGCTGCGGGCGAAAAACCTCCTGCGAAATCCGCGACGGCTGCTCCCGCCGCGCGAGCGTCCAGCGGCCCGGAGCGAGCGGGCGCGGCGGTTGCGCGCGTTTCTGCGCAACGCGCTGCGACGACAACGCAAATCTCGCCAAAGGCTCGGCGCTTAGCCAAAGAACTTGGCATTGATATCAGCAAGGTGCACGGTACCGGCCCCGACGGAACGATCACTTCGGAAGATGTGCAGAATTTTGCGGACGCGAAGGGCGCGCCGGCTTCTGCTCCAGCAGAAGAGGAAACGCTGAGTCAGGTCGCGCGACTTATGGCCGAGCGTACCACACAGAGCTGGACCAGCGTGCCGCATTTTTTTCTGGTGCGCGATGTGGACTGCAGCGAGTTGATCGCGGCGCAGAAACGCATCAGCAATGAGCTGGAAAAGACGCAAAGTCCGGCGACTACCATCACGGATTTGCTAATCGCCATTCTCGCGCGCGTCTTGGCGAACCATCCGCGCATGAACGCGAGCTGGACGGGTGAGGTAATCCGTTCGAATCCCGACGTCAACATTAGCGTCGCCATGGCCGTGAAGGACGGAGTCGTCGGCGCGGTCATTCACAAAGCGAACACGCTGAACCTCGCTGATATTTCTGCCCAGCGGCGCGAACTGACTGAACGCGCGCGCGCCGGTCGGCTGCGCCCCGCCGACATTTCCGGAGGGACGTTCACGCTGAGCAATTTGGGCATGTACAAGGTGGACGCCTTCAGCGCCATCATCACGCCGCCGCAGGCCACGGTTCTCGCGGTGGGCACCATCGCTGATCGCGTCGTCGCCATCGATGGAAAACCCGCTGTCCGTCCGATGATGACTATGACGCTCTCGAGCGATCATCGCGTCGTGGACGGCGCCCGCGCGGCGGAGTTTTTGAGCGAGCTCGCTGATGCCATTCAAATCCCAGAAAAAGGATTGCGGTAATTTCGTCAGCGAAAAATTCGGCAAACGGCTTGGACATTTTTCGCGCCGCGTAGCCACTCGGCCCAACCATGACCTCTGCGACCTATCCTGCACAAAACAAAAAACCGTTCTACACCAGCATGTCGCTGCAAGTGCTGGTGACCATCGGTTTGGCGATCGTTCTGGGCTACGGGAACCCGCCATTGGCCGTGGCCATGAAGCCGCTGGGCGACGCGTTCATCCGCCTGATCTCCATGATCATCACGCTGATTGTTTTTTGCACCGTGGTGATGGGCATCGCCGGCATGGAGGACATGAAAAAAGTCGGCCGGGTCGGCGGCAAAGCGCTGTTGTATTTCGAACTTGTATCTACGCTGGCGCTGCTGATCGGTCTGGTGGTCGGCAATGTGGTGCATCCCGGCAGTGGCTTCAACGTGAATCCCGCCACGCTCGACCCGAAAGCTGTCGCGGAGTATGCCGGTCAAGCCAAGGCGCAGAGCGTGACCGAGTTCCTGATGCACATCATTCCGAGCACGATTGTCGACGCCTTTGCGAAGGGCGACATACTGCAGGTTTTGCTGATCTCCGTTTTGTTCGGATTTGCGCTGTCCATGGTTGGCCCGCGTTGCAAGCCGCTCGTCGAACTCTTCGACGCGCTGACGCACGCGGTATTCGGAGTCGTCAATATCGTGATGCGCTTCGCGCCCATCGGCGCGTTCGGCGCAATGGCCTTTACCGTCGGCAAGTACGGCATCGCCTCGCTCGGCCCGATGTTCAAGCTGATCGTCACGTTTTATTTCACATGCATTTTATTTGTGTTGATCGTGCTGGGCGTGGTGGCGCGGGCCGCAGGCTTCGGAATCATCAAGTTCCTTTGGTACATCAAGGACGAGATTATTCTCGTTCTGGCGATCAGCTCGTCGGAGCCGGCGATGCCGACACTGATGGCCAAACTGGAGAAACTTGGCTGTTCGAAAGCGCTTGTGGGGCTCATCGTTCCCACCGGCTACTCCTTCAACACCGACGGCACCAGCATGTACATGACGCTTGCCGCTCTTTTTGTGGCCCAGGCCACGAACACGCCGTTAACGCTGATTCAGCAACTGACCATTCTCGCCGTCGCCATCTTGACCTCCAAAGGCGCGAGCGGAGTACAAGGCGCGTCGTTTATCGCGCTGGTGGCCACCATGACCGTTATTCCCACGATTCCGGTTGCCGGGATGGCGCTCATTTTGGGAATCGATCGCTTCATGAGCATGGCGCGCGCCACCGTGAACATGATTGGAAACGGAGTCGCCACCGTAGTGGTGTCGCGTTGGGAAAAAGAAATCGACTCCGCAACGCTGAATCGAAACCTGGCTTGATGGACGAACTAAATTTGCGCGCTTCGCGTGAATCGGCGCGAGCAGCGAGCAAAATGAACTGAGAATCGGAGCCGCAGGGGGCTATGGCTGAACGATTCGATGTCGTCGTTGCCGGTGCGGGGCACAACAGCCTGATCACCGCTGCCTATCTGGCGAAGGCGGGCTATCGCTGCCTGGTGCTCGAAGGCCGCCCCACCGTCGGCGGCGGCGTCAAGTCCGCGCATCTGACGCTCCGCGGATTCACGCACGACGTTTGCTCTTCGGCGCACAACGGCATTCACGGAAATCCCATCTTGCGCGATGATGAACTCAAGCTCGGCGACTACGGCCTCGAATACATCTATCCTGATCCGGTGTTTCACATGCCGTTTCCCGACGGCAGCTATCTCACGCAGTGGCGCGACCTCGACCGCACCTGCGATGAATTTTCCAAATTTTCCAAAAAAGACGGCCTCGCCTACCGCCGCATGATCACCGAATACGAGACCGTGAAGCCGCTTCTGGACGCGGTCACGTTCACGCCCATCGGTTTCGGGAAGGCTCTCAACGATCGTCTCGCGGATCATCCGCAAGGCAAGCTATGGCAGCGCCGCCTGGCAATGTCCGCCTGGGAAATTCTTCGCGACACGTTCGAGGACGATCACTGCCGCGCCTTTATGATGGGCTGTCCGTATTCGCTTCAGCCCGTGCAAGACCCGGTGACGGCTCGCGCCGCGTACATCCCGCTGCACCAACAGCGCGAGAGCCGCCCGCTTCCCAAAGGCGGCTCGGGAGCTTTGACGGAAGCGCTCGCGCGCTTCATCGAAGCACACGGCGGCGTCATCCTCGCCAACAAATGGATCAAAGCTCTCATCGTCGAGAGCGGCAAGTGCGTGGGAGTGGAATGCGCAGACGGCAGCTCTTATCGCGCCGAAAAAGCTGTGGTCTCGACCATCCACATCAAGCAGCTCGTGGATATGGCCCCGCGCGAATTGTGGCCGCAGGATTTCATCGATGGCCTGGACACCTGGGAAGCCGGTCTCACCTTGTTCGCCACGAATTACGCGACGAACGAGCCGCCAAAATACTCTGTCGCCGGCGGAACTCTCTCGCCCGTGCATTCGGGGATGATGATCAGTTCCGACCGTGCCATGCGCATGAGCGTTGACTACGTTCGCGGAGCGGTGAATCTCGAAGATCCCCCGTTGCATGTGATCTGCTGCAGCCTGGCCGATCCCACGCGCGCTCCCGCCGGAATGCATACGATAAAAATCGTCGCCTACCAGCCGTACGCGCTGAAGGAAGGCCCCCACCACTGGGACGCCATCAAGAAGCAAGTTTCCGACGCGAATCTGAAGTTTCTCCGCAAGTTCTCTCCGAATCTGACGGATGACAAGATTCTTGCGCGCACTATCGAAAGCCCGCTCGATCTCGAACGCATGAACCCGCACAACTGGCACGGAAGCTGTCACGCGGGCGGATCCGGGCCGTCACAGACTGGCGCGATGCGTCCCGTGCCCGGTTGGGCGCAGCATCGCATGCCGATTCCCGGTTTGTATCAGACCGGCGCGACGACGCATCCTGGCGGTTCCGTAACCGGCGGGCCTGGACGAAACGCCGCGACCGTGATGTTGAAGGATTTTGGGACCAGCATCGAGGAAGTAGTGAAGAAGGCGTAACAGTTTTTGTTGAGGGAGCGTTCCTATGAGCACCATCAGTCGGCGCGAATTTGTGAAGACGACGGCACTGGCACCTCTGGCCGTCGCACCGTTTTCATTGGGCCAACAGACTTCCAAAGAAGATCGCTTTGACATTGTGGTGGCCGGTGGTGGTCACAACAGTTTGGTCACCGCCGCCTACCTAGCCAAGGCTGGCTACCGTTGTTTGTTGCTGGAGGGCCGCCCCATGCTCGGCGGCGGTGTGAAAACCGCGGAGCTGACGCTGAAGGGTTTCAAGGACGACGTGTGCTCGACGGCGCACACGTTTTTGCTCGACAACCCGATGATGAAGAACGACGAGCTCAAGCTCCGCGACTACGGCCTCGAGTACATTGATCCCGACCCCATCTTTCACATCCCCTTTCCCGATGGCACGTATCTAACGCAGTGGCGCGACCTCGACCGCACCTGCGCCGAATTTGCAAAGTTTTCAAAGAAAGACGCCGCGGCCTACCGAAAAATGCTGGCAGAGTTTGATGCCGTCAAACCCATTCTGCTGGGAGCCAGTTTTACGCCGATTGGTTTTGCCAAGCCTCTGAACGATCAACTGGCGCAACAACCGCGCGGCAAGCTCTGGCAACGCCGCCTGGCCATGTCTGCGTGGGAAATCATTCGCGACACCTTCGAGGAAGACCACTGCCGCACATTCATGCTCTACATGTCTCACCTCGCAGCCGAACCGCCCGACGCTCCCATGACCGGACGGCTCGCCTATGGTACGGCGCGCCAACAACACTCCGGCCGGCCCATCCCCAAGGGCGGCTCAGGAGCGTTGACCGTTGCACTCACGCGTTCGATTGAATCCCACGGCGGCGTGCTTCTCACCAACAAGTGGGTGAAGCAGCTGATTGTCGAGAACGGAAAATGCGTGGGCGTGGAATGCAGCGACGGAAGTTCCTACCGCGCGGAAAAGGCCGTGGTCTCCACCATTCACATCAAGCATCTGGTGGACATGGCGCCGCGCGAACTTTGGGGCCAGGACTTCATCGATGGCGTGGATACCTGGCAGGCGGAGCATGCCATGTTTGTCACGCATTACGCCACCTCCGAGCCTCCGAAATACGCGGTCCAGGGCAGAACGCTTTCGCCCGTGGAATCGGGAATTCTCGTTTCCCCGGAGCGCGCCTTGCGCTACGCCTACGACGATGCGCGCGGCGTGGTGAATCTGGAAGACCCCTCAATGCAAATCATCTGCTGCAGCGCAGCCGATCCAACGCGCGCCCCGGCCGGAATGCATACGATCAAAGTTGTCGGCTGGCAGCCCTACGAGTTGAAAGAGGGTCCCGAGCATTGGGACGCCATCAAGAAAGACGTCTCCAACGCGTATCTGAAATACCTGCGCCGCTTCTCACCGAATTTGACCGACGACAAAATCCTCGCGCGGTTTATCGAGAGCCCGCTCGATCTGGAGCGCATGAACCCGCATTTCTGGCACGGCAGCGCGCACGCCGGTGCGCAAAGCGCCTCGCAATCCGGCCCCATGCGCCCCATGCCCGGCTGGGCGCAGCATCGCATGCCCATTCCCGGCCTATACCAGACCGGCGCAACCACGTTTCCCGGCGGTTCCGTTACCGGTGCACCCGGCCGCAACGCCGCCACCGTCATGCTCAAGGATTTCGGGACCAGCATCGAGGAAGTTGTCAGCAAGAAAGCGTAGCTCGAACGAAGAAGCACGAAGCCTTTTGATTGACGCGAGGAGATTCGAGTATGGGAAGCAAGAGAAACATCGCTCTCGTGATCGCAACAACAGGGTTGGCCACGCTCCTTACTCTTGCCGCGGGGCTGGCCGCGCAGCAAGTTGCTTCGACGCCGCCGGTCAAGAAGATGGTGCCTGACAATCCCAGCGAACATCCCGCCCCCGCGCAGCCTATTCCCTACAGTCACAAGAAACATCTCGCCCTCGGTCTGGAGTGCAAGCAATGCCACACCAATCCGGAACCCGGCAAGCTGATGACTTTTCCCGACACTGCCACCTGCATGCAATGTCACGTGACGATCGTCAAGGACAAGCCCTCCATCCAAAAGCTTGCCGAATATTCGAAGTCGAAACAGCCGATTCCCTGGGTGCGCGTTTATACCGTGCTGCCGGGCGTTGCCTGGAATCACCGCGTTCATCTCGAAGCGCGCGTGAAATGCGAAACGTGCCACGGACAAGTTCGCGAACTGGATGCCATGTCCGAAGTCACCAGCGTCACCACCATGTACAGCTGTTTGAACTGCCACGAACTCAACAAAGCTAAAACGGCTTGCGACACTTGCCATAAGCACTGATCCGGCGCAGACTTTTTTGTAGTGAGGAACTATGGCCACACCCATGGAATTGGAAGTCAACGGCAAACGATATCCGGTCCACTATCCTCCGGACACGCCTCTCCTGTACGTGCTTCGCGATGAACTCGGCCTGACCGGCAGCAAGTACGGCTGCGGGGAAGGGCAGTGCGGCGCGTGCACCGTGCTGATTGGCGGAGCGCCACGCCGCTCCTGCCAGATTCCCGTCAGCGCGGCCGCGGCGAAACCAATCACGACGATCGAGGGACTTGAAAAAGACGGGCATCTGCACCCGGTGCAGCAGGCCTTTCTCGACGCCGGCGCATTTCAGTGCGCGTTCTGTACTTCGGGAATGATTATGAGCAGCGTCGGCCTGTTGCAATCGAATCCTAGCCCGAGTCAGGCGGACATCGTTCAATTCTTGCAAGGCAATATCTGCCGTTGTGGCACGCATCCGCGCGTTATCGAGGCAATCCATCACGCGGTCAAGACGATGCAGGAGCACGGGCGATGAGCGGCCACAGAGAAAAATTTGCCGTCGAGCCGGAGCGCTACGAATTCCACGCTGCCCCAATGCATCAATTTGAATTGGCCCGCCGCGATTTCTTTAAACTTCTTGGCGCGGGCATTGCCGTCTTCGCGATTGCCAAGGACGCGCTCGCCGCGCAGGAAACGGCACCCGGGCCCAAGTCCTTCCACAACGAAGAGCTGCCCAAGGATATCAGCGCGTGGCTGCACGTCGGCGAAGACGGCACCGTGACGGGATTTACCGGCAAAGCCGAAATCGGCCAGAACATTCGCACCGCGCTGGCGCAAACGGTCGCCGATGAGCTGCGCGTGCCGTTCGAAAGCGTTCGCATGGTGACGGCGGACACGGCTTTGACACCCTTTGATGCCGGCACGTTCGGCAGCCGCACGACGCCCACGATCACTCCGCAACTCCGCCGGGTCGCTGCCGCCACGCGCGATTTGCTCGTCGCTGCTGCGGCCAAGGAATGGAATGTCGCGCCGGAAGGCTTGATCGCTGCGGATGCGAAAGTAACTGATCCCGCCTCGGGCCGCTCACTCCGCTATGCACAACTCGCGCGTGGAAAAACGCTCGCGCAGAATCTCCCCGCGGAAGATCCCATCACGCCCGCAACGCAGTGGACGATCGCTGGAAAAGCGATTCCAAAAGTGGACGCCCGCGCCTTCGTGACCGGACGCCATCAATACACGCCCGATCTGCGCCCGGACGGCTTGCTCTACGGAAAAATTCTGCGTCCGCCGTCCTTTGGCGCGACGCTTCTTTCTTACGATGACACCGCCGCGAAGGCCATGCCCGGCGTGGTCGTTGTACGCGATGGAGATTTTGTCGGCGCAGCCGCGCCGAGCGCTCACGAAGCGCAGAGCGCTCTCGACTCCGTCCGCGCGCAATGGAAAGAAGTGCCGCAGATTTCGGATAAAGAGATCTTCTCGTACCTTAAGAACAATGCCGCGCCAAACACCGGCGACCGCTTTCGAAAGCAAAAAGGTTCCGTGGAAGAAGCGCTCGCCAGCGCGCCGCATCGCGAGGACGCAACCTACACTGTTGCCTACATCGCGCACGCCCCGCTCGAGCCGCGCGCCGCCGTCGCGCAATGGGCCGACGGCAAACTTAACGTATGGACGGGCACGCAGCGGCCCTTCGCCAACCGCGACGAGCTCGCCGACATTTTCCATTTGCCCGAAAGCAGCGTCCGCGTGATTGTCCCAGACACCGGCTCGGCCTACGGAGGAAAGCACACCAGTGACGCGGCCATCGAAGCCGCTCGGTTAGCGCGCGCCGCTGGCCGCCCCGTAAAAGTCGTTTGGACGCGCGAAGAAGAATTCACTTGGGCGTACTTCCGCCCCGCTGGCGTCATCGAAGTGAAGAGCGGCATCGCCAACGACGGCACGCTCACTGCGTGGGATTTTCACAACTACCATTCCGGAATGTCTGCTATCGAAACGCCCTACGTGGTCGCGAATCAGCGAACCGAGTATCACCAGGTTCCTTTAGTTTTGAGGAGCGGTTCCTACCGCGGGCTGGCAGCCACGGCGAATCACTTCGCGCGCGAAACTCACATGGATGTCTTAGCCCGCACCGCGCAAATGGATCCACTCGAATTTCGCATGAAGAATCTTTCCGATCCGCGCCTGCGAGCCGTGCTCGGCGCCGCCACAAAGTCCTTCGGCTGGCCGCGCAAGAAAACACAAGCGGGGCAAGGCTTCGGATTGGCGTGTGGATACGAAAAGGGCAGCTACGTAGGTACCTGCGCGGAAGTGGCCGTGGATAAGGCTTCCGGCGCGGTGCGCGTGGTGCACTTAATCGAAGCGTTCGAATGCGGAGCCATCGTCAACCCCGACGGCCTGCGCAATCAAGTCGTCGGCGCAATGATTCAAGGACTCGGCGGCGCGCTCTTCGAAGCCATCGAATTCGAAAACGGCCGCATCAAGAATCCGCATTTCGCAACGTATCGCGTGCCGCGCTTCCGCGACGTCCCCGAAATCGAAGCCACTCTTCTCGATCGCAAAGATATTCCTTCGGCGGGCGCGGGCGAAACGCCCATCATGGCCGTCGCTCCGGCCATCGGCAACGCCATCTTCGACGCCACCAATATTCGCATCAATAGTTTGCCGCTAGCTCCCAACGGCGTTCGAACCAGCTGACTGCAATCTCTCCCCGATTTGCAGCAGCAGCTTCGCTCTGCAAATGCGCGTTGGCATTCTCAGGCAATCAAGGACCGCGCCACTCGAAATCCGTAATCCGCGTATTGCAACTCCGGCGGAATGCTCGACCGCGCCGCCGTTCGCGTAACCTTTATATGGTGCCGCCACGAACCGCCGCGCGAAGCTCTCCGGCTCCCGCTCACCGGCCCGCGCGGATTTCGTTCCGGAGAATGCGCGTAATATCCGTCGTCGTACCAATCCGCGCACCATTCGTGTACGTTGTCGCCCACATTGTAGAGCCCATACGCATTTGCCGCGTACAAACCCACGGGCTCCGGCCCCAGCTTCCACCGCCGCGCGTAATCCGGCACCACCTCCGGCCCCGCATCTCCCCACGGGTACAGCAATCCCTCCACGCCACCCCTCGCTGCGCGCTCCCACTCCGCTTCCGTAGGCAGCCGAAATAATTTTCCCGTCGCCACGCTCAGCCACTCGCAATATCTCGTCGCTTCATCCCACGACACTGCCACCACGGGCATCCGTGCATCATCGAAGTTTGCATCCTGCCAATGTTTTGGAGGCGTCGCACCCGTCGCCGCAAGAAAGCACGCGTACTCCGCGTTCGTCACCTGATAAATCGCCAGCTCAAACGCATCCACCCACACGCGATGCACCGGCTTCTCATCGTCCCGCCCGCTCTCGCATCCCATTTCAAACCAACCTTCCGGGATACGCACCATCGCCGGCTCGACGATCTTAGTCTCCGCTCCGCCGATCTTTGAGGAACTTGCCATCTCGTCCGTCCAACGCGTCCCTAACACGCCTTCCGCGGCCCTCACGGCACCTGCGCGCCCTGCGTATTCACGTACAGCGCGTACAGCGACTGGCTCGCCGCCATAAACAGCCTGTTTTTCTTCAGGCCGCCAAAACACAAATTCGCGCACGTCTCCGGAAGATCGATCGCGCCGATCATCGTGCTGTCCGGCGCGAACACATGCACGCCGTTGTAACCAGTTCCCGCCCAGCCCGCCGCAGACCACACGTTCCCGTCCACATCGCAGCGAATCCCATCCGACGACCCCGGCGCCATGTTCACAAACAGCCGGCCATTCTTCAGCCGCACGCCATCAACCACGTCGTAAACGCGAATCGGATGCGGTTCGCTCGAGTGCTTCGGAGCTCCCGTGTCCACGACGTACAGCAATTTCTCATCGGGCGAGAAACAAATCCCGTTTGGCTTGTCCATGTCGCTGGCCACCACCGTCGCCTCGCGCGTCTTGGGGTCCAGCCGATAAACAACCGCGGGCAGTTCGAACGCCGCCTTGTGTCCTTCGTAATCCGACATGATTCCGTACCCCGGATCGGTAAACCAAATCGCCCCATCCGAATGCACCGCCAGATCATTCGGCGCGTTCAGCTTCTTCCCCTGAAATCCATCCATCAACACCGTGATCGTGCCGTCGTATTCCGTCCGCGTCAGCCGCCGCGAGTCATGCTCGCAGGTCAGCAGCCGCCCTTGCCGGTCCCGGTAATTCCCATTGCTATAGTTCGACGGGCTTCGGTACACGCTGACCTCTCCCGTCGCCTCCATCCATCGCAGCATGCGGTTGTTCGGAATGTCGCTCCACAAAAGATATCCGCCGTCCCCAAACCACACCGGCCCTTCCGACCACCGCGTCCCGGTATACAACCGCTCCACCGCCGCATTGTGCACCACGCATTTCGCAAACCGCGGATCCATCACTCTCACCGCCGGGTCCGGATACCCCACAGGATTCTTCCGTTCCTGATCAGCGCCCGCACTTTTCTGTTCCAGCTCGCCCGCCATCGCCCGCGGTTCGAATGCCAGCACCGCCGCCGCCCCCGCCGCCACATTCATAAACGCCCGTCTCTCCATCTCACCCCCTGTAGAGGCGGGGCTTCAGCCCCGCGGTTTTTCTTCTTCCAGCGCTATCTCGAATCTTCAGCCCCGCGCTTTTCTCCCCCGCCGCCGCGTCTCATCGCTTACCCGTTCCTCTTGTGTCTCCCGATTCCTCCCACATCCGGAATCCGCCAAGAAACGCATTTTCATTGTTGCCCAGCCGCGCCCCGGCTGGCAGCTTCTTCAATTTCTTGCTGTTTCCCCCGCCCAGCACGACATAGTCGGCTTCCAGAGCCGTTCGCAGCAGCTTCGTCACTTTCGCCACCTGCACGCGCCATTTTTTCTTCCCCATCCGTTCCAGGCCGCGCAGGCCGAGATAGTCTTCGTACGTTTTTCCGTTTTTGTAGGCCAGATGCGCCAGCTCCATCGGCTCCAGGAATCCATCCACAATCATCGCCGATCCGAGCCCCGTGCCCAGTCCCAGAAACAGCATGCGTCCGCCCTTATAGCTGCCCAGCGCCTGCATCGCCGCGTCGTTCAGTATCTTGACCGGACACCCAAACGCCTTGCTGAAGTCGAATCTCATCCACCCGCCCCCCAGGTTATGCGGCTCGCGCAGCGGATGCCCGTTAATGATCGGCCCCGGATATCCCAGTGACACCCGGTCGAACTTCCAATCCTTCACGCACGCTTTCACCACGCGGACCATTTTCCCAGCCGTCATTGTCGGCCCGGACGGCATTTTCCGCGCCTCTTTTTGCCCCGTCGCCAGCATCTTGATGTGCGTCCCGCCAACGTCAATCACCAGAACCTTGTGAGTTTTCCCCGCTCGCACGCGTTTCTTCATGGCCCCTCCCATGGTTGCATGAGCCTATGGCTTACTCTCCTTCAGCCGCAAGCGATTTCTAGAATCGCCCCCCTCCCCACCCCCGTCATCCGAATCCCTGCTTTCTAGTTTGGCCGGAGGCCACCATGAAAGTGCTATAATCGTGCTTCACAGGTTGGAATTGTGAGACGGTATGGGACATGAACGGTAGAAAAGTGGAAGAGCTCCAGCGCGCCATTGGAACGCTGACACAAGAGGAGTTGGAGGAACTGCGGCTGTGGCTCGATGAGTACGCAGGTCCCAGCCCTCTCGATCGCCGCATCGCGTCAGACTTGGCGGGTGGCCGCTTGGACAAAGCCGTTCAAACCGCGCTGGACGATGAGAAGCGCGGAAGATCTCGCCCGCTATAGCTGTAAATGAATGGAACACCGCGCCACGGAAGGCTTCTGGCAAGCCTATCAAGCTCTCCCACCCGAGATACGAAGTCGCGCCGACAAACAGTTCGCTTTGCTGAAGGCTAACCCGCAGTATCCCTCGCTACAATTCAAGAAAGTCGGAGAATCCCGGGGGCAGGACGTCTGGTCCGCGCGCGTCACTCTGAACTATCGCGCTCTCGCTCTGAAACGAGCGGACGGATTTCTGTGGTTCTGGATCGGCGACCACAAGAGTTACGAACACTTGATTTGACCCGGGCCGTAGGTGCGCCATTTCCCCGTGTACGCCAAAACACAATTCAACCTTTCGCCCTGCGCCCCTGATCCGCAACCGTAGAAATGTTTCCATTTAATTACCTGCTTACTGTAAGTGAGTGGTACCCTCCTTTCACACGGCGGGTGTCCAAATGGCAGGGGTTGTGCGTCACGGGAAATCCCCGCTGTTCAACTCCGCAAGAAGTCCAGACGGAGGGGGAATGTCCCATGCAAACTAAATGTCTTGTCGGCAGCGCGTTTTTTGCACTCTGCTTCTGCGGGACTCTCTTTGCGCAAGAACCTAGGCCGGCGCCCGCTCCAGACGCCCCCAAACCACCGGCAGCCGCCGCTATCGCGGCTCCCGCTGCCTCTGAGAAGCTCACTCTGCCCGAAGGCGCCGACGTCCATCTGAAATTTGCCCAGGATGTCAGCTCGAAAACCGCGGCCGATGACGACCCCGTTGCCCTGGTCCTCGATGAGGATTTAAAAATCGGCGATGTCGTGCTCATCAAAGCCGGCGCCAAAGCCGTCGGCACCATCACCCACGCCAAAAAAGCCGGCATGATGGGCAAAGCCGGTGAACTGAACATGCGCCTGGAGTACATGATCGTAGGCGATTCCCGTCTGCGCCTCCGCGGCACAAAAGGCAAAGAAGGCGAAGGCAAAGTCGGCGCCACCGTCGCCCTCACCGTTTTGTTCGGCCCCATCGGCCTCATCAAGCACGGAAAAAACGTCGAAATCAAGCAAGGCACCCCCTTGCTCGTGTACACCGACGCCACCTACGTCGGTCCCCCAGAGCCGTAGGCGCGACGACGGCTAGCTCAGCTCGGAAGAGTTGGGCACACTGGCGGACTTATTGCGGAGCGACGTTAAATTGCACGGGCGAGGAGCGGGATGCGGCTTCGGTGACCGTGGAAATGAACAGAAGGCAATCCTTGGAGTAAACTGAGCAATTCAGATTGGCCTTCAGCAGAATTCGCGTGGGGACGGCGTCGGGAAAGGACAAGGGATACTTGGCAGCGGAAAGAGCAGGAACGACCGCGCGGAGTTCCTCCGAACCGGACACAAAGTGAACCGCATCCACCTTTGGCCCGTTGAGGAGCGAGATGACGAACGTAGCCCTCCCCGATTCTCCCCGTAGCTTGGTCCGCAAGGGGATATTCATACTGCGCATGTCGGTAAGTCCTACGTACGCGTCGGGGACAGTTCGCCTCGATGTGCTAGAGCCTGATGACGAAGACGATTTCAAGAACGGCCGCAAACGCGTCATTTGTTCTGTGAGTTTCTGCCGCAAATTCTTGTCGGGAGATGGGTTGTGCCCCAACGCTGCGTTTGCCAAATGACAAATCTGAGCTGCCTTGCCCTTCTCTCCTAATTCTTCGTAGATCTCGACTAAATGTTCGCCAATTTCAGCGGTCTGCATTAGTCTCCAGGAGGCTTCCAGATATTTTTCGGCGACGGGAAAGTCGTGCAGACGAAACTTGACCCATCCGAGCGTGTCCCAATTCGCCGCGAGTTGCACCATGAGGGCATAGTCCTTCGGCTGCGCCGATTCTGGAGAAATGTCCATAGTTTCTTCGGAAAGAGAAGAAACTGCGCGAGTCGAGTAATCGGCAGCTTCCCTGAGATGGACGTTGGCTTCGGCAAGAGAGTAGGCGACGGAATTGAGGAGAGGAGGCTTCGGGTCGTCGCCAAGAGCTTTCTGATAATTGGCTATGGCCTTGCCCGCGTCGTGATCGGCCAGATACGCTTCTCCAAGACCGAAATATAGGCCACCTGCGTCTTCCGGTGCATCCGCAAGAGCCTTTTCTAGGAGAGCAACCGCCTCTTTCGGGCGACCGGCCCGCGTGTAGGCCTGGCTGAGCATGAACAGCGCCCCGTGATTTTCAGGATTGGCAGCAACAGCCTTTTCGAGTGACGGAATAATCTGCTCGGGGTTGCTGGGGTCAAATCCCATGAGGTTCGTCGGGAGACCATCCTCACCCGAGAATTTGCCGGTGAGCGGAATGTATCGACCTTCGGTGTCGGTGATAGTTGTCGCCAAGATGCTGAAATCCTGTCGTTTATCACCAGGAATTTCCCGGACCATAGTTTTCAGATGAACGCTTCCACGCAGTACGGAATCCTTAAATGTGTAGTTTGCGGAATATTCAGCAAAATCCATCCGTCGACTGACATTCGGCGGAACCACGGCGGAAAAGTCCGGTGGAAGTTTGATCGTCGCTTCGTGAATTACTTCGCTTGGAGCCCCCAGCGGAAGAGGATCTTTGGAAAGTTTCTGCTCTTTCGTCAAGGAAGAGAGGAGAACCGGCGGAGAAGGCAGAGTAATCCGATGGTTTTTCCAATCTGAGAAATCGGGGCGGTGATAGGAACAGGAGATCGAAAACGCCTGAGCGGTGTCCTCGGGCTGGGATATAGACACATCGTTGATAGTTCCTCCGAAGCCCATGCGCGCAACAATGTTTTGCGTCAATTCCTGCCAGCGATTTTGAGCAGTGGACCGATAAGCGGCACGAAGGATTAATTCGGCGTCTCCACGCATCTCGAGTCGCATCTTTCCATCCAATGTGCCCTTATCATCGAGAGAGGAGTCAATCGTAAAGTGCTCGAAGCTGCCGAATGGAGGGTCCGCAGCGGTCTTGACGAGTCGCGCTATTGCTGTGCTCGGAATAACGAGGGCTTGACGATCCCGAAGACTCGCAAGAAGCATACCAAAGGGTGCGACCTCCGGTGTGGTATCCAGAATGAGGAACGAATCGCCGCGGGGGATCGCGGTCACCACGTGATCGAACAAGCTCGGCGAGGGAAAGGACTGATCGATCCTGTAGTTGGAGCTGATTAGTACCGGGTAAGCAGGAATGGCAACTGCCTGGAGAAGCGCCGCAAAAAGAGTGTGTTTGTCCTTGCAATCGCCGTAGCGATTCGCCAGGACATCCGCAGCGGAATGGGGCGTGTAACGGCTGAGGCCGAGGTCGATTCCGATGTAGCGGTAGCGGGTGGAAACAAAATCGTAGATGGCGTGGAGTTTCTCGTCGTCTGTGGCCTTGCCTTTTGTAAGTTCGCCTGCTTTCGCTCGGATTTCCGGGGTCACCTCGGCCTTCGGCTGCGCCAAAGTGCTGAACCATCGCCCCACGTCATCCCAAGAGGAAAAAGAAGAAAGTTGGACGTCGGGAGGAGCAATCCCGTGATAGTTCTTTTCCCAATCAGGAATCTTAGACGCCTCGAATTTCTTGAGATTCGACGTCTGGAACGCGTAAATGCGGCGATCGCCATCATCGTGTGCAATGGGTTGAGGATCAGAATTGCGGAACTTGACCGGAACGCTTCGAGGGAGGTCGAATTCCAGAATTTCATTCAAACAGATTCCCTCGTGGAAATAAGAGTAGTCGAACCAGAAGTGCCCGGCTGCAATCGGTTCATTGACGATCCAGTGGAGATGACCTTCGAGGACATCGCCGGCGGTGAGAGACTTGACCGCGATGTGCTTCTCCCGCTCATCCGTGTACATCGGCGCTTCGCGGCTAACGGTAGAATCTAGTTCCTGAACATCGGACGCCGGCGTTTCGATGACCGTGCCGTCGGGCTTGCGAACTCGAACGTAGACCACCTCAAGAGATTCGAACCTGGAAGCAAAGGAGTAAGCGAGAAGACCGAACTCGTGCACGGCGGATTCCGATTGGATGCGCACGCGAAAAATGAGATCTCGGTGGCCCTTTCCATCAGGCTCGAAGCGAACCGTTGTTTTCACGAGTTCATAGACGTACGGTTCTTTGGCGTATGCGTCGTCTGTGGAAGGACTTGCACTGGCCATGCCCACTTTGGGAGCAGCGGGGGGAGTCTGCCCCGGGGTGAGCGAAGGAGAACAGAAGAAGAAAGAAAGCAATAGCCAAGTCGAGAGAAAGCTGCGCATCTACCTTTGTCCCCGGTGGACAACCCAAGCACATAGTAACGCAGAATAGAAGTAGATGGATGGCTATTTGACGGGAGTCATCCATGTCGCTCTGGCCACACCACGGAGGTACCGGTGCCCATTTTCGGTTTTGGAGGGCGGGCTTTTGACTCCTCCTCGGCTTCTAGCGACTTGCTTCTGTTTCGTTCCCGCATCCGCTTTGACTTTTCCTCGATTCCCGGCGGGTGGCCGCGTCTTAATTCCGAAAACACCTTTGGGTGGCCCATCCCTGCGGGTTTTGCAGGGGTGGAGTCTTTCTTTTGTCCCTTTCTCATTTCCATTTCCTATTTAGTTGCCAGCGGGTGCCCCGTCACCGGTTTGTGAGGGCAGGTAGCGCAGGAAGGGTCTTCGGGGAATGCCTTTCGATGCATGGAGGCTAGGCCAGCAGCCCCCTGCCGGAGAGGGGGATTCTCGCTTTTCCTTGCCTGCTAGTCAGGTATTCACCCGTCCCTGATTTCAGGAACTTGCTGGATTCCATTCCCGCTTAGATATCCGTAGCCTCCGTACTGAGATGACTAGCACGCTCCCCTGCAGTTACGCCCTCGGCGTAAGCTTCATCTGCCTGGGAAACATCGCTCGGCAGACTTCTCTGACGGAGGGCAAAAGATGACGCAAGGGGCCGTACTTGAATTCTTGCAAGTCGTGCCAAGAGAATACCCTTTTGGGGACTGTGCACTTTTGCCGCCGGTTGCAGGACTGACTCTGGGCCCGTCGCGAACCATGGAAAGGTCGGAAGCTCGCGACCCTCGGAGCACCCCGCTGTGGGTAACCAGCCTTCACAGGCCGGGTGTTTTTGAACTCGTTCCTACGGAGAATATCAGCAGATCCGGCATGAAGATAGTCACGCGGGAATTCTGGGAACCGGAAGAGCCAGTCCTGCTTTCATCCCCGCCTGGATTTTGCATCCACGGCTCGGTCGTATATTGCAAGAAGCTCCCCAGCGATAATTATTTCGTGGGCATCTCGCTCGATGCGCCGCTCGAGGATTGGACCGAGACACTCGGATTGGTGGAATCCTGACGGACCTTAGTTCAGAGCAGAGGGTATAAGAATGCCCGGCTTTTCTGTCCTCCAAGGCCGCCGATCCGCACGGATCCCCACTAGGAAGCGTGCCAGCCTGGTCATCAATCTGGACCGTAACCCGAAGAGGTTCCCCTGCCTCGTCATCGATTCCTCGAAAGAAGGTTTCCGGCTGCGCGGAACTTTCCAACTCAGGCGCGGCCAACTTGTCGAACTTATCCTCGATGAAGACATACCCTGCCCCGAGCGCTGCACCGTAGTTTGGGTCGGCAAACCCGGCTCCAAACAGGAGGGAGAAGTCGGCCTGGAAACCGTCTAGGCGATCATCCGGGCGGGTGCCCCGTCCTCGGTTTTGGAGGGTGGGGCCTTTGACTTTTCCTCGATTCCCGGTGACGCGCTTCTGTCACGTTCCCGCATCCGCTTGTAGACAAACCACTTGTAGTTATCACTTGACAATAAGTACCGATATGCTATAATTGTTTTGTTGTGTTGGCACTGTTCTTCCGTGCCCTGCCTTTCATGCGCTCGCGCCGCGTGGTCCTTCTAACTCCTTCCGTTTTATTCCACCCCCGCCAGTTACCTTTTTGCCAACAGCCCCCGTCCGTAAATTCTTTAGCTGCAACACTTACAGTCCACCTCGCAAGTGCTGCAAACAAAAGGCTTACGGAGAATCTAAGTCCTGTAGATGCAACACTTACAAAAAAACGGGGGGTAGGGGTCCTCCCACCTCTGCGTTTCCTCTGTGCCCTCCGCGTCTCTCCGTTGGATCACGTCTTCCTCGTTTCGACTCCCAAGCCCAACTCTAGGACAAACCCACGTTTCTCAGCCATCCGCCAGATGACCAAAACCTATGCCGCTCTTTCTTCTCAACCACTTACAAATTGCCCATTTTCTATCCCCTTTGTTTTGACATTCATCCATGTAATGGGGGGTGTACCCCCCCATCCTTCCCACTCGCAACGGGCTTTCTCTCCTCTCCTTCAACTTTCAAATCGAAGATCCCGAGCCTCTCGGGACCGTCGATCGAAGTTCCCGATTTCTCGGGACTGTCAACTGTCAGCTGTCGACTGTCAACTGCCCCCACTCCCCTGTCCAGAAACGGACAGTTTGCTGTACTCTCCCTAGCGTATATTCGCCCTGTGCTATCCTCCCCTCTCTTCGTCCGGGGGATCGCCCGTTCCTTCTGCGTTGGAGGTCGTCATGAACAAAGCATTGAAGATTGTCCTCATCGTCGCGGCTGTGTTGATCGTGCTCGTTCTCGTCGCGCCGTTTTTGATTCCCGTCAATCAATTCCGCCCCACCATCGAAGAAAAAGCCTCTGCCGCGCTCGGCCGCAAAGTACAGGTCGGGGATCTGAGTCTCTCGCTGATCAGCGGCTCGCTCTCCGCCCAAGAACTCTCCATCGGCGACGATCCCAAATTCAGTACCTCGCCTTTTCTCACCGCCAAGTCCGTCAAGGTTGGCGTGGAAATCCTGCCGTTGATTTTCTCGAAGACCCTCAATGTCACCGGCGTCACCATTGACACTCCGCAAGTGACGCTGCTTCACAACGCCGCCGGCGTGTGGAACTACTCTTCGCTCGGTGGCTCGGCCGCAAAATCTTCAACTTCGCCAAATTCTACCGCGGACCTCTCCATCAGCAAATTTGTGCTCAAGAACGGCAGTGTCATCCTCGGCTCCACGAGTTCGCAGAAGCGCAGCACCTACGATCACGTCACTGTGGCTGCTTCGGACGTTTCCATAACCTCGCAGTTTCCCGTCACCGTCACCGCCGATCTCCCTTCCGGCGGCAAATTCAAGCTCGATGGCACTGTCGGCCCTATCGATCAAACCGACACCGCGTTGACTCCGGTCAGCGCCAAACTGAATGTTAGCGCTTTGAATCTCGCCTCGACCGGTCTCCTCGATCCCTCCCTGGGACTCGGGGGCCTTCTCGATCTCGACGGCACGCTTGAATCGAAGGGCGGCGAAGCCGAAATCAAGGGCACATCGAAACTTTCCAAAGCCCTGCTCATCGCCGGTGGTTCGCCGGCCGGCGTTCCTCTTACCGTGGATTTCAATTCCAAATACGATCTTCGCAAGAATGCCGGCGTCCTCGAACCCTCCACGCTCAAGATCGGCAGCGCCGCCGCGAGCCTCAATGGCACTTACCAATCGGCGGGCGAGGCCACCGTTGTGAACATCAAGCTGCAAGGCAAGGACATGCCCGCCAAAGATCTCGAAGCCTTTCTCCCCGCTCTCGGCATCAATCTTCCCAAGGGTGCTTCGCTTCAGGGCGGCACGCTCAGCACCGACCTCACGATCACAGGTCCCACCAACAGACTCGTCACCAACGGCAACGTCGGCGTTTTCAGCACCAAGCTTGTCGGCTTCGATCTAGGCTCGAAAATGTCCGCCATCTCCATGCTCACCGGCGTCAAGACCGGCAACGACCTGAACATCGAAAAGCTCACCACCAATCTCCACATGGCGCCGGATGGTCTCAAGGCTGACAATTTCTTGGCGGTTGTTCCCCCGCTCGGCAGTCTCACCGGGCTTGGCACGATCGACTCAAAGAACAATCTCGATTTCAAAATGGTGGCAAACCTCGCCAACGCCGCAGCTGCTGCACCTGCCGCCGCGACGGGCGGCGCAAGCAGTGGTCCCG
>Ga0210409_10000668_pt1 | contig 51135 bp, 44 predicted proteins | sample IncBWH17MmetaG_FD_161649 | JGI IMG/M metagenome (GOLD analysis project Ga0210409, IMG submission 161649) | Forest soil microbial communities from Barre Woods Harvard Forest LTER site, Petersham, Massachusetts, United States - Inc-BW-H-17-M | ecosystem: Environmental > Terrestrial > Soil >... | reverse complement strand
TGGGCTTGCCTCGAAAAAACGTAGAGTAAAACGAGGTCATTTGGTTAGTTGTTTTGGAGTTCGAAGTCAACGGGGGAAAGGAAGCCCAGGGAGCTGTGAGAGCGCTGGCGATTGTAGAAAGCTTCTATGAAGTCGAAGATTTCGTTACGGGCTTGGCTGTGGCTGGTGAAGTCACGGCGGTAGATCAGTTCGAGTTTGAGGGTGCTCCAGAAACTTTCCATGGCGGCGTTGTCGTAGCAGTTGCCCTTGCGGCTCATGGAGGCGACCAGGCCGGCCTGAGCCAAAGCTCGCCGGTAATCGCCGGAGGCGTATTGGACGCCGCGGTCGGTATGGAACAGCAGCTTGGCCGGAGGGCAGCGATGCAGCAGCGCCATGGCCAGAGCCCCGAGCACCAGCGTGGTGTCGTTGCGTTGGCTCATGGCCCAACCGACGATGCGCCGGCTGTAGAGGTCCAGGATGGCGGCCAGGAACAGCCAGCCTTCCGGAGTTTTGAGGTAAGTGACATCGGCCACCCAGATCTGGTTGGGCGCGGTGGCTTTGGGCACCTGGGCCAAGAAGTTGGGGGCCATGGGCTGGTCCGTGGTTGCTGTCGGTGGTTTGGACGTGGTAGCGGCCCCTCTGGCGCCCGTAAAGGCCCTCCTGCTGCATAATGCGGCACACCCGAGCACGTCCGTGGCGTGCTCCTTTCTTGCGCAGTTCGGCCAGGATCCGCGGACTGCCGTACGTCTTACGACTATCCTTGTGCAGCTGCGTGATCTCTTTGGTCAGCGCCTGGTTCGCCAAAGCCCGTGGGCCTGGGCAAAGGCGGCGCTCCTGCCAGTCGTAATAGCCGCTGGGTGAAACCGCCAGCGCCTCACAAAGCGAACGGGTCGAATGTTGGTGCCTCATCGCGTCGATCCGTTCAAAGCGTTGGCTGGGGGTTCGGAGAGAATGCCCAGCGTTTTTTTTAAAATGTCGCGCTGCTCGCACACCCGGGCCAGCTCACGCCGGGTGGCATTCAACTGCGATTGCAGATCGGCGGTGGACCCGGGCTTTGGCCCCTCCGCCGCTCTCCCCCCAGCGGCGCAGGGGCCAAACTCACTGCGCCAGGCATACAGCCGGTTGGCAGCGATCCCCAGCTCATGGCCGATGACTGCCGCCGACTTGCCGCTGCTCACCCAGTTCTGGACCGCTGCACCCTTGAAGGTTGCATCATACTTTCGCCGCGCTTGCACAGGTATTTCTTTCATAGGTTCGGACAGTTCACTGTTCCCCGATTCCACTGTCCGTCAATTCGAGGCAGCCCCAGTCGCCACCGACTCACGAATGCACACCGACAGAACCGGCTGCCTCTCGTTGGCTCAATGCTTATCCGCCCTCCTACTCGAATGACCAGTAGTGGACTGCGTAGGGTTCAAGCTTGAGATCCAGATGGCGATCGCCTTTTGGAAGAGTTGCGAACGGCTCGGGGCGGAGGCGGGCATTTTCATCGTTGCTGGCAATTTGCGCGTCCAGAATGATCTGGCGTGTGCGCATGTCTCGGCTCAGGCCCAGGAGCAAGAGCTCGACCGGCACGGTTTCCGCCGAGAAATTCCACAGCACCAGGTTGTCCATGCGCATCTGTTCGTCGTGGGTGGCGAAGCCGTGAACGGCGGCGTGGGTCGAACTCAGCGGCAACCGCTCGCCCTGGAGGCGTGAGAGAAGCTTAAAGGCGAAGTAGGCGGGTCGGATGTTATTCTGGTAATCGAACAGGCCGTCGAACTGCGGCATGCGGTTCCACCATCGCGCCATAAACGCCGCGCCGTGCGGTGAAAAGAACGGCGTGAATTTGTCAATATCCACATACCAGTCACGGATGTGGAAGTAGCAGGAATAGTCCAGGCCGGCATCTTTCATTTGCCAAATGACCTCCGCGATAAAGCAGGGCTGAAACCGGGGCTCCAGCGGCGGGTTCGTCAGGTCCATGTTCCATTCATCCAGCATGGTCTCCGGGTTCAGAGAGGGATACTTCCTCAGCAAATCATTGGCGAAATCGATGGTTTTCCGTACCGAACCGGGCGAGCTCGTGTAGGCGTGCCAGGAAATGAAATGAAGTGGCGTCTGATTGGTGCGGGCGGCTTCCAGCAGCGCGGGAAGGATGGGAGAACGAACCGAGGCCAGGGCCGGGCCGCCGACACGCGCTTGCGGGTCGGCGCGCAGAATCGCCGCCGCCGTGTGCTGGTAGTAGCGGACGTAGCTGTCCGGTTTGAACCGGTACGGGCAGCCTCCATCCTCGCCGATATCGGGTTCATTGGCGACCTCCCAATAGCGAATCCGGGCGCCCCGTTCCTGGTAATGACGGACGAGGTGGAAAATGAGGTCTTCCCACTCGGCGTAATTCGTGGGCTCAACGATGTCCTGGTTAATCTGGGGAAACAGCACGCGCGGTTTGAAGCAGAGGCACATGAGAGGTTCAGCGCCTGTTTTCAAGATCGTCTCCACCGAAGAATCCAAGGTTTCGAAGTGGAAGCGTCCGTGTCCGGGCAGGAGGTCGGAGTACTCCTGAACGAACAGGCGAATTAAGCTCGGCTTGAGGGCGCGCACCTCGGCCACACGGCTGTCCCACATGGGAGCATCAGACATCCCGCCCTGGCAGAGTGCCATCCGGCTGATATTGAGCGGACCCAGGCGATTGGTGAGGACGACCTGGACTCGCGCCGTGATTTGCGCCGAGGCCGTGAACGCCACAAGGAACGTTGCCGCGGTTACAATGAAACCGTTCCTCATTTCGATTCAAGTTTGAATACGCACGGCAAAGGGCCAGGGCGGCCGGCGGCCGATTGCCAGCGGGCTGGAAGGCTAACGACCGTCCCTCCGGCCGCATCTGGGTGCCAGCGCAACGTTTCGCTGGCCCCGAGCATGGTGACGGTCGCTCCAGGCGCGAGTTTAACCGAGTGGAGCGCCAGTTCCTCCCCCGGCCATTGCAGTGCAATAGCGTAGATCGCCGAACCCGCTTCGGCCTGGGTAAACCGGAGGTTGTTGCCTTCCTTCCAATTCTCGCCAGGGAGCGTGCGTGTATTAAAGATGGCTTCACCGTTGATTTTGAGCCAGGCCCCGGCCTCCTGCAGCGCCGCGATGGCTTTGGGATGGAACAGCCCGGTGGCATCGGGCCCGATGCCCACCATGAAATTGCCGCCCTTGGCGACCGTATCGACCAGGCTGGCGATAATCCACGCCCCGTCCTTGTATTTGCTGGCGTCCGGTTGATAGCTCCAGATGCCATCTCCACCCAGAGGATAGATGACCATCCGGGGCATGTCCGTGTTCTCCTTCGAGCCTGGAACGAACTGTTCAGGCGTGTAATAGTCGCCGTAGTTGCCGATCCCACGGCAGCGGAACATTACGTCAGGTTGGAGGTGGCGAATGCTCTCAATCGTTTCGCGCAAATCCAACCACACCGTTTCATCGAAATATTGATCGAGGCACATAAGGTCGATCTTGCCATATTGCGTGAGCAATTCGGTCAGTTGCTGGCGATGGCGCTGGATGAAGTGGTTCCATTGGTCGGGGTGCTCGGCCTTGCTCACCCGATCGTGCAAAGGATGGTCGGCAAAGGGGCGGAAGTCGGCGTCATACCAATCCGGGTGAGAGAAGTAGAGGTCGATCTTCAGATTATGGCGATGGGCGGCGTCGGTCACTTCTTTGACGATGTCCCGATGGTAGGGGCTCTCCATAATGCTGTAAGCCAGATCGCAGTCCTCGGTTTTAGGTCCGCCGGGAGCGGTCCAGTTGACGCGACGCGCGACGTGGGCGTGCGTGTCGAACATCGAAAATCCATCATGGTGCTTGGTGGTGAAGGCGACGACCTTAATGCCGTTAGTCTGGAACAGCTCCATCCAGCCATCGGCGTTGAAGTTGGTGGGGTTGAACCTCTGGTAAAACTGTTGATAGGCCTGACGCTGTTCGTTGTTCAGCATTGGATGGCCGGAGTCTGCGCGAACGAACGGCCAGGAGGCATTACACCCATAGTCGAGCATGGCATAGACTCCCCAGTGAATGCGGACGCCATATTTCATTTGGCGGAAGGCGGCGCGCGCCGCATCGGAAGCCTGGCTGTAATCCGGATTGGGCGTGTCCTCGATATACGATTTGACTCGCCGGTAATGCGTGTCGGTGGCCGGCAATTTGACGTAATTATGAAAGACCGGTGCGGGCCGGTTGGCATCGGCGGCGAAATGGAACGGCGACCCGCCCACAATCTGGTCGGAGGTAATGGTCGGACACCAGTATTTTTCGATGTGCCAGGTCATTAAGTCGGTGCCGGTGAAGTGATCCACGTACGGTTTCTTCCGCGGGTTGTACATCGTGTCCGTCAAGTCGCGCAGAAGCGCGACGTTTTGCCCTTGGCTGACCATTTGACGGATGGAAAACGGCCGGCCCAGCACACACATGTTCTCATGAACCCCCATGACGATGACGTTGGTGATGCCTCGCTGGCGCATGAGATAAAAGGCTTCGGCGCTGTCGGTGGCGGCATCGCCTTCTTTGATCTGGAGGGCGTCGATTTCGTGTTGCCACGGCCAGGGCGCCTGGGTTGCGGGTTTGCAAGGCGGGTCGTCCGGGCAACCGCCGTCGGAATCGTCGATGGGCAGAAGCGCTTCTCGGGTGGGGTCGAGGTTGGCCCAACCTTTCAGCGGGATCGCGGTTTCCACATGCAGCGCCGCCTGGGCCAGCTTGCGGCCCGGCGTACCTTCATAATACTTCATCGTGTCACTTGGACAGTGGATGATCAAAACGCCGCGGCGGCGCAGTTCGGCGAGCACATCGTTCATGCGGGGCGCCATCTCTGCCACCCGCGCCGTCGTGCTCCTGCACCAGTGCCGGTCCCACATGTCGCAAACCACGGCCGCTGTGCGGGAGGCTTCCCACCGGGAATGGTTCGTCACCTGTTCCCACTGGTCCATACCGGTGTCCAATTTGCGCAGATAGCGCAAATCCAACTCCAGGGTGCCGGAGACTGGCGCTGCGGCGCCGGCAACCATTGAAGTCAGCCTTACCGCGCACAAAGCGATGAGCAGGTAATATTTCGGAGAAAGTTTCATACGTTAGCGTTAGACGCTCACAGTTCTATTTCGATCGTTAAAAGACTGACCAGGATGCCTGATCTGAATATTTCACGCGTGCTGAAGGACGAGTGTGAAATATTCATGGCTCACGCACGTGGTTGTTTTTCGCGACCCTCATCATGTTAGTGATTCTTGTGCTGTAGCGGGTGGTTGAAACCTCGCGTCCGGCCGCAATGGGCCAATTAAAAACAAGATGCAACCCAGAGCCAGCAGCGGCAGGATGCCGTAGCCGATGAACACCGGCGTATATCCAAAATGACCGACCGACCAGCCGGAGAGTGCCATGAAGAGCATGCCGCCAAAACCCGAGCCCATGCTTGCCAGCCCCCAGCATGAAGCCACCACGTGCGTCGGAAATACATCCGCAGCAAACGCCAGCGTGTTCGCGGTGTAACCGGTGTAACCAAACGTGGTCAACGCGATGAGGGCGATCGCCAGCGGAGCGCTGGTGGTCAGGATGGCCGGGATCGTGCTCAACATGAGCAAGGCAAACACGCTGGTGGAAGACTTGCGCGCCACGGGCGTGGTGACGCCGCAACGAATCAGCCAGGAGGTCAGCAAACCGCCCGCCAGGTTCCCCAGCGCTGCCGTGAAATACGGAATCCAACCCTTCCACCCGATCTCCTTGAGACTGAAATGGTGGACTTCAGCCAGATACTTGGGAAACCAGAATACGAAGAAATACCACACGGGATCCATGAAGACCTTCGAGAGCGTGAAAAACAGCAGGAAGCGTGTGGAGAACAGTTTTCGGGCAGAGACCCGTGACCGCGCTCCGTTGGCAAGGTCGATCGGCGCGCGCGCAAACAATCCCCAGCCCAGCAGCCAGAAAAGGCCGAGAATCCCCATCGCGATGAAGGCGCTCTGCCAACCCCGACGCAACACGAGCCAGGCAATTATCGGCGTCGAAATCATCGCGCCGATCGACGCGCCACTATTGAAAATGCCTGAAGCCAGGGCGCGTTCCGGCGAGGGAAACCATTCGCCCACCAATTTGGCCCCCGCCGGCCAGTTTCCGGCTTCTCCGGCTCCCAGGAGAAAGCGGCAGCACCCCAGCGAGAGCGGGCCGCTAGCCAGAGCGTGCAACATCCCGGCCACTGACCACCAAAGCATGCAGCAGGCATAACCAAGGCGCGTCCCTACCCAGTCAATAAACGGTCCCGAAAGGCCGTTCATGATCGTATAAGCCAGCATGAATGCGGAAGCCACGTACCCGTAAGCTGCTTCAGTCAGCGGGACGGCGGCTTTGAAATCCGGCGACGCGGCCACCACCGACAACACCTGGCGGTCCAGGTAGTTGATGGTGGTTGCGAAAAAAGCGAACCCGATCATCATCCAACGCCAGCCCGAAACACTCGGCGATGTCGAGGTTACCGGGGAACTGGTTGGGAAAGAATTCAAGTTGATGGCTTAAGAATCACTTTCAGCAACATGAACTTCAAGTAATCCTTTAAAACCAGGGCCTTCATGCCTGTTTTCCCTTGGTGATGACTATGGTGATAAGAACGTTGGCAAACCGCCGCTCCTCACCCGTGACAATAACCAGCGCCGTGCTGGGTTGGTTCACGGCGGCGTAAAGTTCATTCCTTTTCAGGCTCCGCGTCGGCACCCCCGAGGGCAACTGCTGCAAAAGCTCCTGATGAATCGCCGCAGGTCGCCTATCCGGCGGTGCCATCATTGCGGCTTGCTCGATGGGAATAGTATCCCGCAATACTTCCAGGACGTCCGCCACTTTCACCAGGCCGGCCCGCAGATTTAGAAATGCCTTTGCTGCGCTACCGGGAGCATGGGTTGAAACGGGATAATTCCCGTCGGCGATGAGCACGCAGCTTCCGTGGCCGGCACGGCCCAGGCTCGAAAGGATATCGGGTTGCAGCATTCGGGTTAGCATCATACCGGTGCCTTTAGTAAGGGTTCCGAATCATCTTCAAAAACGCCTACCGGGTTTGGGGTTGCGGTGAGGCAGCGGCCACCGGCCAATCCAAGTGTTGGCGTAGAAAATCAAAAGTTCCTTTGCCGTGGATCGTATGCGGACCCGTGAACCACTCGATGACGCACTGGTCCCAAAGGCCCAGCCGCGCCTCATACAAAAACCGCGTTTTGGCGAATTCGTAAGCGACCGTTTCATCCGGCGCCACCTGGTCGAAGTGCCCGCGTTCCACCATGAAAGGGCGCGGGGCGATTAAAGCAGCCATTTCGCTATAATTGAAAGTGCTGCCGAGGTCGAACTCGAAGATCTCATATTCAGGCATCCGGACATAGGTATAGGGGGTGAGCGTCGAGGCACATTTCCAAAGCCAGTCGTTGAAGTCGCCCGAACAAATGGAGAGACAATAATTGGTCACCAGAGCCGGCACGCGCATCGCCGTCTTGCCACCGTAGCTCAGGCCGTAAAAACCAATCCGCGCCGGGTCCACAAACGACTGCGCCTTGAGCCAGTCGGTGAGCTGCTGATGCTGCGGCACGATGATGGAATACAAGGTCTTGCCCAGCGGGTTGGCTTTGCGCTGCAAGGTGCGAAAGCGATCAGTGAAAAGATACAAGTTCTGCGGCGCGAACGTGACAAAGCCCTGCTCGCATAACCTGGCGGCGAAATCGTGATAGGCACTGCTGTCCCCTGTAATCGTGTCCTCCGGTCTGCCTTCCAGACCATGTTGACAAACCACCACGGGCCGCCGTTCGCCGGGTTTGAGATCTTTGGGCAAGAGTAGAATCCCATAAGCGAACACGTCGGGAAACACGTCGACCATGACTTCGTAGCCAGTCCAGTTCGGCTTGTCATATTTCAGTCGAGAACGGGGATTGGCCGGCAGCAGGGGCTCGTCAAACCGCCCAATGACTTCGCGGTAAAAGAAAGTGCGATAGACCTCGGCACGTTGGCGGAATTTTTCTGGAGAGGTGGTGTCAAGGTTGGTCATGAATCTCTGGCGCACGTAAGGGCTCTCGGCCAGCAACCACTGGTTGTGGCGGTCCAGTTCGTGCAACTGCCGGGCTTCGCGCGCCGTCGAATCGAAGTCAGGACACAGATTCTCTGGCGTCGACCCTTGCGGCGCGAGCGGTGCCTGGCCACCCAGCGCCCCCAAAAACGCCCTCAATGCCTCCTCACTGCCAAAGGGTCCCGTCCCCGTGTGGCCACTGACGGCCAGTTTCAATTGCGGCTCCGGCTTCAGCCCAGCCGTCAACAGGCGGGCACGCTCAAACTCCGACCGAACCTCATTCAACCTGGGAGACCCGAGGGTAGCCGGCGCGCCGTTGAACCGTTTTGGCGCGTGCCACCCACCGCCACCCGGCAAGGTCACCTCGGGCCCGCGTGCGGCTTCGATGATCAGGGTCCGGGGACTAATCATCGCCGCCACCTCCGCATCCCCAAACTCCTTCAGCAGACCAAAGACGTTTCGATCCACGGGTTGTTGCCAAATCGTGAGACGGTCACCGAAATATCCGCTGACGCAAACGGCTCCGCTTCGCGTGTCCAGCGCGCCGGCGTAAAACGCCAGCAGCCCGCCTTCGCCCCAGCCGATAACGCCGGCCTTCACCTTCGGATTCGGATTCTGATCCTCCATCCAATCCACGGCAGCCAGCACTTTTTGAACCTCGTACCCGATGAGGTGCCTGCCCAATTCAAATGCCGGCCGGTAGATGAATTCTCGATTGGACTGCAAGGCCTCTGCGTTTATGGCTCGTGAGATCAAAGCCGGAACGATAACCCGGCATCCGCTCTCGGCCAGACGCCGCGCGAATTGGCTCTCAGGCGCGATGCCGCCGGTCAAGCCGACCAGTTGCTCCGGAGTTTGGTCGGCGTCGGGGATGGCCACGACATTGGCGACGGGCGTGCGATGAACCGGCGTGAGTAGCAATCCTTCGCCAGTGACATCGCCAAAAGTCGGCCAACACACCGCAAGAATCTCATAACCTTGCCCGCGCCCACGGAGGGCCGGCCGGTTCGCAGTGGCGACCAGTTCCAGCTCCACTTTGCGAACCCGCTGGTCGCGCACACCCAGGATGTGCGCCAGGCGCTGCCGGTTGGTCGCCAGAGATTGCTCATAGGCTGGCCAGGAGGAGAGATCCCTGTACCAGAACTGCTCGCTTCGGGCTGCCGATTCATCAATTTTGCGCAGCAGGAATCGATCGACACCGGCGACGAGGTTCGAAGCGATATCGCCTTCCATCGTCAGCGGTGCGGTGCCAGCAAGCGGTTGGCCTTGCGACCAGGCAACCGAGGCGGAGGCGCAAAGCCAAGTCAATAATGCCAGGTTGCAAGTGGTTCTAGCGCAGTGCGTCAGAGTTTTCAGTACCTCTGGCGCGGAGTCAAAAGCGGCAGAGGACAGCCGCACTCCACGACGCTGGCGCGCGCTCGATGGGGCCAAAACACGCGAAGCGTCTTGGAGTGCGGCTGTCCTCTGCCGCTTTATCATCAAAGGGTACAAGCAACTCAGCATCGACACACTAGCAGCCTTCATGAAGCGTATATAGACTTGGCGATTGACCATGGTTACCACCGATAATAGCGGTAAGGATTATCGCCCATCGGAAAATCGGTACGATAATCGGGGTAATAACAGCCGAGAGGTTGAGCACCTTCCGGCTTGGAGGGCAGCGACGGTTTCATGCCACCTCGCGGACCAGTGGCTTGCGGCCCCGAGCGGTCGCCGTTGGGGCCGAGCTGCCAGGCGACTTCCGGGTCGAGGGCGTGGCTATCGAGTGGATGGAAAACCTGACTATCCACGGCGAAACTGGCGCCCAGATTGGCCAGCAACTGGGCGACAGCGCGGGTGGCCCGCCAGCGCGTGTACCGGAAATATGTCTTTTCGTCTGCCTGGAGACCATCCGGGTCCAACTGACAGAAGATAGCGACGCCTTTTCCGATCGTTCTGCGACCCAGCAGACCGTCGGCCCCGAGCTCCGCGCCGGCGCTCAAAAGCCATGGCGGAGTATCCAGGTAACAACGCCAGCGGAGGTCGGACGCGCTCAGGCCTCTGGCTTCGGGCCAATCAGGCGCGGACAGCGAACCGGCGAAGCGTTCGACAGCCGGCTTAAGGGTTATGCCGAACGGTCCCTCAGCCCCGGCGCAGGGCAAGAAGAACGCCTTGCCGCCTCCTTCAAGGTAGGCCGTGAGCGTCTTCGGGTCCGGAACGGCATCCGGGCCAATGAGCAGCAGGCCGGCGTCTGTCCGCAACTTGTCCGCCCTCTGATAACTCACCCCGATTTTGTCGAGCCATGCGGCGCCAGTTGCGCCGCCCAGATACAGCACCTGGCTGACCCGTGGTGACAGCGAGGAGTGGAGCGCGTAATCAATAATCTCCTTGCCGATGCGCCGCGCCGCGGGATCCAGCGCCACGTGATCTTCGAGATCCAGGGTGCAAACCAGAAGCCGGCCCCGTCCATAGTCCAGCTCCATCAGCGGTGTGTAGGCTAAATCGAATTCGCATTCCAGCAGGGGGCGCCATCCGCTGCGATGAGGTTTCTCAATCGCTGCGCTGCTGACGCCGCCGCGGTTGCCCCAATGCCATCCGGCGTAAGGCTGCTCTCTTTCGTTTCCCCGCAGATAATTCCCCACATACTGCGGGTAAGCCTCGATCAAGGTGCTGCTGCCGCTCCAGTCGCGCAGGTCGTCTGATTGCAGAGTGGAGAGTGTAGAATGCACGGTGGCAGAAGCGACGGGGAACACGCGCCGGGTCACTTTCGGGCACACGCGCCAGCCGAGAGCCTGGGTCATCCATTCGGGGTCCTGGGCGCAGACGAGAACCCGGCCTCCCCCGCGGACATGAGGTTCGAGTCGCGCGGCCAACGACGTGTCGTCCTTCAACGCGTTGCGTCCGAGCATTACCAGAGGAGCGGCCCCGCCATTCCAGGGACGGGTCCGATAGCCCAGGTTGGTCAGCATTTTGCCGGTCATGCCCTGCGGATCAACCAACGCGACCTGCTGGCGGTCTGTCTTATCCTCCCCAAACGCGCGAAACGCAAAGACGTCTTCGTGCCGAATTTCGCCGATCGTTGCCACCAGCGTGAGCTCGCCGTCAACCTTGCCACCTGGCGCTATCTGCGGCGCCTTCACCTGGAAAGGCAGGAATTTGATTTCGGAAACCGCCAATCGGCCTTCCACATGCCCCTTATGAAATTGCTTGCCGCTGACCGTGGCCGTCCAAACGGCCGTGAAATCTTGCGGTTGGCGCGTGTCGTTAATCAGAACAATCTGCTTCTCGATTTTCTGACCGGGATTGAAGTGATGGTCCTTGGCGGTGTACGCCTCGGGTGGGCCGGCAATCCACGCCAGGGTCGGGCCGTTAACCTCTTTGAGCGCGTCCTGGTTCCAGGACCACGTGCGCAGGCCTCCCGGCAGCCCCGCGGTCCGCCAACTGCGCCAGGTATTCACACGGTAGAGCTGCTGGATCTTGTGATTGTTGGTGTACTCATCCAACCGGTTCTCGGAGCTCGCGTACAGCATCCCATTGCGAAAGAGCCCATGCAGGTACTGCCGATATTCTGGCTCCTCGCCTGCATAAGCCTCCGTGCCAAAATAAATCGCGGCGAATTCCGTCAGCAAGGGCTCGCTGGTGATATTGCTTTCAAAGCCGTGGCGCGCGCGTCGGAATGTACAGTCCACCGGGGTTCCGAATTCAACCATCGAAATTGGCATTTCTCCGCTTTCGGCCCACGCGCTCAACCACTCTTCGCGCTCTTGAAGCGGGATGAGATCCAGGTAACAATTCATCGTGTAGATGTCCCCCGTGTAGGCCCCGGAGTGGCTGTAATAGGCCCGGGTCGGGTCCAGCTTTCTCAGCCCGTCAAACATTTCCTTCCCATAAACCATGAGGCGCTGCCAGCGCTCGTCAGTTTGTCCCCAACCACTGCGTCCGATGAGCCGCGGATCAGCATCCTGCGCGCTGTTGAAGAAATTGAATCCGGCGATCCACATAATCACCGACGGGTGATTGCGGTAATGGCGCATCCACACTGCGGCCCGCTCCATGGCACGCTGCCGGTTTTGCTCCCAGGGGATCTGACCCCGCGAATTCATCAGGTAGCGATTGGCGTTCAGAACGTACTGCGCCACGAGGTATCCCTGACGGTCGGCCTCGTCGAGATTTCGCCCTGAGTCGGACGGGTCGCCTCGGGCATCCACATTCTCCGAGCCCATCTCGGAGAAGGTATCACCGACCTCCGTCCGCGGGCCGTTATAGAAACAAGGTTGCCGCAGATGGACCACGCTGCCGTTGAGGTAGAATTGCCGGCCTTCAATCCGAAACTCCCGGAACCCGAATTTCTGGTCGTACTCATCATCCAGGTTCGCGCCTTTGATTTTCAACCGCAGCGTATAAAGATTTGGCTGGCACACGTCCCATAGGCGAGGGTCAGTCCAAGGCCAGGAGGGAGACAGAGTCTGTGTCTCCTTTGCTTCCACTGTCGCCTCGGCCGTGAAACTCTTCTCCAACTCGCCCTTTTCGGTCAGCATGTCCGCAATGACATGAACTGGCCCCGCTTCCTTGATGCCGCTTAGTTCTAACTCCAGAGCAATGGTCCTGTTGCGCGTGGACGTGTGCACAAAAACATCAGTCACGCGCGCCTCCGAGGCTCGACTCTCCAAGAACACGCTGCCGGTCAGGCCGCGGGTCCTGAGCCGAGCCGCACTGTAGGTGACGTTCATGAAGGCGTTCTGCCAGAAAGTCCCCACCTGCTCGGCGTCGGCAATGGCCGCCACCAACACCCGGATGTTCGCGGTTTGGCCGGGGGTTACTGCTGAAGTAATGTCCGCCGAGCCCCACGGCCACGCGATTCTTCCACACTCCTTGCCGTTGACATAGACGATCGCGTCCGTGCATACGCGGTCGAAGCGCAGACTAATCGCGCGGCCTTGCCATTCGGCCGAGATCGGCACCTGGCGTTCATACCAGGCGTGTGCCACCCGGGCCCCATCATACAGTTCCCACTGCGGCCCGCCGCCCAAGGCAACATAATCGGATGAATTTCCCCGTGAACGCTGCCAACTGCCCGGCACCCGGATGTAGGCCCAGCCCAGCTTCGCAGGTTCGGGCGCCCCTTCAGTTGCGGGAATGAACCGCCAGATACCATCCAACGACACTTTGTGCCGCTTTGCATTAACCGTAACCACACTCGGCTTGTCCCAATTCAGGCTAATACTGGCCGGCAGCACCGCGTCGGCCAACTGCCCGGACGCTGCTAGTGCCAGGCGCGGTGTTACCGTGAGATCGGCGACCTCAAACACGCCCGTGCAATGGAACAGCGCCGGCTGGATATTCAGACGGGTAGCGCCTTTGGGCACCGGCAGCTCCACCGTTTGGGTCACCCAGTCCGAGTCGGCCTTTAATTCAGGGACTTGTGCCGGGTAGCCGGACGCGCCTTCGAACACCATCGCCACACGGGCATCGTGCCAGCCTTCCGTGCCCACTTTCAAATTCGTTGCCTTCACACGCACTGAGACGGACAGCGACTCGATCTCGGAGGTGACCTTCACAAAGGCGTGCACGTAATCGAGTTGGCGCCCCGCGTCCTGGTTTTCGATGCGCAGCCAGGACTTGCCGTTTTCCGATACAACCCGGAATTCCTGACTGTTCCGAGGAATGCTGAATCCCTCGGCCCATTCCGTGGTCGCGCTGGGCTTTTTGAAATCCCCTTGGGGAAACAGGTTCACCTCTGCCGCGGCGCCTGAGCCTGCAATTCCAACGTAAACAAAGGTCAAAATCACCAGCGAAGAGCAACGCGCCGCTTTGTACAGCGGTCGCTTCTTCGGGCTTGTAAGGTTCAGAGATGGACTACCGCGTTCGGTCATTGGCCGGGCTTTCGTAGTAATCAAAACTCGGTCCGAGCTTTTGAAGCAACGGCAACGTTGCGACGTCGAGCTCTTCGATGATCTCCGGAGCCAGCAGCTCCTCAGCAGTTTTGGACCTGTTGTTGTTACTTTGGGAAATTACTTCTGCTCAGTCTTGGTTTCGACTTTCCTGCGACTGGCTCGGAATTGAAAGCTTACCCCCACAAGAGCCAAGACAATCCAAAGCGCCAAAGCCCCGTAGCCCAGCGTTCCCGACGGCCCTTTTTGAGCTGGATGAAGCCAGACTTGAGACGCATTCTGACCGCCAGCAACGAAGGGCCAAACCCCCGCCATTATGAGGTAAGACCCGCTGAAGGCCGTGGACAGGATGATCATGAACTTCTGTGCCAGGAGCGCGATTACTCCAAACCCAATGGGGAGGACGAGGAAAATAATTGGCTGAATCTGTTGTCCGGTTCCACTGAAAAGGGCAGCGGCGATAACCCCTCCAGCCGTTGCCCCAAGCAAGAAGACGCCCAGAAAATAAACCCAGAGGCACAGCACCGCGCCGATCAGTCCGCCGATACCCGCACACACAAGTGCTATTCCAGTGCTCCCATGGGCCAACGACAATCCGATTTCCCAGCCGCCGTACGCCCCGACAATGAATCCGATGATGGCCAAGCTGAACTTTAGAATCCGATATCCCCAAAAACACGTCAGGATTCCGGCCACAATGGCGAACAGAGCACTAGCTTGACCGGCCCAGGCGTAATCGTTCATAGCGTATTCGAATTCATCAGCTTGCGGATTATGAATTTACCAAAACAGCTCGGCCCCGCAAACAACTTCATGCAATTGGGAGCTGCAATCTGTTTGGCATCAGGGATCTCGCCGCTTTCATGGGTGGGCAAGTTGGAGATTAGGAAGCCACAGAGCCCTGAGCATTCATCCTTGCTTGGACCCTTTCTGGAGTGATGCCCTGTCGGCGCAAAGTCCGGAGGCTTAAGGAATCGTGGCGTTTGGCTAGGCGAACCCCCGCCTCGTCGGTTAGGAGCGGGCAGTGGTAAAAGGCCGGCGGCGAACAGCCGAGGGCGCGATAGAGCAACAACTGTCTCGCGGTTGAAAGCAGCAGGTCGGCTCCGCGGACGACTTCCGTGATCCTCATGGCGGCATCGTCCACCACCACGGACAACTGATATGCAGGCAAGTCGTCATGCCGCCAGACCACGAAATCGCCAAAATCCTTACCGGCGACAAATTGCTGCCGCCCGAACAAGCCGTCCAGGAACTCGATGGTCTCTCCATCCGGCACACGAAAACGCCAGTTCAATTTCGAAGTCGCAGGAGCCCTGCGTGTGTCGTGCGGAATCCGAACGTGGGGATTCGGCCTGCACGTGCCCGGATAGATTGGCCCCTCATCGGCGGCATGCGGGGCTTGGAGGGCGCGCAAGACGTCCTTCCGGGTGCAACGGCAGGGATAGATCCAGCCAGCGGCCTGGAGCTGCTCAAACGCTGCCTGATAATAAGACCTTCGCTGGCTCTGTTCGTATGGCCCGAAAGGGCCGCCGCAATCGGGGCCTTCCTGCCAGCGAAAACCCAACCAGCGCAGGTCCTCAAACATTGCTTCGGCAAAGGCCATCTTTGCCCGAACCGCGTCGATATCATCGCTGCGCAGGACCAGAACACCCTGAGCCTCCGCGGCCCGTTGCTGGGCGGTCCAGAAGGTGCGAGCGTGGCCGATGTGCAGGTAGCCGGTCGGGGCGGGTGCCAATCGGCCGCGATACTGGACGCTGCTCATGTGCCGGTAGCGTAGCAGTGACCGGGTTGGGCGGAAAGAGTTGGCGGAGTGAAAACATCCCGGTCTCGTAGCGGTCGCCGATCCGGGTGAAGCTAGCGGCATTTGAAAGCAATCATGATGGTCCTCTGATGGCGCGAAGCGCCAATTCGCCATGGCCCGCTATATCCGCACCCCCGCGGCCCGGTAGAACTGCCGCACGCGTGCCATTTCCTCCTCCAGCTCCAGCACGCCAATTGATCGGACCATTTGGCCAATGGTTGTTTTGGGATCGTTGGACCAGAAGATGCCGCAGTCCTCGTCTTCGTAATAGCGAAAGCCAACCTTGTCGCCAAAGGCTTTCCGGAGGGCTTCTCCGTTCTGCAGCTTCGAACTCCACGGAAGCAGCGCGTAACTGAGGTCCAGTTCGTGGACCAGGATGCTTTGTGGTGGCTTGATCTGCGCGGCAATCTTGCCTGTGGGCTCGAAGATTGAGGCGTTGTGCCGCCAAGTGCTGGAGACAATGTGACAGCGGCGATCCCTCGCTCGGAACGCGGGTTGCGAAGTCTGCGGCGATTGCGTGGGCCAGGCGATCAGTTCCGCTCCGCGGCGGGCCAGCTCCGCCCAGCCTTCAACGAAATTCATGTCGTAACAGATTTGTATTCCCAGTTTGCCGAAATCGCAGTCGAAGACCGGCAGTGCGTCGCCGGGAGTGGCGCCGCCCTCCATGGTTCCACGTTCGAGAGAAACAACCAAATGAATTTTACGGTAGGTTCCGAGCACTTTACCTTCGCGCCCGACCAGGATTGCGGCATTCGAGGACAACCTCCTTTCTTCGGAGTCCAACAAGTAGCTGGGAAGGACGATATAGCAACTGTGCTCACGCGCCTTCCGGGTGAAAGCGTCCTTGACCTGTCCCTCGAATGAAACCGAATGGGCCACAGCATCGTCACCGGCTTCGCCAGTGATCGCCACTTCGGGCAGGATTGCGAGATCGAGACCGCGTCCATAAGTCTGTTTGGCTTGTGCGGCCATTTGGCTTGTGCGGCCATTTGATCCACGATCCCCTCCAACTGTTCCAGACGGTTGCGCAGTCCGGGATACTGGCCCCAAAAGGATTGCATGGCTGTACCGACGATGACCTTGCGGGGTGGAGTGTTGGACGTGGTTCGCACCCTTTCCCCATCGTTGGCTGCCGGTGCCGAAACAGGGTCAAGAGCCGCTAAGCTGCCGAGCGTTGCCAGAAATGTTCGTCTATCCATTTGTATGTGCTCCTGCGAAGAGGGCAGTCCGTAATTTGGGTTCTTATATTCGCATCTAAGCACGGCGGTCAAGTCGCGGATGTGCGCTGAGCCCTACCGTTGGGTTCAGCGTACGGGAGGTTTGTCGAGTTCAGGTTTTAATGTCCTGCTCCACCAATCTTCTTTCATCTTGACCTCATCCTCAACCAAACCTCATCGTTCGCAGCAAATCCTTGTACGCAGGCGGCGGATTGCAAGTAAACAAAGCGAAGTCAGACTATTCGGCTTACCATGAGGACTCGGCTTGAAACCGCTCGCATCGCCGGCGCCGCAGTCCTGGCAGTCGCGCTGTGCCTCGGGCTCCGCGTGCCCAGTGCGGACCCGGGACTTGCGGGCCCCAGTATAATCCAACCTCCCCCCGCCTACCCGCTGAAGAAGAGCGCCAACGGACGGTACCTCGTTGACTCAAAAGGAGCGCCATTCCTGCTGACCGGCGATGCCCCACAAGCCCTCATGGTCAAACTGACCGAAGCGGATGCCGACCTCTACTTCTCCAACCGGGTAGCGCACGGGTTCAATGCAGTCTGGATTAATCTCCTCTGCCGTCCGGGCACTGGCGGACGCAAAGACGGCGCGACCTATGACGGCATTCTTCCATTCTCCGTCACTGATGATCTGTCTGCTCCCAGTGAAGCCTACTTCGTCCGTTGCGATCGGATGATGAGCTTGGCCCAGAAACACGGTCTCTTGGTGATACTTGATCCCGCCGAGACGATCGACCACCTCAAGATTCTTGTGACGAACGGCCCGGAGAAATGCCGCACGTTCGGCCGTTATCTTGGTCAGCGGTACAAACGCTTTCCCAACCTGCTTTGGATGAGCGGCAACGATTTTCAAACCTGGCGGGAGCCGAAAAATGACGAAGCGGCCCTGGCCGTCGCTAAAGGTATCCGCGAGGCTGATCCGGAGCATTTACAAACCGTCGAACTTAACTACGAAGTGAGCGGTTCGCTGGACGATCCAAAATGGGAACCGCTCATTGGCGTGAGCAGCGCCTATACCTACTATCCGACTTACGCACAAGTACGGAAGGAATACAACCGGCCCAACTTCCTGCCCGTGATCATGATTGAGTCAGATTACGAATTCGAACAGCGCGCCACGCCCGCAGTGCTGCGTCGCGAAGAATATTGGTCGATTCTGGCAGGCGCCACCGGACAGGTCTATGGCAGCGGGCCGATCTGGCCTTTCGCCGAGAATTGGAAACGGTCGCTGGATTCCATTGGGACTGTCCAGATGGCGTGGGTTAAGGCCCTCTTCGAGCCGCGCGCTTGGTTCGACCTGGTCCCGGATCAACAGCACAAGTTGGTGGTTGCCGGATACGGGAGTTTCGACGGCGGATCGCACGAAGGTAATCATTACGTGATGACCAGCGACTATGTCACTGCGGGACGGACGTCTGACGGACGGCTGGCTATCGCTTACATGCCCTCGTTGCGCCCGCTCAAAATAGATTTGTCCCAGCTTAGTGGACCTGTCACCGCGCGGTGGTACGACCCGAGTACTGGGAGGTTTTCCCCAATCAAAGGCTCTCCCTTTCCCAACTCTGGGCAATCGTACTTCATTCCGCCTGGCAACAATGCTGATGGCGACGGTGATTGGCTCCTGGTCCTGGAGTTCAATTAGAGTGCGAGGAATGTTGAAAACGAACCGGCTCACCGTCGCTGTCGCGCAACTGAAGTTCCGTGCTGCCATTGGTGACAACGTTTCCTGCATTACTGAAGTCATCCATTCATCGGCCAGGGCGGGCGCCGACGTTGTCCTGTTTCCCGAATGCTCGGTGACGGGATACAACTGTGACTTTGCCGCAGTGTCGCCCTCGGAGATTGGCGCCGCACTTCAGGCCATTGCCTCCCAAGCTCGCGCCGCCCAGAGTTATGTGCTGGTGGGCTGCCCAACCTTCAATGCGCGTAAGTGGTTCAATTCCCTCGTGGTCTTCGATCCCCGCGGGCGAGAGGTCTTTCGCTATTCGAAGATTCACCTTACGGCGCGGGATAGGCGGTTCTTTACCCCGGGAAACACGCTGGCATTTTTCCGCCTCGCTGGCGTGGCTTGCACTGCCATCATCTGCCATGAACGACGTTACCCGGAGTTGGTGCGCCTGCCTGTAATGCTCGGTGCGCAAATAGTGTTTCACCCGAATGCCGGGCTCGACTCGCTGCCGGTTTCCAAGAGCAAGCGCCGTGGCCGTGATGGAGTGGCGGTGCGCGCCTTCGAAAACGAGGTCTATTATGTGTTCGCCAACTCCGTAGGGCCGCAGGGCGATGGCCTGTGGTCGGCCGGCGACTCGAAAATCGTGGCCCCAGACTCACGGGTCATCGCCTTGGCCAACAACCGGGACGAAACGGTCATCCGGGCGGAGCTTGATCTATCGTTCGCCGGCCGTAAATACGCACGCGATGCGCTGCAACGACCGGCCTTTTTACGCAGGCACTGGAGGGAAATGATGGCTGCGTGCAGACGCCAAGTCCGGCATGGCCTTGGCCTGACTGGCTGATCTTCTGAGATTGTGGTGCTGGACCCTGTGGACTTCGAAAAGCCAAAGAGCGAAATAGTGAAACGACTCGAGTAAACAGTGTCCAAAAAATGCGAAGGAAGTGATGTGAAACGTTTTCTTTCAGTGCTACTGCTGGCTGCAGCCGGTTTATCGACCATTGGGTTTTCCCAAAGCTACACCACTCGCTTTGACGGCCCTGAAAGCCCGCTCTCTGAGGGCGGAAGGTGGACAAACCACGGTATCGACTGGACTCAAATCACGAAGAAAGGGGGCATAGCCTGCGGCAATCAAACCGGGACCAATACGGGGAAATACAGGTTCGACGATTCATACGCTCATCTTTCCGGGTTCCCGCCGGACCAGGAAGCCTGGGGCCAAGTGTATATCGGAAAGCCTGACTCCTCCTGCAATCAGGAACTTGGAATCCTTTTGCGCTGGAACAGTTCGGCCCACCGCACCATCGGGTACGAATGCTTTGCCAGATGCCTAAACAGCGATTCTTCCTATGTGCAGATTGTTAGGTGGGGTGGCCCACTCGGACAATTCACCTACCTGGCTGACAAACGCGGTACGAATTATGGCCTGAAGAACGGCGATACGCTTAAGGCATCCATTTTAGCCAACGTCATCACAGTGTACATCAACGGAATTGAGAAGGCGCGGGTGAAAGATGACACCTTCAAAACTGGCAATCCTGGGATCGGAGAGTTCCTAGCCTGCAATAACGGCAAGGGCATCGACTCCAACTCGGATTTCGGATTCTCCAGCTTTACAGCGAGAGGTCTCGGTGGGACCGCTCGGGCGCAAATCAATGCTGCGCAAACTCCGCTCACGGGGCCGCTTAAAGCCTCCAGGAATCCCAACTACTTTGAGGACGGGAGCGGCAGTCCGCTGATCCTACGCGGATCGCATACCTGGAACACGCTGCAGGATTGGGGCACCGGAGGTTCTGTCCAACCCCTGGACTTCGACGCGTTCGTTAGTTTCCTCAAGGCGCACGGACACAATTTCACTTTACTCTGGCGTACTGAGCTAGCGAAATTCAGCAACCTGCCAGTCACGCCCACCCATCCTGCGGATTTCACGGTAAGTCCACATCCTTGGGTGAGGACGGGCCCCGGGTTGGCAACCGATGGCGGATTGAAATTCGATTTGACGAAATTCGACGACCGCTATTTTGAACGCCTGCGCACGCGGGCGGGTGCCTTGAACCGCGCGGGAATCTATGCCGGGGTCTATCTGTTTACCGGAGAATGGGTGTTGCGTTTCCGCAGTTCTACCGATGGTTACCCTCTCTCGGCGCCCAACAATGTCAACGGAGCGGATGACGGATACCGTGGCGAACGGGCTGAGAGCGGGCTTGCCTCGGTTACCATGACAGGAACCAACTTCATCACGGATGTCCAGGACGCCTACGTCAGGAAGACCATTGACACCTTGAATGACTTACCGAATGTGCTTTGGATTATTTCCGAGGAAGCTCCCATGAAATCAACCTGGTGGAATAACCATTTGATTTCGTTGGTGCGGGGGTATGAGCGCGGGAAGCCCTGGCAGCACCCCATCGGATACGCAACGCTCGACAGTCCCACGGATTCGATCCTCTACAACTCGGATGCCGACTGGGTCGCCCCGTGGGCTTGGACCTCTCCCACCAATTCGTGCGGGATTGGCAATCCTTCCTGCAAAGTCAACATTAATGACAGCGACCACAGTTACTTCGGGATGTGGAATGATACGCCTCAAAAAAATCGAAATTATGCTTGGGAGAACTTCACCACGGGAAATCAAGTGTTGTTCATGGACCCGTACCTGGTCTACTACCCTCGCGAAAATCGGAACCTCTGCCCGTCTCCGGTCAACGGGATAGGCACTAAGCCAGACCTTCGTTGGGAGAATTTCCGGAACAATCTCGGATATCTCCTGCAATACTCACGCAAGCTCAACCTGGCTTATGTCACCCCCAGGAGTTCTCTCTGTTCGACAAGATATTGCCTTGCGCAAACCCCGCCTGTCGGCGCCGAGTATTTGGCTTATGCTCCCGCTGGAGGAACATTTACTATGGACCTTTCCGCTATGTCCAACTCGCGACGGCTGGCAGTCGAATGGTTCAACCCCGCGGTCGGAGCAATCCTAACTGAAAAGCCGATTGCTGCCGGGTCATCCTCTCAGTCATTCAGCCCCCCATTCAGCGGAGATGCCATCTTATTCCTGGTTGATGCTACGGGTCACAGGTAAACGTCGGTGCTGGAGGTTTTCAAGGCTCGGCCGGAATGGCCCCGAGTTTAACGCCGTCTGTTGGATGCGGTGCCAAAGCTGACTGTTTTCGAGCTTATTTCTTCAACTTCGGATATTTGTAACTGGAACCCTTTGCCGGAACTGCCTCGAACCGCGGGGAATTCGGTGTCGGAGGTGTTTTAGCTATAGTTGAAGTGTCTGGCTCAGACGGCTGCGGAGCTTGTTCACCGCGTCGAGGTAGGTTTGAATCTGCTCGCGCTCCTGCTGGCTTTGATCCTGGAGCTGCGTCTGCAATTCCGCCAAATGGTCGACCTGTTTTTCCAGCGATTTGCGGGCGGCGGCATGTTCGCTTGCTTTTTGTTCTGCGGCCTGACGCAGTCCCTTTTCGTTTTCCAGGGCGGCACGCGTTTGCGCCAGGGAACCGACGAGCGCGCCTAATTGGCTGTCCCGGGAAGCGACTTCTTTGCTCAAGTCAGCCGCTTTAGTTTGCTGGAGTTTCAACTCGCGAGTCAGGGATTCGAGCCGGCTCTGCCCCGCGGCCAGCGATTGCTCAGCAGCCTTGAGGCGCAGGTTCATGCTGTCCAGTTCACTTTGCAGCGACCCTCGGGCGGCGCTGGCCTCCGCCAGCTTATGCTCCGCCGCCGAACGGTCCGAGGATGCCCGGGCCAGCTCGGCCTGAACTTGCGCCTGGGACTCGTCCAACGCTCTGACCTGGGCCTGCAGAGCCGCGCATTGCTGGGTCAACTGATGGTCGCGCGCGAGCATCTCCTCGACTTCCTTCTCCAGCAACACCGCTGCCTGCGCCAGATTAACGCCAGAGCCGTCCTGGTAGCCTCCCGGGGCTTGGGTCAGGGCGACCGGGCGCCCTGAGCTGTGGTCGCACGGGTTCGACCTGCAACTCCACGACCTCGCGGCGGGCCCGGCCGTTGGCGCTGCTTTTTTGCCATCCTTCTGACGCTCCACCCCTGGTCCGCGTCGCCAGGAACTCCTGCTGGATCCTCGAAGCTTCTATGAGGTCATTGTCGTAAATGTGGATCTCCAGGCGGGCGATTCCGAGGGCGCTTGCGACGGGATTACTGGAGATTTCGGAACGGATGCCGGCCCGGAACAACTCACTCTTGAAGGCCTCGACTTCCTTCAGCTCGCTGGAGCACATCAGTCTGATCATAATGCTTCAGAGCCATATCTAACCCCAGTTCCGCCGGACACGACAGCCGGGAAAGGCCTGAAATCGATCCCGGGGTTTACCCAGGGCGGGGATTTGATTTCGGGCGGCTCCGCCGAATGCGGAGTGCGAAAAAACGGGAGGAATTCGCCCAGTGTTGACGCTCTTGACACCGTTGACAGTGTTGACACTGTTGACGCCCTCATTCCCGACCGACCGGCACCACCAACATTGGGACTGGTGGCGACGCTTTGCTGGGTGGACGAGCTGGGGCGTCTCAGGGCGCAGGAGCTTCCGGTCTTTAAACCCGAGTTCCCCTGCGGCGACCCACTGGCTCTTAAGAAACCTCGGCTGTGATAAAGCCCTTTAGCCTCGGGGACTCAAAGCACCCGAAATTGGACTCAAGCCCCGGGGCTAGGGTGGCCAGCAAGGGGTGACAATGCGCAAATTGACTCGGAGCACTGCCCTGACCTCAAACGCCCATAGGGTGCCTCGAACCGGGGCCCGGTGTTCCGCGTCCGCCGAAATGATGACATTTTTTCGAGAACAGAGAGAGTCTGCCGGTCAAGCAAAGCGATCGTGGAAATGAAAAACAGCAAGCCGGCGATCAGCCAGCGCCTGCGTTCACGCACGAGCATCATCATGGGCTGGCCAGCTTACCGTTTTCATCTGCATCATAACTTCATTGAGTCCGGTCATTGGCCTGGTTCTCCCAGTAGTCAAAGCCCGGTCCCAGTTGCTCGAGCAGTGGCTGGGTCACTTGGTTGAGCTGTTCCCTGAGAGTTTGGGAAAGGGGCTCGGAAGCGGCCTTGATGTTTGGCCCCAATTTAGCAACCGTGCGGCAACCACACAGGGCACTGGTGATGCCTTTGCCGGCAATCGCCCATTTCAGAGCCAGTTCCGGAGTTGACATGCCGTTATTTTGCGCCAAGAGTCGTATGGCTTGCAAAGCGGCGGCAGTCTCCGCCTCGGCGCCGGGAAGACCATGACGGCATTGGGGTGTGCGACGGCTGTCGAAATGCCGCGTGCGGCGCTGCCAAACCGGGACATCGTCCAACGTGGGATAGACGTCGCCGAGAATTCCCTGCAAGAGCGCCATGTAGCCCAGCACACCGACGCCACGCGAATGACAGTATGGCAGGATTTCATGTTCGATGGCTCGGGTCAAAAGGCTGTAGGGCAGTTCGTTGATGGCAATCGCCGCTCCCGTTGCCATGGCCTCATCCAACTTGACGCGGCCAAAATTGCTCACACCGATATGGCGAATCTTTCCCGCCCGTTGCAGGCCCATCAAGGTGCCGAACGCTTCGGATACCGGGGGCGTGGCCATCGGCTCGGTGGTGAAACTCCGGATGGCATGCGGCGTGATCGGCCAATGAACCATGTACAAATCGATGTAATCGGTTTGCAGCCGCCGCAAGCTCGCTTCGCAATGCTCAACCAATTTATGGGGCTCAGTATTGGCGGGGCTGATTTTGGAACCGAGCACCACTTTGCTTCGGTCCATGCCTTTAATCGCCCGGCCCAGCGAGGACTCACTGCCACCCTGGTAATAGTGTTCCGCCGTGTCGAAGAAATTGCAGCCATGCTCCACCGCGTACCAAACCACTTCATTCACGTCGGCTTGGCTGCAAGGCCCCCAATAGTCGCCGCCCCCAAAGGCCCAACTGCCGATACCCAGCACGGGGAGCTTAAAATCATGTATTCCGCACTGACGTAATTCCATAAGTTTACGAAATTTGCCTTTCCGCTTCAGGTAACCGCCCTGCCCGCCATCGCTTCGGTGCACCCATCTTTTCACCCATAGATTCAAGCTAATGGCAGAATACTAACAAAGTATTGGCCAGCGTTGACCTGCGGCGCCACAGTTCAAGTATGGAAGAAACCGCGGCGCGAACGGCCAGACGAATGGGACCACGCTCCGCTTCGTCCAGACCATGCGCGAAATTTCCAGCAAGCATAACACGACCACGTTCCTGCCGGTGCCCATCGATTTGTCTGCGCCCTTCCTGAAGGGAAGATGATGATATGTGCGTATTTAGCCTCATTTGCTACACGGCGGTTGACCTTCTCAAACAGGCCTGGCTGCTTCCCCGTTCTGTGGCGGTTGCCCTGCGGCAAAGGCGGCGCCGGTTCGCCCTGAACATACTCGAAGCCGAACGGCTCGACCGGATACGCAATCCCTCGAAGTATCTTGGAAAATGAAATGAGCTCCACTTTTCGATGTGGCTTTTTCACGTTCTGCACAACTCTTGCGCGTGGATCAGGGCATCAGTCATTCAACTCAAGAATTAACTTCAACTACTCCAGCCCCTTCGGCTTTTATTTTGGCACCTTCTCTGAGCCTTACAACACACTTTCAAATGGCGTGAGCGCCGTGGCTAGCGGCGGAACGATCGCCATCAAGCCCGGGTCATCAGCCGAGACCATGACGATTTCAAAACCCATGACCATCACCGCCGTCGGGGGCGCGGCCACCGTTGGTCATTAACCAAGTTTGACAAACGGCCCCACCCGGCTGGCGGCCTCGTCCTTAACGCGCCCCGTCCGAAGAATTCGCAGGCCCTGCCAGCAGCTCAACGTCTTTGACAAAAACCTTTCCAGCGCCCTCGACCACGAGGTTAAGCCGAACCAGATCCGGCTGCTCGCCCAATTTCAGGAAAAACGGCGTCTCATAGGCGGCCCAATCGTTTGAGCCGGAGAGGACGTTATCCAGTCCGCGCGAGAAGAATTCCCCTTTGCCGGGAAAGCGGCACCACATTTCGAGGTAGGCGCGGCCTGCCAGGCCTTCGGTTTTCATTTTCGCGCGGTAAATAAGCCTGCAGTTCTGGACGCCCGGGTCGGTCACTTCAAACAGCCTGAAAGTTTGCGTTTGGGTGCACGACACGGCCCATGCGCCGCCGGGGACCCGGTTCAAATCGAGTGAAATCGGCCGCTCGCCGGTTTCGAAAGATCTCAGAAAGATCGTCGTGGCGGCAGGTTCAGAAAGGGGCGGATGGAGCTGCCGCAGGAGCACAAAGGAAGTCAGGATCAGCAGTATCCCCGCAGGGATCAGCCAGAGCAGTGCGCTCCGCTTCCCGGGCGTGTTGCCGGCAGCGACGTTTGCCGCCTGGGTTTGTTGGAACGCTTCCCTGACGTCACGGCGAGTCAGAACCACCAACGCCCAGATGCCCAGCGGGAACCCAACACAGTTGCCCGGAGTGACGAACAGCGCGACGATGGCGGCGGCAATGGCAAGGCCGTAAGCTTCGAGCCGGATCATTTTCAAGGCCGCGTAGATAAGGAAGCTACACAAGATAAAAGGAACGGCGACCAGACCCAGGACCGCGAGCTTTGAAAGTCCCACACCAAGAAGGTCGGCGTGACCCAAGGGAACGCGGGCCAGAGACACGCCGCGCATGCGCGAGAGCGCCGGCAAACCGAACATGACGATGAAAGGCATGAGGACCCAATTGAGAATCCCGGTAACTAGCAACCCGATTGCCGGTCCGCGAACCTGCTTTCGAAGCTGTTCCAGTTTGGCGTCGGCCCCCGCGGGCGGCGTTGACGCCGGCTGCGAAGCGATTGTTTCCAGGGCGCTTTTCACCTGGCTGGCCTGCTGATAGCGGCGCTCGGGTTCGCGCTCCAATGCGTGCAGCACGACTTCATCCAAACGCACATCGACTTGCACTTTCTGGGAGGGCGGCGCGAATCTGCCCAAGGGCAGGTCCCCCGTGAGCATCTCGTAGAAGACTACCCCCAGCGAATAGATGTCCGCTCGGTGGTCCACTTCCTGGGGATGTTGTACCTGCTCTGGCGCCATGTAATGCAGCGTGCCCATGACGTCCCGCGTGCCGGTCAGCCGCAGGTCTTTCGCCTCCAAACCCAGGATTTTGGCCAGGCCGAAATCTGCGATTTTCACGCGGCCTTTTTTATCCAGCAGCACGTTTTCGGGTTTAATGTCCCGATGCACGATGCCTTCGTCGTGCGCGTACTGCAGCGCTTCGCAGATCTGCGGGATGATTTGAAGCGCCTCTTTCGGGGACAGCTTGCCGGCCTGCTCGATGCGCCGCAGGTTCGGGCCGTCGATGTATTCCATGATGAAATAATGCAGACCCTGCGCTTGGCCGAAATCATAGACTGCGACGATATTCGGATGGCTGAGTTTGGCCAGGGCGCGGGCCTCGCGGGCGAAACGCTCGGCGAAACCCGGATCCGTGCCAGGGCGCGGCGGAAGGATCTTGAGCGCCACCAACCGGTCCAGCGTCGGCTGGCGGGCTTTGTAAACCGCACCCATGCCGCCTTTGCCGATCAACTCAAGGATTTCCAACTTCGGAAAAAGCTGAGCGATGGCATGAACGTCGGGAGGGATAAACCCCGGATCGCCGACGCCCTCGTTTCCTGCTGCGCTGCCAAGGCCCGCCTTCATGAGGCATTCGGGGCATAGCCCCTGCGGGGCATCCTCGGCGACGGGCTTCCCGCAACTCCCACATACTCGCTGTGTATCCATATCGTGCCTTTCTACCCTCTTCTGAAGCAATGCGGGGCGGAGGTTACGGGGCGATTCGTTAAAATCGTTAAAACGGTGAAACGTGAAACGTGATGCGTGAGCAGGTTATCTGTGATGTTTTCTCCTTTTTGACCTTTTAACCTTTTAACGTTTTAACGTGATTACCATAACGGCCGTTCAGCGTCCCCCTGCCAGCACCGTGACCAGATAACGCATCTCCTCGTCCACCTCAGCCGGTGTGGCGACGGTGTGGGCGATCTCTTCCCGCAGCAGCAGGCGATAGCGTTGGCGCAACCGATGGACGGCGACTTTGACCCCGCCTTCGGTCAGGCCCAGCTTCTTGGCGAGCATCGCATAGGGTTGGTTTTGCCGGTCGCCCAGCAGGCAGGGCTTTAGCGTCTCGAACAACTCCAGCTTTTGAGCGGCGGCGCTTTCATCGTGCAGAAGACTCAAGACCCTGTCCAACAGGGCCAGGGCCCAGCGCCGTTCGTAGCATTGCTCGGGGGTGAGCGGGTCTGGCGGCTCCTGGCCGTAGCGGGTTTCGGCGGAGTCAAGCTGCAGCGGCACGAATCGCACTGCGCCGCCGCGTTTTTGGGCTTGAGCCTTGTCCCATTCATTCGCGAGGAAGTGGCTGAGGGCGGCCAGCAGAAAGGTGCGGAATCGGCCCCGTTGGCGGTCCGCCGGAGCCAGCCAATTCCGTTGCAGCAGGCGCCCGAAAAATTCCTGCGTGAGGTCCTGGGCATCCTCGGGCCCATACCCGCGGCGACGGACGTAGGCATAGAGCGGATACCAATACGTCTCACACAAGCCGGCCAGGGCGGCCTGGGCACGAGTCGAGTCGCGCTTTCCAGCAGTGAGCACCGCTGACCAATGCGTCGTTACGAACGGTCCCGCGCGTGTCCGAGGCGAAGAGGAGGATGTTGGCGGAGGCTCTTCGGAGGTCATAAGTCTTGTGGGCATCATGAACCTCTGCCACGGCTCGTGGCAAGCCGTGGGTCGCTGGACAAATGCGAGCGCCCGGTCGGTGTAAGTTGAAGATCCTGGAGTGCGGATTGCGAAAAAACGGGAGGAATTCGCCCAGTGTTGACGCTGTTGACAGTGTTGACACTGTTGACGCCCTCATCCCCGACCGACCGACACCACCAACACGGGGACTGGTGGCGACGCTTTGCTGGGCGGAACGAGCTGGGGCGTCTCTGGGCACAGCAGATTGCTGCCTTTGGACTCGATTCCCCCTAGCAAGACCCATTGGCTCTCAAGAAACCTCGGCTGTGATAAAGCCCTTTAGCCTCGGGGACTCAAAACACCCGAAATCGGACTCCCGCTCTCGGGCCCAGGGGGACCCGCGGGGGTGTCAGCGTGCTCAGCCGTGTCAGCGTGGTCAGCGCTGTCAGCGGTATGCTGCGGCAGTGGCGGTTTTGGAGTGCCACAGCACCACGCGAAATGGCCTTCGGCCGGTTCAATGAAGGTCCACGGCATACCCGTTGAGAATAACTCATTGCCACGTACTTCGCGTTGCGATTCCGGCTCGCGATTCAGCCGGGTGCCGCTTAGAATAAGCCAGCCCTTATGGCCACGGCGTTGACACTACCGGTGACGGACTTCAAGCTTTCGGGCGCGCAGTGGCGAGTTCTGAGCCTGCTGGTGGTGTCCGTATTCATCAATTACGTTGATCGGGGCAGTCTTTCGATCGCGGCACCGCTGCTCAAGGATGAACTGGGGCTTTCGCCTGCTGAATTGGGGCTTCTGCTCTCGGCATTTTTCTGGATGTATGCGCCTTTCCAGATTGTCTCGGGCTGGTTGGTGGACCGGTTCGAAGTGACCTGGGTTCTCGCCGGGGGCTTTTTCCTGTGGTCGGTGGCGACGGCGGCCACGGGGCTCGTGCACGGGTTCGCCGCGCTGTTCGTGCTGCGCTTGATCCTGGGGATTGGAGAATCAGTGGCCTATCCCTCTTACTCCAAGATTCTCGCGCGGGATTTTGCGGAGCATCACCGCGGCTTGGCAAACGCCCTGATCGACGCCGGCTGCCGGTGCGGACCGGGCTTGGGCACGCTCCTCGGTGGGGTACTGATGGCGCGATTTGGCTGGCGGCCGTTTTTTGTCGTGCTGGGTCTGATGAGCCTATTCTGGCTCCTGCCGTGGAGCCGGTGGAAACCGGAGGGCCGGACCAGTGACTTGACGACGTCCGATCAGGCGCCCAGTGTCGTGGAAATCCTGCGGGAACGTTCCGCCTGGGGCACCATTGCCGGGTTGTTCTGCGCCAATTATTTCTGGTATTTCCTCCTCACGTGGCTCCCGTTCTACCTAATGCGCGAGCGGCACTTCTCGATGGAATCGATGGCGACCCTGGGTGCAATCGCCTATTTGACCATCGCCGTTTCGACCAGCTTGTGCGGCTGCGCAGCCGACCGGTGGATTCGGTCGGGTGCCAGCCCTACGTGCGTGCGCAAGACTTTTGCCGGAAGCGGTTTGGCTTTCTCCACGCTGATCCTCCCGGTCGCGGTCATTGCTGATCCCACGATTTCGGTGTTGCTGCTGTTCTTTGTATGCGCGTGTTATGGCATCTTCAGTTGCAGTCATTGGGCGATCACCCAGACGCTCGCGGGTCCATTGGCGGCTGGAAAATGGACGGGCATCCAAAACGGCGTGGGTAATCTGGCCGGGGTGGTTGCTCCTGCTCTGACCGGGGTTGTGGTGCAGCGAACGGGCCACTTCTTCTGGGCCTTTGTGGTGAGCGCGGCAGTAGTGCTGACCGGTTCGATGATGTTTGTGTTCCTGGTCGGCGCCGTGGAACCCGTGAAGTGGCGGGCGCGAGGACATGCTACGCGCCACACGCAGACCAGTTCGTGCGCCATCTGCCCTTCGGATGAGGGCACTCCCTGTCGGTAGCGGAAGTGCCATGGTACAAAGATCGGACGATCATAACAGCATCGTCCGGACAAGGCTTCCTTCAATGCCGGCCCTACGAAGCGCTCAGGGGATCAAAGCGCGGCAATCCCCGCTTGCGTTTTGTTGCGCCGTAGCCGAGCTTTGGATGATTGGCCTTGAGTGCCGTGCACCCTGTTGCATCATATTTACTCACCCGGGTAAACCGGGTTGAATCTCCCGTTCTGCGGCCGAGCCGGATGGCCCGCGCTGAGCGCATCGGGAGCACGTGAATGCCGGGATGGCAAGATGAGCCGGACCCTTTCCAAGGTCGGCACATTTGCGGCGCTGTCGCTTCTGGCCGTGTCGCTTTGTAGTGCGGCCCCCGCCGATGGAGCGCTTCGTTTCAACCGGGACATCCGCCCCATCCTTTCCGACCGGTGCTTCAAATGCCACGGGCCCGACCCTGCAAGCCGCAAAGCGAAGCTGCGCCTGGACGACCCCAAAAGCGCGTTCGCGGCACGCGGCGACCCCGCAGAATACGCGATCGTGCCTGGCAAGCCCAATCAGAGCGCGCTGGTCCGCCGCATTTTCTCCACGGATCCTGATGACGTCATGCCGCGCCCGGATTCGCACCTGAAGTTGACCGACGGTGAGAAACGCAAGCTGCGGCAGTGGATCGCCGAGGGCGCTAAGTACGAGCCGCATTGGGCGTTCATCCCGCCCGCCGCCTCCGTGCCCGTCCCCGCTGTGAAGGACACGTCCTGGCCGCGCAACGAGATCGACAGGTTCGTCCTGGCCGCGCTCGAGCGGGCCGGCCTGAAGCCGTCGCGGGAGGCCGACAAGGCGCGTTGGCTGCGCCGGGTCACCTACGATCTGAACGGGCTCCCTCCGACCCCCGCCGAGGTCGACGCGTTCCTGGTCGACGATTCGCCGGGCGCCTGGGGAAAGGTCGTGGACCGCCTGCAGGCATCGAAGCGTTTCGGCGAGCGCATGGCGGTCCCCTGGCTCGACGGAGCCCGCTTCGCCGACAGCTACGGCTACCAGAGCGACCAACTGTGCCCCACCTGGCCCTACCGGGACTGGGTGGTGGATGCTTTCAACCGGAGCATGCCTTTCGACCGCTTCCTGACGGAGCAACTGGCAGGGGATCTACTCCCCAATGCCACACCCCAACAACGCCTCGCAACGGCATTCAACCGGCTACACCGGCAAACCAACGAGGGCGGCAGTGTGGAGGAGGAGTGGCGCAACGAATACGTCTCCGACCGAGTCCAAACTTTCAGCTCGGTCTTCCTCGGGCTCACGTTCGAGTGCGCCCGTTGCCATGACCACAAGTTCGACCCGATCTCGCAGCGCGATTACTACAGCCTATCCGCTTTCTTTAACAGCATCGACGAGTACGGCACCTACGATAATTCGTCCCACGTGCCCACCCCTTCCATCCTCTTGCCCACGCCCGAGCAGGAAAAGGCCATGGCGGCGAGCGCGGAAATGCTGCAGGAAAAGCGCCGGAACCTGCTGGAAGCCCTCACGAACTCGGAGGAATCGTTTTCGGAGTGGCTTAAGTATTCCAACCACGAACCGGCGATTGCGGGGCTCATCGGCCGCTTCACCTTCGATGCCGTGGACGGAACGAATCGGTTTCTGAACGAGGCCGATTCGGGCAAGTCGAGTGAGCCTCTGGCTGGAAACACCCTGGTCCCAGGGAAGTACGGCCAGGCGGTATCCTTCTCGGGCGACGACCAGCTCAACTTCCCGGGCCTGATGACAAGCGTCGAGCCTTGGGATCAATACAGCCTGGTGTTTTGGCTGCACCTGCCAAAGACGGTGTCGAATGGCGTTGTGTTTCACTGCACGCAGGGCACGGACACCGGCTACTACGGAACGGAGCTGTCGCTCAGAAACGGACGCCTAATCTTCGTCATCAAGCGCTTCTGGCCCGGCAACGCGCTCGCCGTCCAGACCCTTGAGCCCGTCGCGCACGAGCGATGGATGCAAGTCGGCGTGACCTACGACGGCTCCGGCGCCGCCGGCGGGATGCGACTCTTCGTGGACGGCCGGCCCGCCCCCGTGGAAATCCTCCGCAAGAAGCTTTACAAGAGCCCCGAGACCACGGACGCCGCTTTCCACTTCGGCGCGCGGTTCCGTTCCTACGGGCTGAAGGACGGCAAATTGGACGACCTCCGGGTCTATAACCGGCCGCTCACGCCGATCGAGGTCGCACAGCTCTTCGACGGCCATTCGCTGCTCGATGCCCCTGCGTCAGCTGATACCAACCGGCTGCGTGACTATTACTTGGGCGCTATTGCTGACGGCGTGGCCCGGGCGCGAAAAGAACAAGCCGCGGCGGTGCACCAGTTCTTTCAGGTCCGCAACCCGGTGCAGGAGACCAGCATCATGGAGGAGCTGCCGACGCCACGCGAGACTTACGTCCTGGCCCGCGGCCGCTACGACGCGCCAAAGAACGACGACACGCGCGTGACGCGCAGCACGCCTTCCTTTCTCCCGCCCCTTCCGGCGGGCGCCCCGTGCAACCGCCTCGGGCTGGCCGAGTGGCTGATCCAACCGACCCACCCGCTGACTGCGCGGGTGATCGTCAATCGCTACTGGCAGATGCTCTTCGGACGCGGAATCGTCGCCACGCCGGAGAACTTTGGGGCGCAGGGAGCGGCTCCGACACACCCCAAGCTGCTGGACTGGTTGGCGCGCGATTTCATCAGCTCCGGTTGGAACACGAAGGCGCTGCTCAAGAAGATCGTGCTCAGCGCTACTTACCGCCAGGATTCCGTGCTCCGGCCCGATCTCCGGGAGAAGGACCCGGAGAACCTGTTGCTGGCGCGCGGCCCCTCCCAGCGCTTGCCCGCCGAGATGATCCGCGACACGGCCCTGGCCGCTAGCGGCCTGCTCGACGAAAAGCTCGGCGGGCCTCCAGTGAGCCCCTACCTGCCCGGCGACCTGTGGCGAGAAAGCAACGACATGAGTCCGGCCTACCACCAGAGCGTAGGCGGCGATCTTTACCGGCGCAGCGTGTACACCGTCTGGAAGCGCACCGCGCCTATGCCGGACATGACGGCCTTCGACGCCCCCTCCCGCGAGGTCTGCCTTCTCAAGCGCTCGCCGACCTCCACGCCCCAGCAGGCGTTCGTGCTGTTGAACGACGCGCAGTACGTCGAGGCGGCGCGGGTGCTCGCCGAGAGAATGCTCACCCAGGCAGGGCCGCAACAGGCGGACGAGATTGCGTTCGCGTTCCGCCGGCTTACGGGCCGGAAGCCGTTGCCGGAGGAGACCCGACTCCTCGGCGAACTGTTCCAGGAGGCGCGGCAGGCCTTCCGCGAGGAGCCGGAACGCGCAGCGAAGCTGCTCGCCGTCGGCGAGAAAAAGCCGGACCCGAAGCTCAACGAAAGCGAGCTGGCCGCTGCGACGGAAGTCACCCAGGCCATCCTGAATCTCGACGCCACCGGCTGGAAACGCTGATCTATGAACTCACCCGAACTCTTGTGTCCCTTCGCGATCACGCGGCGGCATTTTTTCGCGCGGACGGCCAAGGGCCTGGGCGCCATCGCGCTGGCCGGGCTGCTGCCGGGCAAATTGGCCGCGGCCGAACAGAAGCGCACGGGCGGCCTGCCGGAATTTCCCAACTTCGCCCCGAAAGCCAAGCGGGTGATCTACTTGTTCCAGAGCGGTGCGCCGTCCCAGGCCGACTTGTTTGATTACAAGCCGCTGCTCAACCAGAAGAACGGAGAACAGCTACCTGAGAGCGTCCGCGGCGGGCAGCGGCTCACCGGCATGACCGCGCAGCAGTCCTCACTCCCGCTGGCGGGGTCCCACTTCAAGTTCTCCCAACACGGCCAATCAGGCGCGTGGTTGAGCGAGTTGCTCCCCCACACCGCCAAGATGGCCGACGAGCTATGCATCATCCGCTCGATGTACACGGAGGCAATCAATCATGACCCGGCGATCACCTTCTTCCAGACCGGCTCCCAAATCGCCGGCCGTCCATCCATTGGCTCCTGGGTGCACTACGGCCTTGGCTCCCTGAGTGAGAACCTGCCTGCGTTTATCGTGCTGGTCACCCCGCACAAGAAGGACCAGCCGCTCTACGCCCGACTGTGGGGCAGCGGCTTCCTCGACTCTCGCTACCAGGGGATTCAGTTCCGCTCCGGGAAGGAGCCGATCCTGTACATGTCGAATCCGGACGGCCCCTGCGGCAGCGGCCGGCGCGCCCTGCTGGACAAGATCAGCACGCTGAACAAGCACCAATTCGCCCGCGAGCTCGACCCCGAGATCGAATCCCGCATCGCCCAGTACGAGATGGCCTACCGGATGCAGACCTCGGTCCCCGAGGCCACCGATCTCTCGGGCGAGAGCGACCGCACGTTCGAGCTCTACGGGCCGGACAGTCGCAAGCCGGGGACATACGCGGCCAACTGCCTCCTGGCGCGCCGGCTCGCCGAACGGGGCGTGCGCTTCATCCAGCTCTACCATCAGGGTTGGGACCAGCACGACAATCTCCCCTCGGGGATCACGACCCAGACGCGTGAGACCGACCAGGCCAGCGCCGCGCTCGTGCAGGACCTCAATGACCGCGGCTTGCTCGAGGATACGCTCGTGATCTGGGGAGGCGAATTCGGAAGGACCTGCTACTCGCAGGGCAAGCTGACCGAGGACAACTACGGCCGCGACCACCATCCGCGGTGCTTTACCATTTGGATGGCCGGCGGCGGAGTAAAGCCCGGGCTGACCTACGGCCGGACCGACGACTACGGCTACAACATTGTAGACTCGGACGGGAACGTGATCTACCCGGACAAGAGCACCTTCACGCCGGGCGCCGTCCATGTCCACGACCTGCAGGCGACCATCCTCCACCTGCTCGGCGTGGACCATGAGCAGTTGGCCTTTCTCTACCAGGGCCGGCACTTCCGGCTGACCGATGTGCACGGGCACCTCGTTTCCGACATCCTTGCCTGAAGCAGGGGCTTGCGACGCTAATTGTTCCGCCGCCAGGAGGCCCCGGTCACGGAGGATCAAGCATTCATGGCATCAGGTGAAGATCATTCATTGTTGTTCTTCCGAGAGAGCGTAGACAGCGAAAGTCGCCAGCCAATGCTCACCTTCATAATGCCCACTGGCAATTTCGGGCAAGGTGGCCTGAAGATGAGCCTGAGCGGATTCCCGCAGTCTCTTGGCCATGCGATCAGTAGTTGGCAGCGCCCGGGCAATGCCGAGTATGCACCAGGCGCGGCTTAGGTTGAGTCCGTCCAGATGCACCAGCCTGGGATCGCTGCGGTCGGTTACGATCGCCGGCTTGAGCAAAGACCTATTCCCGCTTAACCCTGGAAGAAACCGCTTGAACCACTTGTGAAATTCATCGGGTGGCATCACTCGACGCATCAGGTCGCCTTCGACCAGCGCCGGGGAAAAGAAATCCTCGCCGCCCGGTTCCTACTCAGCAGGATAGTTCGGGTCTTTCTCGAGATAGAAACGGACCCGTTGAATGAGCATCTGCTCGAAATCCTTCAAACCAGACGCTCGCGCATAGTCTAGAGCCAGGGCCAACCCGAAAGCGGTGTTGGGGTGAACCCCAGTTCGGATCGGGTAAGTTTGCCGAGACAAAAAATCCTGGTAGAGCTTCATTATCGCTTGCGCCAAGGGCTCCAGGTTCGTCGCCCAGCGCCGCGCGTCAGGGTCGTCCCACCTTCGCAATTCCTTGGAGAGCTTTAACAGCCAAGCCCAACCGTAGGTACGTTCAAAAGTCCTCCGGTTCGGCTCATCCAGATATTTCATTTCGCTTTGGATATTCTCTGGCGTAAAGCTCCGGTTGAGGACGGCTCGGATTTGGCTCGCCTCCTGCAGGTCAGGAAAGAGCCTTAGCAATCGGATCAACATCCAGTGGGCGTGCACGGCCGAATGCCAGTCATAGCAGCCGTAGAATGCCGGGTGCAGCGCCTTGGGAGTGCGCACTTCGTCGGCATTGTTCATCACGTGCTCTGGTTTATTCGGATACTGCCTCTCGATGCATCGGAGCGGCAGTCGTGCCGAGGCTGAGGCTGTTGCAAGCGTTAGCGTGTTCGTAGTCATGGGAAGATCTGCTCCAACCAGTGGACAGGCAAAACCGGCCCAGGACAGAAGCAAGAGCCGAAGCCAGAAGCAGGGGAGAGCGCCCAAACTCATAAGGACCTTGTAGCGTGGCCAATTGCTGCGGTAAAGCTCCGAGGGTTTGAAGCGAGGCCAGTCAACGCCGAACGAATCCCCGTTGGGGCGCTGTGTCCCCAATTATCTGCATTGAAAAGAACGGCCCAATCAAAATCGACCAATTGTTCGAATTTGGACTTATCGGTGAAGCGGGTGACTGTATGAGGCATGCTCGATATTAAATACTCAGCCGTGTCAGCGTTGTCAGCGGCGTCAGCGACACTTGTGTAGTTGTGTCCACGACCCCCTTCAAACAGTGGGCAAGCATTTCTAACAACGACAGCAACATCGCCTCGGGTGTTTTGGATCGCTTGCTGCATCATTCTGAAACCATCCTGAGCGAGAGCACCAGCTTCCGGATGCAGGACCAGACCAAGGACTAAAGCTGTGCCGATTGCGTTTGGCCGCTTGCTTGAGACGATACCGAGCCTGCATTTCGGAGAATGTCTGAATTTGCTCCGCTCGACTGGCTAGGTAATCCTTGTGCGCGGGAATGTTTAAGCTGTTGATCCATTCCATCTGCCTGGTGCTTTGCTCCATGAACGTAGGGGCGGAGGCGAACACGAATCAGTTTTCACTACGAGTAGGCGCCGGCCAACCAATCGAATTCATTTGGATTAAGCCTGGGCAATTTGTGATGGGAGCGGCTCCTTCGGACAAGCTGGCCGAAGCGGAGGAAAAACCGCAGCGGCTGGTTCAGATCGAGCACGGGTTCTATTTGGGTCGGACGACGGTGACGGTGGGTCAGTTTCGGCAATTCGTGCTGGAGGCCGGCTACAAAACGGACGCTGAGACCGATCAACGGCCTCGTTACCAAGGAGGCCACGGCTACAACGCGACGCGTCACCGCTTCGAAGGTTATTTTCCTCAATATACGTGGCGCCATCCTGGCTGGCCGATGACAGACACTTTCCCGGTGGGGAATGTTAGCTGGCACGACGCGGTTGCGTTTTGCAAACGGCTTGGCACAAAGACAACGATGAAGGCGCGCCTGCCGAGCGAGGCGGAATGGGAGTATGCGTGTCGCGCCGGCACGACGAACACTTTTTTCACCGGGGATGATCCGGCCAGCCTGCAGGGGTACGCCAACGTGCCGGACTTATCGCTGCGCGCGCAACTGGGCGAACCGGCCGACGCGTCCACGTTTCCGTTCGATGACGGGTATACGTTCACGGCGCCAGTGGGCAGTTTCATGCCCAACCCCTGGGGCTTGTACGACATGATCGGCAATGTGTATCAATGGTGCGCGGATGAAATTCCCGGTCCACCTCCGAAGCGAATCCTTCGCGGTGGCTGTTACAATCAAAATATAGAGCTCTGTCGCTGCGCTGCTCGCGGATTCGCGGCGCCGTGGGGCCGCTACAGTTATACTGAGTTTCGCATTTCACTGGCGCCGTAGCTTGTAAAACGAACACTTGCAATCGCCTTGAAAGCCGTTTGAGCCAGGTGGTCCAGCTTGGTTCAACACGAAAGCTGGCAGCCCATGCTCTGTTGGCGCCCAACCCAAGGGGCCCCCTACCGCAACGACCTGCGTCTCCCGTTCCTTAAAGCCCAGTATGCCGAATTGGCCCAGCAGGTTGCTTAGCAAGCCTGGAGTCATGTCGATTACTTGTGCCGCCGTCATTGACGGCCAATACCCGAAATCGGCCGGGCTTTTTGTCCCTCGACCAGAAAGGCCACCAACAATTTCAAATCGCCGCATTCACAACGCGTTGGCGCCGCCGTCCACGTCCAGGCAGAACCCGCCGCAAGGTTGCCAAGAAGCTCCAATGCGATGTCGGGCTGGTTCCTGACGTGGTCGTTTTCTACGCAGTGATCTATGAGCTGGCGGGGCTGATCTTGCTCCTCTGCCTTTGGGTGTTGAAAGTGCTCCTCTTCGATTGAAGGGGTGAGCAGGTTCATCGTGCGTGCATTCCGGAAGTGGCCTGCCGCACATTTCCAGGCTTTTGTGCTTACTCAACTGTTGATACGTTCGCATGCCCCCGAGACCAGGCGAAAGGTCACTAATGTGCGGTATGCCAGCCTAACCGTTTGGAGTACTTCGGAGGCACCGGACTGCCATGCCAAAGTCGGATTTCGTGTAGGCACGCCACCAGTGCTGAAGAAAGGACGGCCTGTGCCCAAAACCTCTGGGTCGAATCCCTGAAATCTGCTGAATACCCGAATATTAGGATTGCCTTCCTCGAATCATAGAGGCAGATACGTGCATGGCTAAAACATCGAAAAAGGCAAAACGAACACCGAGCGCCGCATTCATGAAACCGGTTACGCCGGATGAGAAGCTCGCCAAAGTGGTCGGTGACAAACCCCTGCCACGGACGGAGTTGACGAAAAAGCTTTGGGCCTACATCCGCAAGAACGGGTTGCAGGATGCAAAAAAGAGGACCTTGATCAATGCCGACGAGAATCTGAAGGCCGTGTTCAACGGTAAGAAGCAGGTCAGCATGTTTGAGATGACGAAGTTGGTCTCCGGGCATCTGAAGACGTAACGGTTGTCTGGTAGGTGGTTGGGCCATGACGCGGGCGACCGAAGCCAGTCCCGTCGCGGGGGATTCGGGGGTCGGTTTCGACGTCCGAGCCGCCGCGTTGCTGAAAAACAGAGGGGAAAACTGAGCGCGTGGGCCTACAGACAGGTCACCGGTGACGGGGGTGGGGCGGTTTGAGGCTGCTTCCCAAAGGCTCAATACTCGCGATTCCTGTTGATGCCCGGCTCTGGCACGGGATAACGTCCGTTGGCATCTGGCTGCACGGGGGCTGGGGAATTGCTCGTCACCTGGTCCAAGCCGGGAGCCATCTCATGTTCGCAATTGAGCATGTCCTCGTAGGTGATTTCCTGGCCGGTATGCGCCGCCATGCGGCCCATGCTGGTGGCCAGGCTGGCTTCCACGCCCCGTTTGACTTCGTTGTACGGCTGGTCGTTGCGGATCGCGTCAATCAGGTCGTCCCATTCGTTCTGGTACGGATTGCTTCGATTCGTGGATTCCCAAAGCATATTCGAGCGCGTTGGGTTCTGGCCCTTGAACATTGTGGCGGGCGCCCCGCAATCGCCGCTCCTTGACGCAATGGCCATGCCCTTGCTGCCATGCACGTAGCTGGAGTAAATGTCCTGGCAACCGGTGATGTGGCGCCCGTCGAAGAACATCTTCGCACCATCCGCGAAGGTGTATTCGACCGAATAAGTGTCGAAATTCTGATCCACGTATGGGGTGCCGTTCACACTTTGTTTGTAGTGCCGGCCACCCAACGCCTGCGCTTTCACCGGCCAGGCGTTCTTCATCCAGCCGAGATGGTCGAGGATGTGGATGTAGTTATCGCTGTAATTGCCACCGCTGGCCCAGATGAAACTGTGAAACCGCTGCACCTGGAAATCGAGTTCCGTGAGGTTCGCCGGCTTGCGTCCCAGACCGCCGCCGCCCTGCATCCGGTAGCCGCGCATCAGGATGATATCCCCGAGTTCGCCGTCCTGGATGCGCTTTTGCAGCTCCTGCAGCGGACGGGCATGGCGCGACATCAGCCCCACGGCGGCCTTCAAGTTTTTGGCGGTGGCCTCTTCGGCCAGCTGCAGCATCCGCTTGCTGGTCGGACCATCCACGGTCACAGGCTTCTCCATAAAAACATTGAGCCGTTTCGCGAGGGCATATTGGAAATGCACCCAGCGAAACGCCGGTGGCGTGGCGAAGATGGCCACATCGCCCGGTTTCAGGCAATCCATCGCCTTTTTGTAGGCATCGAACCCGATAAAGCGCCGCTCCTCGGGAACTTCCATTTTCGCCCCCAAGGACTTGGACGTGAGACTCTCGTAGCTGTTCCGCAAACGGTGCTCATAGGCGTCGGCCATTGCCACCAGTTTGGTTGGACCGCTCTTGGTGTTGAGGGCGTCCACAGCCGCGCCACTGCCGCGGCCGCCGCAGCCAATCAGCGCCACCTGAATCAGATCGTTGCCGGCGGCGTGTACATGTGGCAGCGCTGTGCCCGCCAGCGCCGATACCGCGGCAAGGCGGCCGGTCGTTTTGAGAAATTCGCGTCGAGAGCTCACAACAGAGAGGTTCGGGTTCATAGCGTTGTGGATTGATGCTAGCTGAGTGCGTATTGGATGGAAACCCCTATCCTCATCCAACCGGCTGGGCCTTTCGATGCGCAACGTCATCAACGGGTCGATCGGGAAGGCCCGGTGTCGACCCAGTCCACTGTGGGGGAGACCATCGCAAACGGTTCGCCAAAACACCCGTGACCCCAACCACTGGGTTGGAGGCCCACCTGGTCACAGCTTAGAGGAAGGAATGTCGAAAATCGCCAGGTCCGCCCGCTTGAATTTCGCGAAGATGGGCAGGGTCCCATCAGGGCGTGCGACCGCAGAGCAGCCGCAGTGGAGCCGGCCTTTCCAATCCCCGCCTTGGATCGTCCCCAGCACGGCATTGGTGCCGATCACCCACAAGCCAGTCTTGATAGCCAGGTTGCTAATATGGCTTCGGTACTCCATGGCGTTCTGTTCGAGCATGCTTTCCTCGGCCGCAAAACCGTGCGGAGCTATCAGCAACCAAGCTCCTTGATCCGCCACCCGCCGCGGGTAATTAATGTTGAAATCGAAGTTGTCCGCACAGATCGTCAAGCCGATGCGGCCGAACTCTGTATCAACGACCTTGATGTCCTGCGCCTTGCCGGGATCATATAGATGTCTCGTCAAAAAGGGGAGAGTTTCGATTTTACGGTGCTTGAGCACGATCCGGCCGCTGCGATCGAGGATGACGGCAGAGTTATAGACCTTGTCGACTTCCTTTTCCAAGCAGCCGGCCGAGATCCAGGTTTTGTGGCGCCGGGCCAGAACGCCAAGGAAATCGGTATAGTTCCCTGGAATAGTCAGGGCATCCCGCCGGGCTTGTTGATGGAGCCAGCCCCAGTCCGCAGCCTCGGGAAGGTTGAGAAGATCGACACTCTGCCTTCCGGCGTCGGCAGCGACAGCCTCAGCCAGGCGTATATTCTGCTCGAGACTGCCATCTTCCAACGGGAGTTGCGCCAGAGCCACGCGTAAACCGGCGTGCTGCATCAGAAACAAATATAACCAAGCGGATAAAAAACAAGAGCGGCCTAAAAGATATTGAGGAACTAAGAACCTTTCTTCTCCTTTATACGGTAAAAGCACTGAGTGCAGACCCCACGCACGCACCGCGGCCCGTTGCAGTAGTCGAAAATGGAGTCACCAAACAGAACGATGTGCTTCACGCCGGCAGAGAATATCAAGACCCCTCCGGATTGCCATTGTTGCCTTTGAGCATCCTCCCGTTTGCCGCCGCACTGGCGCCTCGACCCGAATAATGGTTCTCGCTCCGGCTTAATCTGGTATCCTTTTGGCCTCGAGCCGCATTCTCATTGCATGCAGGCAGCACGATAAAACCTCGTTTTATCGGTCATTGTCCCAGGCCAGAAGACAAGTGTTGCATCATTGGCCGTAACATTCGTCCAGTTGCTCCAATTGTAAAAGTCCGGGCTCTGCTCAACCAGATAACTGTGCCCCCGTTCGCCCTCGACGACAAGCTGCGGCTGACCTCCGGTCAAGAAGCCCAGCAGCCGGGGAGTCAACCAGAGGCTCGGAGCCGGGTAGCCCGCCAGGAGCCGCTCAAACGTTTCGAGGTCGCCATAATTGTTCTGCCAGGTCGTGTACATGACACCGCAAATGCCGGGGCAAGGACGCGCCGCGTTGAGCCAATTGGTAACGAGTGTGGGCGCCGAATCGTAGTAGCCAGCGATGAGTTGGCGATTGCCCAGCCCGGCGAAGAACTGGAGCGAGGCTGTCCGCTGGTCGTAATACCACGGCGCGACGATGATATCGGTGTCGATTCCCTTCCACGAATTGGTGAAATTGCCGCGGGTCAAATAATAATTCCCATGGGCGTTGTGGTTCGGGTCGAACATGTCGCTCCAGACGTAGATGCGGCCGCCGGGGTTGACCTGGCGCAGGATCCCGGCGCAGGTGCGGACATTGTCGGCCAGCAGCGCCCCGGCATCCAGCCCGCGCGCCTGGCACGCCGCGCACCAGTTGAAAACGCGAATCTCGTCGTGCGACATAAAATACCCGCGCGTGCCCCACGCCGCCTGCATGCGCTGGGCCTGGTCGCGCAGCAGGTTGAGCGTGGCGGGCTCGGAAACACAGATGTTCGCCTGGTCGTCATACACGGTCACCGCATGAGACCAGGAGGCGCGCAACCGCGTGCCGTTGATCAGGTTGGATGAAAGAATCTGTAATTGCGGTGGCGTGTGGTAGATGTCGTATGAACCCGCCCACGGGATACTTCCCATGAGCGGGTCGGTCAGGGCGGTGAAATCCGTGCCTTCGACCAGGGACGTTCCGCTTTCGGTACGCACGGCCAGCGGTGCGCCGGGTCTGCGGATGAGGTTCAAAAACGCGACCTCCTCGATGGCCGCATTGTTCCACCAGAGCGAGCCCGTCGTGCCGCCCCACACGCCGAAATAAACATTCACGGTCGTGTTGGTAAGCGAGTTGAAAACCGCGTGGTGCGTGGTCCAGCCCTGCGTCGGTTGCGCGCCGAGGTAATTGTAATTGAGCGCCAGTCCACCGCCGAGCACCAGCACCTGCGGCGCGACGACGAAATTGGTCGCTTTTACCCGCACGGAGATGTGGTATTGGCGAAAAGGCTGGACCGTGAGCTGCTGCACGATCCGCGCGTTCGCCCCGTTCGGGTCGGTGACCCTGGCGGTGCCGTTGTCTGCGACGACCGTGCTGTCTTTCCAGCTCCAGAGCGCCAGGTTGGAAAAATCGCCACCGGGAAACGCAATCGGCGGGTCCGGCTGAATCAGCGCCACGCGGTTCGATACCACTAGCAGCGCATTCGTGACGGGCATGCCTTCGATGAGATTGGGGTCATTGAACAACAGGTCATTCGAATAACCGACCGGGAAAAGGGCAGGAACGATTTCCAGGTTCAGGTTAGTCGCCGCCTGTTTAATTAGCCCCAGGTTGCTGAAGTAATGGGCGTCCATCGTGGCCAGGCGCGAGAATTTCGAATCGCTGACCAGCATATGGGTGTATCCCGCCTGGGCGGCGCGTTGCATGAGCGCCAGAACATTGGTGACGTTCTGGTCGACCCAGAGGTTTTGGGAGACGTAAAACCAGCGTTCCAGAGCCTGGGTGCGCACCGTGCCGCAGAGAACCAAGAGCACCAGCAGCAACGGAATCGGCCTACGGCGGCGGCACAGAATCGTCATGATGCAATTATGGCAAACAGGAGACCTGCCGGCACCCACAAAAAACCCTCCCGCTTTCGCTGGCCAACTCGAATCGACCATTTTCGTGAGTTTGAACGGGAGCCTTGCGCATCAGTAAATCAACACCTTTGGGCGGCGACATTCTCCGAGCTTCACCTGATCTGCTCGAATGTGCCGTTTTGAATCCAGGGATTGTCTCTCGCCAGTAAAGGTTTCAGGGCGGTTGCTCGACCGCCGTTTCCCGCTTAGGCTGATCGCGACTCTATTCCCAGCGCCCTCGTCACAGCAGCCTGTGGTTCGTCGGAAGCCAAGGCAACTCGGACGTAACTTGCGGCGAAAAATCCCGAATTCAACATGAAGCCGACTTCGTTTCTGGTTCTGGCAGGCAGATTGTGGGTGGCCCGAACTATGCCCAGGCACAGCACCCGGTTTCACTCGATCTCGGTTTACACTTCGTGCCTACAATCTTCCCGCCAGCACCTCCAAACCAGCCTCTGACACCTTGAGGTCGGATTCGGAAGGCCCCCCACTGAAAGCTGCAATCAGGTATCCGCTTTTGCCCTTCTTGATCAAACCACCCTGCCAACCCGTTTCGCCGGTCATGGGAGGTCGGCCAGCGTTGCCACTGTCCTTCAAAGTTTCCGCCATTTCCGCTGCTTTGGAATAGGCGATGGCGAGCAGATTGGCACCATGATTCTTCTCGGTCGGGGCTTCTTTCATCGTTCCGACCACCACCATCTTTGAGGACCAGGATTTTGTCGTGTCGCCTTCAATATATGCCACGACCGCAGCTCCATGGATTTTAAGTTCCTCCGCCCGTTTAGCCATCGCCGTCAGAGCAGAATCTGCCACCTCGTTAAAGATCTGGCCGGGCTTCAGCTCGACGGAAGGGGAGCTTGATTGCGCAAAGGCCGAGAGCGAGAGCAGGACAATCAGAAAAGCATATTTCATGTGGCCAGAATACGCTTTGAGCAAAATCAGGAAACAAAATTCAGGGATTGCCTCGCCCCCCAATCGAGGTCGGCGGCGGGTTTTGTTTTCCGCGGCAACCTCGATTCACATCCGTCAGCCGCCATAATGTTGCGTGGCGAGCGGCATCACGACAGCCGGAAATTCAGACCCCTGGGACTTGTGGATGGTGATCGCGCAGGCCAGCGATACCTCGACGAGCTGGCCAAAATCGTAAACGACCTCTCCTTGCTTGCGCTGCCCCGAGCTGGTATTCAGGCCCAGTCCTTTTTTGACGGCAGATGATCGCTAGCTTGCGATGGAGCAAGGGCGCTATTTCTCAGTTGGGATCGCTCAACCGGCAATTTTTGCCTCCCCTGTGCCTGTTTTATTGGCGAGTTGAATCGGCCGCCATCATGGAAGGCAGGTCTGCTCCGGAACTGTCGAACAAGTTGCGCAAACGGCTGCTCCTCAGCGTCTAGATAAAGCGAGGCTTGTCATTGAAAAAGAGGCGGGGGCGATGATACGATCAACAATTATGAAAAACAGCATGCTGGATCCTACCGCCGATTTTATTGCCCCTCACCCTGCTACCTGTCTGGTGTCCAAAGAGCCTACCCCACACCATTTCGGTGACAGACTCCTGCGCCGACTCGGATGCAGGCTTACCGCCGGTTTGGCGCTCCTGGCGACCAACCTACTGGTCGCCCAAACCCCGTCGCCGGAGGAAGGCTTTGTGAGTCTCTTTGACGGCAAGACCCTGAACGGCTGGAAAGTCGGCGATAACGCCACCCTCTTCCACGTGGAGGACGGTATGATTGTCATGAACTGTCCGGCCGATAATCATCGGCCAGCCCACCTGTTCTATGATGGAGACGTCAACGGACATACCTTTAAGAACTTCGACTTGCGCGTGGACGTGATGACCTATCGCTGCGCCAATTCGGGCATTTACTTTCATACAGAATTCCAGGATGCCGGCTTTCCCAAAAAGGGACTCGAATGCCAGGTGGACAACAGCCATGTCGATTGGCGCCGCACCGGCAGTCTTTACGGCCTGGTCAATCTGACCTGGGGCCCGGAAACGCCATCCGCCGACAACAAACAAACCGTAGTGTATCTGGCCAACGCTCCGGTGAAAGACGAGGTCTGGTACACCCAGGAGATTATCTGCCGGGATGGCCTGGTGACGGTTAAACTCAATGGTCAACCCATGTTCACCTACCAGATTTCCGATGCCGATTCTGTACACCGTCTTTCCAGCGGCGCTACCTGGCTGCCCGCAGGCACCTTCGCTCTTCAGGGACATCCTCCGATGCCCGGCCAACTCAGTAAAGCCTGCTTCAGGAACATTCGCGTCAAAGTCCTGCCGGGCTGAGAACCATCTCGATACGGCACCTTCAGCCGGTCCAGGTTCAAGCGTGTGTAGCCTGCGCCGAGTCGTCCGGGGGATCGGACCGACTGAGGGAGATGAGAAACGAAGTCAAGGGAATGAAGCCCGGATCAGTGCCCTGGATGTTCGCGACCTGGCGGATGCCGCTGTTTCGGCTCTAACGACCTCAAAGCACGATAACAAAACCTATTCTCTGACCGGTCCCGAGGCCGTTACTCTTAGCCAAATGGCCCAACAGTTATCGACCGTGCTCGGTCGCACCATCACTTTTGTGGATGTGCCGGCTGAATCCATGCGGGAAGCGTTGACGGGCCTTGCCTTCCCGGCTTGGCAAGCGGATGGGCTGCCGTACTGGCACAGAATCCGGCCGGACTCGAGGCCTTCGTCTTGCGCGTACGCGGCGACGGCAGGCTTTACAAATTCACCGTGCGCACAGAAACGGGATTGAAAACGCCGCTTTATCAGCGCGCCTTCGTGGCGAAGCGCGGCGAATGGGAGGAACATCGACTGGCGTTCAAGGACTTCGTGCCGACCTTTCGCGGCCGCATACTGACCGACGTGTCGCGGCTCACTTCAGGGAAGGTCACCTCGGTGGGCCTCCTGATTTCGGAAAAGCAGGATGGGCCATTTCAACTGGAGGAGGCGTGGATCAAGGCGGCGCCACCCTCGGAGGATTGAGCGTGAACAAACACGCGCCCGTATCGCGCGCGGTGGCGTCACGACTGTGCCAACGGGAAAGCCGCTGTTGTTGTCCTCTAACCTCCAGTGGATCCTTCAGTGAGCGAGCGTTGAAAGTGCGTTGAACGGCGACTGACAGGGCGGTCTTGCCAAATTGCGGGAGAGCCGGTATAATAGAGCCGAAATTGAGCCCGAAGCCGCAGGGCTGAAGGTGGTCGGCCTTCGATTCCGACCCTCGCCTCCAACTTTAAGTTGCCAAAAGACAACAAGTTGCAGAACCCAGAGGAGGCAGTGCCAGTGAAAATAAAACTCGCGTAGTACTCCACAAGTACTCCCCAACCACTCCGCAACTACTGGTAATGACGGGATTGGCCGCCCGTTTGGTGTAGGTGATACATCTAAAGCCGCGTGCAGGCTCATAGCCTCGGACGAAAAAAGTCTGAGCCATGAAACAGCGTTTCATCCTTTACCGCCGCAAGGTTGGCGGCATGTTCTACGTCGAAGACACGGAAACCCGTAAGCAGGAAAGCCTCGGCACAAGAGACCGTGCAGAGGCCAAGTCGCTGCTCAACGCGCGCAATGAATCCGTCCGGCAGCCACAACTGAATCTGCAAATCGCCAAGGCTTATCTTGCCGGGACAGATGAGGGCGTCTCCATCCGGGCACCTCCAAATAATCCTCGGCAATTTTGCAAGCACTCTGTCAAACGCAGCCTACGAGAGGGGTTTCGCAAAAAAAGTTGTGAAGCCGCTTGACTCTCCCCTTGCTGGAGATCTTAAAAGCAATGGAATATGAAAACTTTATACAGCATTGGCGAGTTCTCCCAAGTGACAGGGCTGTCCGTTAAAACGCTGCGGTTCTATCACGAGAAAGGGATTCTCATTCCCGATTCGGTGGACGAAGCGACCGGTTATCGCTCCTACGGTCCCAGCAAAATCGAAAAGGCGCGTGTCGTCATGCGACTGCGGCAGATGGAATTCTCCATCGAAGACATCGCCACAGTATTCGCAGAATGCGCTGACGATTCGGACATCTTGAATCATCTGGAACGGCAGAAACACCTTCTGCAACAACGGATCTCCGAAGACCGGGACATTGTCCGTTCTTTGAGCCAGATTATTGCGAGCGAAAAAGAGGCAAAACGCCTTTTGGAAGGCACGGCCTTTGCCATCGAAGAAAAATCGGTGGAACCAATGCTGATCGCTGGTATTCCCCTAAGAGGCAAATACAGCGAGTGCGGTGCTGTCTTTTCGCGATTGGGCAGGGCAATGGGCAGATACATTTGCGGCAAGCCGTTGTGCCTCTACTACGATGGGGAATACCGTGAAGAGGACGCAAATCTCGAACCGTGCTTCCCGATTCGGAAACGAGTCGAAGCCGAGGGGATTTCCGTTCGCGAATTGCCGGGCGCTCGCTGTTTAGCGCTCACGCATCAAGGCCGCTACGACCAGTTGGGGCGCAGTTACGCGAGAATCTTGGAATACGCGCACGCGAAAAAGACGAAAATCGCCCTGCCCACACGGGAGGTTTACTTCAAAGGGCCGGGTGTTTTTTTCAAAGGCAACCCAACCAATTACTTGACGGAAATACTTTTGCCGATTGGAACCTGATGCGAGAGGAGGCTTCCGCTTATGAAAAAGTTCCTACGCCTCGTATTATTCGGTTTTCTATCTTGGATCGTGACATTCGGGGCTTCGATTTGTTTATTTGGGCTCAAGAAAGCGAATGAACACACGTTCGAGATAATCATGGGCATGGTGCTGACGCTCTGCACCGTCGGATTCACGCTGCTTTATTTCCGCAAGATTCGCACTGCATTCCTTCGTGAAGGCGTTTTGTTGGGCTTGGCCTTCGTGGCCTGTAACATTCTTTTTGACTTGCCTATGTTCCTCGCTGGGCCAATGCGGATGCCGCCGGAGCGTTATTTCGCAGAGATTGGCATTGCCTATTTCAGTATGGCCATCATCAGTATCGGCGTCGCTTGTGCGCTCCGCCAATCTGAATTAAAATCCGCTCAATCATTCCCATGAGCGCAAAAAAGAAAACTTGGCAGGAAAAGCTGGCCGACAACAAAGGCTTTCCAAAAGTCTGTCCGATTGATGCGACGAAAAGCAAACGGTGGGGCACCGGGACGTTTGTCATTCCCGCACCGCTCGAAGTGGATGGCCTGATGCGTCGCGTGCCCAAAGGCAAACTCACGACGATTGATGGTCTTCGCAAAGCCCTGGCTCGTCGGCATGGCGCGACCATCGCTTGTCCCATTACGACGGGCATTTTCGCGTGGGTCGCTGCTCACGCGGCAGTGGAAGCAGAAGCTGAGGGCAAGAAGGACACAACTCCTTATTGGCGCACGCTCAAAAGCGGTGGCGAATTGAATCCAAAATATCCTGGCGGCGTTGTCGGATTGAAACGAAAGCTCGCTGCCGAGGGTCACAAAATCGTCCAGAAAGGAAAACGCGCTTTCGTGGCAGATTTTGAAAAGGCAATTTCACGAGTTGAGCCGATGCCCTAGAGCGATTCCGCAAAAAAGCGGCCGTGGCTGCTGCGATGAAAACACAAACTTCAAAACAAAGACCGCGGGCGCCATCGGCGCCACATATGACGCAGCCGGACGAGATGAAGACGAAGAACCATGTCTATGGCGTCGAGAAGTTGAACGGTAATGACGCCTGGGGGCTCTTCGAAGCTTGCGCACTGGGCGAAGTGCCGAAGGTGAAGGCGCTTTTGGCGAAGGATCGGCGACTGGTCAACGCGCAGTGGTGGTACCAGTTTCCGATCCATCTGGCGGTGTACGCGGGGAATGCGGAAATCGTCAAGCACCTGCTGGATCAGGGCGCCGACCCGGGCCAATCAGTCTATACCTACAATTCCTGGGATAAGCTGCTGCATTGCGCCACGGAGCGCGGGCATCGCCAAATCGCGTCGTTGCTCGAGCGGGCGATGCACAAAAGGTTCAATTACACACCCGATTTTGATGTGCTGAAAGAAGCGATCGTCGCCAGGGATTTGCGAAAGATCGGCGCAGTCTTGCGGCGGCAGCCGGAACTGGTGCGGGCCAGCGACGCGCTGGGCAACAATCCTCTTCATTGGAGCGTCATCACCCGTCAACTGGGTTTGATCGGACGTTTCGTTGAATTGGGAACACCGATCGACGCCGAGCGCGCCGACGGACAAACTCCGGTGCTCCTGGCAGTCAATGGCGCCACGGATTATCGGTATCGGGCCACGCGCGGCAAGTCGCACCCTTCGCTCCGAAATACGTCGGTGATCGTTGGAAGTCTGCTCGCCCAGGGAGCGAATTACTCGATTTCCGTGGCGGCAGCGGTTGGAGATCAGGAGCGCGTCGACGAACTTTTACGAAAGAATGCGAGCCTCGCCAGGCGCCTCGACTCGGCCCGCGTCAGCCCGCTCTCTTATGCGGCGAGGGAGGACTTTCTGCATCTCGTCCACCTGCTTCTTGAACACGGCGCTGATCCGAACCTGCCGGAAGACGCGGCTCCTCATGGGCGGGCGCTCTACGAGGCCTGTTGTGGAAATCATCTGGAAGTCGCCGAATTGTTATTGAAGCACGGCGCCGATCCGAATGCCGGCGTCGATTCATGCGAGTGTTGTCTCACGATCGGCGAGGTTTACCACGCCGACAGAGCGAAGCCGCTGCAACAACTCTTGCGGCGGCACGGGGCCTACAAGCCACCGTACGCGATGAGCGCCCAGGAGATGAAGCAGGCCATCCGCGACGATCATGAGGTGGTCCGTCACGAGGAGTTCTGCGGCAATGTCATGGGGACACGCGACCTGGAGTTGCTTGAATTCTATCTCGACTCGGACCCAAACGCGCTGGCTCAACTCGAATTGACGAGCGTCGTTGCCTGGCCGAGGTCGCCCGCACTTGTCCGCAAGCTCTTGGCGCGCGGACTGGATCCGAACCGGACGGACTGGCTCGGCAAGACGCTTCTGCACGCTTGTGCCGAGCTCGGAGACCGGTCGGTGGCAGCAGTCCTCTTGGACGCCGGCGCCGACATCGACGCCCGTGAAGTCGAATTCCAAGGGACACCCCTGGCCGCGGCCGTTCGCTCGTGTTGCGCCGTCGAGGATTCCAAACAAGCGGAACGGGCGCGACAGATGGTCGAGTTTCTGCTCAAGCGCGGTGCGAGGGCTGACCTGCCCGGCGACGAATCGTGGGCCACGCCACTGGCGTGGGCTACCCGGCACGGACGCGGCGACCTCGTAGAACTGTTGAAAGGCGCGACGTGAGACCGGGGAAGCTTCTGATTGGGCCACCGCACCGGGCGCAGGAGCAGACGCGCCGTGAGCCGTGGCTTCCAATGAACGGATTGTGCCCAACGCGGTGTCCGTTAGCGCCTCGGCGGCGCGGGTGACAGCCACGCTGGGACGCCCACCGGCGGGGCGGGGACGGCCACGTCCCCGGCGGCTCCGAAAAGGTGTCCCGCACAGTCGCATGCTGTTCATTGGATTGCCGACCACACCGAGTGCCCGAGCGAAATCCAAAAGGC
>Ga0210409_10000667_pt1 | contig 51231 bp, 43 predicted proteins | sample IncBWH17MmetaG_FD_161649 | JGI IMG/M metagenome (GOLD analysis project Ga0210409, IMG submission 161649) | Forest soil microbial communities from Barre Woods Harvard Forest LTER site, Petersham, Massachusetts, United States - Inc-BW-H-17-M | ecosystem: Environmental > Terrestrial > Soil >... | reverse complement strand
CATCGAGCAATCCATTGCCGCCGATCTTTCTACTTTTTCCGCGCATATGTTGAATCTGAAAGCGATGCTGGAGGCGGCCACACCCGAATCGTTGGTGTTAGTCGATGAAATGGGAACGGGGACGGCGCCGGAAGAAGGAGCGGCACTAGCGGTGGCGCTGCTGGATGAATTTCGCGCGGAGAATTGTATTGTGCTGGCCACCACGCACCATGACCGCCTGAAGACTTACGCGTCGACAACGCCGGGAGTTGTGAATGCTGCCGTGGAATTTGACGACATAAATCTCCGACCCACGTACCGGCTGATGGTTGGCGTGCCCGGCGGGTCCAGCGGCATCGCGATTGCGCGAAGGTTGGGAATCGCGGAACCGATTATCGCGCGCGCTCGCGCGCTGATGGCCCCTGAAGCGCTCGAAGCTTCGGACTTGATCGCTTACCTGCATCGTGGCCGGGACGAACTGGATCGCATGCAGCAGCAGATGACCGCGGAACGGCATGCACTGGACGAAGAACGCAAGAAATTGCGCGATGAGTGGGTGGGCCGGCAACAAAACCGCATCCGGGAACTGGAAGAAAAATTTGCAGAGATGCAGAAGCGCTTCGACGAAAATGTTGCGCGCGTCGTGGAAGCGGTAAAAGAAAGAGAGTTGCGCGGGTCACTCGACAAATTCGCGCGGCGCAAGTCACAGGATGTGCGAGGCGAAGCGCGCGAAGAGCTGAATGCTGCGGTGGTGCAAACTATTTCGGAGTCGCAACAGGATCTTGGCGCGCCCGCGGGGAAAGAAACACTCACTCAAGCCCAATTACAGCCGGGTACGCGGATTCATGTGCGTGGATTCAGCAAGCCGGTGGTTTTGCGGCGCATCGAAGGAAACTCCGCGGAAATTGAAGCCGGCCCGTTGCGCATGAAAGTAGGAGTCGACGAAATTACGAGCGTGGAAGGGCCCAGTGCTAGCGGAATTGCGCGGTCGCCGAAAGGCAGTGTTACCGTTCGCGCGCAAGCCAGCGAGGTAGTAACCGGCGGGGAAATTAACCTGATTGGGTGCACCGTGGAAGAAGCCACCGAACGCGTGGACAAATTTCTCGACGAAGCAGCACTGGCCAATCGCTCGCGTGTCCGAATTATTCACGGGCACGGGACGGGCGCCTTGCGCAAGGGGCTGGGGCAGTTTCTTTCCAAGCATCCGCTGGTGGATAGTCAATCGTTCGAAGCTGAGGAACGTGGCGGCAAGGCGGTAACCATCGTGGAGTTACGGGCATAAATGGCGGAAGCCGGATCATTCGCGGAGCGCGTGAAGCAGCAGGCGGACATTGTCCGGGTCATCGGCGAATACGTGCGTCTGAAGAAGAGCGGGCAAAATTTTACCGGGCTGTGCCCTTTCCACGCCGAGAAATCGCCTTCCTTCGCGGTGCATCCCACAAAACAGATTTATCACTGCTTCGGCTGCGGAGTAGGCGGAGACGTTTTCAAATTTGTGATGGAGATGGACAAAGTTGCGTTTCCGGAAGCAATACGCGTCGTCGCGGAAAAATGTGGGATTGCCATTCCGCGTCCGAAGGCCAGCTCGCCTGAAGAGCGCAAGGAAAATCAGCAGCGCACTTTGCTGGTGGAAATGCACCGCGAAGCGCAGACTTTTTTTGTACAGCAATTGGGGGGAACACTCGAAGGCAAAGCGGCGCGAGCGTACCTCGAGGATCGCGGCATGGATAACGATGCGATAGCCCGCTTTGGGATTGGCTACGCTCCGAGCGGAGGCGACGCGCTGCTGCGATTTCTAAAATCGAAATATAAAGAGCCGCTGCTGATTGAATCGGGGCTAGTATCCCGCGATCAAAGCGGCGGCGCCAGAATGTACGACCGCTTCCGCAGAAGAATCACCTTCCCGATCGCCAACGACTCAGGAAAGATTGTCGCCTTTGGATGCCGCGCTCTGGGGGACGATCAGCCAAAATATTTGAACTCGCCGGAAACTCCGATTTATTCGAAGAGCAATGTTTTATATCACCTGGACCGCGCGAAAGAAGCCTTGCGGCGAGCGGATTTCGCCGTGTTGGTGGAAGGCTACATGGATGCGATCGCCGTGGCGCGCGCGGGCATCAGTAATGTAGTGGCCAGTTGCGGCACCAGTTTGGCGGAGCCGCAGATCAAGCTTCTGTCGCGCTTCACCAAGCGGGTTATTGTGAATTACGATCCCGACACCGCGGGACAGCTCGCCACCGAGCGCTCCATTTCGCTGTTGCTCGAAAACGATTTTGAAGTGCGCGTGCTTGCACTCCCGACGATGAATTTAAACGCAGGCGACGGCACTAAGTATTCGAAAAACGCCGATCCGGACCTTTATATTCGCGAAATGGGGGTTGAGGCCTACACCAAATTATTAAAGGATGCACCCCCGTATGTGGACTACTTAATCGGGCGTGCGCGGCACATGGACCTTTCGACCGGCGAAGGGAAATTGCGCGCGGTGAATTTTCTTTTGCCGTACGTCCAAAAAATTCCCAACCGTCTGTTACGGTCGGAATGGGCCACACGCATCGCGCAACAACTACGGCTCGAAGAGCCGGTGTTGCGCGCGGCGTTGAGCAAAGCAGCCGCGGAACGCCGCAGTGGGTTAAAAGTTGCGCCGGAGTTGGTCGGCCGCGCGGCCAAGCCGGTAGAGCGACGATTGATCCGCATGCTAGCGGAAGCCGACAGTTTTCGCCATGACCTGGCACGGCGGCTAAGCGAGGCGGGATTGTGCGTCGGCCTTGAGACAGAAAAAGTTTTTGCCGTGTTGATCGCGGCAAACCTGGCGGGCAGCACGATAGAAGCGACGGAAATTGCAGCTGGCCTGGAAGAACGCGACCGGCGCATGCTGTTCGAGATACTTTTCGAGGAATCCAGCGAATTCACCTGGGAAGAAGCGGAAAGCTGCATCGAATCACTGCAAAACCGGCAAACGGAGAGGGCTTTGGCGGAAGTGCAACGAAGTATTGAGGCTAATCCGGCTTCTGCAGAGATGCGCATGTTGCTCTCGAAAAAGCAGGAATTGATGAGGCGGCTCGCCGCAGGGCGGTGACAGGACGGTGACCAATTGAGGGCGGGGCGTGCGATATCCCTTGGAAGCCCAGTGCGTATAGAGATATCCTAAGTTTTCCAACGATTAATAGATTGACGGGGCTAGAGTTAAATGTGTAGCGTAGTAGGGCTTCGCGCGTAACTGTTTGGCTCTTAACTGCATCTTATAGATGTATTTACAGGCGCAGCAGGTTTTCATTGTGCGGGAAATTGGGCAACGCACACGATTCAGCGACAAGCAAGTGTTACGGCGCGGTGGCATTCACGAACAATTCGATTGAATTTAAGGGGCATGCGCCGAAGCTTGCGTTCAGCTTACCTGGCCAGGTTTTACAAAGAAATTACAAAATTTTAGGGTTCCGATACCGCGGGAGGTATTCGTGGCTGTAGCAGGTCTTGAAGAAAAATATGATGCGGTACGCCAGCTTATTGCGGTAGGCAAAGAGCGCGGCTACTTGTTGTACGACGAAGTGAACGATTCGCTTCCGGCCGAAGTGCATTCCTCGGAAGAGATTGACGATCTTCTGACCACGTTCGAGCGCAATGGGATCGAAATTTACGAAGATGCGGCGTCGGCCAAAGCGGCACGCGCGGTGGAAGTCTCTGCTGAACCTGGCGCCGACCACGATGTGGTGGTGGTGGAGAAAGAAGGTCACAGCGAAGACGGCGACCTTGATCTAACTCCCGGCTCGCTCGAAAAAACCAATGATCCGGTGCGCATGTACCTGCGTGAAATGGGTACCGTGCCGTTGTTGACGCGCGAAGGCGAAGTAACCATCGCCAAGCGCATTGAGCGCGGACAACTGGTGGTGATGAAGTCGATCACTCGTTCGCCGATTGTGATCAAGGAATTGATCGCTGTTGGAGAGGATCTGCGCAAAGGCGCGCGCTCTATCAAAGAAATCGTCGTGTTTGACGACGAAGAACTCACCGAAGAGAAGATTGCCAACAAAACCAAACAGACCCTGAAGTACATCGACAAGATTGCGAAGTTGTACGAACAGGCGTTGAAGCAAGCGGTGAAGCTGGACAACACCGCGAAAGCCAAAAAGAAGCCGTATATTCGCGCCAAGTGGGAAGTGGCGCGCACCCGCGTGGAAATTTCCGTGGCCATCCGTGCCATCGTTTTTAATCCCTTTGAAAAGAAGCGGCTGATCGACAAGATGCGCGGAACCGTCGAGCGGCTGCAGTCGCTGGAGCGCGAGGCTGGCCGGCTGGAGCGGCGCGCGGACGTCGCGAAAGGCGACGTCGCTTTCGAAGCGCGCAAGGAATTACGCAACCGGCGCGGTGAGCTGAAGGATATTGAAGACGCCAGCGAAGTCGGGCTGACCGAACTAAAGCGCACTCTTACCTTCATCCATCGTGGTGAAGCGGAAGCCGACCAGGCAAAGAAGGAATTGATTGAAGCCAACCTTCGCTTGGTGGTTTCCATTGCGAAAAAATATACCAACCGCGGATTGCAATTTCTTGACCTGATTCAGGAAGGCAACATCGGGTTGATGAAAGCGGTCGACAAGTTTGAGTGGCGCCGCGGCTACAAATTTTCGACGTACGCGACATGGTGGATTCGCCAAGCCATTACGCGAGCCATCGCCGACCAGGCGCGCACCATCCGCATCCCCGTGCACATGATCGAAACGATCAACAAGCTGGTGCGCACCAGCAGGCAATTAGTGCAGGAACTGGGACGCGAGCCGACCAGCGAAGAAATCGCCAAGCGCATGGACATTCCGGTTTCTAAGGTCCGCAAGATTTTAAAGATTGCGCAGGAGCCCATTTCGCTGGAGACACCGATTGGAGAAGAAGAGGATTCGCATCTCGGCGACTTCATCGAAGACAAGGCGGTAGTTTCGCCGTCGGATGCGGTTATTAACCTGAATTTGAAGGAACAGACCTCTTCGGTGTTGAAGACCCTGACGCCGCGCGAAGAAAAAGTCATCAAGATGCGCTTTGGGCTGGACGATGGCAGCGAGCACACCCTTGAGGAAGTCGGCCAGTCGTTCGCCGTCACGCGCGAACGCATTCGCCAGATCGAGGCTAAGGCGTTGCGCAAGTTGCGGCACCCTTCACGTTCGCGGAAGCTGCGAGCGTTTTTGGAAGGGCCCTCGCGGGATTATCTATAGATGTAACGAATTGAGTTGTTGCAAAAACGCCTCCGACTCGGGGGCGTTTTTTTTGTTTGGACCGCCCAAATTAAAACTCCCGTGGGAGATTTATTCGGTTTGGCCGCCGGCGCGTACTTGTTCGGAAGTTAAGCCGTAGAGCGGTGGCGTAGGCACACCAAGTAAACCGAGATAAAGATAAAGTTGGCCGCGGTGATGCACTTCGTGTTCGACCATGGCGCGCAGCCATTTGGCGGTCTGAATTGGCGCGCCACCTGGCGTTTTGCATTTGCGCTTCAGGTCTTCATCACTTAGTTTGGCGAAAATCGCCAAGGATTCGGCGTGGAGACGCTTCATCAGTTCGATGACGCTGTCATAGTCGGCTGCTAATTCAGCTCCGTGGCTGGTGTAGCGGCTGTCGTGATTCTGAACATTTTCCGCAAACATATATCGCTCGGTGACGGCGATGTGGCGCAGAAGATCGCCCAAAGTAAATTTTCCCGGCGCATAGGTCCAATCAATTTTGCCGGGCGGAATGCAGCCGCCGACGCGCATGGTGCGTTCGCGTACATTGTCGAAATATTTTAGAAACGGACCGATAGTGGTGATTTCCATAGTGACCTCAAGACATTTCTTTCAACTTCTAACGCAAATCTCTCCGCGAAATTTCTAGGATTGCGTGGCGACTCTGAGCAGTTGCCGCGCGCGAAAGGCCGTAAGCGTTGCGCCCGCGTAAAGCAAAGCCAGCAAAGTGTAGCCCGCGATGATGCCCGCTCTTTCCGCTATCCATCCGAGCGCTACGCACATTGCCAGTTGCACCGCGGTGGTTACGATGGCCATGGCGGACTGGGTACGGCCCATAAAATGGCGTGGAACAATGGACATGAGCGCGGACTGCGCCACGACCCCGCCAAGCGCGCGAAAAAACCCGAACAACCCTTGCAATAGTGACGCGGCTAGAAGAAACGCGACGAATGGAGCAGCCATGTGTCCAAGCGCCAGCCCCGCAAATGCCGCGACATACAAGGCAAGCCGCACTTCTTCGCGCAATTTTGTGGCGATCAAACCGCCAGCAATCGCGCCGGCCGCCCATCCGGATTCGAGATAGCCTAACCCGCGCGCGCCGGCGTGCAGGACATCGCTGGTGAGCGCCACGACCATTACGTTGGCGCTGACTACTCCGGCCATCAGAATGGAATGGGTGATTCCCAAAGCGCGCACCAGTGGCTGCTGCTTGAGGTACTGAAAACCTTCGCGGAGGTCGGCGTACATCGCGAGCGAAATTCCAGCTTCGGCGACTTCCGGATTTTCTCCCGTCGAGAGTGCTTCGGCAGTGGCTTCGGTGGCTTCGGAATATTCGCGATATTTTTGATGATCGCGCGGCGAAACATAGCCGCGGCGAACTTTGTACAAACAATAGGCGGAAACAAAGTAGGTCAACCCATCGATCGCCAGGATTCCGGCAATGCCCGCGCGATCGTAAGTAAAACCGACGAAGGCTCCCGCGATAAGCAGGCCGCTCTGCACGCCGATGAGCACGGCAGCATTGGCGGCGGTGAATTGGCTCGGCGGAATCACCTCCTGAACCAGGGCATTGACTGTAGCCCAGTACATCGCCGAGGCGACGCCGGTGACAAGCGTCATCAGGTACAGATGCCAAAGCGCAAGATGGCCGTGCCAGGCGATGTATGCTGTCGCCAATACGGTTACGCCGCGTGCCAGGTCGAGCGCTACCCCAAGGTAGCGGCGGTCAAAGCGATCGATTAGAACGCCGCCGATGAACGGGATGAACAAGCCGGGCAACGTGACCACGATAACTTGCAGGCTGACTTTTACCGTGGAATGCGTTGCCGCCATGATGTACCAGCTCACGCCGGCAAAATTCATGCCGCCGCCAAACAGGGAAATGAACATGGCGGTAAAGAAGTAGCGGAAGCCGCGTTGGGCCCAGATGAGCGTCCAGTCGATTCGGTTGGTGATTGCCGTGGCCATGGGACCATTAAGTTTACTATTGCGACGATTCGGGCAGCGTGAAAGCTGCGCGTCACGTGAATCAAAGATTTAGGATATTGATCCGCGACCGCTCCGGAGGAAGGGAAGGAGATTTATGGGCAACGAAGTGAAGTGCCGGGCGCGCTTAGGCAAGCAGGAATCGGAGGGCAAAGCGTTGTTGGAGACCAGCGAAATACTTTTTCGGGGCGATTTTCGGTTGAAGATTCCGTTCGCGACGATTCTGTCTGCCAAAGTTGTAGGTGATGAATTACAACTGCGGACCGCAGAGGGTGTGGCGATATTTGAACTGGGTGTCTCGACCGCTGAGAAATGGCGCGAAAAGATTCTGCACCCGAAAACCAGGATCGAAAAACTTGGTATCAAGCCGGGAACGAAAGTCTCGTTGATCGGTTTCGAAGATCAGGATGAAGAATTTGTAAAGGAGCTAGAAAGCGCAAAAGCCGTAATGATGTCCGCAGACAACCCGCTGTCGAAAGATTGCGATTCTATTTTCTTGAGCATCGATACGCAGAAGCAGCTTACGCAGATCGTGAAAATCGCCAGAAAGATGCTCGGTGCGGTCGCGCTATGGATTGTCTATCCAAAAGGACAGCAGCACATTACCGAAGGTGATGTCCTATCCGCAGGTCGTAAGGCAGGCTTAAAGGATATAAAAGTTGTGGGATTTTCACCCACGCACACGGCGCTCAAGTTCGTCATCCCGGTAAACAAACGCTAGCCCGCTTTCCATAGCAACAAAACAGTGAATGACAATTAGTGGAAATGATGCGGAGTTTTTGTGTTCCGCGATTGGATTTTCGTGTCTATGATGGCGCGAGGGTGGATGAGTTTCAAAGTATGAGCGAATTGCTCGATGTTCGCGGGCTTACGGTGGATTTGCCCACCGCGCGAGGTTGGGTGCGTCCCGTGAACGAGGTGACTCTGCGTATCGGCGCAGGGGAATCCCTTGGCCTTGTTGGGGAATCGGGCAGCGGCAAGACCATGATGGCGCTCTCCCTGATGGGATTGTTGCCGCCGGGAGCGCGAGTCACTGGCGAGGCCATCCTTTCACCAGCCAATTCGGCGCCAGAAAATCTGGCGGAGTTAGATGAGGCGCGCTGGCGGCGATTGCGTGGCCTCGACGTCGCGATGATTTTCCAGGAACCAATGACTTCGCTGAATCCGGTGATGCGAGTTGGGAACCAGATAGCGGAAGCCATCGCCGCCCACTTCCCGGATATAAATGAGGAGAGGATTAATTATTGGGTGCTCGAAGCGTTGAGGCTCGCGGCAGTGCCGGAGCCGTCAGTCCGCGCCGGACAATTTCCTCACCAACTATCGGGAGGGCTGCGGCAACGAGTGATGATTGCCATGGCCATCGCCGCGGGGGTTAGCGATTCCGAAGATGAAGCGCCCCCGCTCGAACTTCGCAAGCCCGGGATACCGCTGACCAAGCCGCGATTGTTGATTGCGGATGAACCTACCACCGCGCTGGATGTAACGGTGCAAAAGCAAATTCTCGAATTGTTGGACGGGCTGCGCCGCAGACTTGGCCTGGGCCTGTTATTTATCACTCACGACTTGGGCGTGGTGGCGCGAGTGGCCGACCGCGTGGCGGTAATGTACGCCGGCCGCATCGTGGAACAAGGGCGCGTTGGCGATGTGCTTCGTACGCCGCGTCACCCGTACACGCAAGGACTGATTGCGGCATCGCCAACGTTGGAACGCGGAAGGCTTTCGCCAATTCCCGGAATTGTGCCGCAGCTCACCGAGCTTCCGCCGGGATGTTCTTTCGAACCGCGTTGTCCGGTGCGACTGCCCGAATGCCGCCTGGCGGTGCCGGAGTTGCGCGATGCGGGACATAATCAGGCAGCGCGCTGCATCCTGGTCGGAAATGCAAATGAAGTTGCGCTGAGGCAATAGCATTAAATCGGTGATCGGAGAGTTTTATTTCCAGCTTTCTTAGCGTGCGAGAACTGTCGAAGAAATATAATCGCAGCGGAGGCCCGTTCAAACCCGCTTCCGAGCAAGAACAGTTTATTGCGGTGGATCATGTCAGCTTCGAGGTGACTCAAGGCGAAACGTTTGCGGTAGTAGGCGAAAGCGGCTGTGGCAAGACCACTCTGGCGCGCATGCTTTTGCGGTTGATAGAGCCGGACAGCGGAGAAATCGTTTTTGCCGGACGTGATCTGCTTGCACTCTCAGCAGGGGAATTACGCGCGCAACGTCGCGAGATGCAGATGATCTTCCAGGATCCGTTTGCTTCGCTTGATCCGCGAATGCGGGTCGGCGAAATAGTCGGCGAACCGCTAGCCATCCACGAGCCGAAGCTTTCCAAAACCGAGCGAGCATCGCGCACCTTAGGAATTCTGGAGCGAGTGGGACTACGCGCGGACGCACTGCGCCGCTACCCGCACGAATTTTCTGGTGGCCAGCGCCAAAGAATAGGAATTGCGCGCGCGCTGATCTTACGGCCCAAGCTGATCGTGGCCGACGAGCCGGTTTCCGCGCTGGATGTTTCCGTGGGCGCACAAGTGTTGCTGCTATTACGAGAATTGCAGTCAGAATTTAACCTTACTTATGTTTTTATATCCCACAGCCTGCCAGTCGTGGCGCAACTCGCAACGCGCATTGCGGTGATGCGCGGCGGGAGATTCGTCGAGGTCGGCAAAGCGGAACAGGTTTTGCATCAGCCCGCGCACGAGTACACCCGCGAACTGTTGTCCGCCGTCCCGGCACTTCCAGTAGCATAAATTTTTCATCTGCTGTAATTTACTTGCGCTTTTCGGCGTAATGTCTAAATCGGCCACGTTTAGGCAACTGTCGTTGTGCGCCTCCACGCTTGAGGTAGTTCGTTTAAGTCCTCCTGGCGCCGCATCGCACGAGGAGATTCATGTCCACCAATCCAATAGCCGTCCCCGAAAGCCAACCCACCGGCCAGCCTGAAACCGGCGCGCTAGGTCGCATGACCGGCGTAATCGTTAGTCCCACACGGACATTTGGAGAGATTGCGCGGCGCCCGACATGGGTGGTGCCGTTCATCACCCTTTGCGTGCTTAGCATTGTCGTCTCGGGGCTGTTGGCCCAGAAAACGGACTGGCGCAGTTTTTTTGAACGCCAGATGAGCAAAAATGCGCGGCTCGATCAAATGCCGCAAGACCAAAAAGACCGCATGCTGGAAAATCAGGTGAAGTACGCGCCCAAATTCGCATTTGCCTTTGGCATCGTCTTCACGGCGGTGTTTGTCCTGTTCATGACACTGGTGTACTGGGGAGCATTCAATCTTTTCAACGGGGCAGCGCTAACCTTCAAGACGGCTTTCGGCATCGCTTCGCACGCCTTCGTTCCGCTGATCATCAGTAGTCTGTTGGCAATTATCATTCTCCTGATTAAGCCTCACGGCGATGTGGATCCTGAACATTTTCTGGCCAGCAACGTTGGCGCGTTTTTGCCCGACGACGCCCCGAAGTGGCTCGAAGCGTTGGGCCAGTCGCTGGAACTGTTTTGGATATGGACCTTGGCGTTGGCAGCGCTCGGCTTTTCCGCTGCCAGCCCAAAGAAAATTAAACCGGCGGGTGCGTTCCTTACCGTGTACGGCCTGTGGGCGGTGTGGGTTTTGGGCAAAGTGGCCTGGGCAATGTTTTAACAGCGCCTGCTGCTAAACTGCGTAAGTGGATTTTTCGTTTGAAGTAAAAAAGACCGATGCGACCGGCGCGCGCCGCGGCCGCCTCACCACTCCGCACGGACAAATTGAAACCCCGGCATTCATGCCGGTGGGTACCGCCGCAACAATTAAGGCCCTGACCCATGAAGCGTTGGAAGAATTGGGCGCGACCATCATCCTTGCCAACACCTATCATCTATATTTGCGGCCTGGACACGAATTGATTCGAAAGCTCGGCGGCCTGCATCAGTTTATGTCCTGGCAAAGAGCGCTTCTGACGGACTCCGGCGGATACCAGGTATTCAGTCTTTCCGCGCTGCGAAAAATCACCGATGGAGGAGTTACGTTTCGATCGCACCTGGATGGTTCCGAACATTTACTTACTCCAGAAAAAGCTGTCGAGGTTCAGCTGGCATTGGGGTCCGACATCGCCATGGTGCTCGATGAATGCATCGAGACACCCGCGCCGCGAGAAAAGGCGGAAGCCGCATTGGTTCGAACAACGCGGTGGGCGAAACAAGCGCGCCAGCATTTCTTGGCAAATGAACCCTTGTACCCAGGCGTAAAGCAGTGGCAATTCGGAATCGTCCAGGGAGCAACATTCGCAGATATAAGGCGAGAGAGCGCCCGGCAGTTGCTGGAACTGGATTTTCCCGGGTACGCAGTCGGCGGGCTGGCGGTCGGCGAGCCCCACATGATGACATGCGAAATGACCAACGAGGTGACGGCATTGCTGCCCGCCAATCGGCCGCGATATTTGATGGGCGTGGGCAAGCCCGAGCAACTCGCTGATTACGTGGCGCTGGGTATCGACATGATGGACTGCGTGCTACCAACGCGGGCGGCGCGCCACGCCTGTTTGTATACCAGTGAAGGCCGCGTGCTGATCAAAAATGCGCGCTACGCCGCGGACACCCGCCCGATCGATGGGCAATGCAGCTGTAGCGTTTGTAAACGCTACACGCGCGCGTATCTGCGCCACCTTTTTGCCGCCGGAGAAATCACCGCGTCGATCCTGGCTACCCACCACAATATCCACTTTTACCTTGACATCATGCGGCAAATTCGAGAGGCTATCGAGTTCGGGAACCTCGCAAAATTCTCAGCAGAGATGCTGGCTTGCTATGTAGCCGGTCCGGCCTGAGTGGTGAACCGAGGCGCTTCATGGGAGCGCTTAATTCCGGCGCCGAAGATGACCGCGGGCAGTCGCATCGCGGCCGCTAATATCCAAGATAATGGCGGGAATTAACGCGGGGAACTTGCCCCAGAACAGTTTTTCTGTGTTTTTTTAAGGTATGCTGGGTGCCGCTTTCCGGGCTAAACCAAGGTTTGCTGGGAAGAGTAAAAGAAGGGATCGGTTGCACAGATCATCATGATTTTGGCTACGTTTTTCCAGGCAGGCGCCCCGTCTTCGGGCTTCTCCAGCTTCCTGATCCCTCTGGGATTGATGTTCGCGATCATGTATTTCATGGTCATCATGCCCCAGCAGCGGCAGCGCAAGAAGGTGCAGGAAATGCTTGCAGCCATCAAAGCCGGTGACCGGGTTATTACCAGTGGCGGCATTTATGGCACTATTAACGGCCTTGACGGCGACTCCGTGATTCTGAAAATCGCTACGGACCCTCAAGTTAAAATTCGCGTCGCCAGGTCTGCCATTGCGCAGGTGGAGACGCCGGAAGATGCAAAATAACGGATGCAAACTAATTTTCGCCGCCACCCGGCCAAGCTCCTGATCTTTTAACCATGAATCCCAATCTGAAGTGGAAAGCGCTGTTCATCGTTGCTGTCATCCTCGTTTGCATTTACGTGCTTATTGGCACGCCGAAATTTCCTACCTCGGTACAAGACATAAAAGATAATTTCAGCCACCAGATCAAGCTGGGCCTGGACCTCCAGGGCGGCACGCACTTGATTCTTCAAGTGCAGGTGCAGGAAGCCATTGCTCAGGAAACGGATCAGACCGTTGACCGGCTCATCGGACAACTGCGCGCCAAGGATATTCACTACGACGAAATCCGCCGCGTGGACGACACCCACATTCTGGTGCGCAACATCGATCCCGCGCAGCTTTCCACATTTCGCGACATCGTCACCGCGCAATACAGCAACGTGTGGGACATGTCTGCTGCTCCCGGCGATCCGTCTGGCTATCTGCTGACATTACGCGCTGCGGCAATTGCACAGATCCAGGATCAAACCATGCAGCAGTCGCTCGAGACTATCGAGCGGCGTATCAACGCGCTGGGCTTGACGGAGCCGACCATCCAGCTGCATGGCCGCAAGGACAACGAGATTCTGGTACAACTCCCTGGTGAAGGCGATCCCACGCGAGCCAAAGCCGTGATTCAGGCTGGCGGTCAACTGGAATTGAAGTTGGTTGAGGATCCGTCGTCGTTCACCTCCGAATCCGACGCGCTGGCCAAGCATGGCGGGGTTCTACCTCCCAACACGGAACTCGTACCCGGCAATTCTGAACGACGGACCGCCTCGGGCACTCCCGAAACTGGAGAAAGCTGGTATTTGTTGAGCCGTGCGCCAGTGGTGACCGGACGCGATCTGCGCAGCGCCACGGAAAATCGCAACACCAATAACCCGGGCCAATTTGAAGTGAACTTTACGTTGTCTGGCGATGCCGCGAAACGATTTGGACCATTTACCGAGGCAAATAAAGGCCGCCAAATGGCCATCGTGCTGGAACATCGCGTTTACTCCGCGCCAGTGATTAATGGGCGCATCGATGATTCCGGAATGATTGAGGGAAATTTCAGCCAGGAATCCGCCCACGACCTCGCGCTGGTCCTGCGCGCCGGCGCTTTGCCAGCATCGATTAAATATCTCGAAGAACGTACTGTCGGCCCATCCCTCGGCGCCGATTCCATCAGGCACGGTGTGCAAGCTTCGGTCCTCAGCCTCTTGGTGGTCATGATTTTCATGCTCTTCTATTACCGCTTGTCCGGCGCAAACGCGGTTCTGGCTCTTATCTTGAACCTGATCATTTTGCTCGCGGTGCTGGCGCTGGCTGGCGCAGTTCTAACCTTGCCGGGCATCGCAGGCGTGATTTTGACCATAGGCATGGGCGTGGATTCGAACGTTCTGGTCTTCGAACGGATCCGCGAAGAGTTGCGCAACGGCAAGGCAGCAGCCTCGGCGGTGGAGTCCGGCTTTGCGAAAGCCTTCCTGACCATCATTGACACGCACGTCACCACGGTGGTTTCCGCCTTCTTCCTGTTCCTGTTTGGCACAGGCCCCATTCGAGGCTTTGCGATCACCCTGACCATCGGCTTGATTGCCAACGTCTTTACCGCGATCTACGTGTCGAAAACGATCTTTCATTACCACTTGTCAAAGATGGACCGGCAAGCACAACTCAGTATTTAAGCAGGCTTTAGGCTGTACTAGGACCCGTTAATACACGGTTCGCTGGATACAAAACACGACGGTTATAGTAAAGACTCCGTTCAGCGTTTTGTGGCCCTACCGCACCGGGAACAAACGGGAACCCTTTGGAGTCTAAAGAAGGGAAGCCAAAACGGGCATGATCGAGCTCTTCAAACAGCCCAACATCGACTGGATGGGCAAAGCGAAGTACTTCTATGCGCTCAGCGGGTTGCTGCTGCTGACCGGTATTGTTTCGATTGTTTCTCAAGGCGGGATTCGCTACGGACTGGACTTTAAAGGCGGGACAAACGTGGATGTGCGGTTCGCACAGCCGCCGAATATCGACCGTCTGCGCTCCGGACTTGCCGCACAGGGACTGGGCAACAGCGAGATTCAGGGCATCAGCGACATCGCCAATCCCAATGCCAACGAAGTGGTGATTAGTCTGGAACAAAAAGGCCAAAGCGATCAGGCTCTGGACATCAGCAAGACGCAAATCATCAACGCGTTGAACGCTATCTATGGAAGTTCGAACGCGGGCAAAGCGGATTTCAATGCCGCGACTCCCGCGTCCCTCACCGCATTCTTGACACAACGCGATCCACTGCTGCTCTCGACCAACGCGGGTGACCGTTATTCTCAATTGGCCAAGAAGATTCTCGATTACCGGGATCGCGATAAGAACGGCGTGCTGACAAGCTTTGACGACCTGTCCAGGATATCCGGCGTAACACCGGCGGTGGTTAGCGCGGTAAAAGACAATTTCGTTTTGGGCGCGTTTGCCATCCGCAACGTGGAGATTGTAGGGCCCAAGGTAGGCGGGGAACTGAGACGCCAGGCAATTCTGGTTACCCTCTATGCTTTGGCAGGCATGCTGGTATATATTGCTTTCCGCTTCGAATGGGTTTATGGGGCTGCGGCCGTCCTCGCGGTTTTTCACGACGTCTTAATCACGATCGGATTTTTGTCACTGCTGCATTTTGAAATTTCGCTGACGGTAATTGCGGCCATGCTAACTCTAGTTGGATATTCGATGAATGACACCATCGTGATTTTCGATCGCATCCGCGAGAACAACCGCTTGCTGCGACGTGAATCGTTTGCGGACGTGGTGAACAAATCCATCAACCAGACCCTTTCTCGAACGCTTTTGACCAGCGGGCTGACATTTCTTACCGTATTGGTTTTGTTTCTGATGGGCGGGCAGGTGTTGCGCGCTTTCTCCTTTGCCTTAGTGGTCGGGATTGTGGTAGGAACGTACTCCAGTTTTGGCATCGCCGCACCGATGGTGGTCGCGTGGAATCGCTGGCGAGGTCAAGGTCTTGCGACAAGTACCGGATCTGCAGCCGGTAGTAAAACCCGGACAAGTTCGGGCGCCTCAGGGCGTCTCGCGCCTGCCGGGAGGAGGTAGTAACCATGTTTGACGAGATGGTGGTCTCGAGTCCAAATCCAAAGAAAACGAACAAGCCCTGGACCGTCGTTCTGTCCATGATTTTCCAGGTGGCTTTTCTGGCGGTGTTAATCTTGATACCGCTAATTTATACCGAGGCGTTGCCGAAGACCATGATGGCAACCTTGCTGGTCGCACCACCCCCTCCACCACCTCCCCCGCCGCCGCCGATCGCGCAAGTCGTTCACGTTAAGCCGCAAGTCCACCTGATGGATGCCGGCAAGCTGGTCACTCCGAAGGTCATACCGAAGGACATCAAGATTATTAAGGAAGACGCTCCAGACATGTCCGGTATGCAGGGTGGAGTAGTTGGCGGTGTCGCTGGCGGCCAGATGGGCGGCGTTATCGGCGGCGTCATTGGCGGCGTAGGCGCAGCACCTCCCCCACCGAAACCGACTCAGACGCGCATACGCCAAGGCGGCCAAGTGCAGGCAGCCAAGTTGACGAACAAGGTGCAGCCACTGTATCCGCCGCTGGCCCGCCAGACGCGCATTTCCGGGACGGTACGACTGCATGCCATTATCGCCAAGAATGGCACGGTCGAGCAGCTTGAAGTGATTTCTGGTCACCCGCTTCTGGTGCAGGCGGCGCTGGATGCCGTAAGGCAATGGCGTTATCAAGCAACCACTTTGAATGGTGAGCCCGTCGAAGTGGATACCACCATTGACGTAATTTTCTCTCTCAACCAGTAACAGGTTTGGGCGGTTTGGTGTTGACGGTGCGTGGCGCCGGTCATGGGGCAGGCGTTTCGAGCCGAGTAGAAAGGTTTTAGCAAACACTCTTAAGGAGCATACGAATGGTAGCCACTCTGTACGTACATGCGGCCATATTCCTGCAATCCGCCACCACTAGCACGTGGAGCTTGCAGAGCATGTGGTCCACGATGAGCACCCTACCCAGGGTTGTCGTCGGGATTTTGTTTGTTCTTTCCGTTTATTCTTTTGGTGTGATGATCGACCGCGCCTTGATGTATAGCGCGGCGCGCAAGCAGTCGCGTGTGTTCGTTCAGCAGGTTGCCGGGGCGTTGAAGGAAGGCAAACTGGATGAAGCGATCGCCATCGCGGAACGAAACAAGAAGAGCCATATCGCCAAGGTTGTGGCCACTGGACTCTCCGAGTTTCAGTCCGCTTCGCAGCAAGTATCCGACGCTGACGTGATCGAAGCCGCCAAGCGCGGGCTGGAGCGCTCCATTGCCATCGTGCACGCGGAAATGAAGCGCGGCCTCTCCGCTCTCGCGACGATCGGGTCCACGGCTCCATTCGTGGGACTGTTCGGCACGGTGGTCGGAATTTTGAACGCGTTTAAAGGTATCGAGAGCAGCAAGGCGACTGGTCTGTCGGCGGTAGCCGGCGGTATCGCGGAAGCCTTGGTCACCACTGCATTCGGTTTGCTGGTTGCCGTGCCTGCAGTGTGGGCCTACAACTACTTCACCAATAAGGTCGAGGCCTTCGACGTAGAGATGGACAACTCCTCCATGGAGTTGATTAACTACTTCATTCTGCGCCGCGGCGCCCGAAAGTAACCGGCCATGGCGTATAAACCCACAGTCGGGGCGCAGATGTCCTCGCCAAACGTAATTCCCATGGCGGACATCATGTTGGTGTTGCTGATCATCTTCATGGTGGTCACGCCTATGTTAACCAAGGGCGTGTCCGTGGATATGGTCACCGCCAACACCCCGCGGGATATGCAGGATGCTGACAAGGATGACGCGGTCATCGTGGCGGTAACTCGCGACGGCAAAATTTACCTGGGAAATACGGCCATCAACAAGGAAGACATCACCGGCCAGGTAAAGGACCGCCTCGCCAACCGGCTCGACAAGACCGTTTACGTGCGCAGTGACGCCCGTGCTAAATACGGAGACGTGGTCGGAGTCGTCGACGAAATTCGATCCGCGGGCGTGGATCAACTTGGGTTGCTCACGGAGCGAAGGCAAAACCGTGAAACTCCGCCGCCACCTCCGAATAACGGGAAGCCGTCAGTTTAATAGCAAGTATTGGCGCTCCTGAACCTTTGATGAAAGTTCAGGGGCGTCTTCGGTAACAAAGAGGAGATCTGCAATGGGCATGAGCGTTGGTGAAAATAAGGGTGGTGCGATGGCGGAAATGAACGTCGTTCCGCTGATCGATATTTTGCTGGTGTTGTTGATCATTTTCATGGTGATCACGCCGTTGACGCCGAAGGGGCTGGACGCGCTCGTACCGCAACCCAATCCGAACAAAGACCAAAGCCAGGACTTGAATGATAAGACTGTGGTGGTGCAGGTTGCGAAGGACAGCAAGCTGAAAATTAATAGCGAGGATACTACCTGGGAGGGACTCGGTCCCCGGATGGAGCAGATCTTTAAAGATCGCGCCGAGAAAGTAGCTTTCGTCAAAGGCGATAACGATGTACTGTTCATGGACGTTGCGCGGGCAATCGACATCATGCGCAGTTCCGGCATCGACAAAGTGGGTTTGATTACCGCCAAGCTGGAAGCGGGTCAGTAAATTACCAAGCAGAAAATGCCCCTCGCAGGGCGGACGTGAATCCTAGCGTGGACCTCTTTAGGCTCGCGCCTTACAGGGATGGATGATTCGATGACTTATGCTTCATCGGTTCGAATCGCTCGCCGCGGTTTTTCGCTAGCGATGCTGGCGGTAGTGGTGGCGGCGGGTTCAGGGTGCAACAAACTCAAGGCTCGCGACCTGCTCAACAAAGGCGTGGCCAACTTTAAGAACGGCCAGTACGATGCCGCCGTCGAGGATTTCAAACAAGCGAAGGACCTCGATCCATCGCTGCTCAACGCCCGGTTGTATCTGGCCACGGCGTATGCCAGCCAATACATTCCCGGCGCGCCGTCTGAAGAGAACGTCCAGCGCGGCAATGCAGCTATCAACGAATTCAAAGGCGTGCTGGAAAAAGATACGAACAATTTGAGCGCTATTGACGGCATTGGCTCCATTTTGTTTCAGATGAGCGGCCAGCCTTTTAATCCGCAAAAGTTTCAGGAGTCCAAGACTTACCATCAGAAGCACATCGATCTGAAGCCCAGCGACCCGGAGCCCTATTACTGGATCGGCGTAATCGATTGGACGCTGGCATTTCGGGGCAACGCGGAGATGCGCACGGACTACAACAAAGACCATATTAATAAGCAGATCAAAGAGGGTGATCCGCTGCCGGCTGCTGTGCGTACCCAGTTCGTGGATAAGTACGGGCAACTGGTAGACGAAGGAATCGCGTCCCTGCAGAAGGCTATTCAGCTGCGGCCGGATTACGACGATGCCATGGCCTATTTGAATTTGCTTTATCGCCGCAAGGCCGACATGGTGGAAAGTGCTGAAGAGCGCGCCAGCTATCAGAAACAAGCTGACGACCTGGTGGAGAAGGTAAAAGAAATCAAGCAGAAGCGCGCGGATCAACCGCAGCAGACTTCGTAGCCGCAAAAAAGCACTGGCTGTATCGGTTAGGAAATTTCAAAAGGGCATTCTCACGAATGCCCTTTTTTTATTTGATGTAAGGGCTAAGCGATGGACGCCAATTCATACAGGAACTCGACGTGCGATCGCGCGGCTCCATCCATGCCTTGTACTTTTGGATTGGTCGATTCGATCAGGTAATATTCGTCGGGCGCGTGAGCGCCGTTACCGTGCCCAAGCCCAAAGTGTCCGGCGGGCAGGCGCAGGGGATCGCCGGTAAACACGTAGCCTGGCCAGGAACCCGCTAGTCTAGGCAGCAGCACCGGATCGATTCCATTTTTGTGGTATACGGCGGCCGAAGCTCGAATAATCTGAGCATCGGCGGCGGTGGTAGTGGGATCGTAACCTCCGCTCATGTGCACGTCGATATCTGCGAAGCCGTGTTTGGCCAAGTGAGCTTTCAAAGAAGCTAGCGCCTCGGCAGCAGTCATGTCTGGGACCAGTCGGAGATCCATCTTGGCGACGGCTTTGCCCGGCAAGATGGTTTTGCCGCCCGGGCCGGTGTAACCACCTACCAGCCCTTCGATATTTACAGTCGGGCGAGACGTGAGCAACTCCAGCGCTTGTTGCCAATCGACATCGTGAACCCAACGCTCGACGCCAAGAAGCTTTTTGGCTTCCGCTTCGTTTAAGCGCTTTGCCGCCTCCGCGATCATTTGTTTGTCCGCAGCGGAAAGCGGGTGAGCCTTGGCGGCGTAGCCCTCGATCACCGGGTCGTTGCCGTCAGGAGATACGAGGGTGGCCAAAGCCTCAACGAGATGCCACGCCGGACTGTCCACCCTGGCTTTATTGCTGGAGTGGATGTCTTTCCGCGGGCCGCGTCCCCATTTCTCGCCGCTGGAAGTCAATTCCAGTTCAACCACGCCTTTTGCGCCAAGGTACATGGTGACGTCGCCACCGAGTCCCTGCGCCGCGAAAGGCATGAAGACGCCGGTGCACTTGCGCAACGCGGCTTCTACCTCGGGACGCCGAACAATTTGGGGAAAATGCGGCGAGCCGATTTCTTCTTCGCCTTCCGCGACAAAAACGAAATTTACCGGGAGTTTTTTGCCGGCGCCGCGAATCGCATGCAACGCGGCGAGGAATGTAGCTTCCGGGCCTTTCTGATTTACTGCTCCGCGACCAACAATGATTTTGCCGAGGCCGGGTTTGTCCACCAAAGCGGCATCGAAGGGCGGTGAAGACCATTCCGCCGGGTCTGCCTGCTTGACGTCGTACATGAAATATAGGCCGACAGTTCGCGGCGCACCTGCGTCGAGTGTCGCAAAAATTCCGGGTTGGCCATCCGTAGAGACTTTGGTTACCTGGCTGAAGCCGGCTTCGCGAAGCATGTTCATGGTGAGTTCGCAACCTTCGTTCATGCCGCGATTTTCCGCGGCGATGGACGGTTGGCGAATCCAGGTCTGCAGGCGCTTGACGCTTTCGTCGTGCCGCTTGGCGATTTCGGCGTTGATAGCGTCGAGGTCAGCGGCGGCCGCCTTGGAGCGATGCGGCCAGGCGAATGTCGCAGCGCCGGCCACAGCGGCCAGTGAAGAAGTTCGCAGAAATTCGCGACGACCCAGTGAGTCTGCGTCCGTTTCGACGGGTTGGCGATTCTCATCGGTTCCATGCCGGTGCGTCATCAGCCCTCCTTTAATTTCTTGAATTTCGTGGGCAAAGAATAACAGAGGAAGTGCCGCGGTATTATCGGAAAAATTTCCGGACGGCATTCTCGAATGCGCTTTTCATTTGCCCAATCCTTTTCGGTAAACTCGTACCCGCCGGTGTCGCCCGAGGTTTCCATGACAATTAAGAGCACAACCAGCAGCGAAGCTGCGCATCCCACGCAGTTAAACATTGACGCCATCGTCAGACTTGAGCATGAGGCGCTGCACCGGCGCACCATTGCGGAACGGGTGAGCGACGCGGCCGCCAAATTTATTGGCAGCGTTCCGTTCCTAATGCTGCAGGTCTTACTGGTCCTGACCTGGAGCGCCATCAACCTGAAGGTAATCCCGGGTGTGAAACCGTTCGACCCTTTTCCTTTTGGGATTTTGGCGTTGGTGATCTCTTCAGAAAGCGTGCTGCTGACCATCTTTGTCCTTATCAGCCAGAACCGCATGACCCGTCAGGCAGACCGGCGGTCCCATCTGGATCTGCAAGTAGGAATGTTGGCCGAGCAAGAACTGACCGCCATGTTGCAAATGCAGCACAAGATTTGTCAGCGCTTGGGCATCGAGGGTGGATCGACGGCTCACGAACTCAAAGACTTCGCGGATGCCACCGACGTCAGTAAATTGGCCAGGGAACTTGAGGATAAACTGCCGGATTTATAGCACCTAACACTGCACGCCAGTCGGGCCGTCTTGCGCTACAATAGCCTAAAAGAACGATATTGTAACGGAACGCTCCAGAGGTTATCCAATAGGTTATGCCGTCGGCGCCGAACAATCTGCCGCTGCACTTCCACCGCGACCGCACCGAGCGGCAGCTCGATGCGCGGCTTGAGGAATTGCTCGCCAAGCTGCGCAAGAATCGCCCGTCCGAAGATCCCTGGGTGGTGCGGCGGGCTTATGAAATTGCCGCCGAGCGCCATCGCGACCAACTTCGGAGTTCCGGCGACCCATATCTAACTCATCTTCTGGAAGTAGCCCACATTCTGGCGGACATGCGGCTGGATGCCACGACGCTAACTGCCGCGCTGCTGCATGACGTGGTCGAAGACACGGAATTTCCGTTGTCGCGCATCGAAGAGCGCTTCGGGCCGGAAGTCGCGCGACTTGTGGAAGGCGTAACCAAGATCAGCCGGCTGAACATGATGGCGCCGGAAACGCGCCAGGTTGAGAACATCCGCAAAATGCTGCTGGCCATGGTGAACGACGTGCGCGTCGTGCTGGTAAAGCTGGCTGACCGCCTGCACAACATGCGCACGCTGGAATATCTCGAAAGCGCCAAGCAAGAGCGCATCTCACGCGAAACATTGGATATTTATGCCCCCATCGCGCACCGACTGGGAATGGGCAACATCCGCAATGAGCTCGAGGATTTATCTTTCCGCTACCTGGAACCGGAAGCCTTCCTGAGGCTGCAGAAAGAAGTGGCGGAAAAGGCCGACATCCATCGCAAATTCCTGGAGGAAGTGCAGCAGAACATCCAGACAAAGTTAGTAGAGAGTGGCATCCCCGCGGAGTTGGAAGCGCGCGTCAAGGGACTCTATTCGCTGCATCGCAAACTGGTGCGTCACGAACGAGAACTCGAACAGGTTTATGACTTGCTTGCGGTGCGTGTAATTACCGACAGCGAGCGCAATTGTTATGCGGCGCTTGGCGTAGTGCATCACATCTGGCATCCGGTGCCGGGACGATTCAAAGACTACATCGCGATGGCGCGCCCCAATCTTTACCAATCTCTGCACACCACCGTTCTGCACGGCGGACAGCCCCTCGAGGTACAAATTCGAACGCAGGAAATGCATCGCATCGCGGAAGAGGGCGTGGCCGCGCATTGGAAGTACAAAGGCGGAAAGCCTGGTTCCGAGGAAGAGAACCAGCGGCTCACCTGGATGCGGCAGTTGATCGAGTGGTCGCAGGAGCTGGAAGAGCCTGGCGATTTCCTATCGACCTTAAAGGTGGATTTCGCCCCCGTGGAGGTGTATGCCTTCACTCCCAAGGGCCGCGTGCTGGAGCTGCCGCGCGGGGCCACGCCGGTGGATTTCGCGTATGCGGTGCACACCGAAGTTGGGCATCAATGTACCGGCGCTAAAGTAAACGGCCAGATGGTCTCGCTGCGCCATGAAATCACCAGCGGCGATGTCGTGGAGATTCTCACTCAGAAGGGCCATCACCCCAACCGCGACTGGCTCAGCTTTGTAAAGAGTTCGCACGCCAAGAGCAAAATTCGCCATTGGATTAATCTCGAAGAACGCGAGGAAGCCACCGAGATGGGGCGCAAACTGCTTGAAAATGAAGCGCGCCACTTCGATCGCAGCCTGAAAAAAATTCCTGAAGCGGACATGTTGAAGGTGGCTACCGATCACGGCCTTTCGAAGATTGACGATTTGTATGCCGCGGTAGGCTTTGGAAAGTATTCCGCGCGCCAGATTCTGACCCGTGTGCTTGGTGAGCCGGCCAAGGCCGCGCAAATTGAAGCGCCCGACGCCAAGCCCACGCTGGTTAAAACTGTCAAACGCATGCTGGGTTTCGGCGAGGCGCCGCTTATCGTCAAAGGGCATGACGATTTGTTGGTCTATCGCGCGAAGTGCTGTAATCCCATTCCCGGTGATGAAATAGTCGGGTACATCACGCGCGGCCGCGGCGTCGCGGTGCACACGCGCACGTGCCCCAACGTGCAGAATCTGCTTTACCAAACGGAGCGTCGCATAGCCGTGGAGTGGGGCGGCGAAAATGCCGCAACCTTCCCCGTCGAGCTGCAGATTCGCGCGCGCGATCGCGCTGGATTGCTTGCTGACATCACCACCGTGATCAGCGGGGCCGGTTCGAACATTCGCAACCTGGTCAGCCGCCCCGATGGCGTGAACGCGCGAATCGACGCCAGCCTGGAAATCGTGGACCGCCGCCAACTGGAAACCATCCTCGTAAATATTCGCAAGATTGCCGCGGTTTACGGCGTTGAGCGAGTTTATCAAACCACCTGAAATTTGACGATTCCTGAAGTGCCGCCCGGCCTACCTGTCCTTTAGGCGGGTATCTCCCACTACACACCTTCCGATTGTCGCCGATGGACTGCAATACCTCCCGCTACAATCGAATCATGGCTCTTCATCGAAATTTGCCCTCGTGGATCGCACGCGTTCGAACCGGGCCGGCGAATCTTTCGTTGCTAACGGCAGTCCTAGCCTACAATTTGGCCCTTTCATCCGGCTGCGGACATAACGTGTTAGCCGATTACCGGCCGCTGGTGAACGCCGGAATGTCTTCAAGCAGCATCGAGCAATTGAAAAAATTGGATACTTCCGATTCCGAAATGGTGCAGCTGGTGAGCGCCAAGCAGGCCGGAATTACGGATTACACCTGCGTCACGCTATTGAGCACCGCTCGCCAGCATCAGCATCCCTTTACCAGTTCTGATGCCGTCGCCAGCCTGGCTCACGCGGGTTTTGGAGAGCCCCAGATTCTGCAGATCGCGCGCCTCGATAAGCTCGATACGATTAGCGGCGACGCCGTTACCTTGCGCCTGATTGGATTGTCAGATCCCACGGTGCAAATCCTGCTGCAACGGCGCCTTCAGAACCAGCCGACACTCTCGAGCGCAGAAATTGCGCGTCTGAAAAATACCGGCTTGACGGAAAATGAAATTCTTCAACGGATTAACCGCGGAATGGACGACAACCAGGCGGAGAGAGAAATAAAGGCACGCGAGACGGCGCGAAATCACTACGGTACCGGATTTGTTAGTATCCGTGGCCGAAGACGTTAGTATCTTTTACCTTTGACGCCAAAATGGCGGCCATAAACTAATTACCTCTGCGAACCCTCCTTTTGCCGCGCTGCAATCCTCGCTACAATCTAAGCGTTGAGACCATCCTCTAACCTTCGCGCACTGCCAGTTCTTTTTCTAGTCGCAAGCTTGAGTTTTGTCGCTGGATGCACCTCATCTTTCGGCCCCGGATACATCATCAACAAACAAGACATCGATGTGCATTTCGCTCCCGGCCCGCCTCCGCACATCACTATTAAATCGAGCTATGAACTGACCAATGATGGCACGCGGCCGCTTTCCGAGCTCGAGCTGCGGCTGCCCTTAAATCGCCGGTTTAAAAGCTCTAATCTCGAACTCACCTGGGATGGAGAACGGCTCAACACCGAGCCATCCCCTGACTACCCACGCAATACGCTCTTGAAATTGCCGAACAGCTGGGCAGTGTCGGGCCGGCACAGCCTGCATATCGCTATGAATTTGGAGACAGCCGGGCCCGCCGAGTCGTCTTACCTGGGCTTCGCGCCTGACGCCTTCTTCCTGCCAGCGCAAGGATGGGCCCCGGAACTTTTGCCTTCCAACGGCATTTTCGCGACGGGCGGCGCGCCGCCAGACAAATGGAATCTCACCCTACATTTGCCCAAGGATTTTGTCGTCCATGCCAGCGGCGACAAAGTAAAAACTTCCAAGCACGGAGACGAAGCTACTATCCACGCGAGGCAGCGCATCGTGGACATCTATCCTTCCGTGATTGCCGGCCGCTACGTAATCAAGCAAATTGGTTCCGACCGCCAAAAGATTTACTTATGGACACGCAAGCCCCAGGACCCCGGCGACATTCGGTCAGTAAGCGATTCACTGCTAAAAACTCTCGCGAATTACACTCTGGTCTTTGGACCGCGTTCCGTCGCCCAACCGCCAACGGGCTTTTTGGGAAGGCACCATACCGCAGGTCAAAACGGTCTGCCGTTGTGGCTGGTGGAGTGCCCGGTCATACCAGGATGTTTCACCGAACGAAATCCTCTGAATGCTCAGCTGCTCGGTACTAAAGACCAAGGGCGAAGCGGCGAGATGATCTCGCTGGACAGTGCGGTGATCGATCCCAGTCCGGGGCTTAAGAAAATGGCGCTGGCAACGGCACCCGCATTGGCAGCCAGTTGGCTAGGTTATGGCCAAAACCCCGGATTCTTTGAGCAGGCTCCGCCGCTTTCGGCTTTTCCAGCGTTCGCAGCGGCCGTGGGCGACGAGGCGCTGAATGGTGCGGCTGACCGCACAGAAACGATTCGGCGCGCGCTGGTGCTGGTGCCACAAAACCCTTTGCCATCGGCGAAAGAGAACAATGCCGCTTTGTACGCGAAAAGTTTTCTTTTCTTCTACGCGCTCCAGGACCGTTACGGCCCAGAAACTTTTCGCAAGGCCGTCAGGCATATGTTGGATGCCCGTCGCAACACCGGTTTTAATCTGGACGATTTGATCGCCGCATTTGATCAGGAAGCGCACGGAAATACGGCTGCATTCGTGCGCTTATGGATGAAACATCCTGGAGTCCCGGCGGATTTTCGCGCGAAATATGAAAATACCTCCGCGCAGAAAAACGTACCCGCGGATGAAACCACATCGTTCAAGGAGACTACACCATGAAAGATATCGTACTTACCGACCGGGGACCGAAACCCATTGGCCCCTACTCGCAGGGAGTGCGCGCCAATGGATTTTTATTTATCTCCGGCCAAGTAGCCTTTGACCCCGCCACCTCGCAAATCACCGGCACCGATGCGGCGCAGCAGACTCAGCGCGTGCTGGAAAATTTGAAAGCTATTTTGGAAGCTGGTGGCTCGAATTTTCATCACGTGGTGAAGACCACCGTTTTTCTAAAAGACATGAATGATTTCGCGGCCATGAACGAAGTTTACGCGCGGTATTTCACCGCTGCCCCTCCGGCGCGCTCCACAGTGCAGGTGGCCCGGCTGCCGAAGGATGCGCTGGTTGAAATTGAGGTGATCGCGGCGGTTTAATCCGACCCATCTTGGCGATTCCGACCCAGGCCCAACAAATCAAAAAAACTGCCCCGGAGAAGACCCGGGGCAGCGCGAAGAATTAAATTGAACTGTTGTTTAGTCGCCCGCCACTGCTTCGGCGGTCGCTTCTTTTGCCTGCGACGCAGGGGCCGAGTGGCCATTGCCGTTGCCATTTTCAGTCGCAGGAGCGATAGAAACGGGCTTGAAGTTTGCAGGAACCGCTTTGGCGATGTCCGACACGCTGCCGATTTGTACCACGGTCGGTTGCGGCTTCTTGAGGACCAGCTCTTCGTAAATCGCTCGCACTTTGGCCTGTTCCTGAATCGCTTTCTTGCGGCGAATGCGATCCTCTTCCGAGGCAGTCAAGGGAATGTCGTGTTCCAGGTGGCGAACGCGCGCGGCATCATCAGCATCGATGATGAGCGAGTGTTCGAACGAGTTGAGGTTAACGGCCTTGCCCTTGGCGTAGATTTCGTGTTTGCCGTGTTCTTTGTACCACTGCGCCACGGTCGCGTTCTTGTGCATGTTTTCGATGATCTGGCGCCAGCCCACGCCGGTGTTGTAAGCGCAGAAGGAAATTTCACCCTGCTGGGTGGCGTAAGGAATGATGCACATTTCGGTGCGGCGGAAGTCGTAGTTGAACAAATCCTGGAACCACATTCCCGCGATGAACAGGAAGTTCCAAGGATCGGTCTGCCGGCGCTTCATGGCGTCTTCATAAGTACGCTCCGGTGAAGTGCGGCCGTATTTCTTATCTGCGCCCTTGGTCAAAGCCCAGGTCTTGTCAAATTTCTTGAACAAATCATACAGTTTCAGACCCTTGGGGCCCTGAAATGGCTTGTAGTTCTTCAGGAGCGCCATGGCCATCATAAAGTTAGAGAAATTCTTCCCGCGAGCCGCGTCGGTGATGTCGGTCACGTCCTTGGTCAATTGCACCGCATCGAGGAAGCGCGGAACCGGCGCCCATTCCTTGGTTTCCTTGTTGATCATGAGCGCAGTGCCCACGCCGCAATTCGGGTGGCAGCCGCAAGAGAGCGAGCCCCACTGCGAATCCTGGCCTTTCACCATGTCCGAGAATCCGGCGAAGGTGCTGATAAATGAGATGGGAAACCAGTCGCGCGTCGGTTCGACTTTGCCGACTTGCGCGCTGACGTCCTTAGCCAAGTGCGAAAGCGTGTAGCGCTGACGCAAACGGCGTTCCGGAGTTATATCTTCGTCGCGGCCAGTAAACGAAACCGGCTGGAAGCTGACGAAGGCGATTTTCTTGGGATTTTCCATCGCAAACTTCACTACCGTGCCAACCTGATCGTTGTTCACGTTATTGACGATGGTGACCACCAGCACGATTTCGATGCCAGCTTCGTGCATGTTCTCGATGGCACGCAGCTTCACGTCGAAGAGGTTGCCAATCTGTCGATGGCCGTTGGCGTCGTTGCCAATGCCGTCGAATTGCAAGTAGGCGTAACGCATGCCCGCTTCGAAGGCCTTTTTGCAGAACTCTTTGCTCTTGGCAAATTCGATGCCGTTTGTAGCGGCCTGCACGCTGTTGTAGCCAATCTTGCGAGCGTAAGACACCGCCTGCAAAAAGTACGGGCTCATGGTCGGTTCGCCACCGCTGAACTGCACGGACATCTGACGGCGCGGCTTGATTTTCAACGCGTTGTCGAGAATTTCCTGAATTTCGTCCCAGCCCAGCTCATGCACATACCCAACCTGGTTGGCGTCCATGAAACAGGGATCGCACATCATGTTGCAGCGGTTGGTGAGGTCCACGGTGAGCACCGAGCCGCGGCCGTAACGCACCGTGCTGGAGCCGTGCTTGTGCAGATCCTCGTCATTGTGCGCGGGAATATCGCGGCCGGGATATTGCTTTTCGATCCAGTTGAGCCATTTGGAATCAACGGCCATCATGTCTTCGTAGTGGCCGTGTTGCGGACAGTCTTTTACCATCCAGACCTGGCCGTCGCGCTCGATGATCTGCGCCTTGATCTCGCCGACCTTCTCACTCATCAAATCGCGCCAATCCTTTTTGCCGGCGATGATCGCTTCGCGCGCTTCCTTCACGCAAGCGGGGCAGAGCGAATCGGTCTGCCGTGGGAAACCGAGCGTCGGCTTGGTCTTCTCCCAGGATTTTAGCAGCGGCTTATCCGACCACTGAGGAGTTACGGACGGATTCGGATTGCGCTTGTTGAAATGTTGGATCGTATTGAAGGTGATCCCGGCAGTTTTGCACAGGAACCAATCCATCGATCTGAAAATCTGCGTTGCTACTCGATTCGACATAAACTTCCACCCTCCACTTTCAGACGCTGTTAGGGATTCAGCCCATTCAATCGTTCGAACCGCACGAGCGATTGCCCCCGGGCTTAAAAAGTACTAAGTACAACGCTACCATTCAAAGCTGGTCAGACCACTAAGTCTTTGACCTCCTATAGTTTGAATGGTTACTGTCCTCAGTACCAGCGGGTTGCGGCGAACGGTCGGTATCTGGGGTTAAATGGTCAACCCCACCAGTAAATGGGGCACAACCAAGGGGTCCGATCCGCGTCAGGACCTCCCTAAAGAGCCCCTTGGGTGCAAAAAAATCTTTCGCCTGGCCGTTCTAAGGTTTTTCCTGCATTGCGCTGCCATGCCTCATGCCTACATAAATGACTTTGCAATTGGGTTCCGCAGAACTCTACTTCTCACAGAGGGGCGGCATTGAAAGAAGATTCCCCAGACGAGCCGGCGAAAACCGGAAAAAGCGATTCCAGCACTAAGTCTGCTTCGCAACTATCCCGACGCACCTTCCTCGGAAATATCGCCACGGTCGGCATTGCGACCACCGCAGCTCCCCTTCTCCAAGTCGGAGAGCTCGACGCGCAACAAGTACATCAGCCGACCACGGATGTCGCTGAGGCTCCCACATCCGCGGGCACCGTCCAGGTGGCGCTGAAAATCAACGGGCAGACAATAAATTTACAAATTGAGCCACGCGTCACGCTGTTGGATGCCTTGCGCGAGCACCTCGGCCTTTTCGGCACAAAAAAAGGCTGCGACCACGGGCAGTGCGGCGCTTGTACTGTTCACGTCAACGGAAGGCGCGTGAATTCGTGCCTCACCTTCGCGATCATGCATCAGGGAGATGAGATAACCACCGTCGAAGGCCTGGCCAAGAATGGCGAACTTCACCCAATACAGGCGGCGTTCCTGGAGCACGACGCTTTTCAATGCGGATATTGCACCTCGGGACAAATTATGTCCGCAGTGGCGCTGCTGAAAGAGCCGTGCGGCAAGGATGACGACGCGATACGCGAATGTATGAGCGGAAATATCTGCCGATGTGGCGCCTATACCAATATCGTTGCCGCGGTGCGCAGCGTCCGCGGCACAGCCTAAGCTGCTGCGGCAAAGCGTTGCTGAAAGAGGTCCGGCGTGTACGAATTTCAATACACAAAAGCTAACGACGTGGGCCAGGCCGTATCAAGCGTCGCACCCAGCGGCTCGAAATTTGTAGCTGGCGGAACGACACTGATCGACCTGATGAAACTCGATGTCGAGCGCCCCAAGCTGCTGGTCGATATAAACGGACTTCCACTCGACCGCATTGAACCGGCAGGCGACGGCGGATTGAAAATTGGCGCAATGGTGCGCAACAGCGACTTGGCTCACGACGAGAAAGTTCAGCGTATGTATCCCGTGCTGTCCCAGGCGCTTTTGTCCGGGGCTTCTCCACAGCTGCGCAACATGGCTACCACCGGCGGCAATTTGCTGCAGCGGACCCGCTGCTACTACTTCCGCGACGTAAATTATCCGTGCAATAAAAGAACCCCCGGCTCGGGATGTTCGGCGATGGACGGTTTTAACCGCATCCATGCGGTGCTGGGAACGTCTCAACACTGCATCGCCACGCACCCTTCGGATATGGCCGTCGCCATGATGGCTTTAGGCGCCACAATATTTGTGACCGGCTCAAAGGGAGAACGCAGCGTCCCCATCACAAAATTCTATTTGCTGCCGGGTTCTACTCCAGACCATGAAAATGTCCTTGCTCCCGGCGAAATCATCACGTACGTTACTTTGCCCCCGCCCGCGCAAAACGCAAAATCACATTATTTGAAGCGCAGAGATCGCGCTTCTTATGAATTTGCGCTGGCCTCCGCGGCCGTAATTGTGGAACTCGATGGCCGAAAAATTCGCAAAGCTCAAGTGGCCATGGGTGGAGTGGGAACCATCCCGTGGCGCTCGCCTGAAGCGGAGCACGCATTGGCCGGCGCAGAAGCCAGCGAACGGAATTTTCGCGGGGCTGCCGAGGCGGCACTTCGCGGTGCAAAGGCGCACAAAGACAACGGTTTCAAAATTGAATTAGCAAAGCGCACGTTAGTCAGAGCCTTACAGACGGTTACGCAGGCGTAGTTACAAAGCTTTAGAGGAGTTCGCGTGGCGGAACAAAGTACGGTCATCGGAAAAGAAATTACGCGTATAGACGGCATTTTAAAGGTTACTGGCGGCGCGCCCTACGGTGTCGAGTACGCGCTCGAAAACATGGCTTGGGGAGTTGGAATCGGCAGCACTATTGGCGCGGGACGAATTGCGCGCATCGATAGTAGTGAAGCAGAAAAAATGCCAGGCGTCCTGGCGGTGCTGCACCACGGGAACACTGAAAAACTATTTCGCCCAGCGAATAGCTTTGAAGAAATGAGTCGCCCGGGAGAATCGCGGCCTCCTTTCGAAGATGACCAGGTTTATTACTACGGCCAATTTGTGGCCCTGGTAGTTGCCGATACATTCGAACGTGCGCAGGCCGCGGCTGGCCGCGTAATGGTCAAGTACGATGCGCGAACCCCGGACGTTTCCACAGCGGAATTGACACCCAAGGATCCGCCGGTAATCAAGAACGAACGCGGCGACGTGGAAAGTGCATTGTCCAGCGCGCCCGTGAAGCTGGACGTTACCTACGAAACGCCGGTGGAAACGCATAATCCGATGGAAATGCACGCCACCATCGCCACCTGGAACAAAGATAAATTGACGTTGTACGAGACTTCGCAAGGCGTCGTAAATCATCGCAACGTGGCCGCTGAGGTGCTCAACCTCCAACGCGAATCGGTGCAAGTCATTTCGCGCTTTATCGGTTCCGGCTTCGGTTGCAAATTATTTCCGTGGCCACATTCCTGGATGGCCGCAATGGCCTCGAAAAAACTCGGACGCCCCGTGAAAGTTTCCGTTCCTCGCAGCATGATGTTCACCACCGTAGGGCACCGTCCATTCACGCGGCAACGCATCCAGTTGGGCGCGGATAAAGATGGAAAACTCACCGCTTTCCATCACGAGATCCTCCAGCCGACCTCCATGGTCGATGACTACGTGGAGAACTGCGCTGAAGTAACCTCCATGCTCTACGGCTGCCCAAATGTTCGTGCCGTCCAGCACCTTATTCACAAAAATATTGGAACGCCGACGCCAATGCGTGGGCCGGGACGAACTCCTTCGCTGTTCGCGATTGAATCAGCCCTGGACGAACTGGCGGTCAAGCTGAATATCGATCCGGTAGAGATCCGCCTGCGCAACTACGCCGAGACCGACGAAGGTAAAAAACAGCCATTCTCCAGTAAACATTTGCGCGAATGCTACCAAACCGGCGCGGAAAAATTTGGTTGGAGCCAGCGGAATCCGAAAGTCGGCTCCATGACCAAGGGAAAAGAAATTCTGGGCTTGGGCATGGCTACGTGCACCTGGCCGGCGACGCGTCACAACGCCGAAGTGCGGGTATCGTTGCTTGCCGACGGAACGGTGCGAGCCTCCTGCGCCACGCAGGACGTCGGCACTGGCACTTACACTGTTTTTGCCGCAATTATTTCCGATCGCACCGGCGTACCTCTCGATAAAATCCGCGTCCAGCTTGGCGATACCGCCTATCCCCCCGGCCCTACTTCCGGCGGGTCAGCGGCCACCTCCACGGTAATTCCGGCCATCGCCAAAGCCACCGATCAGGCAGTCGAGTCGCTGCTTAAAGTCGCCGCGCTAACCTCCGGATCGCCTTTCGAAAAGGTCGATCCTAAGAGTTTGAAAATGACTAGCGGGCGCGTCCACAAGGAAGGCGACAGCGCTGAAAGTGGCACCCCGTTTCCGGACATTTTGAAACTGCGCGATCTTTCCGGATTGGATGGCCAGGTAAAAACGGAAGCCCCGCCGGAAGCCAAGCAATTCTCCATGCATTCCTTCGGAGCACATTTTTGCGAGGTGGCCTTCGACCCGGAAATTGCGCGCTTGAGGATTTCGCGCTGGCTCACCGTAATTGACGGCGGCCGCATGATCAACATGAAGACTTCGCGAAACCAAATTCTCGGCGCGATCGTTATGGGCGTTGGCATGGCCATGTTGGAAGAAACAATTTACGACCACCGTAACGGTAAGCCGTTGAACAACAACTTCGCGGATTATATGGTGCCGGTGAACGCCGACATCCCCGAACTGGATTGCATTTTCCTCGATTTCCCGGACACCAAGTTGAACGAGTACGGCGCCCGCGGGATAGGAGAAATTGGCCTAACAGGTTGTGCTTCCGCAGTAACCAGCGCCGTATATCACGCTACCGGCGTGCGCGTGCGTGAATTGCCGGTACGAATCGAAAACCTGCTAAAGACCGCTTAAAAGATCCCCCGCAAATCTATCGCGGCAGGCCAGGAGCGCGGCTCGAAGGCGAGTGGCTGGAGCACGAAAGGCTTCTGCGCGACGGGCTGTACGAACCAAGGGCTCCTCGGGTTGCGGCGTTCAGCGAGGAAAGTGGCCCGCAGCCGCAAATAAATCCGCAGAAACAGCTAACAACGCTGGCGGAGGTCGCTACTCGTTCAGGATCGGTCGCAGCACCGCGATAACGAAGTGTGCAAAATGGGAAGCGCCCTCGTCCAGTTGCAGCCAGCGCACTACGCAATGCTCGGCGAGGTATTTTGGCACGCGAGCTTCGGTAATACCCAAGTGTTCCGCGAGCTGCTTGGTGATCGATTCGGCTCCGCGACGGCTGGCATTTCCGCGTAGAAGATTGGCAACTGCGATCCGCAGCGTCTGGCAGGACTCCACGTAGTAATAGCTGGTCAAATCGGAATCGGTGAGCACAAAAACTCCCGGACCCACCGGCGCGTGATTTGCTTCCTCGAGCTTCACCGCTTCGCAACTAAGCAATCGCCGAAACTGCATCTCCAGCAACGAAATTCGAGAGGATAATCCCGGATCGCCGTAGCGCCCTCTTGGTCCGGGAGTGGTGGACTCTGGAAGCGGCTCGACAGGCAAAGGCGGCATTGGGCGCCGCGTTTTCTGTGGGGGCTCCGCCTCTGAGGGTATCGCGTCGGACGATGTTGAGGATGGCGTCGTTGTTGCGCCGCGCCGCGCATTTGGCGTGCTCGGCAGACGTGACGAACCCGCCGTGTCCGCTGCAGATCCAACTTTGCGACGGTTACGGCCTCCGCGCCGGCCGCGTCTGCGTCGGCGTTTTTCATCGGAGTCCACGTCCGTGGAAGCCGCCGTTGATTCCGCGCCTTCCTCGCTAGCAGAACTCTCCGTCTTAGCGGCAGTTTCTGCAAGTGAAGATTTTACAGCGCCGCCTTGTTCAGAAACCAATTCGGAAACCGCGTCGGAAACGATGCCCTCAAACGCCGCGGCGCTCTGCTCGAAAGGCATCCCCGGCTCAGGCACCGGCACGGGCAATAACAATGATGAAGCTTCCGCGCTGCTGGCATTCGCGCCGGGTTCGGCTCCTAGCCGCACCGCGGCTTCCTGCGCTTTTGTTTTCCAGTCGGCGCGGCGAAAGCGCTCCGCTGCAGCGCTATACCATTTTGCGGCGTCGGCATTCATCGCCGATGTCTCGAAATATTTCGCTAATTCGAAGGCGACCATGGCGTCGTGAGTCTTCTCATACAGCGCCGAAAGTTGGCCCGCCGGATCTTTGGAAGTTCTGGCGCGTCGAATGCGCGCGGTAATTTGTTTCCAATCTGCCATAGAGGTGCCTGCATTGTAACAGCGCTAAGGTTCGACGGCCAGCAATGTGCCGCGCAACGCTCCGATTAACTCTCCGATATTTTTTCGCCGGATCGAAGAAAATCCAGAAGTTTCGCCGTTAAATTCTGAATTGGAGCCCAGCTAAATAGTAGTGCCCCTAAAAATGTTCCCAACGTATTGGTAATGATGTCCAGTATTCCGGAGTCTCTTCCAGGGATGTATTCCTGCAGGATTTCGATCGTCAAACTGATGGCAGCGCCGCAAAGAATCGTTATGAGCAGCGAGTGGCTCACGTTCCGATTCCAGCTTAAATAAGCTGCAAAAACAAAACCGAAGGGAACGAAGCCAAAAATATTTATCAATATGTCATGAAGCTCGAGTTTGTCTTCGCTTTCTTCCCAAGGCCACATCAGCAATTTTTTGTGCGGCACCTTGAAAATCTTGGGCATATATAAATCGGGAGCAGAACCCGGTACGCCGTGCACGACTTGTCCGCTGCCTTCATTAAAAGCGTATTGCACCACAACATGCTGATCGCCGCCCGATTCCTGAACCGTTTGATTCCCGTGCCAGCTGGCATATTTGCCGGCAATTTCTTGGGGCGTGAGTACACGATCATATATAGCCAAGTCCAAAATGTTACCCGGCCAGGCGTTGTCAATTACTGCTGAATCCCCTAATACCAATTGGCCGGCAAAATCCTCGCAAGACAGTCCCAATTTAGTTATGCCTGCCGCACGGATTCCATTGCGGTATACAACGCTTCCATCGGGGCCTGAGGTAATTGTGAATGTCACCGGGTCGCGAGTCAGAAATGCGTGGTCCAGATCCACTTCCGCGGTTTTCAAGTGGTTCTCGTCATCGCGGTAATCCCTCCGGATCAACAGCACATCGCGCCATTGCATTAACCGGAATTGAGATGGCTCTTCAGGAGTATAAATACCCAGCAATGTGCCTGAGGCACCCCGCCAGGCTGTATCCGGTTGCAGTCTGATTGTCAGCGTACAGAGGGAGTCGCGGTTCGGCCGGGTCGGTTGGACCGCCCCCTTGCTGAAAACCACCCCGTGTTCCCCAAATTGGAGCCCCTTGCCGGTGGGTAGCCAAGTTACTTGATTTCTTGGAAATGGATTGAAAGGCCACAGACCGGCTGTGAATAATGTGCTGACCACGAGTATGCATGCGAATAGCAGCGCAAGGGCCCCGGAGGATAAGGTGTTTGTTTTGCTCATCAAGGGGTTACAGGAATCTTATTGGCATGCAACTCAGTATACGACGGTCGACGGAATCGCTTGAGATGGCTTGTTGCTCATCTTTCTGAACGCCAAGTATAGGGCGACAAACGTATTAACCCCGTTTGCTGGCGCGAAACAAAATAAATTCTGACGGATGATGCTGATTGACTGTTCCCAAGTGACTCGCTACTCTATTTCCCAGCCCGCTGGAGTCGGCGATATGCAATATTTGCGTTCCGTAGTTGCAGCTATTCTGGTCGTAGCAATGGGTCTCACCCCTGGTTGGGGCGCCAGCGGACCCGCGTTCGGTACCGTTATAGCCGCAGAGGGTGCCAACGTAGGTGGCGGTAGTTTGTCCGCGGGAACTACGGTCTTTGGCGGCGATAGGCTATTTACCACCGGCGCTGGTAGTGTCCAGCTTCGCGCCGGAGCTGCCCGGCTTCTCCTGACTGGTGACACTGCCGCGGTTCTGGGTAAGGACGCAGTTTCTCCCGCGGCCAGTTTGACTCGCGGAACAGCGGTCTTTTCCACCGCCACCTCAAAAGCATTCGTGATGCATGTGGGCAGCATGGCCATTCGACCGGATACAGATCAGCCCACCGTTGCGCAGGTTACCGTAATCGGCCCCAGGCAGCTTATGGTGAGGAGTACACGTGGGTCCGTGTCGGTTGCGGTAGATGATGATGTGCGCGTTATTCCCGAAGGCATGGCTTACCGCATTGTCCTTGACCCCACCGAAGCGGAACTGGCTGCCGCGGATGCAGCGGATCAAGACCCGCAAGGCGTAGGTTCCGGGCGTCGTTCTGGTCGTCCGCGAAGAGCAGGGCGAAACCGCTTCGTATGGTTTGCAATCGGGGTGACCGCAATCATAACCGGTCTGGCGTTGTCCGAAGTCCTGGAAAGTCCCGACCGTCCCAATAATTAATTCAGATTCGAAATAGAAAAATCCTCATGCCCATTTACGAATACATTTGCGACGACTGTGAAACGCCGTTCGAACGGATTGTCCTGAGTAAAAATCAGGAAATTGCCTGCCCCAAGTGCGCGGGAAAGAAAAATACCATTCAACTTTCGGTATTTAGCGCACCGAACGGAAACGAAAATGGCGCTTCGGCCGCGTCCTCTGCGCCAATGCCTTCCGGAGGATCTTGTTGTGGCGGCGGTTGCGGCTGCCATTAAGATTCGCTAAAACCACGTTTTTGCGCCACGTATAACTCTGTTTTCACCGCGGTTAAGCCTTTGCCACGCTCTCCTCACTCCTCCGATGACCCGCACATCTTCTCGGCGCGGATTTACAAACAGTGGATCATGCGATGCGTCGATGTGCCTCGCGACATTTCGAAGTCATTGCGCAAACTCGCTGGCGATAGCCCCAAACACATTCCAGTGCACGGACAAGTGGAAGGCTTGCCGCTGAAAAGCACGCTCTCCCCTCGCGGCAGCGGTGCGTACCGCCTGCACATACACGGCGATATTTGGCGAAAGTTGCGCATCGATGTGGGCGCCACTGTAGAAGTTATGTTGTTTCTGGATAGTGAGCCACGCGACCCCGTTTTGCCGCATGACTTGGCAGGCGGCCTCGCCGATGAGCCTCGAGCTCTGGCGATTTTCAATTCTTTAACGCCGGCATTTCGGCGGCAGATCGTCCGCTACTTGGAGCAGGCGAAACACGCCACGACACGCGACAAACGCATCCGCTTAATAGTGCAGCGCATGCTGGAGCGCGCCGCCAAACCCAGGAAGAAGAAAAACGCCTGATTTCATTTAGGAGTTGCAACGGAAGCGCCGCGCTTTTGTGCAGCAAGCCAGGGCACCAGTTGCGGTTCAGCGAAAGCTTCATCCCACGCTTCCTTTTTAATTTTGTGATACTCCGTGTAGTGCGGCGGCGCGCCGCCTGCTTTTTTGATTTGCCTGACCATCTCTCGCACCAAATCCACCGGCACGGTCATATCCATCTCCGACTGAAACATCCACAGCGGAACCCGCGTGATGGCGCGCACATTGGTAAAATTATCGTAAGACGAAACTACTATCGCGCCAGCCCAGAGCTCTGGATAAGTTTGCAGCAGCGCCCATACCCCGAATCCGCCCATCGATTGCCCTGCCAGATAGATATGATCGGGATCGATGGAATACTCTTTTTGAACCAGCGCGAAGATCTCCATCGCTGACTGTAATGCACCGCTCACGTCGTTTAATTCGGGATTTCCCCAATTTTCGTTTTGAGGACATTGCGGGGCTAATACGAATGCCGGGAATACAGCCTGGTGATCCGACGTGGTCCAAACATGCGAACCTTTTTCGTTTTCACCAGAGATCTGCGACTCGTTATTCGAGCCGCGCCCGCTCCCGCTGTGGAACCAAAAAACTAATGGGTATTTTTTAGCGGAATCGTAGCTGGGAGGAATGAAAAGGCGATAAGGCATCTTCGCGCCTTTTTTGTCGGTGTACACTTTTTTGCGAAATGGCGGATCTTCTTTCACAACGCCGGGCGGCGCGATCCGTTCCTGACCTGCGGCCTGGAAGCAGCAGGAGGTCAGGATGAGAAAAACAATCGTTGAGCGAACGATCAATAATTGCCTCTTTCAAGTATTTGTTGAGATGCGGCACAGCAAAAATCTTATTGCGATCGCGAGTAATTCAGCAAATTAGCGGGTATTGGAAGCTCGGCATTTCCACGCGGGTCCGGCACAGGCGTCTGTGCCGCCCACTTGAAGGGAATCACTCCGGTCCACCCAGCGTCCGCGTATTCGTCGCCCTTATCGATGGCGAATCCGGTACGAACTTTTGCCGACGCTTCCACCAACGGAACGGATAAAACCATGGTGGCTTTAAGCTCCTGTTCGGTGGGTGGACGCACTTCAGCCCAGCGTCCACGAATGACGTACTCGACAAAGTCGCGCATGGCTGCGAGCTTGTCTTGCGGGTCGAGGATCTGCTCGGCCTTGGCCATCACCACCACGGAACGGTAGTTAACGGAGTGGCCCGTAGCCGTTGGCGAGAGCACAATGCCGTCTAACAGCGTGACGCTCAAGCAAAATGGCGCGCCGCTGCCGAGAGTGCGCATCAAGCGGCTGGCTGTGGAACCATGCAGAAAAAGTTTATCGCCGACGCGCACATAATTCGTCGGCACCACAAACGGCGCGCCATCCACGATAAATCCCACGTGGCAAACAAAGGCCTCGTCGAGGATGCGGTAAATAGTTTCGCGATCGTAGGTGCCGCGCTCAGGATGGCGGCGCACTTTCGTTCTGTCAGTTGCAGTAAATTCGCTCATCGGAAAAGCCTAGCTCTGCAAATGCTGCACAGCAAGAGCCAATCCAGATTTGACATAGAAGCGATTGACGCGTTGTACGCCCTCACATACGATGCATTCGACTAGGGAATGAAGCGGCCGATTAACATTGTCATCTGGATCGTGGTAGCACTCGTTGGCGCCGGCGCACTCGGCGGCATTGCTTTTCATCGGGGCGAACCGCTGAATGCCACCTGGTTCGTGGTGGCCGCCGCCTGTTGTTACCTGGTCGCTTACCGCTTTTATTCCGCGTTTATCGCCGCACGTTTGTTGACGCTCGATGATTCGCGTGCAACTCCCTCCGAGCGTCACGATGACGGGCGTGATTTCGTGCCCACTAATAAATGGATTTTGTTTGGCCATCATTTCGCGGCCATCGCCGGACCCGGCCCGCTGGTGGGGCCTACCCTCGCGGCTCAATTCGGATACTTGCCTGGAACGCTGTGGCTGATCGCCGGCGCCGTCTTCGCCGGATGCGTCCAGGATTTCATTATTCTTTTCTGTTCCATCAGGCGCGATGGAAAAACGTTGGGCGAAATCGCCCGCGAAGAAGTCAGCCAGCGCGGCGGATTCATTGCCCAACTTGCGGTGCTGGCCATCATGGTCATTCTCCTCGGCGTGGTCGCACTGGTGATCGTAAACGCGCTCAAGTCTTCGCCATGGGCCACCTTTACACTGGCGGCAACTATTCCCATCGCGTTATTGCTCGGACTTTATTTGCGATTTTTGCGGCCCGGCCGCGTTCTGGAAGCATCTTTTATCGGCGTCGCACTAGTGTTGTTGGTGGTTGTAGCCGGCCAGTGGGTCGCGGAATCGCCTTCCTGGGCGCATGTTTTCACATTGAGCGGTGTTACGCTGGCCTTTGCGCTAATCGCGTACGGTTTCGCCGCTTCCGCGCTTCCGGTGTGGCTGCTCCTTGCACCGCGTGATTATTTAAGCGCCTTCATTAAGGCTGGAGCAATTTTTTCATTGGCCGCGGGCATCTTGTTGGTACGCCCGCAAGTTCTGATGCCCCCGCTTACGCGCTTCATTGATGGCAGCGGCCCGGTATTCGCTGGAAAAATATTTCCATTTTGTTTCATCACCATCGCTTGCGGAGCAATCAGCGGTTTTCATTCGCTGATTTCCTCCGGCACTACACCGAAGATGATTCTTCGCGAAACTCATGCGCGATTTATCGGCTACGGCGCGATGCTGATGGAATCTTTCGTCGGTGTCATGGCCATGATCGCCGCATGCGCCATGACCCCCGGCGTGTATTTCGCGATCAACAGTCCAGCTTCGATTGTAGGCGCTACCTCCGATGCGGCTGCGGCAACCATCAGCAGTTGGGGGTATCCACTGCAAGCGCAAACCATGACCGATTTGGCGCGCGCCGTGGGAGAGCAAACACTGTTGAATCGCGCCGGTGGAGCGCCCTCGTTGGCGGTTGGCATGGCCCAAATATTTTCAAGCACCATCGGCGGGCCACGCCTGCTGAGCATCTGGTACCACTTCGCGATCATGTTTGAAGCGCTGTTTATTCTGACCGTACTGGATGCTGGAACGCGGGTGGGCCGTTTTATGGTGCAGGAACTTGGCGGGCGAGTGTGGAAGCCGTTTGCGAGGACGGGCTGGTGGCCGGGAATTTTAATTTCCAGCGCGTTGATTGTCGGCGCCTGGGGATATTTTTTATATCAGGGCGTTGTTGATCCGCTAGGGGGAATCAATTCGCTATGGCCTTTGTTTGGCATTTCGAACCAGCTTCTCGCGGCCGTGGCGCTGGTGGTGGCCACCACAATTCTTTTGAAGATGAAACGTATCCGCTGGATTTGGCTGACGCTTATCCCCATGACTTGGCTGGTCATCATCACCATGACCGCCAGCTACCAGAAAATATTTGATCCTAACCCGCGCTTGGGTTTTCTGTCCTACGCCAACGCTCTTGCGGCACAAATTGCAGCTGGCAAAATTCCCACCGCAAAAATTGCCGATACTCAACGTGTGATTTTCAATCAGCGGCTTGACGCGGCCGTCACGGCGGTGCTGGCCGCGATGATTATTGTTCTGATTATCGAAGCGCTGCTGCAGTGGTACCGCATCGTGAGCGAGGATCCCAAATCCGTTTTACACGAAACGGCCTACGTTGCCACGCGTTGGCCTGAAAATTTTTCCGGTGCTTCGTATACCGCAACCTCCGCGGAACCCGATGCGCCCGCGATGGAGGGATGACCATGCATTCCGTACAAGTCGAAGCTCCGGGTCACATGGACCAACCGGATGCTCTCGCGTTCGCAATTTGGATAAAACGTTTGGCGGCTAAGCTGTGGCTGGGAATTCGTGAATGGTGCGGCGACAGCGCCTACGAACGTTACGTGCAAGCACAACGAACGAACTCTGAAAAAGTGTGCCTGCTAACCCCCGCCGAGTTCTACGTCGAACGAGTGAACCGCCGCTACTCTCGCCCCAATCGCTGCTGCTAAAAATTTCTGCTTGCCGGTCGCGCAAGAGCCTCCTAAAATGCGGCTAAATAAGTTCCCACACCGTCATCCTCCGAGGAGTGTCCTATGAGCATCAATCAAGACAAACTCCATGACTTTCTGGGCAAAGCCATTGTTGATTTTGGCGCCACTTTTAACGCCGCACTGGTTCGCATCGGAGACAAGTTGGGCCTCTATAAAGCCCTCGCGAAAAGTGGACCGCAAACCCCCGCCCAACTCGCCAAGGCCACGCATACATCGGAGCGTTATATTCGCGAATGGCTTAGTGAGCAGGCCGCCGGTGGATACGTCACCTACGACGCCGCGAAGGGAACTTTTCACCTGAGCGAAGAACAAGCATTTGCTATGGCCGATGAATCGAGCCCGGTATTTCTCCCCGGCGCATTTCAAGTGGCGCTTGCCGCGATAAAAGCGGAAGAGCAAATCACCGAGCGGTTTAAAACCGGCGAAGGCATGGGTTGGCACGAACACCACCATGAACTTTTCGTCGGCACGGAACGATTTTTTCGCCCCGGTTATGCTGCGAATCTGATCAGCGCGTGGATACCCGCGATGGCCGGCGTGGAAGAAAAATTAAGAAAGGGCGCGCGGGTAGCGGACGTGGGATGTGGTCTTGGCGCGTCCACGATCCTGATGGCCAAGTCGTATCCCAATTCTGAATTTGTGGGATTTGACTATCACGAAAAATCCATCGAGACCGCTGAACAGCGTGCCAAAGACGCGCACGTTGCCGAGCGCATTCGCTTCGAAGTTGCCAGCGCCAAAAATTATCCTGGCAAGGATTACGATTTCGTGACTTTTTTTGATTGCTTGCACGACATGGGTGATCCCGTGGGTGCTTCTATGCATGTCCGCGGCACCCTTAAAAAAGATGGCACCTGGATGATCGTGGAACCTTTTGCCGGCGACAAGCTGGAAGACAATTTGAATCCCATTGGCCGGGCCTTCTACGGAGCGTCCACGCTGCTTTGCACGCCGGCTTCGCTTTCGCAAGAGGTAGGGCTGGCGCTGGGCGCCCAGGCGGGTGAAAAACGTTTGCGCGAGGTGGTCACCTCCGGAGGGTTTTCACATTTCCGCCGTGCCACGCAAACACCATTTAATTTAATTTTTGAAGCCCGGCCATGAATCAGGTTAGCGCCGCTGAAATCTAAAACGTCGCGATGCTGATTTAAGCTCGACGCAGAACGATAAGCGTAATCTCCGGTGGTACGCCTATGCGCACCGGCGCCCCTACCGTTCCGAGCCCCCGATTGACGTAAAGTGACGCCCTTCCTGCGGTGTTTGCGACTGACGGAGACCTTGAAACCCTGGGAGCCTCGGAGTAGCCATCCACGCGCGAATAGCGAGGAATATCGAGCGATGGCGCGAACAGCGGCCGTTGGTAAAGCCCCGCTATGTAATCGGTGATGAACCGCGCCGGGCTGAGACGATGATCGAGAATTTCTACCTGAATCTGGCCACCGTGAGTGTGCCCCGCCAGCGAAAGTTCTATGCCCAGTTCCGCCGCGCGCGGAAAAGAATTGGGATTGTGTGAAAGCAGAATATTGGGCATGTCCCGGCGAACCAGTTGCTCAACATCTGTAAGCGTTTGTTTTTTGTGACCTGCGCTGGTACGTTCGCGTTGATAATCGACACCGATCAGATTGAATTGCGCGCCATTAAAAGTAAGCTGCGCGTTTTCTCCGCGCAATAGCTTCATCCCTACCTGCGCAAATAACGATTGCGCCAGGTCTTCCACACGCGCGTAAATTTCATGGTTGCCATTACAACCCCAGGTGCCCAGCGACGCGCGCAATTGCCGAATTTCCTCAATGCAATCCTGCAACGAATCGCTCGCACTGGTGATGAAATCGCCGGTGACTACCGCGAGGTGCGCGCCAAGCTCGTTGGCCATGTCCACCGCGCGCCGTACCTGTGCGCGAGGCATGTAGCCGCTCAGGTGAATATCGCTGATCTGTACGATGGATAGGCCATCGAGCGCGGGATTCAGATTGGAAATCGGAATTTCCTCGCGGCGCACCTGATAGTTAAGGCGCTCGGCCGCGTACCCGTACATGGCGCCAAGGAATGGTGTCGCTCCAGCGGCGGCAGTAGCGGCACGGAAAAAATAGCGCCGCCCCGGATCGCGGAGTTGTTCCACGCTCGCGGCGCTGGCGAGGCCAACGCCGGATTGCGTTGGCGCGGGGGCCGGTTGCGCCTGCCGGCTCCTGCGAATTCTAGTCCATAAAAGATCCACGCCGCGCACAAGTTTTACTGCCACGAAGCCAAAAACCGCGCTGAAAAACCACAAGCCGACCAACGCAGGAAGAATTGTGCCCCGCGGTATCAGATGACGATGACCCATGCGTACGCCATCGACAAACGCGGAGACAACCAGAAATATCATGGTCAGCCACAACAAGCGCGCCGCTACGCGCAGCCATTGGCTGCGAAAATTGGCCGTGGAGCGCCAGATGGCGCGGTGCCAGAAACGCTGCGAGAAGAAAAATAATGACAAAATGCCCACAATAATTACGAAACGAACCACAAAAAAAGCCCAGTTCACGAATGTAATTCCTCGGCTACCTAACCTGATTGTAACACGCCGCTTTTGTCTGACTTGTAACGGCACCCGCGGTAGTTTCAGGAGTAAGATGTGGGCCAAAGTCCGGCACACCGGCTTGGTGTTTCTCGAAAATCGGAGGATATGCATGACGAGAATAATGAAATTAGGAATTTTGTTGTTGTTGCTTACGGGGTTGTGTGGACGGCCATCAGTCGCGCAGCAAAAAAGCGATGCTTCGAAGGCCATGCCCAGCAGTTCACAGATTGTTTTAGCGCAGTGGAATGAAATCGGACGAAAGTTGATTGCCATGGCGGACGATTTTCCAGATGGGAAGTACGATTTCAAACCTACTCCACCGATGCGCAGTTTTGCTGAGCAACTGCTGCACGTCGCGGGGTCGATGGAGTACTTTACCGGTCCAGTTACGGGAAAGCCGGCGGGGAGCGAAAATCCCCCGCGCGCTACTTACCAAACCAAGGCGGACGTTGTGGCCTTTGTGAAAAAGGAAGTCGAGGATGGCGCTGCCGCGATCAAAGCAAAAGGCGATAAAGGCATGGCTGACTTGATCGCCGATCCAGAAACCAAACAGCAAATACACGTCTCCGATTTGGCCTACGGTCTGATCGAGCATTCTGGTGAGCACTACGGACAATTGGTGGTGTATTACCGCTTGTCCGGATTGGTGCCGCCGGAATCGCGTCCCAAGAAGTAGTCGTATCCCAGAAAGTAGTCGTATCCCAAGAAGTAGCGCAAAAATTTGAGACGGTTTGCACGGGTTCGGTGATGTGTCGGGCCCGTTTTCTTTTTCAGTGGCCGTTTTACGCGGGCGCAGCCGCACCAGCCGCACCAGTCTTCAGCATGTTCTGGAGCAATGCTGTTAACTGCGCCGCATCTGTCGCGGGCGGCAAACAACTTTGACCGGCACAAACAATCGCGACCGGTTTGTCCGCGGGAAGATGCGGAAGGGTTTCTTTCAACGCGCCTGCAAGAGCTGCGAGTGTTGTCCCTGGAGTCACGCGAAGCACGGCCTTACCGAAGCGAAATACTCGATGCGCCGCCAATTCGAGTGATTGCGCCACCCAATCGTCCGCAGCGCCGGTAATAACGATTTGCAGCGGGTGATGCGCAAAAAGCGTGGCCGCAAGTCCATAGGTCGAGGCAAACATGCCGTATCGCGGTGCGATACCGGCAAAAGCCTCCAACGTTTTTTCCGCGGTGACGCGGTAGGTTTCATCGCCACTAAATGATTCGAGACGAATCAAAGCGATGGCCGCCATGGAATTGGTACCCGGCGTAGGCGAATCCTGAAACGGTTTTCGCCGCACATCCAGGCCACCCATGGGCGCAGCATCGCGGGGGCGGTCGAAAAAACCACCGCCATCAGGATCACCATAGCGAGCGATGGCCAGGTCCATGGTCTTTTTTGCACCTTCGAAATAGCGCGATTCCAGCGTGGTTTCGTACGCGTCCAACAAAGCCAATACACCAAAAATCTGATCGTCGAGCGAGCCTTCCAGCGCCGGACCGCCAACGCGGTGAGCAAACCCACGCGATTCACTCCACCCTTCCTTGAGCATGCGTTGCAGAGTTTTCAGCGCAAAGCGGCGGGAACTTTCAGCTGCGACGCCGTCCAATACGCGAGCCGCCTCCAGATAAGCGGACACAAACATGGCGTTCCACGAAACGTACATGGTCTGATCTATGTAAGGGGTCGGACGTGTCAGCCGGGCGGCAAGCATTTTTGCTTTCGCCTGGGCGATGGTGGCGGCCACCGCCTTCTCTGCCAATCCTAGGTGCTCGGCGATGTCCGCCGCATCCCGGGCAATCCACAAAACATTTTTGGCGGGATTATGGTGCATCTCGCCGTGCGCCTCGACATCGTAATAGAGCTCCATGACACGAGCTTGCTCGGGACTCAATGCGGCCCGCAGCTCTTCCAGCGTCCACGTAAAATAATCGCCATCATCGTCCAGCGAGTAATCGGCGTCCTGGCTGGCGTAAAAGCCGCCGTTTTCCTGGTCCGACAACACTTCGTTAACCCACGCAATAATGCCCTCGGCGGTCTGCCGCAGAAACGGATTTTGCGTAACCTGCCAGCCGTGCAGATAATTTCGCAGCAGCTCCGAATTGTCGTAACTCATTTTTTCGAAATGAGGCACGAGCCACCGTTCATCCACAGAGTAGCGATGAAAGCCGCCCGCAAGCTGATCGTAAACGCCGCCGCGAGCCATTTTTTCCAGCGTGCTTTCGGCCATGGCCCGCAAATGCTTTTCGCCATTTTGTTGGTAACGCTCCAAAATTAGATCCATCGCCGAAGCGTGAGGAAATTTTGGCGTGCTGCCGAAGCCGCCGTTCTTGATATCGAATAGCTGCGTAATGGATGCGATTTGTTCTTCCACAACACCCGGATCAAACGCGGCGCGAGCGCCGGTGAAGACTTCGGCGTGCGCCACTGCCTCCGCCAACGAACTGGCGGCCCGCTCCAACTCCGCCCGTTTGCTGCGGTACGACTCCGCCACCGCGAGCAGAACTCGGCGGAATCCCGGGCGCCCCATCTGATCCTCCGGCGGAAAATACGTGCCGCCAAAAAACGGACGCCCATCGGGCAACAAAAATCCAGTGAGCGGCCAACCGCCCTGGCCGGAGATCGAACTGATCGCCGATTGATAACGCGAGTCCACGTCGGGCCGCTCGTCGCGGTCCACCTTCACAGCGACGAAATTGTCGCTGATAATTTTGGCGATAGCGGGATTCTCGTAAGATTCACGGTCGATGACGTGACACCAGTGGCACCATACCGCGCCAATGTCGAGCAGCATGGGCTTGTCATCGGCTTTCGCGCGTTCGAACGCCGCATCCCCCCACTCGTACCAATCGATGGGTTGATGCGCGGCAGAGCGCAGATACGGGCTGGCGGAATCTTTCAGGCGATTTTCAGGATGTGTCGACAAGAAAATCCTTTTAGCGAGGAGATTGCCAGTTTTTATGGCACTTGCGTGGGCGCGTTCTAAATAATCTACTGAACGATGTCGCTCGAACCAAGATCACGCGGGTCCAGAGGCTTGCGCCCAGCGAAGCCCTCGTCCTGACGGTGATAGAAGCGAATGCGGTCCTCACCCAGTTTCCAACACAGATAAACATCCTGATTATCGATGATCGCCGGAAAATCCAACAAGCCGACATCCAGATCTTTGATCACGCATCCGGTTTCAATAATTTGCGTGAGCGCGGAATTAAATGTCTCCGCCAGCTGGTCGTGTTGCAAGCGCACCGCGGCAAGTTTTTCGTACGGCACGATCACGCCGCCCATCATCGCGATGCGTGAAGACACCGCGGACAAATCGCTTTCCAGGCCGGCAAGTTTCTTGCGGCAGCCCATCGCTTCCACCAGCACCGGCTCAATTTCCTTGCGCGCGCGTTCCGCTTCCGTAAGAGTGAAGAGACGTCGCGGCGGTTCTGGCGCTTCGTCCTGGTCTTGCTCGTCGTCTTCGTCTGCCATTTGGGCGCCTTATTAGTTCTTCGACTGGTACCAAGTGTGATGCGGAAAAGAGGCAAAGCTGTTCACAAAACAGCATCAACAACCGTAGCTTATACCCCAAAATGGTACTGGGTCACTGCCCGGGCTCACGATTTGTTAGCCGCCAATGAAGACCATCGAGCGATTAGGAAGCCGGAAGTCCGGTTCGTTGATGCGATGCCCCTGTTCCTTTTCCATGACCACTGAAGTGATATAAGTCACAAGGTCTTCGTCGCTCGCGCCCTCGCGCAAAAGCGATCGCAGATCGTGGTCTTCCTTGCTGAATAAGCATGTTCTAATTTTCCCGTCCGCGGTCAGCCGTATGCGCGAACAGTGCCCGCAGAACGGCTGAGTAACTGGTGCGATTAATCCAATTTCGCCGGGAGTGCCGTCGACAAAGCGGTATTTTCGCGCTGTTTCACTGAAATGGTGAGGAATTTCTTCCAGTGGCCAGCGCGCGTGAATGCGCTTATAAACTTCGGCCGCCGGCACGACGGAGCTACGGTTCCAGTGATGATCCGCGTCCAGCGGCATGAATTCGATGAAGCGCATAATCAGCGCGCGCTCGCGCGCGAACGCTGCGAAGTCTTCCACTTCGTCATCGTTAATCCCGCGCACGAGTACAGCATTTATTTTTGCCGGAGCGAGGGCCGAGGCTTGTACCACATCGATACCGTTCATCACCGACGAAAATGATTTGGTGCGTGTGATTCGCTCGAATTTTACGGCGTCCAGGGAATCGAGGCTGATATTGATGCGTCGTAGACCGGCGGACACCAGCCGAGCGCAACGCTCCGACAGCAGATGACCGTTTGTGGTCATGGAAATATCTTCAACACCCAGGTCTCGTAGGTGCGAAATGAACCCTTCGACACCCGGACGCACTAGCGGTTCGCCACCGGTAACGCGAATTTTGCGAATGCCCAGAGTTTTGAAAACGCCGGCAAGACGATAAAGCTCCGGCCAGGACAAAATTTCATCGTGATCGCGGTAGTTTTCCGGATCGGCGGAGCGGCAGTACACGCAACGAAAATTGCATCGATCCGTAACCGAGATGCGCAGATCGGTGATTTGCCTGCCGAACTTGTCGTGTAAAGCCATCTTTATTGAAGAGCCCTGAAAAACAAAAAACCCGATCCAGTAAATGGAATCGGGCGCCGTCCGAAAATAACTTTCGGAGAAGAGCTCCTTTCCAAATACCGGGAGGCCCGGGCGTTTCCAGCCGAACCCTGAGCGATCGGCCGCCAAATCAGTAAGCGGATCGCATCGTCCCTGGCGCCATCGGTTTTATCTCCGTTTAGGCGGCAGGGATCGGAGTTACAGCACCAGTCTAATCCTCTCCCGGGCACTTCGCAATTCGGGTGTGGTAGAGTTTGGCCCAGACCATGCGCATCTTCGTTTTGGGGGCCGGTGCGACCGGTTCACTCCTTGCACAGCTGCTCGAGCGTCAGGGACACGACGTTTGGTGCGGTGACCGCGACCTCGACCGCGCGCGCAAATTCCTCGGCAGGAAAAGCACGATTCCCGTCACCGAAGTGAACGCCCGGAATTTACACGGTATCGTCCGCGCCGCCCGGGGTTGCCAGCTGATGGTCAACGCTTCGGCCTCCGTTTTCAACCAGATTGTCATGCGTGCCGCGTTGCGACTCCGTGCCCATTACCTGGATTTAAGCTCGCACTTAACGCGCAATCCCTTTAAATCCGAACAATTCGCGTTCGCCAAACGTTTTGAAGCCAAGAAGCGCGTCGCCTTGATCAATACCGGAGCCGCACCCGGGCTGACAAATTTGCTGGTAAAGCGTGCCACGGAAGCCCTTGATGAAGTCCAGTCTGTACAGATTCGCTTGTACGAGAGCGCCGAAAGCCGCGACCCGATTTCGCAATGGTCGCCGGAAGTTTCATTCGACGAAGCCATCTCCAACCCGCGCGTGTATCGCAGTGGAAAATTCCGGATGGAGAAACGCTTTGCGGAACTGGAGAAATTTAGATTCCCTGAGCCCATTGGGACCGCCATCGTGGTGCTAGCAGCACAAGACGAAGTAACGACCCTGCCCTATTTCATACCCATGCGAAACATGGACGTGAAAATTGGCGGCAACGAATTTGACCGCCTGCGGCGTTGGCACAAACAGGGAAAATTATCGAAGTCGCGCGGGATGCAGAAGAAGAATTTCCCGCAAACGTCCTCGCCGCGGATGATCGCCAATTTGATCCGCCAAGGCGTTCTGCAAAATGCTCGTTTCGCTGCGGTGGTGCTGGTCAGCGGCATCAAGCGTGGCAAAAAAGAAGACCAGCATTTGTTGACTCGAACCGACTGCTTGTTTCCGACCCTCTACCAAATCAGACAGCAAGGCCTCTTCACCACCCCGGTGGCGTACGCAACCGCACACGTGGCCGCGCTATTTATCAAGTTTTTCCCACGGGATTTGGCCGGCGTCTTCGCCCCTGAAATGCTGCCAGTAGAGATGCGCCGGGCCATCGTGTCCGGCATTCGCGCCCACTGCGTGAGGATCACCCACAAGACCACCGTGGTCAGACGTGCCGGCGACGACGAGGACGAAATTTAAACGCCTCAATATCTCTCAGCCTATTCGATCAGCGCCGAGAATATTTTGGCGTTCACGGCAATAGGCTAGTTTCGAAACCGCTTTATTCAGACCCCGTCTATCTGATGGGTTAGACGAATGCCATTCACGAGCAGCCTAACCAATGCGACCGCAGCAATGGTTAGCACGAGGTCCAAACGAGTAAAAGAAGGCATTGTTTCGACAGGGCGTCTTGCCGGGAAGCCAACCACGGCTCCCAAAACGGCAAACAGCCAAAAGGCTGACCCTCCAATCGTTGACCCGACTAAGAATCGTGGCAGCGGCCAATAAAGCGCTAAAAGTAGAAAAGTTCCAAGCAGCCAAGGCGCAAGCGTGGTACAAACAACAGCCTTGGTGCGGCCGAACTCAGGTGGGGCCCACCGAATCAGCTCTGTCCCGATGTAGTACATGAACCACGGAAGCAATAGGAAGCCAATGGCCGAAGCCAGATAAGACAGAGTCCTGGAAATATCCAGAAACGTGAAAGCGATGTGGAAGTCTCCTCCCAGGGCGGCGCCGGCAAGCGGGCCGAGGAAGGAATAAATTCCTACCATTGCCATCATCAGGAAAGCGAGCCCGGACGCTCTTTCTCTAAACCGCCTTTGATACAGCAGCCAACAAATCCCGCCTACCATCAAACTGAACAAAGGCCCAGAAACAGCGATGATGGCGAGCTGAGTCGTGGACGCTTCTGCCGAATCTGGATTCACCCACATTTGGAAAACCGTGGAGTTGAATCCGAGCAAATAGCCGGTTAATGCATGCACGAATTCGTGGGGCGTAACGTTCAATGCATAGGCCACTATAAATAACAGGGTGGGTCGAAAAGTGACGACCCGAGTGTGCAATAGGCTAGATTCAAGCGATTGGCTGTTCATCGCGGAGAAATTGTCGGGCCCGATTCTCCCCCAACCCGATTCTCCTACAATTTGGGCAGAGCAGCTTGAAGACTAGACTCTCGATAAGCCGCATAAAACGTAAACTGACCCCATCACGCGTTCAGGGGCTCAGTTGCGGCACCCTGAGGGCGGTGCGATACTTCTTGTTCGCATACAGACGGAGT